>WNFR01006137.1_pt1 | contig 12293 bp, 9 predicted proteins | sample 5400221 | NCBI WGS metagenome assembly WNFR01 (sample SAMN13153357, study PRJNA577476) | soil metagenome | isolation source: 40 cm soil under Madrone tree | place: USA:California | collected 2016-06-14 | reverse complement strand
TCGCCGAAGTCGCTACTGTGCCTTCGAATGCCGCGCGTGCAGGAACCGTGAGCTGTAGTTCCAACGACGTCACCAACCTCGTTCCCGGATGTGCCACGACATCCGACCTTCATACCATCACCGTAGATCCCGCTGCCCAACGGTATCTTGCTCTCTACCCTGTCCAAAACGGGTCCATTGCTGGTAGCAATGACCTGGCTACGTTCACCTTCGCTGGTCAGCAGGTCGTGAATGAGAACTTCGTTACCACGCGGATCGATCATAAGTTCACGGATAAGGACAGCGTTTTCGGAACCTACCTGTACGATAGGACCCCGTATTCCTCTCCCGACGGAATGGATAACGTCCTGCTCGGGAGCACCAGTGCCAGGCAAATTGTTGCCGTCGAAGAGACCCACAGCTTCACTCCTACGTTCGTCAATGCCGTTCGGTTCGGGTTTAACCACGAGGCCGTGAGCAACAACCAGAGCCTCAAGGCAATTAATCCAGTCGCCTCCGATGGTGCTCTGGGCTCCTTCGCGGGCCGAAATGCTGCTCAGGTCCAGATCAGCGGCGCGTCTCTTTTGGGTGGCGGCGTCGGCGGACTGCCGACGTATTTGTACGATTGGAATTCCTACCAAGTGTACGACGACGCGTTCGTCAATCGTGGCACGCACACCATTAAATTCGGTTTCGCCGCCGAGCGCATGCTGTTGCAGGCCACTGCGCTTACGGACCCCAACGGCATCTGGCAATTCAGCAACGTGGAGAATTTTCTGACCAACGTTCCATCGCGATTTCAGGGAGGAATCGTCAGCACGCTGTCCCCACGTGATATTCGCCAATCTATATTTGGCGGTTATGTGCAGGACGACTGGCGCTGGCGTTCGAATCTCACCCTGAACCTGGGGCTGCGCTACGAGATGGCGACAATACCCACCGAAATTCACGGCAAGCTCGCCAACCTGAGGAATCTTACCGATGCTGCGCCCCATCTGGGCGAGCCGTTTTTCACCGGTAACCCCACATCCAAAAATTTTGAGCCCCGAATAGGCTTCGCTTGGGATCCTTTCCGCAACGGAAGGATGGCCGTTCGCGGCGGAGCTGGATTATTTGATGTCCTTCCGTTGCCTTATCAGTTCATCCTGTTGGTGACTCAGGCGTCTCCGTTTTTTCAATACACTTCGATCAAGAACAGCGGAGGCTCTTTAAATGGCTCTTTCTTTAATGGACCCGGAGTTCAGCCACCCTACCCCGCCAATAAGTTGCGCCAGACCTACACGGATCCGAGTCCCAAGCGCAATTACGTCACCCAGTGGAACCTGAACGTTCAATATCAACTCACCTCCAGCCTCGCGGCCATGGCTGCCTATGTCGGCTCGCGTGGTGTACATCAGCCCTTCCGCGTGGATGACGCCGATATGGCCCTCCCGACCCGCACCTCCGCAGGTTACCTCTGGGACCCCAACGCCAGCCGGCTCAATGACCACTATGGCTCCATCCGTGGAATGTTTTATCAAGGGCGGTCCTATTTCAACGCCCTAGAGCTGCAGTTGGCGAAGCGCATGAGCCACGGCTTTCAAATGCAGGGCACGTTCACGTGGGGCAAGAGCATGGATACCAGTTCCGCCACGGTGGCTGGCGATGCCTTCGGGAATTCCATTTCCAGCCTCAACTGGTTCGATATGCGGCTCAACCGCGGGCTTTCCGACTTCAACGTCGGCCGAACGCTCGTCATCAACGGAACGTGGGACATTCCCGCACCCAAATCATTCTCTGGACCGGCGCGATGGATCACCGATGGATGGGAACTTGGCACCATCCTCACCGTCAGCGACGGCGTCCCATTCACGCCAACCTGGGGGACTGGGGATGATCCCGCCCTCACCCAAAACAACGACGACTGGGCCTTTCCGAACAGGCTTGGCGGGCCCGGATGCAAGTCCCTTACAAATCCCGGAAATCCCAACAACTACATCAAAACCCAGTGCTTTGCCGTGCCCACTGCGCCTGACGCTGCTTTTTTTAGCGCGAATAATTGTCAGGGCGGAGATCTTACCAACCTGCAGTGCTTCAACCTGCGCGGCAATGCGGGGCGAAACATCCTAATCGGCCCTGGCATCACCAACTTGGATTTTTCCATTTTCAAGAATAACCGCGTCAGGCGCATCTCGGAGAACTTCAACGTGCAGTTCCGCGCCGAGATCTTTAACATCTTGAACCACGCCAACTTCGCGCCTCCCACCACCCCGGACAATACCGACATCTTTTTCTCGGACGCTACGCCAACCGGAGTGGCTGGGTTGCTCACCAGGACGACGATCCCGGAGCGACAGATTCAATTTGCGGTCAAATTTATCTTTTAACCTGGATGAAGAGCCAAACGCGCCAGTTCTGGCACGTACTGTGCCGCGGGCTTCTTGCCCTGCGGTTTGACTAGCTCATCGTCTGGCCAAGAGGACATACAGGGGGCTTAATGAAGGTCCACAATCTGCATAGACTTGGCGTGTGTGGTGTGGTGCTACTGCTTGGCGTCCTGACCCTCGCTCGTGTACCCGAGGGCGGATATCACCTGCTAAAAAAGTATGATCTCGGCGCCGCGCCGGGTGGCAAGGAATACTGGGATTACATCACCTTCGACGCAGCGGCACGGCGCCTCTACATTTCGCACAACACCGAGGTCAAGGTCGTCGACGCCGATAGCGGCGCGGTAGTGGGCAGCATTCCCGACCTGAAGCGAGTTCACGGCATCGCCTTGGTTAGCGATCTCGGCCGCGGTTTCATCAGCGACGGCGGCGCCGACGAAGCCCTCGTTTTCGATCTAAAGACTCTCAAAGTCACAAATCACATTAAGACTGGCGGCAATCCCGACTGCATCATTTACGATCCCGCCTCCAAACACATTTTCACCATGAACGGCAAAGGCAACGACGCCTCCGTCATCGATCCCGCCTCGCTCACGGTTGTTGCCACCATTCCTATGGGCGGCCGGCCGGAATACGCCGTCGCCGATGGCAAAGGAATGATCTACGACAATATCGAGGATAAAAACGAAGTCGTCGCTCTCGACACTCGCACGAATACCGTCAAGGCCCACTGGCCCATCGCACCCGCGGAAGAAGCCACCGCGATGGACATGGACGTCCGGCACAGACGTTTGTTCATCGGCGGCCGCAACAAAGTGCTCGCAATTATGGATGCAGACAGTGGCAAGGTCCTTCAAACATTCCCTATCGGCTCCGGAGTCGACACGAACATTTACGAACCCGAGACCGGCCTTCTCTTTACGGCCACGCGCGAAGGCACCTTGCACATCTTCCACGAAGATAGCCCTGACCAGTTCAGTGTCGTGGAGACGGTGACCACCGAATTTGGCGCGCGCAACCTGGCCCTTGATCCCAAAACGCACAAGCTCTTCATCGACACGGCCGATTTTACTCCCGCTCCCGCTCCGACAGCGGAGCAGCCCAAGCCACAACCGACTCCGGTTTCGGGCACCTTCCGCTTGTTGGTGTACGGGCGCTGACGCTTACAGCCGAGCATCGTTCAAAAACCGTGCGCCTCTTGAACTGCATTCCACCAAATCTTGTGCCCGCGCTAGCGGTGGTCGTCCTTACGTTTGCGGCACTCCCGGCATCTGCGGATTCGCAGAAGCCTTGCCCGCAATCAAACGCAACACAGGCGCCCGCTTCTCTCGATTTTGCGTTTTACAAAGCCAACGTCGAGCCGATTTTCCTCAAAGCACGGCCGGGTCACGCTCGATGCTACTCATGTCACAGCGAATCGAATCGTATCTTCCATCTGGAAAAATTGCCCCCCGGCGCGGCTGCGTGGACCGACGAACAGTCTCGGATGAATTTCCAGAGCGCAACACATCTGGTCGTTCCCGGTAATCCAGACTTGAGCCCGCTCCTGCTTCATCCGCTCGCACCGGAAGCAGGCGGGGACGCCTTCCACTCCGGTGGCCGCCAATTCGCTTCGCAAAACGATCCGGACTGGCTCGCGCTTGCCGCATGGGTGCGCGGCGCGCAGGAAGGCTCCTCGCCTGTCTGCATGCCGCAATCCGCAGCGCGTATCTACGTCACCAACAGCGCCGCGGACACCATCGACGTCATCGACTCCGCAACCAACAAAATTGTGCAAGTCATTCGCGGCATTGAGTTGCCGCATGGCATAAACTTTTCTCCCGACGGTTCCCGCGTGTACGTTAGCAACGAATCCGAAAGCGCCCTCGATGTAATCGACGCGCAATCTGGTGAAATTCTCCGCAAAATTCCTCTTTCCGGCCGTCCCAACAACATCTCCATCACCAAAGACGGCAGCCGCGTCGTCGTCGGCATTCGCGCTGCTCCCGGCGCGCTCGACCTCATCGATACCGAGACGCTCACACTCGCAAAAACCATCCCAGTGAACGCCAGCGTACACAACGTCTACGTCACCCCCGACGGCAAGTACGCCGTTAGCGGCTCCATCGAATCGCAATCCATTACTGTCGTGGATCTCCAGACCGACCAGATCGCTTGGCGGCTAAAATTGGATCGCGGCGTTCGCCCGATGGCTTTTGAAACAAATTCCGATGGATCCACTCGCCGTATCTTTGCCCAGCTCTCCGGTTTCCATGGATTTGCCGTCGTGGATTTCGCGAAGCGCTCCGAAGTAGGGCGCATCGCTCTGCCCAACGAGCCCGGAGGTTTCGGTGGTTCCGAGGGGCGCAGTGGCGTTCCGTCTCACGGTATTGGCGTCGCGCCAGATGGGAAATCCCTGTGGGTCAACAGCACCCTTGCGAACGCCGTCTTCGCGTACTCGCTCCCTGACCTCAACTTAATCGGTTATTCTGCGTTGCCGCTGATTTATTCGCTCGGACATCCTCCAACCGGCGCGGTTCCGGAATGGATCACCTTCACACCCGACAGTAAAACCCTCTACGTGTCGAACTCGGCTGCGCGTTCTGTCTCTGCCATCGACACCAAAACGCTGAAGTCCATCGCCGTGATCCCCGCGGGAGAAGTGCCCAAGCGCATCAACACCTTGGTTTTGCGTTGAAGTTGCGCGGAACTTACCAGATTAACTTTAGCGCGAACTGAATTTGCCCTGCCCTGAGGTAGCGGCACGCCGATCACGCCGTATGCCTGCTTAGAAACGAGATGTCGAAGACAGCACGGAACTTCTTGTGATCCAGCAACCTCCTCAGCCACTATATAAACAAATCGCTAAAGATTCTGACAGCGATCCTCTCTCCTTGCGTGGCCTATTGATACGAGGAGGCCATTTCCATCTTCAATGTTCCAAAATCGAATCGTTACGGTCTTCGGGGCGTATGGACACACTGGACGCTTTGTTGTTCGAGAGTTACTCAAACGCGGATTTACACCCATTCTCTCGGGTCGAGACGCCGCGAAGCTGAAAGAGGCGGGGAACGCTCACCCGGGATCGGAAGTGCGCGTGGCTACGGTGGACGATCCTGCCTCGCTTGACCGTGCGCTTTCCGGCACAGTGGCCGTCATCAATTGTGCGGGGCCGTTCATCGACACGGCGGGGCCGGTCATTGATGCAGCGCTCCGCGCGTCTATTCATTATTTGGATGTGGCTGCGGAACAGGCGGCCGTTCTGGCCGTCTTCGAGCGGTTTGCGAGTGCCGCGCGAGATGCTGGTGTTGTGGTCGCTCCCGCAATGGCGTTCTACGGGGGATTGGGCGACCTCCTGGCCACTGCCGCCATGGGAGAGTGGGATGCTGCAGACGAAATCTGCATCGCGACGGCGCTCGATAGTTGGAAGCCGACCCGCGGAACCCGCCTGACAGGCCAGCGTAATCCGGGCCGGCATTTTATCTTTTCGAATAATAAGTTAGAGCGCGCTGATCCTTCTCCCGCTCGCAAATGGAATTTTCCGCCGCCGTTCGGGCAGCAAGATGTTGTGGGTCTCTCCCTGGCTGAAACCATCACAATCTCACGGCATCTCGCGACACCTGAGATTCGCGTGTACATCAATCTAGCGCCTATTACGGATATCCGCGACCCCGACACGCCAGAACCGACCGCGACGGACGAGAGCGGTCGCTCATCCCAGATTTTCGTTATGGAGGCAATGGCACGAAGGGGAGCCGCGGAGCACCGGGCGATGGTGCGTGGAAGAGATATCTATGCAGTTACTGCGCCGATTGTCGTAGAAGCGGCACAGCGGTTAGTCAATGGGCTGGCCAAAAAGGCCGGTGTTGTCGCGGCTGGCGAAATTTTCGCAGCGGAAGACTTTCTGAAATCACTCAGTCCGTCTAACCTCTCCTTCGAGATACAGTGACGACGGTTCCCCGCGGAATACTCAACGTGAGTCGTAGTATCCTTGGCTCTGGCGCTGATGGACCCATAATGCCAAGAAATGAAAGCAATCGCGTGCCTGAAATTAGCGTTCGGTCTCTACTGAAATCTCCTACCGTTACGATCCGCGACACGTATTGCCAAGGCAGTTGCCGCCATCAGAGCGCGGAAGAGTGCACGGCCACTACCCAACTGGTGTTTCCGTATCGTGGCGTGTACGTACGGCATCTTGGGCCTGACCAGGCAGTAGCCGAAGCGAACCAGGTGCTGTTTTTCAATGCCAGCGAAGGCTACCGAATCAGCCATCCGGTGCATGGCGGCGATGCCAGTTTAACGCTCGTAATCAGTGAGCCGCTGCTGCGGGAACTGGCGCCACCTACGTTCTTGCGCGACAGTGCGACGCTCGCATTTCGGCAGCAGCGCCGACGGATTGATGCGCGGGCCCAAGTGCTTGTAGCGCTTCTTGGTCATAGCCTTCGTCACCGCATCGCGGAGCCTCTGGAAGCCGACAGCCTGGCTTTGACCCTGGTGCAGCGGGCGCTGGGACCGCGCACCACGCACGCCGCCGGCGGCAGTGTCGGACGGCAGCGGCTTGTGGACCGGGCCAAGCTCGTGCTGGCGAGCGACCTGGCGCGACGATGGTCGTTGGCCGAGATCGCCGCCGAAGTACGCTGCTCTCCGGTTTATCTCACGCAGGTCTTCCAACAAGTGGAAGGCTTGCCCTTGTATCGCTACCAGTTGCGACTACGATTGGCGCGGGCGTTGGATCTTCTTGCCCAATATGACGACCTCACCACCCTGAGCCTGGACCTCGGCTTCTCCAGTCACAGCCATTTCAGCGCTGCCTTCCGCGAAGCTTACGGCCGCTCGCCCTCAGAATTCAGGCAGTCGGCACTGCATCGTTAGAGCCTGTTCCAGCAAATCGCTAAAGATTCTGACAGCGGCCTTCCCGTGCTCCGTGGCCTACTGTTCTCGCACCCGGACTTCGGGCATGGGAGAGCGACGTCATGGTTGAAACAACTTGTGCGGCTTGCGACTGCAAGCTGGATAGAAATTCCATCAAAGTCAAAATCGGCGGCAAGACCGTCGAGGTCTGTTGTGACGACTGCGCGCGGAAGTTGAAGGAAGCCCACGTCTCCGCGACAGCTTCGAGGCAGAAGTAAATCATGGCGCGCCACGTCGCCGCTGTGTTGCTTGGAACGGTAGTCATCGCATCATTTCTGAGCGGGCCCGTCTTGGCCCGCGCAAATTCGGGCGCGCCTGTGACAGCGTCCACAAAAATCTCCGAGGCATCAGTTATGAATGAAAAGAAATCATCACCAATCCAGCGTAGCGTGCAGACCGCATCGGGCCGCATCAGCTACACGGAACAGGGCACCGGACCTGTCGCGTTGTTCGTGCACGGCGTTTTGCTGAACGGCTATCTGTGGCGTCATCAGTTGGCGGATTTGTCTGACATCCGGCGTTGCATCGCCGTCGACCTGCTTGCGCATGGCGACACGGAAATCACACCGGATCAGGACGTATCCGTGACGGCCAATGCGAAGATGCTCAAGGAATTTCTCGATGCCCTGAACATCGACCAAGTGGATCTCGTAGGCAACGACAGCGGTGGCGGCATTGCGCAGATTTTCGCAGCGTTATATCCGGAGCGCGTTCGGAGCCTCACGCTCACCGATTGCGATACGCATGACAACTGGCCACCCGAGGCTTTTAAGCCTTTTCTCGCCATGTCCGCCGCCGGCGGCTTGCGCGGAACGCTAGAGACGATGTTATCTGACAAAAGCGTCTATCGTTCACCGCAGGCCTTGGGACCGGCGTACGAACACCCAGACCAGCTGACTGACGACAGCATCGAAAAATATTTGCGTCCGCTCGTCAGGACCGAGCAGCGTACACGCGACCTGCAACGCTTCCTCGCAGCTTTCGACAACAAGCACACACTCGCCATTGAAATCCAACTGAAAACGCTGAGAGCGCCAACCCTCATCGTTTGGGGAACCGATGACGTCTATTTCGACGTGAAATGGTCGCGCTGGCTGGCCGAGAATATTCCCGGCACACGGCGTCGCGTCGAATTGAAAGGTGCCAGAATTTTCTTCCCCGAAGAACGCTGGCAGCAGTTCGACAAAGAACTACGCGCTCACTGGCAGGTAGCACAACGAGCAGCCAGACAGGCGGCGCGATGACAATGGCCGATCAAGCTCGGAAGGCGGAACAATTTCGCGCTTTGCACATTCCCGGAACGCCGCTCGTACTCTTCAACATCTGGGATGCGGGCGGCGCAAAGGCCGTCGCAGCGAGTGGTGCCAAGGCGATCGCTACAAGCAGTTGGTCGGTGGCTAATGCAAACGGCTTCGCCGATGGCGAGCGGATCCCACTCCCCTTGGCAATCGACAATCTGCGGCGGATCGTCGGCGCAACAGGTCTGCCCGTGACGATCGATCTGGAAAACGGCTATGCCGACGCACCGGAAGTGGTCAGCGAAACCATCGGGTTGGCAATCGACGCTGGAGCGGTAGGGTGTAACCTGGAGGACAGCTTTCCGGCGAATGGAAAACTCCGTGAGACGGCCGATCATGCTGATCGTATCCGGCGCGCTCGCCAGACAGCTGATGCAGCAGATATCCGTTTCTTCATCAATGCTCGGACAGACGTGTTTTTCCAACGACCACCCGCCCAGCACGATGACCTCATGGTCGCCGAGGTGATCCAGAGAGCACGCGCGTACGCGGAAGCTGGATCGGACGGGCTCTTCGTGCCCGGTCTAATGGATATCAACCTGATCGCACGCCTCGCTGAAGCGTCCCCGCTCCCGCTTAATATCATGGTCGGAGACGGCACCGCGCCACTGCGAGTGCTAGCGGAACATGGTGTTGCGAGGGTGAGTTATGGCCCCGGTCCTTATCTGATGGCGATGAAAGAGCTGGAAGAACGCGCACGCGTAGCAACCGTCTGATGCGAATCTGCCGGCAGAAGGGGCCCCGCGGGCACAAATGTAGCGTCTAGACTGGCCCGGAGCCGTGCGGCACGCAGGGCTTTAGTCCAAGACAGAACTTTCTCTTCAAAACTTCCGTGCCACCAATTCTTACTTCGAATGCCCAAGCATTCGGTCGCGAGAGCCGAATGCTTGGTTTCACCGCGATCCGCCACGATTGATGTGATAAACCGCAGAGACGCCTGTCGCAGTTGATTTTTCTTCGTCTTTATTCATCGCGTTTGATTGTGATTCGCATACTTGGCATTTCATCGTCGAAGGGGCGAATTCTCTGAAAATGCTCGCGACTCACTGAATGACAGAGGAAGTGGCTCCCCGGGCTAGATTCGAACTAGCAACCCTTCGGTTAACAGCCGAATGCTCTACCATTGAGCTACCGGGGAACGGGCAAGTTAGATCGTTATTTTACAACAGCATGCACTAAGGTGCCACTCTCCTCTCTACCAGTTGGGGTCCAACTGGGGTCCAACTTCCGACCCAGCAACGGCTTCACTTTCGCCATTTCGGGCGCGTGATGCTGGCGCAACATCTTCGTATAGTGGTCGATCATCCTGTCCGAAGAATGTCCGCACCAGTCTCGAATGACCTGACGGCTCACCCCTGAATAAACGAGATGAGAAATCCGGCCCCGTCGAAACGCATGCATGCCCATGCCCGGTTGGACCAGCTTCAGCTTCCGCAAGAGGGGATGAAGCTTGTCCTCGAGAACATTCGATAGGCGCAGGGGCGTGCCGTTTCTGGTTTCAAAGAGATAACCGGATCGTCTTCCCTGCAGGTGCTTCTTGAGCTCCATCGCTACGGAGGCGTCAAGCGGCACCGTGCGGGTTCTGTCCTCATCACCCGTGTCGCTTTTCGAGGTGTTTTCTTCACCCTCGAAAACCGATCGGCGAATGGTGATCGTACGCTCGTTCAAGTTCACATCGCTCTCAACCCTCAAGGCGAAAAGCTCCCCGGCTCGCGCCCCGCTGCCGGCTGCCAAAGCGAAAAGCGCGCGGTTCAATTGCGTCTTCGCTCCGTTCACGATGGCTGCCATTTGCGCAACGGTAAAGTACGGCAACTCCCGCTGCACAGTCTTGGGCGGTGCGACCTTCTTCCACTTGACGAGCCACGGCGAGACGATGGGTTTCCCGCACTGTGCCATTTCGTCGAATTGAAAGTTGTAGATCGCGCGGACAATGCCGAAGAGATTCTTGATGGACTTGCGAGACAGGCCTTCCCGTTGCCACGTCTGAATTAGACTCCGCACGATTGGATAGGTGATTTCCTCGAGTGGTGTGACCTTCAAATGTGGAAGGATGTGCTTGTTCAACTCGCAAGACATACTGCGTTGAGACGAACGTTTCTTGTTGACGATGAGGTGATGATCTTTCCATCCACGGGCCGCCAAACCGAAAGTGATGACTGGCGATTGGGAGCGGGCAAGATGACTGGCGTCATTGATGCCCTCCTCCTCGATAAACTTCGACAGCCATCTTTCCGCCTGAGGGCGTGTGATCTGGTCTATATTTCCGATTATCACCGTACGTCTGACCCTTTTATTCTGGCCCGGTACATCGGCCCGATAGCGACCGATGTATTGGGAACCTTTCACGCAAACAGAACCACTTTGTCCGGATCTGCGAGACATTGATCTCCTGTCTCGTTGATTCGGCACCGTAACCGTTTCTACGGTATCCGGTTTGAGATTCGGTGGCAATGGTTCTGGAATCACAATCGCTGCCCTACTCTTTATCTCTCGCTGACGGGTGGTGAATGGGGGATCTTAGACAGGCCAGGATTTCCGAGTTCCTGTTCGAGTTGGGCTTTGGCCTTCATAACCGTGTGGCGTGCGTAGTAATTCGGTTCGGCTTTATCTTCCACGCGGTAGTCGGCGATGCGCTGGATTACGACTTCCGGATCGTCGCCGCGCGCGAGCGCGCGCTTCGCGTATGCCCAATCGCGTTCGGATTGGCTTTTGTGGCCGCGGGGCAGGGTTCGCGGGCGTTCTTCGCCGTGTCCCAAATGCCGAGGCGTTTCGGGTGAGTCTTCATGGATCGTGAAGTCGCGGAGCGTGTAAACGGCGTCCGTTTCCTGACGCGCTTGGACGATAAATTCATCGGCGAGTTTCCGGTTGGCAAATCCCGGCAAACGAAGCACGCGCGTCGAGTCGGTTGCTGCCGGATCGCCGTCGAATTGATTTGCGAGGCTCTGGAGCAGTGACTCCGCCTCGTCCTGACTTAAACCGCTCACTTTCCACACGACCTGGTGTTTGCCGGGAGAGGTATCGAGGACGAAGTTTGGGGCGGGGGTGTCGGTTGAACTTCGAACGGCTTCGAGAGATTCGTCGCCGTTTCTGTCGAGGTCGAGATATACGTGGCGGATATCCTTTATATCGTCCTTGGTGCGGTTGTATGAGCCGTCTTTAATCGGATTCATTCCCACAAACACATCGGAGCCGGCGGCAGACTGATTGGACAGCCATTGTTGAAACTCCGGGCGCGCTATGGTTTCGGCCTTGGCGATTGTTTGAACCGTTTTGTGTGTTGAGCGATTCCGCCCTAGGATTGCAACATTGTCTGCGGGATCGAAAAGCTCTCGGACATAGACGCATTCCATCACGGACTTCCCGCCAGCACTCAGCACCGCACGCAACCGTCGGCGAAAGCGACCCGACCGGCGACGAGAAATTCTTCACGCATCACCCGTAACGCCCGTTACTGGGGGGTGGAGGACGGGACCAGGGCAGGAACTCGGTGCGGGAGGGCGATTTTCAGCCTGATTTCGAGGCCGAAACGGGATTTATAAGCTGTTGTATTCTTGTGGTTTATTGCAGGTAAAGCACGATATGCTTGTGTTCGTACGGCATAATTAGCTTGTAGTTGCACGTCACAAAATGCTTGTATTAACACGGCATGATAAGCTTGTAATGGCCCGGCAACTTGAGAGGCTCTATGGCGGCACCGAACGAAAAACTGGCTGAATCCCTCGATGTGCTTAAAGCGCTTCAGGCGGGGGGACGGCGTGTG
>WNFR01012500.1_pt1 | contig 12296 bp, 11 predicted proteins | sample 5400221 | NCBI WGS metagenome assembly WNFR01 (sample SAMN13153357, study PRJNA577476) | soil metagenome | isolation source: 40 cm soil under Madrone tree | place: USA:California | collected 2016-06-14 | reverse complement strand
TCACTGCCGGTTTGCATGTCCCACAGCCGTGTGCGCAGGTCTGGTGAAAGAACGTGAACTCCACGCGCCATAAATGCCCCCGGGCTTCGAGGTGACCGGCGCAAACACGTGCGCCACGGAGCAAAGCGGGCACTCTCTTGCTCGCGCGCCCGAGAATGCGACGAATACAATAATCGAAGCCGTCGCTGATGATGTGCGCCGGGATGTCGTGCTGGGCGCAGATTTCAAGCAATGCCACCAGGCCCTGATCAATTTCTATCTCATCCAGCAAGGCATCTAGTTGTTTGCGCGATGCGCGCACTAAACCCATCTGAACTCGCAGACAGTCTCGTGAGCCTATTCGCCCCTGCCGCCACTCTGATTCGAAGGTGAGCCAGGCTGGATCGGCGTAAGTTTCGAGGATGGCATCAACCGCGTCGCGTCGAGTTATGGTGCCGTCGAAATCCAGAAAGAGGATCGCTTTTGGAGTTTGAAATTCAGTCATTATTTGTTTTCCTCAAGCAGCAAGTTGAACTTCTTCTTCAAGCAATTGCGAAAGCGGCGCGACACGCAAGCCCCGCGCTCGCAAACCATCGATAATCAAAGGCAGCGCGGCTACGGTTTCGCGGCGGTCTTGTTTTCCCTCACTGTCGCCGTCGTGAAGCAGAATGATCGAGCCGGGGCGCGCCTCACGCAGCACGGCCTCCGCGATTCGTTCCGCACTTCGCCTCTTCCAATCAAATCCAGCCACATCCCACTGCACCGTGCGAAGCCCGAGGCTTTTCGCCGCTCGGAAATAGGCGGGAGTTCGCACGCCGCAAGGTGGGCGCGCGAATCTGGCCGTCACCCCGGTTACGTCCCGGATGATGTGCTGCGCATGCTCGAGTTGCCTGCGAATCTCGCGCGCGCTGCAATAGAGATAGATAGGGTGCGAATATGAGTGATTTCCAATTTCATGACCGCGCGCTGCGACACGACGCGCCGCCTCTGGAAACCGCTCGATTTGCTGTCCCATCATGAAAAAGGTGCTTTGCACTCCGTACTTTTCAAGCACCGTTAGAAACCGCTGCGTATCCATCGAGGGACCGTCATCGAACGTCAACGCCACCGCGCCAGTGTCGCTACGGCCGCGCCAACTGGTCGGGCCCAGCCACTGAGATCGGACGGCGTAGGTCGCGTAATAAATTGATGCCGAACCGGCCGCTGAGAGGGCGGCAGCACCAGCAATCAAGGGCAACGCAGTTAGCATGGTTCGTCGTTTCTCTCTCGAAAACTTCAGGCGGTCATCCTGCGCGCCTTCGCTGTTTCCGGCGCCGCGAGATCGAGAGCAAGTTGCGCAATCTCTCTGCGCGCAGCTGGCCGCGCCATCCTCTTTGCCGCCAAAGCCATCGCCTGACGCTTTCCTTCGTTTGCCAGTAACGAGACAATGATCGTTGCAGTTTCGCTTGCGCCTTTCGTAAGGACTCCCGCCCCGGCATCAACCACCCGCTTGGCGTTAACGAATTCGGCCCCGGGAATCGGATTGAAAAATACTGTTGGCAACGAGCACAAAGCAGCCTCGGCGATTGTCAGCCCGCCAGGTTTCGTAACCAGAATCGCCGCTGATTGCATCAAAGCTGCTACGTCATCGGTCCAGCTTAGGACGCTTAGCGAAACGGGACGCTCGACATTTAAGCTTTTAAGTTTTCGGTGGACTCGCTTGTCTTTCCCGGCAATCGCCACGATATGCATGGGAACTTTGTGTTCAGCAAGTCGCTGCGCAATCTCGTCCATTCGCGTCGGCCCCATCCCACCCCCCATCAAAAGCACGATTGGCTCGCTCTCATTAACTTTAAGAAGGCCTCGAATCGTTCTCGTTGGATCGTGCGCGGTATCAAACGCACGATCGACCGGTATTCCGCGCAGCGAGATGCAGTTCGCGAGTGCGCCCCAGGCTATTAGCTCGGCTCGAACGTTCTCGTCAGGAACTGCGAACGCGTCAACTTCCGGTTTCACCCAGATCGGTTCGGCTTCGTAATCAGTGATCACACTTAGAATTGGTGCTTGCGTCAGTCCTATACGTCGAGCGATGACGGCCATCTCGCACGCTGCCACTTCCGCTGCCACAATAACGTCTGGATTAAAGCTGCGGATTGTCGCGAACACCTTCGGGCAGCCGAGTCGAAACGCCCACGCGGGTGCGGTCCCCTGGTGCTGCTGGTTGACTCGCGCGGTCGAGAAGCGATCCCAAAGGCCCGGCGCGTAACGCAGCATTAGCCAGTAAGGCCATTCGTAGAACACCCGGAAAAATGTCCGACACTCATCCAGGGCATCGACCACAAGAACTTGCGAACCAGGCGCTTGACGGAACAGCTCATCTGCGACAGCCTGTGCAGCACGCACGTGGCCAGAACCAAATGACAAGGTGAGCACGAGTATCTTCATAACAAACTAAGGTCAGTCCCTAAGGTGATCTGACTTACTACTCTTCCCTCCACCGCATTAGCCTGAATCCAAGGGAGAGAGTGACAAACGCCATCAAGCTAAGGGCGAGAAGTTCGATGCCGATCGCGCGTCCGCCGCCGAGAGTCGTCTTCACTGCCTGAGCCGCGAAAGTTGTAGGCAATAGTTGGGCGAACATACGCAGTGAGCGCGGCATCGTCTCCGGCGCGTAATAAACCGGCGCGAGTAAGATGAGTCCAGCTCCCAGCGTATCTGTTAAGAGAGATCCCTGACTAAAGCTGCGGGCGCACGCAGCAATCACCACGCCGAGACCGCACAAGCAAAGAATCGTCAGCAGGATCACCACAACCAGCAAGGGGAAATTCGGCCGCATCTGGACGCCGATCGCGCGCCCGACAATCAATAGTGTCGTCGTACCCACCGCTGCCTGCACGAGTGCGAAGACAAGCACGCCAAAGACGTATGACGACGGCGCGAGCGGCAGCGTCGCAAAGAGTTTGAGGCGCCCGGTAAAACGGTTCTCCAACAAAAGGTAACCAAGCCAGCTGATCGAAGTTAGCGATAGCGAGAAAACGATCGATCCGGCGAGAAACCGCAGCGGGTTTTGCTCTTGATTGATTCCGCCGCCGCTGACTGCATTGGCGAACAGATACATGCCTGATGGAAAAACAAGGGCCGCTAACAAAAATGGTCCTGCGTCGCGTCGCATGCTTGCGAGCTGAATACGGAAGACGCAAATGATGTCCGTGGCTCGCTTCACTTTGAAGCCTCCGTCTCAGACTGATCAAACGGCTCTCCGGTCAGCGTGAAATAAACGTCTTCGAGCGAAGCGCGAGCAATCGAATACTCCGAAAGCAGTTCTCGCGAAATGTGCTGTTGCGCCTCCGCAAAGCTCGCGCAATGGCGTACCCTGAAGTCGCCGCTCGGATCGAAAGGGTCGCGATAACTCAACCGATAACTCCGGTCCAGGCGCGCAAGGAGCTCATCGAGCGTGCCAAAAGCGAGCAGGCGTCCTTCGGCGATGATGGCAATGCGATCACTCAAGCTTTCGGCTTCTTCCATATAGTGCGTCGAAAGTATGACCGTTGCGCCTCTGTCAACGGCATGCCGGATGACGCCCCACACAGCACGACGCGACGACGGATCAAGTCCGGTTGTCGGTTCGTCCAATACAAGCAAAGGCGCATGACCGAGCAGCGCGAGTCCGATCAGAATTCGCCGGCGCTGTCCGCCGGATAGCACGCCCACGCGCTTGTTCGTTTCGTTGACGAGACCCAGTTCTGCGATCACTTCATGGGCGGCCTCGCGCGCTTCACGTTTGGTCAGGCTCTTGAAGCGCGCGAAAAATTCAAAATGCTCGCGCACCGTGAGCGCTTCGAATACGCCTGCCTCTTGCGGCGTGATACCCATCATGCGTTTTGCGCAATCTGGCTCAGCGACGGCATCGACGCCAAACACGTTGACCGAGCCGGCGGTTGGCCGCAGCTCCGTAGTTACCTGACGTAGGAAAGTCGTTTTGCCGGCTCCATTGGGACCGAGAATGGCGACCACCTCGCCGCGCCGCACGTTCAAATTGATCCCGCGATTGGCTTTCTTGCCATCGCCGTAATGCTTAACCAAATCCCGCACGGAAACGGCCAAAGGTGCTTCCTCAGTGCGCGTTTCGAGCGTGCGCACCGTTGCGGGCATCTCCGATTTAGCGTAAGCGAGGGCGTGTGTCATCGTGGTCAAAATTTCGACTCTTCCTCAACTCGTCGCTTAACTCAGTTGCAGAAAATCAAGCGCGCCGCGGATCGCCGTGATCGGGCTGTTACGATAGGCCGAAACCTCGTAAGGACAGCCAATCTTGCAGCCCTTGCAGAAGTCCCACATTTGCGGTGACTGCTTGATAATCTTCCTTACTTCCGGCGATTCGTAGATCTCCCGTAAGCTCATCTCGGGAGCGCCGCGGTGTAGCGAAACGAAGGCGCAGGGGAACTGGATGGATCCATCGGGCCGCATATTGATCAAATGTGACGCCGAGCGGCAGGGGAACTTTTTAGTGAATCCATCGTTGCGGTAAAACTTGAAATAGTCACTGTAGAACCGCACGCACTTGTGTTGCTTTTTCAACTCCGAGACAAAGCCTGCCACTCGATCAAGTTCGTCTTTTCTCATCTCAACGTCTTCCGTCTTCCAGGTAGTGCGTACGACGTTGTGAACAGCTTCGGTATGAAGAAGAAACCCTCGCTCCTCGCAATAAACAGCGAGCGCGGGCAGGTCGTCCAGATTTTCGAGATCTACGGCGGCGTTGATTTGAATGGTGTTGTGACGAAGATTGCCTTTGATGTAGTCGAGTGCGTTGAGAATGGTCGGCAGCCCGTCGATACCGCGTCGTTGCGCAAACTTGTCGCGATCGAGCGTATCAATTGACACTTCGAGCTGATCAAGCTTGACGCAGGCCTCGGCGTATTTCTTCAGTGCGAGCCCGTTTGTCGGCATAGACGTGTAAAAGCCTTTCCGCGCGGCATACTCAATGTAGTCAGGCATGTGCGGATTCATTAATGGCTCACCGCCGGACATGCTCCACGCGAAAACCCCAAACTGTGCTGCTTCATCCATGCGCGCAAATACACGTTCGCGCACCGCCCTATCTTCGGGCTGTTGGTTCTGCCAAATTGCGCAGTAGCCGCACTTCATATTGCAATGCAGCGTCGTCTCAAACATCACCATGAAGGGACGATTGAAACGATGGCGCACTTGCCGGAGCGCGTTCCTGATCATCAATGACTTTTTCAGTGCTGCCTTCCTTTCAACGTTCACTACAGGGCAAAAGTCTTGTCAGTTAGCTTTGGATTAAGAAGCACATTCTTGAAGCGGTGGCGCTCCAGCAAAATGTTCGTAGCGTTGTAAAGCTCGAGCTTCACCGGCAGTTTCATTTCCCTATCAATCCAAATTACCGATCTGGCTGCACCCGCCAGCCCGCCAACGGGCTTGTCAGCCTCGGCCTTAAACTCGAACTTATAAGCGGGCCGCCCATCCAGCGTTTCTTCGCCCAGGAAACGTGAAGTGATGCCGGGCATCGCCGTGTCGCGCTGAACACGTTCGATGAGTTTGCCGAGACCAACTTCGGTAATCGGGTGTCGTGAATCTTCCAGGGCGAGAGATTCATTTGGATCAAGCCGCAGTGTGCCTAGTAGTGAACCAAGCCCACTTTGGCGCGCGAGTACTTTGCCGTTGTTGGCCCCCTGGCGATAGACGGCGGTCTGGTCAACTTTGCCGCGATCGTTTAGCCATTCCAGGCGCACGTCGAATGGTTTTCGGAAAGAGAGTCGTATCGACTGCTGCTCGCCATTTGAAATTGCGCGTTCTTCTTTCTCGTAAAGACAGACGTAAGCACCCACGCGCTCGTAGCTGCTCGCCACGTCGTCCCACTTGAGGGGCGCTGGAACAGCCGGCATGCTGTTATTCGGCGTCTTCGGTTTTTGGTAGGACGTTTTCGCCGGGCTGTCTGCCCGGGGCGCGGAACGACAACCGGGTCCTGATGCGAAGAGCAATGTCAGCGAGACGAGGCCATGCGTCAGCATGCTGCGTTTTGTCATCAAGCGCCGGTGTCCATTTCCAGGGCGAATGGTCTCGGTAAACCTAAAACGAATCGAAGCTCCTTGAGGATTAGCAGCAAAGTGCATACCGCCTGATAAAAGTAGACTCATCAAGAAGAAGCCTACAGCTTTGCGAGCGGAGTCATCATCGTTCGCCACTGATCGAGACTAGTGTCGCTTTTTGGGATGTGGCTTTCTGTCTGGAATGAGGCTCTTTAGGTGCGGACCGGTGAAATGGTATCTGGCGATGTGTTCACCAATTGAGTTTCAAAAGGACTCGGGGCCAATAGGACCATGCTGCGGCAGAGCTACCGATCAATGCCAAAACGGGCAACCATGCGATAAAGAGTTTTGCGGTTGACGCCGAGAATTTCAGCAGAGCGTTTGCGGTTGCCTCCTGTTGCTTCGAGAACATGGAGCAGGTACCTCCGCTCCACCTCTTCAACGGAGGGCAGACCCGCGAACAAGGGCTCGAGGTCGTCAACTGCCGCTGTGGAACTAATCTCTGGCTTCTTACTAATGATTTTTGCGGGCAGATCGGCGGGAGTAATGGGTCCGGTTTGGTTCAAAGTTACGGCGTGCTCGATGGCGTTCTCGAGCTCGCGCACATTGCCCGGCCAGGAATAATTATTCAGATAAGCCGAGGAGGCTTCATCCAGTTGAGGCGGCGTCGGATTTCCCTGCGTGTGTTTGCGCAGAAAGTGCGTGATCAGCAAAGGAATATCATCGCGCCGTTCGCGAAGCGGCGGCAGATGGATGTTGATTACATTTAGCCGGTAAAGTAGATCGTGGCGGAACCTGTCGCTCGACATCAGCACATTTGGATCGCGATTACTCGCCGCGATCACGCGCGCTTGCACTAGTAGCGGCACGCTGCCGCCGACAGGAACGATCTCGCGCTCTTGCAAAACTCTCAGAAGTTTTACCTGTAAGCCCATACTCATCTCACTTACTTCGTCTAGAAACACTGTACCTTCACCGGCTTGTTCAAAGATGCCAGGCTTATTGGCAATGGCCCCCGTGAACGAGCCCTTAACGTGGCCGAAGAGTTCCGTTTCAAGAAGCGTTTCTGTGAGTGCGCCGCAGTTGATCGCAACAAATGGTGCAGCGCTCTTTTTGCCGTGGATGTGGATGGCACGGGCCACCAGCTCTTTGCCGGTGCCAGACTCTCCAGTAATCAGGACAGCCGCAGGCGAATCCGAGACGCGTGCAATCATTTTGTATACTTCAAGCATTGCCGGGGTGTGTCCTACGAGACGCGCGGAAAGCTGTTCCTCGTCATCGGCAACCGGTTGAGGTTGGACGATTGAGCGCGACGCCAACGCGCGCCGCACAGTTGCTACCAGCGCGTCCATATCGAAAGGCTTACTAATGTAATCGAATGCGCCTTGTCTTACTGCGCGCACCGCCGTCTCAACCGATCCGAATGCTGTCATCAGCACCACCGGCAACTGCGGGTAGTGCAGCCGCACCCGCTCCAACAAAGTCAAACCATCAACGCGAGTCTTCATGCGGATGTCGCTGACCAGGACCTCCACTGACTCAACGGCCAGCGAGTCGAGCGCAGCTTCACCGCTTTGCATGAAGCGGGTAACAAAGCCCTCACGCGCGAATACTTCGCAAAGCAACTCGCAAGTCACCGGATCGTCGTCAACAATCATTAGGCGCGGGGCCTCAGGCGACATCGGTTACAACCTCGTGGATCAAATATGCTTCGGCGTGAATGGGCAGTGTAATGCGGAAGGTTGCGCCCTCAGGTTGCTGAGTCATGATTTCGATCCGCCCGTCATGTTCGCTTGCAATTTGGTGAGCAATCGCCAGTCCGAAACCGCTGCCGGTCTCCTTCGTCGTCCACATCGGTTCAAATAGATAGTTGATTGCGGATGGATCGATGCCAGTACCGCTGTCGCCGAATAATATTTCCGCGCTTCTGGCCAGGCGGTCGAACCGCGTCGTTATACTCAGATCGCCTCCCGACGGCATCGCATCAATACTGTTGTTGGTGAGGTTAAGGAAAAGTTGCAGCAGGCTGTCGCGGTCCGCTTCCAGCAACGGCAAATCAGTATCCAGGTGGATTGCGCCCTTGATGTTATGCGAGTCGAGTGTGGGTTGAACCAACCAGAGCAATTCCTGAACGAGTGCATTGAGGTCGAAGGGCCTGAATTCGGGTCGTGGCCGTTGGGTGCGCGTCAATAGATTCTTGACACTCTTGACTACAGAATCGAGCTGCGAGTTGATGATCTCCACTCGGCGCCGCATTTCAATGTCATTTTGGTGGGCGCGCGCGATGAGTCTTAAATGGCCGGAAATGGCATTCCGTTAAAATTCTTTACCTGCGACAAGAGTTGCTCACGTTCTTCATCCCGCGAGCGGATATCCTCAATCATTCGATTGAAGCCCTTCGCGATGGTACCGAGCTCATCATCGCGTCGCACCGGCGCGGACACGGACAAGTTGCCCGCTCGCGCCTTGGCCATTGCGGAAACTATATCCCTCAATGGTCGACGAAAGAGCACTGCAAACAAGAGATAAAGTAGCGCAATTGAGGCAACAACCGCGCCGGCAAGAATCATGTTGTGCTGAAACTGCAAGCGACTAATGAAATCCGTGTGGGACGTTTTCGAAACCAATGCGCTTACGTAACCCCCACCCTCGCGCTCGTTGATCGCTGCCGTAATCACCCATAGGCGCCCGCCGTCGCGTTCGACCTCAACCGAAACAACGTCAGGTAGCGGCCGCTCCATTTCGCCTAACTCATTGTCCTGTGCGTGTTCGTCCAGATAAGGAAGACGTGCGGCCTTTGGCGCCGTGCTGGCCATTAGCTTCTCTCCGGTTGGTGTCGTTTGGTAAACGTCTATCTGCTGGAAATCCGGACGCGACTTGACCAGGAAATCAATTTCCTGCAGCAGGTCGGCAGGTGAGCCGAAATAGCCGTTGGTTTCCGCCCGCTTTGCAACTGTTACGACCTGACTGACGGCATTGTCGTATCGGTATTCCTCGATTAGTGAGTTGGTAAATACGCCATGCAGATAGGCTGACACGAGCAGGATTAGAGTCGTCGTACCCGCCACCAGGAGCAGGAGTTTCCACTGCAGGTTGAGTCGTAGCTTCATGAAGGCCTTTCGATCAACTATGAATTCGATTGGACAAATCTGACCTTGGTTTCAACAAATCATCTTCTAAGGTATGATTCTCACGACGGAGCTTCCTCTTTAGATCTAGTTATGATAAAACCCCGAACCGATTAAGTTCACTGATTGACCAATTATTACAGCCGATTTTGATTGAAGAGGCTCGCACCTGAGCGGATTATGTTTCAGGCAATAGTACGAACGCAAGGCAGCAACTGAAGAGTTTGCCAACCTCCGATGGCAGTTCTAAGCCGTATCCCCCAATCAAGAAAGTCGAGTGGTGCTCGCCTCGCCTGGGCTTTTTTATGCCTGGCAGTGCTCTACCTTCCAACCGCTACCACGTTACGGAGCCAGCAGGATTTGCCGAAGTCCGGCACTGTGAAAGTGCTGGTGCGGGACGCACAAGGACGCGGCGTTTCTGGAGCTATCTGCCAATTAGCTCCTTTGTCTGAACCATCTCTACTCCTCAATGCGATGACCGACGAAATGGGCCTCGGCACATTTCTGGCGAAGCTTGCTTCGGGCACTTATACGCTGACCATTGAAAGCCCCGGTTTTGAAACTCTCACAAAACGCGACGTCGTGGTCGAGGCCGGAGCAGTGACAGCGATAGAGGTGTCGTTGACTGTCGCAGCTTTGAAAGAGTCAGTCACTATTACATCACCCGTCGAAGAAGCCACAACTGCTGCGGCTGGGTCATCGATACCAGCGGCCAGTCTTCGCCGCGAAACTCTTCAGCACTTACCGCTCGCTGCAGCGCGAATCGATGAAGCTTTGCCGTTGATTCCAGGAGTCGTGCGTTCTCCGACCGGTGAGATCAGCATCGAGGGAGCCACGGAACAACAGAGTGCGTTGCTGGTCAACGGTCTAAACGATGCCGATCCTGCGAGTGGCAACTTCAGGCTCAACTTACCGATTGATTCCGTCGAGTCAGTGCAGGTGTTTCAGCATCCCTACACCGCCGAATATGGGGCATTCACTGGCGGCATCACAAAAATTCAGACTAGACGCGGAGGTGAGCAATGGCATGTTGAGCTAAACGACTTTCTGCCGGACTTGCGTTACACCAATGGCAAAATTGTCGGGATAGCGGAAGACAGTCCAAGGTTCAATTTCAATGGTCCCCTTATTAAGGACCGACTGTTTCTGGCCCAATCGCTTTCTTACACAATTGCCAAGCAGCCGGTTCGCGGACTTACTTTCCCCACTAATGAAACCAAAACCGAGTCCCAGAGTTACTTCTCGCAGTTCGATGCAATCTTGAGTGGGCGCCACACCGAGACGTTTACCTTTGGGTATTTTCCGCAGCGCGATCAATTCGTTAACCTCGATTTCTTCCGCCCGCAATCGGCCACGCCGAACTACAAACAAAAGGATTTCACGTTCGGGGCTCGCGACAATTATCAATTCAAAGCTGGGCTCTTGTTGTCCGCGTTCTCGCTGAAGCGCTTCCACGCTAATATCTGGGGACAAGGCGTTGCAGAACAAACGCTGACTCCTACCGCAGAAGGCGGCAACTATTTTGCGGAACAGTCGCGAAAGTCTCAGCGCGCAGAACTTCTTGAAGTCTTTACCTTCCCCACTCGCAAGGTCTTAGGTATCACCCAGGAAATAAAGGTCGGGTTCGATTTCAACAGCGTTACCACCCACTTTAACTATGCTGCGCGTCCGGTAAATATTCTGCGCGGCGACGGCACTCTCGCGGAACGAATCGTGTTTCGTGGGGTTCGACCTATCGACACTCACAATCACGAATACGTCGGCTTCGTACAGAATCGTTTATTATTGCGTTCAAATCTTAATTTTGACGTTGGGTTGAGATACGAAAACCAGCAGGTTGCGGACGAGATGAATCTGGCGCCTCGTGCAGGCTTTGCCTGGTCCCCGCACAATGATGATCGGACAGTCCTCAGGGGAGGGTTCGGATTTTTCTATGACAAGGTGCCCCTCAACATTCGCAGCTTCGGGCAGTATCCTTCACGAACTGTAACTCGCTATCAAGCCGACGGTGTGACATTGGTAGATAGTCATCATTTCGTGAACGTCCTGGTTGACACGCCCCCCATCACTCCCCTCGACTTTCGAAGAAGATCGGGCTTGGATGCCGGTTTCGTTCCGGAAAATCTGAGATGGAACCTGCAACTCGACCAGGTGGTAGCGCCCTGGTTGAATCTGCGTGCAAACCTGACTGCCAGTAGCACGAACCATATCTACATCGTTAACCCTGAACTCGACTTCAGAGGGCGAAGCGGCATCGTATTGCGCTCGGCCGGTCAAGCCACCTACCGCGCTTTGGAATTGACTGCACTTTTCCGCCTACCAAATAAGGATCAATTTTTCGTTTCCTACGTTCGCTCACGCGCGCGCGGAGACTTAAATGATTTCAATAGCTACTTCGGCGACTTCGGCGCACCGGTTCTTCGGACTAATCAGTATTCGAACCTGCCATTCGACGTGCCAAACCGGCTGCTGGCATGGGGCACTTTCAGCCTGCCGCACCGCCTTACAATTGCGCCAATCTTCGAGATGCGCACCGGCTTTCCTTATTCTGTACGCGATGCCGAACAAAACTTCATCGCTGAACGCAACTCCGACCGCACGCGCTTTCCCACGTTTCTTTCGCTAGACGCCGAAATTGCCAAAGACTTCCAGGTGACTAAGAAGTATGGAATAAGGCTATCGCTTCGCGGTTTCAACCTTACAAACCATTTCAATCCACGAAACGTTCGCGCTAACACTGCCGACCCGAACTTCGGCCAATTCTTGTCTCCCTATCATCGATTTTTCAGTGGCGGCTTTGACGTGTTATTTTAGCCTTGCGTGGTGAAGACGTCTCGAACCGACCAGGGACTTGCAGGAGTGCTCTATTGTTGCTGCAAGCAGGCGGAGGATTTCGTACACCTGCGTTCAGGTTGAAAATCTCGGATAAAACCCATTCCGTCGGAACGCACCGTAGTGACTTTGACGCCGGCTTCGTCCAGCTTGCGCCCGTACGCTTCGCCTTCGTCGCGCAGAATGTCGCTCGATTCTTTCCAGGATTGGTACGCTCATTTCCAATCTCCGTTGAGCTGATTACTTTTTATCACGACGTTTAGCGCTCCATTCAGTCAGCGGGTCGGCGATTTCAGAAACTTCCTCAACCAATGAATTCAGGAAAACCGAA
>WNFR01008020.1_pt1 | contig 12296 bp, 14 predicted proteins | sample 5400221 | NCBI WGS metagenome assembly WNFR01 (sample SAMN13153357, study PRJNA577476) | soil metagenome | isolation source: 40 cm soil under Madrone tree | place: USA:California | collected 2016-06-14 | reverse complement strand
TTTCATTTTTTATCAGTGTTGCGCACACCGTAGCTCAGCTTTGTCTCGTTAGACGACCCAGAACGCGCGCCTGGAAATGCAGCCCATTGACTCGTATAGAGAGAAAGCTTTTTTCGGGTATCGCCTGATTGAGTTGTTCGATGGCGTCAGTAAGCGTGAGGGCTTCGCACGGCCCGACAAATCGAATCTTTCGAGTGATGCCGTGCAGCAGATTCTTGTGCTGAGTGCTGTTGAGGGAACTAAGTGGAGAGATCTACCACCGAAAGAGGGCGATCGCTTCTGGAGTCGCTCTGACGGCAACGCGCTGGCAGGTTTTCCGGCCCAAGGGAACTTCTTTTTCGTGCAGGACCCAAACTTCGTGCAACCGCCGTAGGTCTAACCAATCGCTGCAGCTAACCCCTGGCCGGCACGATGACCAACTTGAATTTATGAAACACATTGTCGATATTACGAAAGCTCACTCCCGCCAGCGATAGTTGAGCTCCTTCTCGTTAGACGAATTCATCCTCCCTCGACCAGATTCATTCATCTCTGCCCATGATTGCCGCATATCTGCTCATCATGCTTTCAGCTGGAGGACTCGGTTTCGTCGGCAAGCGTTTTGGACTGCGCGCGAGTCTGCCTATTGCGCTGCTGCTCGGAATTTTGTTGTGCATCGCTTTGACCATTTGGATTGATTGGCGACTGAAGCACAGCCTATATCCCTAGATTATTTGCATAATCCCTAAGCATGGCACGCCATCCGTCTAACCAATCGCTGGAGCCAACCGCTACCCGGCTAGTAAATTCACTTTTGATGATTAGAATATTTACTCCGCAGATTGAGTCCGGTTCCGGTAGCGGTGGCTCAGCTCCGTCTCGTTAGATGGACTCGCAGCGCGACAAGCGATTGCGGATCGTTGGGTTGTCGGCCCTGATTGGCTGGTTAATCGTCGGTCCATATCTTTGTCTTATCGGCATCGACTCCATGCTTACCGAGAAGCCATCGGGTAGCTTTTGGTTCTACAGTCCTGCTTGGGCGGCGACCGGCATTGCGGGAATTGCGATCTTCTTCCTGCCACACGCTCTCTGGAAGCGCGTTTTTGTGTTTGTTGTTTACGTTCCAATCGTCGGAGTCGTTTTGCCTCTCGCCGCAGTAGTCATCGCTTGTATCGTTTTCCACGACTGTCTATGATTTCGCAAAATCCATCTAACCAATCGCTGGAGCTAACCGCTGGCCGTCGCGATGCACACATTTGATTTTATGAAACAGTTCTCAGTTTCTGCCGCGCTCGCTCCCGCCAGCGGTGGCTCAGCTCCGTCTCGTTAGATGCTGAAGCCCCTGCCGTGAGCCAGCTCACACGAAGCATCCAGGATCGTCTGTTTATCGGCGTTCTTGGCTTCATTTTCGCGCCAGCTTGCGCATATCTTCTCATTTTCTGGCGCGGTCGACCATGGACCGAAGAAACCGACTGGTTTATTCGCCTTTTGGCACTCATCCGCATCGAGGGCATTAGCACAGTATTCTCCGTCGCTCTCTTCGGAATCATTTGGCCATTTGGACGCCGGACTGGATGGAGCGACGGCTTAATTTGCGGTTTCGGACAATTATCCAAAGGCGCAGGGCATGGTGCTCGGGGCGGGACTTGAACCCGCATGCCTTTCGGCATACGCCCCTCAAACGTACGTGTCTGCCATTCCACCACCCGAGCGTTTGCGCGCGGGCAAACTCTTCCGCAGACTGTTCGTTGTCGCAAGTCTCCTTTGCTTTTACTCGTGCTCGTAATCGAAATCGAAATCGAATCGAACACGAGCAGGAGCACGATTACAAGCACGACAAGCATGAAACTTGCGCTTACTTCTTGAGACGATGTCGATCTTGGAACGGGAAAGGGGCGATGGCGATTGGATCAAGGTCGATCTGCACATTCACACACTCGATGATCCCAAAGACGTCATCGATTATTCCGCTCACCAGTTGCTCGAACGCGCGCAAGCGCTCGGCTTCGGCGTTCTTGCGATCACGCTGCACGACGCGGTGTTTGATCGACAAGAAGTTTTCGCCGACGCAGCGGCAATGGGTATTTTGCTTATTCCGGCCGCGGAAGTCCGATTATGCGGCGCGGATGTGATCATTTTGAATGTAACGGCCGGCGAAGTAGCAGCCCTCAAAAACTTTGACGATCTGCGTCAGTTGCGTGCCCGGCGCGGGAAATCGATCTTTACGATCGCGCCACATCCATTTTATGTGCTTGGCGGCTCGATCGGGCCGCGTCTTTTCGAAGAGATCGATTGTTTCGACGCGATCGAGGTCTGCCATTTTCACAAGGGTCTCGTGAATCCGAATCGCCGGGCGGCCAAGGTCGCGGCGCAATTTGGAAAGCCTTTGATCGCTACCTCCGATGCGCACCGGTTGCATGCTTTCGGGCGCCATTACACCAGCATCCCACGCCCACTGGTACGCACTCCGGAAAGCATTTTTGCCGCATTACGGACAGGCCCGCGCCGCCTGACAAGCCCGCCTGCATCGATCACCGATTTCGCCAGCGCGATCTATTTCATTTTCCTCGCGCACCCGTTTCGAATCCGGCAGCATGTTGCAAGGCGAGGAAGGTCCGATTTTCCTGAACCGCGCGGGCGATCGAGTTCAATCTCCGTTCCCGGCGCACGTCGGTCTTGAATCCAAATGGCAAACATGACAAACGTGTAGGGTGATGAAGATAATAGCATCCATTCTCCTCGTGTTCGCCCTTGGCTTAAGCGGCTGCCAAACGTTCGCGCGCAAGCAGAACCAAAAGAAGGCGGCGGAGACCAAGAAGACGGCAGCCAAGCCGCCCGAGGAAAGTACCGATGTCGATTTTGAGGCGTTTGTCGGGCGCCTGCGGAAGGCGGTCGCGGCCCACGATGTGAAGACGCTGTCTACAATGATGACCAACGATTTTGGATACAGGCTCGATCCAGAGGCTTCGGGTGGCGGCGTGTTTCAATATTGGGACGACCAGGGGCTTTGGCCGGAATTGCAGGGCATTCTGTCCGAAAAATTCGTGCAGAAAGGGGATTACATGGTTGCGCCGCCGCAGTTCGCTGAGCCCGCGCTGAACTACGACGGTTACCGCGCGGGTGTCCGTCGTGTAAACGGCAGCTGGAAGTTCGCGTATTTCGTTAGCGGCTGAACTGCTGGAAAGTTCACGCGCGTGAGGAAAACGAAAAACGCGCCGAAATCGATTATCGATCTTGGCTTGCCGCACCGACCGCCGTTCGTTTTCGTGCGAGAACTGATCGCGTGCGATCCCGGCATTTTCGCGGAATGCACAACCACCTTCGAAAGCGACGATCCAATGTTCGCCGGTCATTTTCCCGGCAACCCGCTCGTGCCGGGCGTGCTCCTGACAGAAGCGCTTGCGCAAACGGCCGGCATCGCGGCGGCTACGGCACCTAAGGAAAATGCGAGACCGCGCTTTTTGCTCTCAGCGATTCGAGGAATGAAATTTTTTCACGCGGTCCGTCCGCAGGAACGGATTGTTTTGCGCGCCGAAAAATTGGGCGAAGTCGGCGACCTGTTGCAATTTAAAGTAGAGGCGCTGGTCAATGGGAAACAGGTTGCCGCCGGGCAAATCGTCCTAAGCATCGCACCCAATCCGGCGTCGGATTGAAACGATGTCTCAGCGCGCGGGGGAAGCGCGCGGCGACTGCTCCAAATCGTAAATCGCGCCCCAATCACCGGACGCAATCAATCGAGTGACCTTTTCCCACGGTCGAGCGCTCGTCGAGTAATTGGTTTTTTCCTCTCGCCCCCAAAACAAATAACGAGCACGCAAGCCACGCGCAGTTTCCCGCCAGTTTCCCGCGCCTTCCATTAACTGGCGAAGATGATTCTCCGTCTCGGCGTAATCAAAGTCCTGCGTCCAGAGATGTCCCGGATAACCCATCACGACCTTTCGGCCCTGAAGTAAGAGCGGGTGATTGTAGATTGGATAGGCGGCGAAGCGGGCTTCCACCGGCACGTTCTGAATCACGGCACCCACCTCATCGAGTTCCGCACGATTGGCAAATCCAAAGCCCGGCTTTCCCGCCGCGAGGCCGCCGAATAGGCTGACAAATCCGGAGGCGAAGAGTGCGATGCAAACGGCGACGCGCGCCTCGAGAGACCATCGCGCGATCAGCTCGGTCCACAAAAACGGAAGCACGAGAAAGTAGGCCCAAATCATGAGCTTAAGATTGTCCCATTCCCACGGCGCAAATTTAAAGAGCAGACCGGAAACAAAAATTGCAGCAGCCGCCAGGAGAAACGGGATTTTTTCGGGCAATTTTTCATTCCAATCGATCCCTGATTTCCAGAGACGCCAGCCGCAGACGGCGACCAGGCAAAGCGCGAGCGGAATGAAGATGCCGAAATTTGTGAACCAGAACTGGAAAATCGTTGGTCGACCAAACTCGGGATCACGCATTACCCAACCAGGGTTCCAATCGAGCACGGATGCAGCGTGAAAGTTATCGCTGATCGACCAGACGAAGAGAGTCGCTGGAAGAAATGCGCTCGCGATCAGGATCGCGATGTGCCGGCGCATTGGCGTGTCGCCGCAGAGAAACAAGCAGGCGAGAACAGCCGAGAGAGCGAGAAAAGTGTGCACATGGAACAACGGCATTGAGGCATAAATCGAGAACTCGGCCCAGAATGGCAGCAGCAGATGTCGATCTTCTGTCTCGACGCGCCAGAATTTTTTGCGCCAGTGCCAGAGTAGAAGCAGACCCGCGGGAATGGCATAAAGCCATCCGCGCTGGGTCACAAACATCGCCAGTGGAATGCTTTTCCAAGCGATTGTCTTGTCGCCTTGATAATCGAGGAATTTAAGAAACGTCGAGGAGCGGAGTATTTGGAAGCCGGCGATGCCGCCGTTAAAGAGAAAACCGGCCACCGCAAAGGAACCGCCCCAGCGATAAAAAGCATAAAATGTCGCAAGCGAAGCCAGCAGTCCGGTCCAAACCAAGCCCCGCGTTAGATCGACATGCAGACAGCAAAGCAGCGCATTGAACAAGTCGATGCCTGCCGGGTATCTCAGTTTGCTGAAGACGTAGATCGGATTATCCGGCCAGAGAGAAACCCCGTTCGCGAAACTTCTAATATACGTGATGTGCAGCGCGAGATCGCCCAGATTGTTCGGCGATTGGATTTTTAGTTCGTCGCCGTCGATGTAAAGCAGCCAGCAAAAGGAGCGAAATGCGAAAATGGCAAAGCATGCTGCCAAGATCCACTTCCATCTACCACGATATTTGACGAGAGAAGAATGCTGCGACCCGACATCCGTTGCTCCTACCTGTGGCCGTCCTGTGTCGCGAAAAATGTTTGCTTCTGCTTTCGGTGATTCTAAGACATCAGGCTTAGAAGAATCCGAGGCTATTAGATATGCTGCAATAGCGGCGCCGAATAGAACGGAGATAGCCGCGATCGAGAAGGTCAGGCCGCCGCCGACCATTCCGAGAATAAGGCCGCAAACGGTCGAAAAATTGACGAAAGTCAGCCCGGCAGAAAGCAATTTCATCGCCATCCTACCATGTCTTAGCCGGATCCTTTCCCTTTGAACTCAGGCCGCCGGCCGGGAAAGATATCCTTGAAAATCTTGGCATTGAAATACACTTTCGAAACATCCTGGTAAGCACGAATCCGCAAAGGCGCGGTGTAATAAGCCTCGTGTAATTTCGATTCGACGTCGGCGATTCGATCCTCCTGCACGAGGAGGAAAGCGGCATCGAGCTTCGCGGGAAGGTTCTCCTTCTCGTAATAGCCGATGTGTGGAAAATCATCCAGCATCCACGGCAGCGGATAGGCACTGGGGCGGATAATGTGCCCGGTCAACTGGTAGTAAACGGGATTTCGCCGGACGAGTGCGAACAACGGATCGGTCAGCTTATAAATATCGTTGTAAGTCTGGACGTAAACGTAAGGCTCGCTGTCCGTCGTGCAGCGAAAGTAATTGAGCCAGATTGTCGATCCAAGCGAAACGCACAAGAGCGTTGCCGATATAATATATGTCGCGAGACGATATCTTAGAGGAACGATAACCAATGCCGCTCCGAAGATGAACAAAAATGGCCAGATAAAACTGATGATGCACCACGGGGTTTTATAGGGAACGATGCTGTAAGCAATCAAAGTCCCGACGCCGTAGACGGCGAGATAACGCAGACTGACGTTCTTGAAACGCTGATAAGACAAACAGAGAATCAAACCGGCGAGAACGGGCCACTCGTAGCGCACAATCAACTTCGATACCCAGTAATGCCACGGCTTTTCATGGCCATGGCCTTCGTGGCCAGTAGCAAACCAGGCGGCGTAGGCTTGATAGAGACCTTTTACACCACTCCAGTGAAAAAATGTTCCGGAATAAAAGAAAACGAGCAGCGCAATGCCAGTCGCAATGACCATTGCAAGATCGACATAATCCCAGCTCTGCCGCGCTGGCGGCGCGTCCGGAGGCGGATCGAGCGCGTTGGAAATCCAGAGCACCGGGATGGCAATTAGTGCGCAACCGAGATGAATGACATAAGTCTCCTTCGTCAAAATCATACCGGCCACTCCCATGCCCGCGCACCAAAGATAATTGGGCGTTCCAGACTTCCAGAGACCGAGCAAGCCGAGGATGAACAGCATCGAGAAGAGCACCAGCCACACTTCGTGGATCGAGTAACGCCCGTAGAAAACGAAACCGGGCGAGATCGCCATGGCCAGCGCGGCCAGGCGACTGACGCTTCGCCCAACGAACGGTTCGAATTTCATCATTACCCAAACGCAGGTGATGCTTACAAGTACGACCGGGAGACGTAACGCCCAGAGATTACGGCCAAACAAAGTTTGCGAGAGCAGTAAAACGTAAAAGTGCAGCGGGCCGTGATAATTTGTCGGATCATATCGGTAAAAGCCGTTCTTGATCACTTGATCGACAAACCAACCGTTGATCCCCTCATCGAAATGCGGTGGCTTGATCCCGAGCAGAAAAAAACGGAGGAACGCTGCCAGCCCGATAATCATCCACGGGACCCAATCGATTTCCGCGAAGCGCGTTTGCCATGTGGCTGCCTGATCGCGCGTTGTCGGAAAATCTGCTAGCGCGCCACCGTCCCCGCTGCTAGTACGCGCTGCAATGCGCATTCTCGTGACGGGCGGCTGCGGTTTCATCGGGAGCAATTTTATTCGATATATTTTGCAACATTACAAGCCGGCTAGCGTGACCAACGTCGACGCGCTCACTTACGCCGGTAACCTCGCCAACCTTGATGGCGTGGTCGAGGAACATGGCGAACGCTACGAATTTTTCAAAGCCGATATTGCCAATGCCGATCAGATGGACGCGCTCACGACCGACCATCAGTTTTACGCCGTAATTAACTTTGCCGCTGAATCGCATGTCGACCGCAGTATCAATTCGCCACTCAACTTCATTCACACCAATGTCGTCGGCACGAGCGTACTGCTCGATTGTGCGCGACGGCATGGCGTGCAGCGTTTTATTCAAATCTCGACCGACGAAGTTTATGGCTCGTTAGGCGAAACCGGAAAGTTCACCGAAGAATCGCCACTCAATCCAAGTTCACCATATTCTTCGAGCAAAGCCGGCGCCGATCTTCTTGCTCTCGCGAGCCACAAAACTTACGGCCAGGAAGTGATTGTGACGCGTTGTTCGAACAATTATGGCCCGTATCAATTCCCGGAAAAATTGATCCCGCTCATGATCATCAAGGCGCTGCGCGCCGATCCGCTCCCGGTATATGGCGACGGCCTCAATGTGCGCGATTGGATTCATGTGCAGGATCACTGCGCCGGGATTGTGGCCGCGCTCTTCGAAGGCACACCGGGAGGGATTTATAATTTTGGCGGCGACGGCGAAATGGTGAATCTAGATCTTGTCAAAATGATTTTGCAGAAGCTGGGCAAACCGGAAAATTTGATTTCATTTGTGACCGATCGACTCGGGCACGATCGGCGTTACGCGATTGATTCCTCGTTTGCGCAGCGCGAACTGAAATGGAAACCGCGAAAGAATTTCAAAGAAGGACTCGACGCGACCATCCAATGGTACATCGACAATCCATCGTGGTGGGAAGCGTTGCTCGAACGCGCGGAACGTTACTAATCTGGTAGCGGCGGTCTATGACCGCTGAAATTAGTGCGACGCTTAGAAAAATGAAAATTGTAATCCTCGGCGCTGGCGGCCGGCTTGGTGCCGCGCTCCTGCGCGAATATCGGGAAAAATTTGACGTTACCGGTTTCAACCATGCGCAACTTGATCTCGCCGATCATGCACAGCTGCGCGAAAAACTCGGCGCGCTCGATATTGATCTTATCATCAACGCCGCCGCTTTTACCCATGTCGATCGTTGCGAAACGCAGCGCGAAAAGGCCTTTGGGATCAATGCTGAGGCGCCGCGCGTCCTGGCGGAGATTTGTCGCGACAAAAACGCGAAGCTCATCCACTTCAGCACCGATTACGTTTTTGACGGCGAAAAGCGTGAAGCGTACACCGAGGAAGACGAAGCTCGACCGATCAGCGTTTACGGTGAATCAAAAAGGGAAGGGGAGAAATTGGTTCTACAAACGCAAGGTCATCTTGTCGTGCGCGTCTCCTGGGTTTTTGGTCCGGATCGGCCGAGTTTTATCGACGCCATAATCAAGCGCGCCGGGGAGAACGATCATGTCGATGCCATTGCCGACAAATTCTCCACGCCCACTTACACCCGCGACATCGCGCAAATACTTCCACGTTTTTTCGATCTCGCCGAACCCACCTCTGGCGGGCAGCTCCTTCAACCGACCTATACCAATTCGCCATCAGGTGCCGCAAGAAGGAGCTGGGCGACCCAGCCGGTTGAATCAACCGGCTGCCCTCCGGGCGCGAAGCGGGTCGATGTTCCCGGCGGTATTTTGCACTTCGCGAATTCCGGCGAATGCAGTTGGCAGGAATACGCCCAACACGCGCTGGATTGTTGCCGTTCGTTAGGCATTCCCCTCAAAGCAAAAACGGTCGCTCCGTTGAAGCTTACCGATATGAAAAACTGGATAGCGCGCCGTCCAGTTTATTCTGTTCTTTCGACCAGCAAGTACATCTCAATCACCGGCGGCACACCGCGTGGCTGGCGTGATGTTGTTGCCGATTATGTGCGCGAGCACGTGGCAACTTGAACATTCTGCGCCCAGCTGGTTGCAGCCGCCGTGAGTAGCTACGCCGATACTAAAGAGCCAACATGTTTCCGATTCAGGATTCTGTCCCCAGTCGTTCAGTGCCGGTGATGACGCGGGCGTTGATTCTCATCAACGCGATCATATTTTTCTTTGAGTTGCTGCTTCCGCAGCAGTCGATCGAGCAACTCTTTTATTTGTTCGGCCTCGTGCCGGCGCGCTTTACCCATCCAGAATGGGCGGCAACCGTTGGTTTCCCCGTGGACAGTTATTGGCCAATTTTGACTCATCAATTCCTGCACGGCGGCTGGTTACACATCATCGCCAATATGTGGACGCTCTGGATTTTTGGCGACAATGTCGAGGACCGGATGGGGCCGGTGCGATTTGGGATTTTCTACCTGACCTGTGGCTCGCTCGCAGGGCTGACGCATTTGCTCACAAATCCCGACTCGACCGTGCCGTCGGTCGGAGCATCGGGCGCAATCGCTGGTGTGCTCGGCGCTTACCTGCTGTTCTTTCCGACGGCGCGGCTGGTCGTGTTGTTTCCGATTTTCTTTTTCCCATTTTTCTTTGAGCTCCCGGCGGTGCTCTATTTGGGAATTTGGTTCTTGAGTCAGTTGTTTAGTGGGACGCTCGCTTTGGCCGGTCCTGGTCAGGTCGGCGGAATCGCATGGTGGGCGCATATCGGCGGATTTGTGAGCGGGATGCTGTTGTGCTGGTTGTTTGTCCACCGCCCTGCGCCGCGAAGGATGCAACCCGATGAGTACGGCGCGGAATGGGGATGGGAGCCGCACGTTCGTTAAGAAAGAAAATGAGCATGGATATTTTCTGGTTATTTTTCATGTTGTCGGCACTTCAGCCGGTGATCAAACAGCGGCTGCTGGAAGCATCACGCAAACGGCTCCTTGCTCTCATCGAGCGTGAGCGGAAATCGCGAGTAGTTCTGCTCATCCATCGGCAGGAGACCATGAGCCTGCTGGGTTTTCCGTTGTTTCGTTACATCGACATCAACGACAGCGAGGAAGTTATCCGCGCCATTCATTTAACCGATCCGGAAATACCGCTCGATTTGGTGCTGCACACTCCGGGCGGTCTCGTCCTGGCCGCGACCCAAATCGCGCGCGCTGTATTCAAGCACAAAGGCAAGGTCACTGTATTTGTGCCGCATTATGCCATGTCTGGCGGCACGTTGATCGCGCTGGCCGCGGATGAAATTGTCATGTGTGAACATGCCGTCTTGGGTGCGGTTGATCCGCAGCTCGGCGAATATCCGGCCGCTTCGATTCTGAAGGCCGCCCATCAAAAGCCAATCGCTGAAGTAGACGACAAGACATTGATTCTGGCTGATCAAGCGCAAAAGGCGCTAGTTCAAATGGAAAATGAGGTCTCCGAGCTGCTCGCTGACAAATATCCAGCGGAAAAGGTATCGGAGTTGGCCAAGCTGTTGACCAGCGGCACCTGGACGCACGATTACCCGATCACTTACGAGCGGGCGCGCGACCTGGGTCTGCGGGTTCGGAACGAGATGCCGGAAAACATGCTGCGCCTGATGCAACTCTACCCCCAGCCAATACGCCACCAGCGCTCAGTTGAATACGTGCCTCTTCCCTACCGGGCGAATCGGCGCAGTTCTGGCACCGGCGATTCGAGCTGACGGAGTTTGACAGAAAAAGCGCGAGCCTCTTCTATAAAATAATGAATCTGAAAACCGCTCGGCTTTTCTTTCCGATTATCTTGTCGATCTTTTTCTCCGTGACCGCGCGCGCCGAATTGAAATGGGAGCAGACTCAAGTCGAGTTACATCCGGCGATCGGAGACAAAGAAGCGGTCGCCCATTTCAAGTATGAGAATACGGGTGACAAGCCGGTTCGGTTCAAATCCATCCGGACATCTTGCGGTTGCACCGTTGCGCAGACGCAAAAGGAGGAGGTGCCGCCAGGGGAAAAGGGAGAGATCACGGCGACGTTGAAAATTGGCGGCCGCACCGGCACACAGGTGAAAAACGTGACGGTGGATACGGACGATCCAGCGCATGCGGTGACGGTGCTTACGCTTAAAGCGGTGCTGCCGGATATGCTCGAAATCACACCAAACTTTGTTTATTGGACAGACGGCGAAGCACCCAAGCCGAAGACAGTTGTTGTGCATCCGGGCAAAAATTTTGCGGTCAAAGAGCTCAAAGTCACTTCATCGAACCTCGAATTTTCGGCAAAAGTTGAACGCAAGAATGTGGCGGGCGATTTCAAGATCGACATCGAGCCGAAACAGACCACGCGCCCGGCGGCAACCACGCTCACCATTCAGCCCGACGATTCCGCAAAATTATTTTACGTGAATGCGCGGGTGATGAACGCGCCGGCTGCCCAATAGCTTGTGAAATCCGCGCTGTTGCGCCAAGCGCTGGTTCTCGTCGTCCTGGCGTCTTTACCCGGAATCGGCGAGGCGATTTATTATCGCGACAAAGTCTCGTGGCAATCACCCATTCCCGCGTCGGAGAAAGTAACGCTGACGCAAGCGCGCGCCTGGGGCGAGAACACGATCTGGATCGACGCGCGGCCGGATGAAGAGTTTGCACGCGATCATGTTCCCGGCGCGATTTTGTTGAACGAGGACCGCTGGAACGATTTAGTTGGGCCGTTTCTCGCGGCGTGGTCACCGGACAAGAAGGTTGTCGTCTATTGCAGCAGCCAAAGTTGCAATGCCAGCCGCGAAGTCGCGCGCAGATTGCGCGAAGAAGCGCAGCTCAAAAACGTTTTCGTGCTCGAGGGCGGCTGGGAAGAATGGCTCACGAAGAATCGTTAAATCGTTAAATGGTTAAATGGTTCGGCTGGCGAATTGTGGAGATCACCATCGGCGGCGTTTTCATTTACGCCGGCGCGGTTAAGGCGCTCGATCCGATTCGTTTCGCCAACGACATCGATAATTACAAACTTTTGCCGTGGGCAATCAGCGTCCGGCTCGCGTTTTATTTGCCCTGGCTGGAAATCTTCTGCGGACTCGCTCTGATCGCGCGCCGCCTTTATTTCGGTGGATTGTCGATCTTAGCCGCACTTGTTTCCATCTTCATTGCGGCCACGATTGCCGCGAAAGCGCGCGGCCTCGACATCACCTGCGGTTGTTTTGGTCACGCCACCAAAAACTG
>WNFR01006133.1_pt1 | contig 12296 bp, 13 predicted proteins | sample 5400221 | NCBI WGS metagenome assembly WNFR01 (sample SAMN13153357, study PRJNA577476) | soil metagenome | isolation source: 40 cm soil under Madrone tree | place: USA:California | collected 2016-06-14 | reverse complement strand
TCTTAAATCGCTCGTTTAAACTTCCGCAGCGCGGGCACCTGGGAAGCAACGCATCCGTTCGATCCTCGAATTCGAACGCGCAAATCACGCAGCGTAACCGATGCTGTAAAGCCCGGCGTTCTCGCCGCCGGCGATTCCACTCTCCCACTATCCAGAAGAGAAAAACCGCCGCAAGAAAAAGCAGCAAATAAATTGTGACCAGCGCGGCAAGACTGACGCGGATCACGGTGCAGCAGTGTCTGTCGGTGAGGGTCGCGGTCGCGCCACGTCATTCCCCCATTCAACTGTCGCGATTCCCCAAGTAAGAGGCCCATCGAGTTTCTCACCCTTTACTGAACCGCGAGAAAAACGGCAGAGCGTAAGATAATGGTGCACTTGTTCGTCCAGGGCTGGGTCGCCCGATGAATTGAGAGGAAGGCAATAGCGAATTTCTCCCAGCCCGTTAACGGCGACACGAAAGCGGACCGTTTCCGGGGTTTCATCGCTGGATGCGGCAAAACTCGAAGGCGGCAAAGTCGCAGCGCCAAAAGCATCGAGCTCTTTCGAAAACGAAGCAGACGTTGCCGTCGGACCCATGACAGGTGCAATTTGCCGATAGACAAACGGCACGGGGCCCGGTGGCTCCGAACTGGGTATATGCAGATCGACAACTGGTAATGGAACTTGTTTCAATGCCAGCTCCACCGCCAGATAAGAGGGGATGTGTTCAACCTTGGGTAACGCGCGCAGTCTCGCCTCGGGCGGACGCTGAGTTGTGAAGGCGAGCGCGGGGTCCTCCGCGTCGATCCAGCGGAGCAGCGTTCGGCCTTCTTCGGAATCGGAGCTAATCACACTCACGCGGGCTGGCGGCGGCAACAATGAGACTGTCGTCGGATATATGATTTGAAAAACATAGAAGCACAAAGCGTGCGCAATTAAGGAAAGCGCCAGAAAAGTGCTGATCGCTATCTGCCGGCGCCGAGGCGGCTCCCAACTGAAGAGAAGTGGTTCGGGACCAGGCCCAGCGATGGAGGCATTCATCGCGGGGAACTCGTAGCCAGCGCAACGGAGGTGATGCCATGTTCAAGGGCGGCATTTGTTACCTCGATAACTGTTTCATATGGAGCTAAACGGTCGGCCTTAACGATAATTGAGTGGCCCTCGCGTTTAGCCGTATCCAGCAACGGTCCGAGCTGATCGAGAGTGATTTTTTGTTCCCGGAAATAAATCGCCGGGACTGCGCCGCCGGTGATGCTGATGATTTGCTGATTAATCTGCGGGCCAAGCGTAAAACGCGAGAACGGCATCGAAACGGAAATGCCCGGCTGCAAGATAAAATTCGAACTGAGCAACAGGAAAAAAACCAGCAGGAAAGCGACGTCCACTAGCGCAAGAAAGACGAGCCACCCGAAGTTATATTCCTTCGTTCGCCTGAGCTTCATGAGGGTGCCGCAGCCATTTGTCGATCGGCTGAGTTGTCGATCAAGAATCGATACGCGCCTCGGATCGGGCTGTCTCCTCAGGTTGTTGGAAGCTGATGATACCGCCGATCGGCCGATTCTCCGTAAGCATGTGGACGATCTCAATGCCGGCGCGCTCCATGTCATGCATCATGGTATTCACACGCGAAGAGAGATAGCTGTAAGCGACGAAAGTCGGCGTAGCGACGACTAGGCCTGCTGCGGTTGTCAATAAACTTTTGTAAACGCCGCCGGAAAGCTCAGTCACCGTCGCATAACCGCCACTCGAGGCGATCGTGCCGAAGGCGTCGATCATTCCGGCAACTGTCCCAAGCAAGCCGAGCAACGGCGCGAGAAAAGCGAGCGTGGCCAGCACCCCGAGGAATCGCTCCAACTTCGGTACCTCGAGTTGGCCCGCTTCCTGCACAATGTCGCGCAATTCCGATCGCGGGGCGTCGTGCCGAATGATAGCGGAATGAATCACGCGCGCGACCGGGCCCGGCGTGCCGGCTGATTCATGCAAGGCTTCAGCGAAATTGCGGCGGCGGATAAGGTTCGAGAGCCCTTTTAGGAACTCGCCGATGTGGATTGTCGCCCGGTGCAAGTAAAAGAGGCGTTCGGCAAAAACGGCGATCGAAATAATGCTGCAGGCCAAAATCGGCCACATCAGCAAACCGCCTTTTTGGATATAATCAATCACGCCGCTTTTCTAGACCTCTTTGCCGAAGGTGGCAAGTCATCAGGGACCGGGATGGCTTGTTTTTAAGCCGCGAAAACTCCTGGGTAAAACGCTGCCGCGCTACTTTTTTCGCTTCGGAGTTGGGTTCGCCGTAATTGTGCGACCAACGAGTTTGCCATTTGCATCAAAAATCGAATAACCAGTTTGTTTACCTGCTGGGTCATAGCTGTAAACGATCTTGTGCAGGAGCGTACCGTCTTCTGCGCTTTGAGTTTCTTGCTGTAGACGGCCGCTGCCATCGTATTTGTACTGGCTCTTAAATCTGAGGCGGCCGTCGGATCCGAAAACCGTGCCGCTGGAAAAGCGGCCCGCTTCGTCCATATCGTAATGAATTTTCTCGCGGAGTTTGCCATCTTGGTCCGTAGTGATCGCGACGGCTTTGTGCTGCGCATCATCGAATTTATAAACAGTGCGTGAGCCATCCGGTTTCATCGATACGGTGACTCGGACCGCATTATTCTCAGTTGTATCTGGGGATTGACCAAATGCGCTCTTTGCTGCGCACAGGAGCAGAGCGCAGCCGATTGTCGATCGAAGCAAGAAAAGCCTCATCCGGGGGAGGAGCCTACGGGGTGAGCGAAACCGGTGCAAATAAGCATATTTTTTTATTGACCGGTATTAAGGAAGGTGGTTAAAAGTGGAGGGAAGTGGGGTATAATGGATCAAATCTCCACTACACATGGATTCCCTTTCCGAAAGTCAACTCTTCTACGCCGGCGAATTTCACCATCTCATCGACGATAAGAATCGCATTACTATCCCTTCGCGATGGCGCCGCGAGGACGCCGAGGAATTTATCATCCTGCCTGAGGCGAATCACCAATTCCTCCTCGTTATGTCATCGGAGGAATTTGCACGCATGAGCACGGCTGTGGAATCCAATCTGACAGTTTCAGCGCACGACCGTCGCATATTTCTTCGTCAACTCCATTCGCGCGCGCAACACGGTGCTGCCGATCGACAAGGCCGTCTCGTTTTGCCGGAGGAGCTTTGCAAGAAGGTCGGACTGAAAGAAGAAGTAGCTTTGGTGGGTGGGCGGGGGCGTTTTGAAATTTGGAATCTGCAACGTTGGAAACGCGCGCATGAAGAAGAAACCGCCACCTACCAGCATGTCGCCAACGTGATCGGTTTGTAAACGAATGATCCGGTCGGAAGTATTATGAACACATTGCTGTCTGAGCGGCCTGTCTGGTTCGCGACTGGTCCGCTGATCGTCGAAGAGGAGGCGCACGAAATGGAGGATTTTGTTTATCACCGTCCGGTGCTTGCGGAGGAGGTTGTGAAATTGCTCGCCCCAAAACCGGGTTCTCTCGTGGTTGATGGCACCTGCGGCGGCGGGGGTCACACGGAAGCTCTTTTGAGAAGTGGCGCCGACGTCCTGGCATTGGATCAGGATCCTGATGCGGTCCAACATGTGACCAAGCAGCTGGCACAGTTCGGCCAGCACGTCACCGTGCGGCAGACGAATTTTCGCCACGTGCACAAAGTTCTCGACGAGCTTGGGATTGGCACGATCGGTGGTGCGCTCCTCGATCTGGGCGTCTCCTCCCGGCAACTCGAAAATGCGGAGCGCGGTTTCAGCTTGGCGCGTAATGGCCCGCTCGATATGCGGATGGATCCACGGAATAAGCTTACTGCTGCCACTGTTGTTAACGAATACAGCGCAGAACAACTGACCCGCTTGTTTCGCGAACTCGGGGAGGAGCCGGCTGCGCGTCGTATCGCGAGCTTGATTGTTAAAATGCGGAAGACATCTCCGTTCCGCGAAACCATCCCGCTCGCCCGCGCCATCGAAAAAGTCGTCGGCCGGCACGGTCGGCGTCATCCAGCCACGCAAGCTTTTCAGGCCCTGCGCATGGAAGTGAATGACGAGCTTGGCGCACTTCAAGAAGGTCTGCGTGTTTTTACGCCACGACTCGAAACTGGCGGGCGCATTGCAGTCATAACTTTTCATTCTCTGGAAGATCGGATCGTGAAAAACTTCTTTCGCGAGCACAGCCGGGAATGGCTCGATCGACCAGAGTGGCCGGCGCCGCAACGCAACGCCGAGTACGACCTCAAGGTGATTACTCCGAAACCGGTAGAGCCGGGTGAAGATGAACAACGGGCCAATCCGCGCTCGCGCAGTGCAAAGTTGCGCGTGGCCGAGAAAATTTAAATGAACCGTTCTCGTCGAAAAAATCATAATACAGTGAACGCGGCCTCGCTCGCGCGCTGGATTGTAGTGACTGCCTTTCTCGCGCTTGCCGGGTTGAGCTACGTCTATTTGACGCTGCAGCTGTACCATCTTGGTGACCGCAAAAAGTTGGTCGAGAACGAGCTTCTTAGTCTCCGTACGCAAAATGATGTGGCCAGCGTGCAAATCGCGGCCTTGACCTCGCGCTCCGCCTTACAGCGTCGATTAAAGGAGGGGTACTTGAAAATGATACCTATTTCCGAGCGCGACATCGTCCGACTTACCATTCCTGCGCGCCAAGCCGATGAAGATGCAATTCAGCCTGTCGTGAACCGGCCTGCCTCGAGATGAACCCGAATAGCCGGAGTCGTTGTGCGCTGGTTTGCTGCTTTTTCATCGCGCTCTTCAGCGCCTTCTCGTTTCGTCTTATTTATCTTCAAGTAATTAAGCATGACGAGTACGCCGGGCTGGCTGCTGAAAAACACGTTTACAAACAAATCATCTACGCAGAACGCGGCACGATCCTTGACACCAACAACGAAGTTCTCGCGCACAATGTGCCTGTCGAAACGGCAGTGGTTGACGCCACACATCTTAACAATCGTGAAGCCGTTGTCGATCTTGTCAGCAATGAACTGGGCATTCCGGCTGAGCAGCTCTCAGAAAAATTAAACAGCGAGCGCCGATATATCGTGATCAAGCGCGAAGTGCCCGAATCGCTGGCCGGCGCGCTGCGCGCAAAACTCCGCGCCAGAGATTTGCGCGGGATTTATTTCGAACATGACGCCGCGCGTATTTATCCGAATGGCTCCATGCTTTGTCACGTCATCGGATTCACAGATTTCGAACATCATGGCATTCAGGGCGTGGAAGCTTCGATGGAGGAATATCTTCATGGACAGGACGGATATCGCTACGCCGAACACAATCGTGTCGGCCAGGAGATCGTTCCGTATCGAGGTCAGGAACGCGCGCCGCGCGATGGCTACCAAATCCATCTGACTGTCGATCTAAACTTACAGAACATTGTCGAGAACGAAATCGACGCCGCGATGGATGAGTACCGCCCCCAAAAAGCCACCATTATCCTGATGCGGCCGCAAACGGGCGAAATCCTGGCGATGGCCAATCGACCAAATTTCGATTTAAACCTCCGCTCCGAGGCGAAACCCGAGGAAATGAAAAACCGCGCCATCACCGACATGATGGAACCGGGTTCCACCTTCAAGATCGTGGCCGCGTCCGCAGCGCTAAATGAGCACAAGCTCCGGCCGGATTCGACGATCTTTTGTGAAAATGGCCTCTGGAATTTCGGTGGCGCCGCTCTGCACGATCACCGGGCGTTTTCGAATCTCAGCGTCCGCGATATTCTGATTAAATCGAGTAATATTGGCGCAGCCAAGCTTGCCCTCAGCGTTGGCGAGCAAAAGTTTTACGAATACATCCGCCGCTTTGGATTCGGCGAGCGCACCGGAATTGAGCTTCCCGGTGAAATTAACGGAGTCATTCGTCCTCCGAGATCATGGAGCAAAATCTCGATCACACGTATTCCGATGGGGCACGAAGTTGGCGTCACCCCATTGCAAATGACCGTGGCAATGGCGACGATTGCGAACGGCGGAAAATTAATCACTCCGCGCATCGTAAAATCGATTACGACTTCTGACGGCAAAACGATCAGCTCGCTGTCTCCGGTGGTATTGCGTCAGGTAATCTCTCCTGAGACAGCCCGGCAGATCGGCGACGCCCTGCGCGGCGTGGTAAGCGACCGCGGTACTGCCGCCGCCGCGGCCGTTCCCGGCTTTACCATTGCCGGTAAAACCGGAACGGCCCAGAAAGTCGATCCACGGGGTGGATACGAAAAAGGAAAATACATCGTTTCCTTTAGCGGTTACTTGCCAGCCGAGCATCCTGAGTTTGTCGGTATTGTCGTGCTGGATGACGCCCAAACGAGCAAACCAGAACTGAATTACGGCGGGCTCGTAGCGGGACCGATTTTTTCACGCATCGCCGAGCGGGCTGCCCGTTATCTCGATCTTGAGCCGCATGAGGAAATTCGCAAAGCCATACCCGTGGAGCGAGTTGCCTTAACCCATGCTTCACGTCATTGAACGCCTTAGCCCGGCATGTTGAACCCTCATGCAGCTCAAAACCCTCCTCGCCGCGATTCCAGTTCGCCAGATCATCGGCACACTTGATCGCCCAGTGGAAAGCATCGCGTATGACTCGCGGCGAGTGCAAAAGAATGGCCTTTTCGTGGCAATGCGGGGCGAAAAAGTGGACGGTCACGACTTCATGGGCCAGGCCGTCGAGAAAGGCGCCTCGGTGATTCTGGCCGAGCGCGAAGAAAAGCATCTGCGCGCGACCTGCGTTGTTGTGGAAAATACCCGCACGGCGCTCGCCGATCTTTCCGCGATCTTTTATAGGCGCCCGGCGCAGCGCTTGAAACTGGCGGCGGTCACAGGCACGAACGGAAAAACGACCACCAGCTTTCTCATCAAACACATCTGCGAAAAAGCCGGGTTGCGCTGCGGATTGATTGGCACCGTGCGTTATGAAATCGGTGAACGCGTTTTGCCAGCCATTCGCACCACGCCGGAATCGCTTGATCTACAGGAATTACTGGCGCAAATCGTTAACGCTGGCTGTCGGGCGGCGGCAATGGAAGTTTCATCGCACGCGCTCGCTCAGGACCGCACGCGCGGCCTCGAATGGAACGTTGCTGTCTTTACCAGTCTCACGCAAGACCATCTCGACTTTCACGGCACAATGGAGAGCTATTTCGAATCCAAGGCGAAGCTCTTCACTCAGCTTGGGCAACAGGGAAACAAAAAGAAACCCGTCGCTGTCGTAAACATCGACGACCGCTATGGCCAGCAATTGCTCGACAAGATCGACAAGAGCGTTGCGATTGTTACCTATGGAATGGGCGCCCGCGCGGATTTTCGCGCCTCAAATTATCGCGTCGAGTTTAGCGGCACTTCCTATCAACTCGATGCCCGCGGCAAAAGCTATCTAGTGCGTGTCCCATTGATCGGCCGGTTCAATGTGGCGAACTCAGTGGCAGCGCTCGCGGCGGCGAACGGTTTGGGAGTTGATCTGCGCGCAGCCGTTCTCAGTCTTGGAAAATCGCCCCAAGTACCGGGCCGGTTGGAAATGGTTCCGGCAAAGCGCCAGTTTCAGGTTTTCGTCGATTACGCGCATACACCGGACGCGCTTGCCAATGTGCTTAAAACCTTGCGTGAACTCCAGCCGCAACGCTTGATCGTCGTTTTTGGCTGTGGCGGCGATCGCGACCGGCAGAAGCGTCCGCTGATGGGCGAAATGGTGGATCGACATGCCGATTATGCGCTCATCACTTCCGATAATCCGCGCAAAGAAGATCCGTCCGCGATCATTACCGCAATCGAAAAAGGTTTTCGCTCGACTCATTTCGAAAAAATTGTCGACCGAACGGAAGCGATTAATCGCGCCATCGCGCTGGCGCAACCGCGCGACATTGTGTTGATCGCGGGCAAAGGGCATGAAAATTATCAGGAGTTCGCGGATCACACCGTCCCGTTCGATGATATTCAAGTAGCGCGCCGCGCAATCGAGGACCATCCGGTGGAATTTTAATGAATCGATTGTCGATCTTTCAAATCGCAGAGCTCGCCAAAGCAGCGGTCTCTTCGGGAGACGGAAACGCTCCGATCGAGAAGATCAGCACTGATTCACGCACGATTAAGCGGGGCGAATTGTTTGTCGCTTTACGCGGCGAGAATTTCGATGGCCACAATTTCGTTGAATCTGTTGCAAAAACAGGCGCGGCTGGCGCGATTGTGGATCTTAATTGGACGGGAAAAATTCCGGCGAATTTCACGCTCATCCGGGTGGAAGATACTTTGCGGGCGTACCAGAACATCGCCGCCAACTACAGAAAAGTGCTCTCGCTGAAAGTTCTTGCCATCACCGGAAGCAACGGAAAGACGAGCACGAAAGATTTTGCTGCCGCGGTCCTTGCCCGCGGTTTTCGCGTTACAAAAACGCAGGGCAATTTCAATAATCATGTCGGGCTTCCGCGGACAATGTTGGAAGCGACATCACAGGATGAAGTCGCTGTCTGGGAGATCGGAATGAATCATCCCGGTGAAGTTGCGATGTTAGCGACGCTGGCCGCACCCGACGCCGCCATCATTACGAACGTTGGTGTGGCGCACATCGAATTCATGGGATCGCGCGAAGCGATTGCGGCCGAGAAAGGCGCACTCGCCGAAGCGGTCGGCGCTGAAGGAACCGTCATTCTAAATGCGGACGATCCGTTTAGTAAAAACATGGCAGTCCGGACCCGAGCCAAAGTCGTTTTTGCCGGCACGACTGAAGGAACAGTTCGCGCCAGCGAAATTACGCAGAGCGCGACTGGAACCGATTTCACGATCCTTGAAGGCGCCCATCGCTGCCGCGCCCAATTGCCGGTCCCTGGCTTGCATATGGTGCAAAACGCATTGCTGGCCGTAGCGGCCGGTCGCATGTTTGGTCTTTCCCTCGAGGACTGTGCCGCCGGCCTGGCCGCAGCTCCGCTCACGAAGGCGCGTTTGCAGATCAAGGAAATTCGCGGCGTCCAGTTTATCGACGACAGCTACAACGCAAATCCTGAGTCCATGAAAGCTGCATTGCACACGCTAGTGGAATTAGATGCGGATGGGAAACGGATCGCTGTGCTCGGCGAAATGCGCGAGCTGGGCGAAGAATCTGCGCGCGGTCATCGTGAAGTTGGCGAAACAGCGGCAGAGCTCGGCGTCGATCAACTTATTGCAATTGGTGGCATGGCTGCAGCCATCGCGGAAGCCGCGCGTAATGCCGGCCTGCAAAATATTTCCATTGCAAGATCGACAAGCGAAGCCGCGGAATTGCTGGGCGAAATCGCGGTGTCTGGCGATTTGGTTTTAGTCAAAGGCAGTCGCTCCGCGCGCACCGAGCGGGTGATCGAGGCGTTCGAAATTCGTCATTCGTCATTCGTCACTTCACCATGATGTACTACCTCCATCGGCTGAGCGATCAGTTCATCGGGTTCAACGTTTTCTTTTATGTCACGTTCCGAGCCATCGCCGCGGCGGTGACGGCTTTTCTGGTCACGCTCGTTTTTGGGAACTTCATCATCCGAAAACTGACCGCACTGAAGTTGGGACAACCGATTCGCGGCGCGGCAGAAGTTCATCGTCTTGCCGAGCTCCATGGCGGGAAGCAAGGGACGCCAACGATGGGCGGCGTACTCATTATCGGAGCGGTCTTTGTATCCAGCTTCATCTGGGCGCGTCCCGACAACCGCTTCGTCTGGCTCGCCTTGTTCAGCATGATTTATCTTGGCGCGCTTGGATTCGTTGATGACTACCTCAAAGTCACGAAGAAAAAATCGGAGGGTATCAGCGGGCGCTTCAAGCTTATTTTCCAAATCGCGCTCGCGGGGATTATCACCGCGGTTTTCCTCACCAGCCCGTTGCTCGAGGTGCAGGCGCGGTCGCTTTACGTGCCGTTTGTCAAAGCGCCCGTCATCGCCAACATGAGCTGGTTTACCTTCGTCTTTTTTGCGCTTGTCATTGTCGGCTCATCGAATGCGGTCAACCTGACGGACGGGCTCGATGGGCTCGCCATCGGTTGCACAATCACGGTGGCGTTTGGCTACGCGCTACTTTCTTATGCGGCTGGAAACTTCCGGATCGCGGAATACTTGCAGGTCCCGTTTTATCCGTTTGCGGGAGAGCTTACGGTTGTTTGTTCCGCATTGGTCGGCGCGGGTCTCGGCTTTCTCTGGTTCAACTGTCACCCGGCCAAAGTTTTCATGGGAGATACCGGATCGCTCGCCATTGGTGGGATGATCGGCGTCGTCGCGATCTGTTGTAAACAGGAACTGCTCTTGATCGTCGTTGGCGGCGTGTTCGTGATCGAAGCGGTCTCTGTGATTTTGCAGGTGATAAGTTTCAAACTGACGGGCAGACGGATTTTCGTCATGTCCCCCCTTCATCACCACTTCGAACTGACTGGCTGGAAAGAAAACACGGTCATCGTTCGGTTTTGGATTCTTTCGATCATCTTCGCGTTGCTCGGTCTGGCGACATTGAAATTGAGGTAACAATGCGCTACAAAAATCAGAACATCGCCGTTCTCGGTGCAGGCTTGAGCGGGTCCGCCGCCGCGCTCTTGCTCAGGTCGGAGGGCGCACACGTGACAGTTCTCGATAGCGCTGAGGAAAAGAATCTCCTCAAGTCCACCATCGATAATCTGCGGTCACAAGACGTCCGCGTGATCTGCGGGGCGGTGGCGGACAAAGACCCGTCCACTTACCAAATGGCTGTCTTAAGTCCGGGCATCGATCCAGCTTCTCGGCTCGCGCGCAATTTTTCCTCGCGCAAGATCAACATGATCGGCGAACTCGAACTCGGCTGGCGCTCCTGTGAAGGTCCAGTCATCGCCATTACCGGCACGAACGGCAAAACGACGACGACTGAATTAGTCGCTCAGATGTTGAATGCTTGCGGCCAGCAGACAATCGCCTGCGGCAATATCGGCAAACCGCTCTCCGAAGTGGCGCGCGAGAAGAAACAATTTGACGTGCTCACGGTTGAAGTCAGCTCGTTCCAACTCGAAACCATCCAAAGCTTCCGCCCATCAATTAGTCTCTGGCTCAACTTTGCTCCCGATCATCTCGATCGTTATCGCTCGGTGACCGATTATCGCGCGGCCAAGCTGCGCATTTTTGAAAACCAAACGGCCGACGATCTCGCCATTGTCAATGCAGTGGAGAGATTGTCTGGGATACGTGCACGCACGATCACGTTCAGCGCTTACATCGATCAGGCGGATTTTCGCCTCTCTGAAGGGGCGATCATTTATCAAAACGAAGCTGTTCTCCGTTTGTCCGATACAAAACTGCGCGGCTTGCATAACATCGAGAACTTAATGGCGACGCTCGCGGCCGGGATGGCGCGCGGATTGTCATTCCGGGAGATGATGCCGCCGCTTTGCACTTATGAGCCCCGTCCGCATCGTTGCGAATTCGTCCGCGAAGTGGGCGGTGTAGCCTATGTGAACGATTCGAAAGCGACAAATCTCGACGCGGTGGAGAAAGCGCTGCGCGCGCAAACCAAACCGGTCATTCTCATCGCCGGCGGCAAGGACAAAGGCTTCACGTTCGATCCGCTTCGACCTCTGATAGAAGAAAAGGTTAAATCGACAATCTTGATCGGCGAAATGGCGGAGAGCATCAGGCGATCCTGGAGCGGCGTGGCCAGCTCCGACATCGCCAACTCCCTCGCCGATGCCGTCGAACGCGCCCACGCAGTGGCCGAGCCCGGCGAAGTTGTCCTTTTTTCCCCCGGTACATCGTCCTTCGACATGTTCAAAAGCTACGCCGATCGCGGAGATCAATTTCGCGCCCTTGTGCAGGCTCTGCCCCAGCTGGAACGATGAAAATGCCACAGCTCCTCAGACGCAAAAATCTTCGGGCCGCAACCGCGCGGCGCTCCGTCGGCGCATCTGCCGAAATGGACTACGAAGAGATATCAGAGCCAAACATGAAACTGTCTCGAGCATTGCTGATCGTTTTGCTTCTTCACGTGGTTGCTGTTTCAGGAATCATCGCATTTAACGTGATTAAGACGCGACAGAGTTCGTTTGTGCCGGTAGCTGCGGCGAATCCGGAAAACAATCCGATCGCAAGCATTGCCCCTACAACCAAGTCGGATGCTTCGAATCGGCGATCTGCGTTCGAGCAAAAGGAAAACGGACCGCGCGAGGAGGCGAAAGCGTCACATTCTCCGTTGAAATCGGTCGCGAAAGACGAGCATAAAACCGCCAAGGCGAAACCAACCGAACACGCCAAAGCGCCCGCACACTCGGGAAAAACTTACACAGTGGTAAAGGGTGATAACCCGGTGACAATCGCAAAAAAGCTAAAGGTTTCTTA
>WNFR01006131.1_pt1 | contig 12298 bp, 11 predicted proteins | sample 5400221 | NCBI WGS metagenome assembly WNFR01 (sample SAMN13153357, study PRJNA577476) | soil metagenome | isolation source: 40 cm soil under Madrone tree | place: USA:California | collected 2016-06-14 | reverse complement strand
GGCGTATGTCTTTTAAAGTTTCCGGATCGGCTGCCTCCCCGACCAACAGGCCCTTGCTTTCGTATGCCAAGACCACGGCAACGACTGCGAGAATTAGTCCGATGACGATGGAGGCGACGCCATCGAAATAAGGATTGTTCAGGCTGTGCGCCATGAACACCCCGGCGAAAGCCACAATAAGCCCCAGTAGTGCAGCCGCATCCTCAAAAAGCACTGTGTAAGTCGTTGGATCTTTACTCCTGTGAATCGACTGCCAGAAACTTTGGGGTCCTTTTTCCCGCTCAAATGCTCTGAAAGCAACGGCGAAGGAATAACTCTCAAAAACGAACGCGAACGCGAGGACTCCATAGTTCCAGGTAGGATTGCTTAACGGGGCAGGATGAAGAAGGTGGAGCAAACCTTCATAAGCAGAAATCCCGCCGCCGACTGCAAAGATGACAATGGCGACGATCAACGTCCAGAAGTAAAGCTCTTTACCGTAACCGAAGGGGTGTTTGGCATCCGCGGGTTTGGCGCTCCGGCGGACTCCTAAGAGCATCAAGCCTCCGTTGCCGGTATCGACCAGAGAATGGATGCCCTCTGAAATCATCGCCGAACTGTTTGTGAACGCGGCAGCCGTAAATTTAGTTACAGCAATGGCAAGATTGGCGGCGATGGCCGCATAGATTACACGGGTCGATTCAGAGGCCATAGGTTGATTGTCTCGCTTACTATTAGATGATTCGTGTTCGCATCGCGGCTCGATGCAAAACCGGTCCAGCGATTGATAACTCACGTGGCTGTTTCCCGCCGCTCCGGAAATGGAATGATTCGTCGTGATGATTCGTACTGAGATCTTTTCTGGCTATGACAGTTTGATCAACTTGTCGGGGATAGGTCGTCGCGCCTTTTCATAGCCCTCCCATGGGTCCGTTCGCTGGCGCGCCAGCCGTTGGGGTACATTGCGAATCGTAAAATATTCTCCCCGAACATCCGTCGCCAGCTCATTCCAATGCACGGGAGCGGATACCGGCGCGTTTGCTCGCGCGCGCGTGGAAAAAGCGCAGACCGCTGTCGCTGTCCGGGTGTTACGTAGATAATCGATGTAAATTTTCCCCTTGCGTTTGGACTTGGACATCGTGGCCGTATATCGTTGCGGCGCTTCACGAACCAGGTCTCCCGCCACCTTTTTTGTAAATAGCTTCACCGCCTCCCAATCCTGCTTGGGAGTAATCGGGACAACCACATGCAGTCCTTTACCGCCTGTGGTTTTTACGAAGGCGGAAAATCCCAGGCCGGACATTCGATCACGTAGCGTTTCGGCCGCTTCTTTGATTTGTTGCCAGGGGAGTGCGGGATCGGGGTCGAGATCGAAGATGAGCCGATCCGGCTGCTCGAGCCGGTCCTGTCGCGAGCCCCAGGTATGGATCTCCAGAACTCCCATCTGCACCAACGCCATGAGTCCGGCCGCCGAATCAACCGCTACGTAGGAAACGGTGGACCGTCCTTCCTTAACCCGAATGCTCTGGATCGGATCGCGCAGCGATTCCGTTACGTGCCTTTGGTAGAAACATTGCTTTTTATACCCTTCCGGACAACGCACCAGGGTCAGAGGCCGTCCTTTAAGATGCGGGATCATCCAATCGGCAACTTGCTCGTAATAGTGAGCCAACTCCAGTTTGGTAATTCCCTGATCGGGATAGAGAACCCGATCCGGGTGGGTAAGCTTGATACCGGCGATCTCCACATTGCCTTGGGAAACCGGTGCAGGAGAGTTTTTTTGATGACTCACATTCTCACGGGTGACTTGCTTGGCTGGTTTATCCTCGCGCAACCCCTGGAAGGAGGGATGGCGTAATAAGTTATCCGTGGTCCACTCGGTGAACGCAACCGCGCCCACGAGCCTCGGCTCTACCCAGTGAACGCCTCTGGCCTCGGCGCCTTTAGGGGGATTGATGAAAGGAGCCGAATCGCGCTCGAGTGAATTGAGCCGCGAGCGCAGTTCCTTGAGGCTTTGTCGGGTGAATCCGGTTCCGACCCTGCCCGCGTAAAGCAAATTGCCTTTTTCATCATGCACCCCCACCAGCAGCGCTCCCAACCCAGAGCGTGACCCGGCGGGTTCCGTGAAGCCGCCAATGACGAATTCCTGGTTCTTGGAGCATTTAATCTTGAGCCAGTCGCGTCCTCGCCCCGAACGGTAAGGCTGATCCGCTTTTTTCGAGATAATTCCCTCGAGACCCTTGCGACAGCTTTCTTGATAGAGTTCGTCACCTTGGCCGATCCAATGCTCGCTATAGCGCAGACTGTTTGGGGCTTTCTTTGCCCGCTGCGGTTTCAGGATCTGTTCGAGAATTTTTTTCCTCTCCCGCAATGGGGAGCGAGTCAAATCCGAGCCGTCGAGATAAAGCAGGTCAAAGACGAAGTAAACCAGGGTGGCCGTGTTATTTTGCTTTATCGAATTTTGTAAAAGCTGGAAATTCGTCTTGCCGTTTTCTTCCAGTGCGACGACCTCGCCATCTAGAAAGGCCTGACGCAACGGCAGACCCTGAGCGGCCTCAACCAGCGCACCAAAACGCCCGGTCCAATCTTGGGCCTCCCGGGTCAAAAATCTCGCATGCTTATTGTCGATCCGGCATAGAATTCGGTAGCCATCGAACTTGATTTCGTGCAACCATTCATCGCCCTGGGGCACGGAATCTACTGAGGCTGAACGAAAGCTGGCAGCTTCGCCTTTTTTGCTCCGGCGATATTTGGATAAGTTTGAAGCTTGGCAGTCTTGGGTTCCAGCTTTACACTTTCCAAAGACACGCATTAGCTCGCTTTACGGCGTCGCGAAGGTTCAGTTTTCTTGTGACCTTGCTCCACGCTCTGGCGCAACAGGTGCATGATATCGATAATTTTGCCTTGCTGTTTAGGCTGTGGCGCAGCCTCCGCCGGCTCAATGGCTTTGGTTTGACCCGACTTGATCTTTTTGTCGATCAGCTGGAGCAAATCCTGGTGGTATTCATCTCGATACTTTTTGGGATTCCACTTGCCCGCCATGGTCTCGACGAGTCGTTCGGCCATCTTGAGCTCTTGATTCGAGCCTACCGCGGCCCCGGTTTCGGGTATGTCGAGCGCCGATGGATCGCGCAACTCATGAGGAAAACGCAACAGATTCAAAATCAGCAAAGGTCCATTGGGGAGCAGAGCCGCCAAATGCTCGCGGGTGCGGATGACCACTCTGGCAATTCCGACTTTGCCGGTTCGCCTCAAGACTTCACGCAGTAGCGCATAGGCACGTTGCCCGTTCTTGAGCGGCGCCAAATAGTAAGGCTTGTCGAAGTATATCGGGCTGATATCGGCGGCATCGACGAAATCAAGAATGTCGATGGACTGCGTTGCTTCGACGTTGGCTTTGAGAAAATCGTCATCGGTCAGGGCAACATATTCTCCCTTTTTGTATTCGTAGCCCTTGACGATTGCATCCCAAGGCACCTCTCGACCCGTCTTCTCATTAACCCGTCGATAGCGAACGCGGGAGAAGTCCCGCTTGTCGAGCAAGTCAAAATCTATGGAATTATCCGCTTCCGCCGAATAGAGGGCGACAGGGATATTGACCAATCCGAAATTGATCGTCCCTTTCCAAATCGGCCGGCCAGCCGATCTCGCTTTGGTGGCTTTCCTTTTCTTGTGATTCGATTTCCGACCCGGCATGGATTTAGTTATTCAATCGATTTCTGGTTTCTCGTGGTACATGCGTTGTCGCTCCTGTGCTTAACTTTAACAGGGCGACCGCGTACGGCCTTGGAGCGGCCTATGCCGCGGGACGTTTCTTTTTTTTTATTTCGTCGTCTACGCATCATCGCTCTTCACGAGTGTAAGTCAAGCGGACCCCGTTCTCCGCGTGAATCAACCGGGGCTTGGCCACAGGTGGCCGTCGCTTTTCCTGTTTGAGCCTGGGTCTTTTCTTTAGACGCGCGGGCACGAGCTTGACGGGCTTGCCGGTCTCAGCCGAGCGGTAGAGAGCGCGGACAACGCGCACGTCTGCCAGTCCCTCTTCTCCGGACGGCTCCGGTTCGACATTGTTTATGATGCAATCGGAGAAATAAAGAAGCTCAGGGGCGAATTGATCACGCCGCGGAAAGGTCCGCGATGTGGTCTTGCCATCGATAGTAAGAAAATGCTTCAACGCCATCTCATATTCGTAGGCAGGATCGACGCGCAGCTTCCCCTTGGTTCCGATAATTTCGTAGGATGCCACATCCGCAGCGCCGAAGCTGGTGGTAAAGCTGGCGATTCGGTCTTTGGGAAACCGAATAACGGCCGCGGTCATTTCATCGATCTCTTTAAACCGCCGGTCGTCACGCGCGGCCGCATAGGCGAATACTTCCAGAGGTTCGTCCTGAAAGAGATATCTTGCGGCGTTAATGCAATAGACACCGAGATCGTAGAGGGTTCCACCACCCAGCTCGCCTTGCGTGCGGATGTTTCCCGCCCTGACCTGCAGTCCAAAAAGCGAGTTAAAAATGCGCGGTTCACCCAGCTTGCCGGAACTCACGATCTCGACCGCTTTCAAGTTGGCCTCTTCAAAATGGAGCCGATAAGCGATCATTAGTTTTATGTTATGTCTCCGGGCAGCGAGGATCATCGATTGGCATTCCCGTTCCATGACGGCCATCGGCTTTTCACACAGAACATGGACGCCCGCGTTCGCGGCCCGGACGGAGTATTCGGCGTGCATGTTATTGGGCAACGCGATATAAACGGCGTCGATTGCATCGCTTCGAAGGCATTCTTCATACTGTTCATAGGAGTAGGTTCGTTTGACGCTGTAACGGCGGCCAAGATACTTCAGCTTTGCCGGATCGCTTGATATCAGCGCCGTCAAAACTGAATTGCGTGCCGCATGAGCAAAGGCGGGCAGCACGGCAACTTGTGCAATATGTCCCAGGCCGACGACAGCGTACCGAATCTTCTGGATTCTCTTACCTGAAGCCATTGTCTAAACCGCACATCAATTAATAAGCACTTTAAGCGCCCGGCCGACTGCTAAAGCCTTCATGAACGCATACGTCGTGGAACGGCAGGCCGCGAAACTTCCTTAAGCGTTCCACCGAGGAGCTCGTTTTGTCCGGCATGCATCGCCAGATCACCAAGCGATACAATTCCGACAAGGCGCTTTTCGCGACTTAGTATCGGCAAACGCCGGATCTGCCTGGCTTCCATGAGGCTCATCGCTTCCTCAATTTCCTGATCCTCAAAACAGTAAACGATGTCCGTGGACATGATGTCGCCCACTTTAGTTTTTGACGGATTTCGCCCTTCCGCCGTTGCCCTCACGGTAATGTCACGATCGGTGAGCGTGCCTTTGAGCTCGTCTCCATCGCAGACGGGGATGAGTCCCACGTCAAGGCTCTTCATCTTTGCCGCCGCTTCTTTCAACGGTGAGTTAGAAGCGATAGTTTCGACATCCCTAGTCATTACTTCTCCGAGACGCATCGGGTGACCTCCGTCTTCGATAGTTACGATTATTGTTTCTGTTCTTCGGCGTCAGCGGCAGTGGTCCAGTCAATGGTTTCTTTAGGCGACATCTTGCCGTCCGGTGCCACACGGGCGTCTTTATATCCCATTTTCTCTACATCGGCGCGATACTGAGTCCTGGAAAGTAAGGGCCCCTGACACGCTTGATCGGGGGTTACCGGGGCAGTTAAGTCATGCTCCAGCAGGCCGAGTAGTTCGCACATTACATGCTGGGGGATGCGCTGCCTTTCGGACGGATAAATATATCCAAATAGGATCAAGTGGTTAAGCAGAACGCGCCAGTGAACGCCGAAGCGGCTTACTAGGCGATGCCAATCTAATTGATCGCCGCATTGTAGGAGCAAGTGAGCTACGTCGCCGCCGTCGTAGCGTTCGCGCTCCATAACGAAGGCCTTTGTCCAAATCATTTCTTCCGGCGGGCAGAATTTTACCGGGAAGCCAAAAACCTGGCCGGACGTCGCATGCTTGAACCATAGATCGTCCACTTCGCACAGGCCGTTGCCCGAGCTAAAAATAATGTCGATAAAAGACTCTTCGTAGTAAACCTTTCCCAACCAGTGGGGAAAGGTGAGCTCTGTCTCAAACCCTGCCCTAGTAAGAACCTCGAAGGCTTGTTCCAGGTCGCTGCGGCGGACGAGTAAATCCATGTCCTTGGTGCTTCTTCCGATGTGGGCGTAAAACTCAAAGGCAAAGCCGCCGCCCATCAGAAAGGGAACAAAAGAGCGATTTAAAACGCCGATGACTTGGCGATAGAAAAAATAGCTTTGAGGGTTCTTAACCGGAACCGTCATCTTTGCTCCTTTTTCCAGTACCTTCCGCGTCATCAATTTCGAAGATTCTAAAGGGCGGCTGATCTGAGAAAATGTTCTGGAGGAGGGACTTGGCGACGTTAAATACTTTAACACCTGTTTTCGTCGCTCCCTCCGGTGAGCCGCGGTGAGCATGACCGTGGAAAATCGCGGTGACCGGATAGCGGTTCAATGGATCTTCCAGCCGACTGGAACCTAAAAACGGGAAGATTTCCGGCGGCTCTCCAAAAACCGTTTCAACAATGGGAGCGTAATGTAGGAGTGCAATTCGGTTGGGCGTTCTGAGCCCGGCTAGGGCCGATTCGAGTTTCAACGCCTCTTCGACCGCTTCATGGACAAAGGTTTTGATGATTGTTTCCCCCCAAGGCTGCAAGGCTCTTTCACCAAAGCCTCCAGCGAAACCCTTTGTCCCGGCAAAGCCAATACCGTAAATTTCACATGATTTTCCGTCCAAAACATTTACGCCGGAGTTTGAAAGAATTTCAATTATCTCAGGAGCTTTGCCGGCTTCGAAGTCGTGGTTGCCGAGCACAGCGACCACTGGAACTTTAACGCCGGCTAATTCCCGCGCTAGGATTTCAGCTTCTTCCGGCAAGCCGGTGTCGCAAAGATCTCCACCGAGTAATAGGACATCGGCACCGTGCGCCATTGCTGAGAGTAGATTTCCGATGTTATCGGCCGCTTTTTTTGTGCAGTGAAGATCAGCGACCGCCGCTATGCGGAGTACGGTCTTAGGATTGGCCATGAAAAATCAGCTCGGTTTTTTAAAACACTGCAATCAATGTGCCTCTGAAGAACCGTGGGCACAGAGTTTCCATATTAAGGAGTTTACTGGTTGTTAGTCTTCGGAAATGTTTGATTCTTTGAATCGTTCACGCAATCGCACTGAAAGAACCAAAACGAGTCGCGTGTCGTGATTTGACTGCCATTCGGAATCCACAAGTAAGAAAAATTCATACAGTGGACGACCAGCACACTCCTTCAATTGTTGGTGGAAGTCAGAAACGCAGGTTGGGGAATTCGTTATCTATCTAAAATAGCTTCAGCTAAACCCACCGGCTTCTGGTCGCTCTGAGTTTAGTCGGCTCGGTCGAATGAGGGTCTCGTTGGAATGTCTGAAAGGTGGACCTTTACCGGCGGCGATGCAAGCGGGTTGCTGTAGTAGAGTGCTGGTTAAACGAACCCTACGTCCACAGAAGTTAGAATCGACCTTCTTTCTCCAACTTCCTTACGACGCTGTCGTCCACCAGCTCTTCGGCCTTGAGACGCCGAACCTTCTCATTGCTATTGCCCAGGAGCCGGATGACGTTGCGAATACCGTCGACACTCGGATAAATTTTTCTTTCATAGATGCCGACGATACTTTGGTAGCCTTCTTCGGCGTCCCCAACGCGCTTAAGGCGAAGTCCCTTGACCAAGCTTTTGACGACCTGGGGCTTATTCTCCGGGTTGCGGATGAAGCCGACGCCGTCAAGCAGCCCGCGCAGCGCATTTTCTACAGTGTTTGCCGAGGAGGTCATAACGCTGCGGCGAGATATAATCCCGGATCCCTGGTAAGGAATGGGCAGTTTCTCCAAATCCGCCAACAGGCGAAATCCCTTGCTCTGCACCATGTTGCCGAATGTGTAGCCCAAATACGCTCCATCCACATTGCCGGCCAGAAGCGCCTGCGAAACCACTGAATTGTCCCCCAACGCCCGGAGCTGAATCTTGTCCCGTTCAGGCACAAGGCCCCAGTGGTCCAAGGTCATCATGGTGAAAATCCAGGCGCCGCCACTGAGACTATTGACGCCGAGAGTTTTGCCTTTCAATTCGGCCGGGATTTTGATCTTCGGATTAGCCGCGAACGTTCCTGTCAGCTTATTGATGAAGCCGGCGACAAAAACCAGATCCGCCCCTTCGGCAATGGCGCCCAGATTCGCCGCGGATACCGATCCCCAGTGCAACAAAGACTCTCCCGAAGCCAATGCGGACATGCCCACGGGGCCGTTGCGGACCTGCACCAAGGTGAGATCCAAACCGTACTTGCGGAAGAAACCTTGATCCTGGGCAACGTAGAGCACGCCTTCTCGCTCGCTGAGCGATCCGGTTGTCATGAGCACTTTTGTGAGGGTCGCGGCTGCGTGCGCAGGCGCGCTCATGAGAACGAAAAGAGCCAATAGTGGGAACAGCGAACGGAAAAACCTGATCTTCATCAGGGATCTGTTTCTCCACCGATTCAAGAATTCGCCTTGGCTCTGGCTTTCTTTTCCTCGGGCGCCTTGATTATATCGAGATTCCGCAGCGCATAATCACTGACGGTTACCACTTGGTCATCGCCGGTGAAGCGTGGCTTGGCGGCGGCCTCGGCCCGCGCCCCTAAGAGAATCATGTACTCATCGCCGGTGTTGTCGAGCTGATAGAGCTGCCCTGCAGGAATTGTCACCAGCACTCCCGGCGTAAGTTTGCGAGACGAGCCATCGGGGAAGTGAAATGTGCATTCTCCTTTGATGCAGTAGAACTGCTGGTCGGCGCTGTGTTTGTGCATGGGACCCTTGGTTCCGGGGTAATCGCCATGAACCCAGGTGTGGAAATGATCCGAGCTAAACAACACTTTCTTGCTGTGACCGATATCCAATTCAGGAAGGTTCAACAAATCAATGAACTCAGCGGCCATAGAAAACGTCTCCTTTTATAATATATGGCTTTAGTGCAGCACTCCCGAGAATGGCAAGATCAAGCCGCGGACGAATTACCTGAACATTAAGCGAGTTTCTCTAGGGATTCCTGTTGACCTGGTCTCACGATAGGAACACCGAAGGGTTCAGAACGATTACCAAAGAGAATCAGCGGCTCGGTTCCCATGTTGATCAGCTGATAGTAGTCTTTGGCCGGAAAAAAAACGATGTCATTTTTTTCGATGACCCGCTCTTCTCCTTTGAGCCCCTTAATCGTGCACTTACCTTCGATGACCAAAAAAGTCTCGGGGGATTGGTGGTAGTGCATGGGAGTGCTATCACCCTGCTCAAAGTAAAGCATCCATGAGCGGAAATTTCCCGCTTCGAAAAGATGAGTATTCCTGATTTTTTCTTTTCCGGCCTCGTCGATTTTTTGATTCAAACTAACGAACTCCATAAGATTCCTCCTCGCTGAAACTCGAATAGCACGAACCTATCGCCGTCTCAGTTCACTTGTCAATCCGGAGCCACGAGCAAAATCAACTTGACTCCTCTAGCGCGCGGGCGTCTTGAAAACATGCCTGGAAGAGATCACGCGCAATCCCCGTAGTTACATGATGGCAAACGGATTCATATTTGCCGTTAAGCCTCGGGGACAAATAATTAATTTCTATTGACATGATATTTGCCCGGCAGTAATTTTCGACTACCAAATCCAGCCGAGGTGTTGCCCATGGCTCTCCGCGGAATTCTGTTTCTAGGGCTTCTAATTGGAATGGCATTTTCTCTGTCTTCCGGAGAGGGCGCCCAGCAGTCTGAGAGTTTTACCTTTCCGGACGCGCCAGGAAAGGAAGTCTTGATGTCTAAGTGCTTCCAGTGTCACAGCGAAGGTATGTGGAAAGATCTCCGGACGGACCGCCGAGGATGGGAAGCGGCCCTTTACCGTATGGTGGGTAGAGGTGCGTTATGGACTCAAGACGAAATAAACACGATGGCTGGCTATTTGAGTACGGCGCTCCCGCCGCAAGAAAATACAGTGTCAAAGTCACGCGACGCCACGGAAGGAGATAAGCCATGAGAGAGCTAGTCGCCGGTTATCTATCGCAATCGATTTCTCGTCGGGGGTTTATCAAGGGGCTGACCGGTGCGGGCCTAACGTTAGCGGCCGCGGAATCCGTTGTTCAATCGCTTAACTCACTAGCACATGCTCAGGCCAACCGCCCGCTAACTCCGGACGGGGTGAAGCTCTTCCAGGGGACCGGAGCCGCCGCTTTTGCCGAGCAGCTCATCGCCTCCGGGGTGAAGTATGTGTTCGGCAACTCCGCCAGTGAAGACGCTGAGTTTTATGACGCGCTTGTGGATCGGCCACAACTAAAATACATCCTGACTCCTCACGAAGGCCCCGGTGCGGCCATGGCGGCCGGTTATGTGAAAGCGGCGCACGAGCCGGTCATAGTCATGCAGGCCGGTTTCGTGGGGCTGGCGAACGCCATCGGCCAGATGTTTAACGCCTTCAAGGAACAGACTCCGCTGGTATTCTACAGTTACCGAACCGATCAGACTCGCCGCTCGGGCCGTGACGGTTTTGAAGAGGTTGCTAATCAAGAACAAGTCGTCGCCCCGCTGACTAAGTACAGCTGGCTGTCGCGCCGATCCGACATGATTCCCGAGACCGTGCGCCGTGCCTTCAAGGCTGCGTGGACGCCACCGTACGGTCCCACCTACGCCTCGTGGCATGCCGATTTTAATCATGAAAACGTTCGCACAGAAATTATCGCGCAGGAAAAAATCGATCCGCGCATGCGCGTCCGTCCCAATCCTAAAGAGGTGGAGCGGGCGGCTAAGCTCCTTGTCGAAGCCAAGAATCCACTCATAATCGTCGGCGATGAGGTGTATAACGCCAAAGCCGTAGACAAGGCGGTCAAACTGGCCGAGCTCCTCGGAACCCCAGTCACCCAAGTAAGGCAGGTTTTTGCCAATTTTCCCGAAGCACATCCGCTCTGGGTGGGCAACGTTCCCGGCGGACGTATCGATACGCTGACTTACCCCAAGAATCCGGATGTAGTGATCAACGTGGGCAACAAGCTCATGCACAACAGCCCTGCTCCAATCGTGCCGCGCACGGCCAAGTTTATCGACCTGAGAATCGACAGTTGGAGCATGGGGAATGTCATCACGACCGAAGTTCCGCTAGTAGCCGACGTAGCCTATGGACTGGAAGACCTGACCGCAGCGGTGGAGGCCAGCATGACGCCAGCCCTCAAGGCGAAAACTCAGCAACAGGCTCAGGAGACGCGCAAGTTTACTGAGCAGGCCAGAATCCTGCGGGCGCAGATCAACAAAAATCCGGATTGGAATGCGAGCCCGCTGCTGGCTGACCGATTGACCTTCGAAGTGGCCCAGTTTGCAGATAAGGATGCCATCGTCGTCCATGAGGCCGGCTCAATTGGATTTCACAGCTTCGACTTCAACCCCATCGGAGGCCGCGAGCTTTTCTTTTATTACGGGGCGCATCTTGGTTCCGGCGTGGGAACGGCCGCTGGTGTCAAACTCGCCCGACCCAACCAGCAAGTAATCTGTCTGGTCGGCGACGGTTCGTTCCTCTTCGGACCAACCGCGCTCTGGAATATGGCGCGCTTGGAATTGCCGGTCCTTACCGTCGTGTACAATAACCATGCATACTCGGGTCCTCACAGTCGTGCCATCAATAACTCTCCGAGTGGCCGGATGGTCCAAACCGGCAAGTTTGTCCATGATTATTTAGGCAACCCGGACATGAACATGGCTCAGATCGCCAAGGGATTTGGAGTCGAAGGCGAAGTGGTGGAGTCGCCGGAAAAACTGAAAGATGCGCTTGCGCGGGGGCGTAGATTCACCCAAGAAGGGAAGCCTTATCTGATCGACGCTCAAGTGCGACGGACCGGCGTGGCATGGGCCGAAACACCTTGGACGCCGGCCATTCGAATCGCTCAAGAGCGTTCACGAAAGGTTTAAGCGTTTGGACGTGAGGCGAATGCTGCAACGTCGGACGAAATGGGCGAGAAGCTGGGAAAATCAGAAGAGGAAAGGTGCAGCGAGTTCTAATGTTGAATTTGTTCTTGGTTGGTGTCCTTCTTCCGGTCGCAGTCTCATGGCCTCAGGAAGATTGGAAAAGTCAGTTGCCGAATGGAGAAGGGAAAGATTTAACCGTGGAGCTCTGCGGCACCTCGTGCCACAATCTGCAAAAAATCGTGGCGGCGCGGAAGACGGAGAAAGAATGGGAACAGTCGGTCGCCCTGATGATCGGACGGGGCGCACAGATTATTCCGGAGGAGGCAGATCAGATCATTA
>WNFR01006128.1_pt1 | contig 12299 bp, 13 predicted proteins | sample 5400221 | NCBI WGS metagenome assembly WNFR01 (sample SAMN13153357, study PRJNA577476) | soil metagenome | isolation source: 40 cm soil under Madrone tree | place: USA:California | collected 2016-06-14 | reverse complement strand
GCGACAAGCATCAAGGCAACAGCATCTTCATTTAATGCCGCCGCCGTCGCCTCAATAAGAGTGTCACAGTGTGCCTCTTTCTTGTTCATAGCTGTCGAACAACATCAGTATCTCGCCCAGGCATTTGACCCTGAACTCACCTCGCAGCCGCACCCAAGGAACGCCCTCACCTATGGGCCCCAGGTAGTGCTCTTCAAATATTTCATTTGCCGCCTTTTCTATCGCCTCCTTCGATACATCAACGCTTGGGTCTTCATCGTGCTGGTCTTCCAAATCAATTTCGACATTTCTCAAGAACTGGTCATATTTGGTGAACACCGCAATGACGGGAACTTCAAAAGTGATGTGTTACAAACGGTTACCAGTGTCCATGATGACTCACCATTTTGACCCGAGCACTCCTTGATGGCCTTGAAATTTTTCAGCTCAAGGTCTGGTCGTTTGTTGTCCATCGGGACGCAGTACCTGATAATAAATGATCATCACTAGTCGTCATCATTGTTACACAACAACCCGAACCATATCGCGTGTACTCTCGATTCCAGTCGGTCTGCACAAGTCTTGAGTTGAATGAACCCCCGCAATATCTTTACTTCCTCAATACCACCGGACTCGATACCACGCGAATCGTGGAAGACATAACCCTTGTGGTTGGAGAACAGAAGCTCGTCGTCGATATCGTGCTCGCCACGCTGGTTCGGGGTTACTAAGGGGCGACAGCAGACAACATGTCTTGTCACTAACCTCCGTGGACGGGTCAAGTTTAACCTGTGTAGCGTATGATGAGAATCGCAGAACCGTGAGACTACTGCGACATACCTCCTTCCTCCTGCCTCCGCGATCTCGACGGTGAATAGTTGGACTCTGTGTCGTGTCACAAACCCTTTGTAAGATGGTGGTTTTTCCGGCATTTGCTCTTCCTATTATGAGCACTCGGAATTGGATCTTTGGATTTGGAGGGTGACGGGAAGGGCGAGTGCGAGTGCTGGGCTGTTTGGTCATTGGTGATACACAATGGAGAACGGTGTCAGGAATCGTTTCAATTTCAACGATGAACGATGTCTGGTTCACACGCTCATCAGGTCCCTCCATTCGCCCGATCTGGCACGTCATCAATGACTCAGCATCATCATCTGATATAGCCTCCAGAGTCCAGACCAGTAAGACAATGTTAGCCATTACAGTAATGAGCTCTCGTGTCCGCCTTCTCACACTTCAAGCTTTATCGTGAACATAGGCTTACCGACCGCGACCGAATCAAAATTTTTATTCTGTCAGTCGGTTGGGTAAGTTACTCATCGCCATTGTTGTTTTGTGTTGCTCCCTCATCATTAATTCGTCCTCATCAATCTGGCGCTGGCATCAATAAGGTAGCAAACTAATCTTCATAGCATGTTAAACTATGAGAAATCAAGTGACCGAAGAAACGAGGCCCGGAAATGAAAAGGCACAAAGGCAGCATGTATTAATGAAGAAATGAATCACTCGCAAATGTCCTCTGCTCCACATACGAGGCGTGAATCGTTGATCATCCGTGCAGCTCACCCGCTGTCTGCACCGGGGGCTAGCCTCACAACCCCTTACATCATCCTGGCCCAGGATCTAGGGTTGAAAAGAAAGTCGTCTGGAGTGAAGGCTGACACCCGCTTCTGGCTTGAAGGCTGCACGAGTAGTCTTGAGAAAATCTAGTAAGGCCGGAGCGGCATGGTTAAACACCCCTGTAAGAGGAACAACCAGTCTCCCATTGTGAATAACTTTGTAATCCCTGTGTGCTTTATATATCGAGGACACTCGTAAAGCATGTAGGTCGTGTACCGCAAAGATGCGCTACAGAGGGAGGCATGATGATGCGGCGGTAGATTAGAATGGAATCGCTGTGCGTACTCACCTACAAAGGCGTGTCCTACGGTGAGTCGCCGTCAAAGCCCCACGTCACCTTCTGGCCATCGCCCTGAGGACCCTCCACCTCTCATTCCACACACGCGGCAGGTAAAACAAGCTCTTGTTACGGCCTGGACAGCCCCATCGTTTGGGACCACGATGTGAACTATGAAAGGGAGGGAGGCGTTTCAGTATGTACACGAATCCACTCCACCGTCTTCGCAACTGCCGCTACCTCCGCATCTAATTGGGTGAGGGAAGTGAGTGCCTGTTCCAGGCGCACACCTGCACGAGTCACGCGTGGTCCCGACCCCGCATGTAAGCGGCTTGGGAGAGGTCGTATACATCCTGCAGTACCAGTAGAGGCAGCGAAGGTCCTCCAGACTGTCGCGTGTTCACTATCAGAGTTTCAATCAAAACTCCTGTGGCGCCCTCAAAGTGGTCCGGAGTGAAAGCAGGTAGTTGAGATAATTGGTGGCGTCAATATATTGCACACGTTCGTTCGAGGCCCTAATCACCATCAAGTGCGCCGTAATCGAGCCCTAGGACGCCATCAGGCACGAGGCGAACCATGCAGCATGGACGGCAGCATGGACAGAGGATGGTTTTGGGGACACGGGGACACGTGTTTATCAGTTCTGCCTCCAGTCGTAGGGCGTTGTCGCGTGTTCAGTTTCAGGCCTGCAAGAAATTACTTTATGACAAAGGGCCTTAGTGACAAAGAAAACGCACCGCTTGTGTAAGGAGTGCCATGTTCTGTAATCACTTACTTCGCATGGCATGGAATAAAGAACAGTCAAAAAAAAAAACCAAGGGCCGTCCAACACGTCCACACCCGTTCGCGGCCCGAATGTTCGCGGCCCGAATCACCACAACGTTACAGTATTTGTTCATGTTTGAGTCCTCAGCTGGTAACGCTTGGGCGTATCTCATCGTACGGTGTCCCCCTTCCCGCGCTACTGATATATTTTCCCTTTCTGATCGGGCCCTCGCCGATAAATTCCTGTTTGTCAAAGAGGTATGTTTTCCCTGCTTCGGAGCCACTTTACGCTGACGACGACGACGCATATAATCCTTTAGATTGGTTTTTAGAGCGTATATTTGTGCCGGCCGAGAGTATCAGAAGGTGTCGATGAAGATACCAAAATTTGGCCCTACTGGACGTCACCAAAGCGCACCAAATTCAATCTCCTCGCAAGATCTCAGCGAGCGGCCGTCTTGGGAGAAGGTGATTCTTCACGAAGGTATCGTTTGAATTGTATCGACATGTTCGTTTTGTCATTGACGCACCTTGTAGCAGCATTTCCATCTATGCAACAAGCTGTATGATACCAACGAGATGGCGCAGACAGTCGTGCCGATCGCCTGATCATTTGGCTTCAGAATGTCGAGAGTACGTCAGCTGTCTATCACGCTTGGAAAATCCACTGATGCCATGCGCCAGAGGTCGTTGCCGATGCGAGGCAAAAATTCGCGTCGTCAAATGTCAGCTTGCTTCCTCCGCTTCCTGTTGCTCCCGGACCTCAGAATCTCGTGATTGCTTTCATGGGAGGCCTTCGCGAAAAATGTCTTTCCGCCAATCAAATATTTCATCGCGAGAAGGACACAAGCGCAGACCAGAGCTACCTTTCATCCGCAATTTCTGCACATATTGACGACCGGGTGTCGGCTGTTTCAGGCGCGCCCCTTGGTTGTCAACCAGAAGCCCCTACTCGTTCCGCGTTTTCCTTTGACAGTCCGTGACCAACCTGCCGTGCCACGGTACTTGGACGCTCGCCGGAGAAATCACGCGGGTTGGACATCGACGTCGACATGACGCCGTCGAAGCGCAGGGAGAAATCCAAATCGGCGAATGACTAGTCTCACCACGACGCTTGACAAGAACCTCTTTTACCCCTGATTCTGTCCCATCAATGGATCCAGATACATCCGAGAGTTCGAGCGGGCATGTTTCGCTGCAGATCCTGCAGAGTGCTGACCGTGACAGTCTCACTGACTCGCCTTTCGCCGTTCGACATCGTTGAACCATATCCTACCCGCAGGCAACTTGTTTCATCTTCAACTAAGGACTCCTCCCCAGCGCCACGTTGAAATGCCGTCATCGTTGAAGAGTCCGAGCAAACTCTTCCGTCGACCCGTGCTCCCGCCTGCATCTAGCGAAGACACATTCTCCGGGTTAGCGCAGATGAACTCGGCTTCGTAGGGCGTGTCCACTCAGGCGTCGATACTTCTGCCTAATCGCGTTGGCGCTGCCAAAGCGGTCAGTCACACTCAAGGCGCTCGTCACTGGGAAGACGGCGGCGAATAAGAACGTCACGCACACAATCCTTCAACCATTGTTGACTCGCCACTTTCACCTCAACGCTCTCAGTCTGTTTCACGCACACCCTGCATCTCATTTTTGTTTATATGATCACAACACGGCTTGCATCGCATTATTGACTATTTTCTCTCAATTGTTTGTTCTCTATCTTCCTCTCACCACCGCCATTTCCTGCGTGTCCTTTTCCTTGTTCTCTGTGGATATATGTGTTCTGTCCTTCATGTATGCTATATGTTGCTATCGATCTGTCGTGCACATTAGCCTGGATGTCTCCAACTCGTGCGATTGGATCTTCTCTGTGGAAGGTTTGGGCGATAGGGCAACGGTGACGCGTACACGCGAGTTGGCAAGGCTGAGGAAATGAGCCGGTTAGATCGGGCGAGATAACGCTAGACAGACTATAAGACTATCTAGGCGTAAGCACACTGTATAGCTAAAGTAATGCGAGCGTCTTATCAGGAATTGCGTGTGATGCGATGACTGAGATATTACAAGGTATTCTACGAGCCACGAGCCTGAGGTATCGAATAAACGCATGCGCGAATCGAAACAGGAATACTCGAGAGTAACAGTTAAACACAACAATATAGCGTATACGGTAAACCAGGTCGAGAAGATACTGTACACAAGTGAATCAATTCAAGAAGACGATCGTCTCGGCGATACCCGAGAGTCCACGCGGCACGTCCGAGGACCTCAAAGGCCTCAACCCGCACTGGTTTTCACCACACCGTGAATTGGCGAGCACAACTGCTCGGAGAGTACACTAATTGTCTATCCGTCTGATGAAAATGTCTCCTTCTAAAGGACGAGCTGTCATAATGAACAGGTTGTACCACTCGCGCTTAGCTCGGCGTTTTTCTATTGCCCGGTACGTACAAGATATCCGGGTCATTCAAGCATCTGCTGCTGTCGATCAATGGTATGTCGCGAGGACAGTGGCATATTCAATTGTAATTGTCTCCGAGTCAGAATTGCACGAGCTTTTTGGACCACCAGATTGCGGTTTTCCCATCGGAAAGAGCCGGGGTAGGGATGGACTGAAACCAAGCAATAGCAGAAGCAGGCCAATGCCACACACCAAACGACACGCACCACGAAACACGAACCTAACCCAGGCCTGCCATGCCGGCACACTCACAAGTCACGACTCGGAACCCTCCCTAGTGCCTCTCGGGGACCACTGAAATAAACTAGCAGTAAAGAACATTTCAACAGGCGAGTGCCCATACTGGCAGGCCCAACCAACCAACAACTAGTGATGACACTCATCTCGCCCCATTGTAGTGCGGGTGACTCGGCACGCGAGTGTGAGTACTTGGGGTTAGGCCCAAGGGTAGGATCAAGTTACAGATGAGGGATATGATAAGATCAGTCTCGGAGATAAGAACTCCGACACGGTGAGGGATGGGACGAGACGAGGCGACACGGGCGAAGGCGGGACGGAGAAGGCGGCGGTAGGAAGGGAACCAAGCGGGAACGGTGTTGGAGGCGGCGGCGGGAGCGGGAACGATGGCGACGGCTGGAACTACACGGCGTAGACGAGAAGGCGGCGATGAAAGATTAGTCACCAGAGGAGAATGTCGTGCTTCCGTTTGAGCCCGACTTGCGACTGATAGATACTTGCGACGGCACGCGCAGAGAAGGGGAAGCTCCTGGCTAAAGTGTATTGACGAGTCCGACACCATTTAAATAAATGTAAACGATGTATCGTACGGAGTCGAATAGTATGGGAGTGGACGGGCATAAGGAAAGAAAGGGGAACGGCGAGAATCGTGCGCGAAGGAAGAAACGGGGTAGGTACTAAGTATAAAGAGAAGAAAGGCATCAAAGGAGGTATAGAACATCACTACGCACCACAATAACCTTCCTGCGACTCCGTTATCATAGAGGCAGCCGGCGCTGACAGCGCGTGATGTTGCGAGTCCGAGACAAGAGGCACAGGCGCGGAATACAAAGGCGACGGGCACAGACGTGAAACAGGGCAGAACATGGCGTAGGGACGAGTTGAGGACGGTGTGTTGAGGACAAAGGCGAGAAACTAAGACAGAAGCGATCTTGAGCGAGAGTGGCTGAAGCGGGCTCAACGGGCCGTGCATCCGTGCATCCCAACAACCATATTGAAAGGGCCGATGACGACGACTACTATATGACGAACGACTATATGACGACGACTATTGAACATGCGTAGCTAACGCTTAAATAGCAACTATAATATCAAAGTCGCGTGACCCTTGTGCTTGAGTTTCAGCGATCACGACAACGGGAGGATTCGTACTAGGCTATGTCACCATGACTGGCATGTGTAAGTACATCTAACAATCCCTCTTATGCATATACAGTACATTTGTCACACCTGAAGTGGAAAATAAATGCTTGTTATGATTTGAACAGACATAAGATTGGACGAACCAATATCAATTGCCATGATAAAAGCCTTATCTAGCTCAGCAGAGTATCCTTGTGATGTGGCAACAAATTGTTGAATTTTCTGGTCAGCATCTGCCATTTGATAGTCCAGGTCTGCCTGAATTAAAGCTGGTCCTGGCAACATAGAGTGACGTAGAGATGTGGCGTGCTTCAAGATAAGGACCATAGCTTTCGGAAAAGTTAAATTATGCTCTAACAAAGATAAAGGGAATTACCAAGTATGAAATGATGACGACTGAAGCCGGTGGTAGAGAACTAAAGAAAGAAAGAATATTAGGAGTGCAAGAAAACAACTGTAGTACAAAACAGTACATTTTGCATGGTGGGCAGTGACATAACCTTTGCTATCTGGTCATGAGGTTTAGATGAGTACACAAATCAGCATCTGGAGAGCATTGGCACAAACAATCTTGAACAGTCAGGGATCAATGTTAATGGCAAATTGGATGGAGAAGAACACTCACATGCTAGATGAGAAAATTATTGGTGTAAATCAGTAGACTTGACAGGCAGGAGGAGAGAACAGAGCATGCACATCCTGAAAAGTCGAGAAAAGGCTGGTCAGGAGGTAAAATGCAACTCACCACAGAAGCCACTTACCAACTGGAGAGCCAGGGCCAGGCATTGTCAACAGGGACCAAATTTATCTCACCATGGAAGTTGCTCACTCGCTGGAGAGCCAAGGACCGGTGTGGTCAGCAAGGCACAAACCCAGCTCACCACAGAAGCCACTCACTTCCTAGAGAGCAGAGGACAGGCATTGTGAGCAGGGACCAAATCCAGCTCATCAAGGAAGCCACTCACGTGCTGGAGAGTGAAGGACATGCATCATCAGCTAGAACCAAATCCAGCTCATGAAGGAAGCCACTCACAAACTGGAGAGCCAGGACAGGTGTCATCAGCAAGGACCAAATCCAGCTTACCCCAAATGCCACTCACCTCCTAAAGAGCCAAGGACAGGTGTTGTCAACAGGGACCAAATCCAGCTCACCATGGAAGCCACTCACTCGCTGGAGAGCCAAGGACAGCTGTTGTCAGCAGGAACAAAATCTAGCTCCCCACAGAAGCAACTCACTCGCTGGAGAGCCAAGGGCAGGCATCATCAGCAGGGAAAAAATCCAACCCACTGCAGAAGCCACTCACTCCCTGGAGAGCCAAGGACACACATCATCAGCAGGGCCTAAATCCAGATCACCATGGAAGCCACTCACTCCCTGGAGAGCAGGACAGGCATTGTCAGCAGGGACCAAATCAAGCTCACCATGGAAGCCACTCACTTCCTGAAGAGCCACAGACAGGCATCATCAGCAGGGACCAAATCCAGCTCACCACAGAAGCCACTCACAAACTGGAGCCAAGGAAATGCATCGTCAGCAGGTACCAACTCCAGATCACCATGGAAGCCACTCACAAACTGGAGAGCCAGTGTCATCAGCAAGGACAAAATCCAGCTCACCATGGAAGCCACTCACAAACTGGAGCACCAAGGACAGGTGTCATCAGCAGAGACCAAATCCAGCTCACCACAGAAGCCACTCACTTGCTGGAGAACCAAAGACAAGTGTTGTCAGCAGGGACAAAATCCAGCTCACCACAGAAACCACTCACTCCCTGGAGAGCCAAAGACAGGTGTGGTCAGCAGGGCCAAATCCAGCTCACAATGGAAGCCACTCACTCCCTTTAGAGCAAGGGACAAGTGTCATCAGCAGGGACTAAATCCAGCTCACCATGGAAGCCACTCACTCTCTTTAGAGCAAGGGACAAGTGTCATCAGCAGGGACCAAATCCAGCTCACCATGGAAGCCACTCACTTCCTGGAGAGTCAAGAAAAGGTGTTGTCAGCAGGGTAAAAATACAGCTCATTACAGAAGCCACTCACTCCCTAGAGATCCAAGGAAATGTGTCACCAGCAGGTACCAACTCCAGATCACCATGGAAGCCACACACTTGCTGGAGAGCCAAGGACAGGCATTGTCAGCAGGGACAAAATTCAGCTCACCACAGAAGTCACTAACTCCCTGGAGAGCCAAGGACAGGCATTGTCAGCAGGGACCAGATCTAGCTCACCACAGAAGCCACTCACTCCCTGGAGAGTGGAGGATACACATTGTCAGTAGGGTCAAAATCTAGCTCATCACAGAAGCCACTTACTTGCTGGAGAGCCAAGGACAGGCATTGTTAGCAGGGTCAAAATCCAGCTCACCACAGAAGCCACTCACAAACTGGAGATCCAAGGACAGGTGTCATCAACAAGGTCCAAATCCAGCTCAAGGTGGAAGCCACTCACATGCTAGAGAGTGAAGGACAGGTGTTGTCAGCAAGGTCCAGCTCATGACAACAAAAGCCACTCACAAACTGGAGTGCCAAGGAAAGGTGTCATCAGCAGGGTCCAAATCTGGCTTACCCCACACACCACTCACCTCCTGAAGAGCCGAGGACAGGTGTCATCAGCAGAGAACAAATCCAGCTCACCATGGAAGCAACTCACTTGCTGGAAGGCCAGGGACAGGTGTCATCAGCAGAGTCAAAATCCAGCTTATCACACAGCCACTCACTCCCTGGAGTGCCAACAATAGGTGTCATCAGCAAGGATTAAATCCAATTCACCATGGATGTCACTCACCACCTGATGTGGTGAGGACAGCTGTTGTCAGCAGGTTCCAAATACAACTCATCATGGAAGCCACTCACCAACTGGAGCATTATGGACCGGGATCATGAGCAGTGTGCAAATGCAGCACCCCACAGGGGCCACTCACCAACTAGAGACCCAAGGACAGGGATTGTCAGCAGGATTGAAATCCAGCTCACCACAGAAGCCACTCACGAACTGGAGAGCCAAGGACAGGAGTGATCAGCAGGGTCTAAATACAGCTTACCCCAAATGCCACTCACCTCCTGAAGAGCCAAGGACAAGCATCATCAGCAGGGAACAAATCCAGCTCACCATGGAAGCAACTCACTTGCTGGAAAGCCGAGGACAGACATTGTCAGCAGAGTTGAAATACAGCATACCACACAGTCACTCACTCTCTGGAGTGCCAAGGACAGGTGGCATCAGCAGGGGCTAAATCCAATTCATCACGGAAGTCACTCACCACCTGAAGTGGCAAGGACAGCTGTCATCAGCAGGGTCCAAATACAACTCATCACAGAAGCCACTTACCAACTGGAGTGTTGTGGACAGGGATCATGAGTAGTGTCCAACTGCAGCACCCCACAGTGGTCACTCACCAACTAGAGATCCAAGAACAGGGATCATCAGCAGGATCAAAATCCAGCTCACCACAGAAGCCACTCACTTGCTGGAGAGCCAAGGATGAGTGTTGTCAGCAGGGTCAACATCCTCACTGTGGATGCCACTCACTTTCTGGAGAGCCAAAGACAGGCATTGTCAGCTGATCCAAATGCAGCCCACCATGGCAGCCACTCACATCCTGGATAGGTGTCATTAGCAGGGTTGAAGGCACCATGGAATGGCACCCACTCACCCACTACAGAGCAGAGCACCCATAATGTTAGACCAGTCTTTCTGCAAAGCATAAAGGTAGCACTCACCAACTATGGATGTGGCGACATTTGCCATTAGCATGTACCACAAGGTTCCTTGCCAAGCAAACACTTGCCCATAAGTATGGAAATGGAGAAAGACATTCTCGAGCTATAGTGTTTGCGTCAGGTTCATTAAACCTACCACTGGAATAGGCCCTGAACAGTTCGATGAGATTCCCACCCATAGTCCTCTCAGTGGCCAGGTTTAAACTGGTGCGCTCACCATTGCAAAGCGAAGCTCACACTCAATCCCAAGTTTTCCTTCTGCACAGCGACAAGCACCAAGGCAACAGTATCTTCGTCTAATGCTGCAGCCGTCACCTCGATAAGAGTGTCACACTGTGCCTCTTTCTTGTTCATAGCTGTCGAACTACATCGGTATCTCGCCCAAGCATTTGACCCAGAACTCACCTCGCAGCCGCACCCAACGGACGCCCTCGCCTATGGGCCCCAGGTAGTGCTCTTCAAAAATTTCCTTTGCCGCCTTTTCTATCGCCTCCTTGGATACATCAACGCTTGGGTCTTCATCGTGCTGGTCTTCCAAATCTATTTCGACGTTTCTCAAGAACTGGTCATATTTGGTGAATACCGCAATGACGGGAACTTCAAAAGTGATGTGTTACAAACAGTTACCGGTGTCCATGATGACTCACCATTTTGACCCGAGCACTCGTTGATGGCCTTGAAATGTTTCAGCTCAAGGTCTGGTCGTTGGTTGTCCATCGGGATGCAGTACCTGATAATAAATGACCTATCACTAGTCGCCATCGTTGGTACACAACAGCCCGAACCATATCGCGTGTACTCTCGATTGCAGTCGGTCTGCACTAGTCTTGAGTTGAATGAACCCCCGCAAAAGCTTTACCTCCTCAATACCACCAGACTCGATACCACGCGAATCGTGGAAGACATAACCCTTGTGGTTGGAGAAGTGAAGCTCGTCGTCGATTTCGTGGTCGCCACGCTGACTCAGGGTTACTAAGGGGCCACAGCAGACAACTAGACTTGTCACTAACCTCCGTGGACGGGTCAAGTGTAACCTGCGTAGCGTATGATGAGAATCGCAGAGCCGTGAGACCACTGCACTGCGACAAACCTTCTTCTTCCTGCCTCCGCGATGTCGACGGTGAATAGTTAGACTCTCTGTCGTGTCACAAACTCTTTGTAAGATGGTGGTTTTCCCGGCATTTGCTCTTCCTATGATGAGAACTCGGAACTGGATCTTTGGATTTCGAGGGCGACGAGCAGGGCGAGTGCGGGATTGTTCGGGCATCGGTTTGGTACGCAATGGAGAACGGAATCGGGAATCGTTTCAATTTAAACAATGAACGATGTCTGGTTCACAAGCTCATCAAATTGCCTACATTGGGAAGGTCATCATCTGAGATCTGACATAGCCTGACATAGCCTGCAGACTCAAAGCTTCTTATTGTAAACCGGATATAACCTTGTTTACTAATAATCGCATATCTTCGTTCCCTATCCCGTTTTGCGACGGGCGAGGACTCAAAAACACATTGCTCTGTTATCTTTTGGCATTTTCCACCGCCTTTGCGTTGTGCTTGCACTGCTCACTTGCTGTTCATGATGTTTGCGTGCTCGATTCGACATTGCCAGCGTGCGAAAGAGAGAAAGAGTCAGCTATTCGTATGTGGAGCGGTGGACACTGGCCACCATTCAACTCATGCGAGAATTCAAATGCGCGAGTGCAGGTTTATATCAGAACAGATACGTACTACAGACATGTCGATTAACGCAATCAACACAAGAATGGAAACACCCGAGGGGCGAAACGAGAGAGAACGAGGGAAAGGTTTTGAGTTTTGCACGCGTGGCGTCGTTGACCTCCGTCAGCTTCCGAAAGAGAAGCCAGACGTTTTCTTAATTTGACCAGGGACGTGGGAGCAGTTGAAGTGGAACGCGCCGACGTCGAGGGAATAGAGGAGGACGGGGCAGAAGTGGCAAGAGCACTGGCAGAGGATGTGGAAGCCGGAGACGGTTTGATTGCTCCTCTTCATCACCAACCTCACTTTGGTTCGCATGTGTTCGTTGGGCGAGAGTTCAGTATCAGAGTTTCGATCAAAACTCCAGTGGCGTCCTCACAGTAGTTCGG
>WNFR01007591.1_pt1 | contig 12301 bp, 9 predicted proteins | sample 5400221 | NCBI WGS metagenome assembly WNFR01 (sample SAMN13153357, study PRJNA577476) | soil metagenome | isolation source: 40 cm soil under Madrone tree | place: USA:California | collected 2016-06-14 | reverse complement strand
GCGTATCGCCGGGTTCAGAGGTTCCAACGAACCGGCTCGTCGGGGACGACGTACGTGCACACGGTACCGGTGCGAACGTAGCGACGCAGATGCGCCGCGAGCGCCGGATGCAGCCGCGCGATGTGCGTCACGCTGAAGCGAATGCGCGATGCGACCGCCTTGCGCGCGCGCTCGGTCGGGCTGCCGGCGTGTCGGCCGCGGCCACCGAGACCGAGCGCGGCCGCGAGCTCGCCCGCGATGAAGTCGAGCTCGGCACGGGCGCGCACCACCCGCCCTTCGTCGTGGCAGCGTTCGGCGTCGTCGAGCTCGCGATGCAGCTCGGCGAGCCGCGACCGGTAGTCATCACGCGCGCGGCGGTCGAGCACGGCGTCCGCCGAGGTGCCCGCTGCGATCCGTAGCCCCTGCGCGACGGCGTCCGCGCCGGCGCGGGAATCCGCAGGCGGCGTCGTGGCCGCGATGAGGTCGGCGACGTGGATTTGCCGGCCGGGATTCGCGAGCAGCATCGCGAGATCGCTGAGACCTTTCCCGTGCCGCAACCGCACGGACTTGCCGGCGTACGCGACCATCCACACATCGCCCTCACGGCGAAAGATCGCGTCGTCCGGAGTCGGTGGCGGCGATCCGGCATCCCCGTTGCCGTCCGCGCCATGGTCGCCGGCGAGCGCGCGGATCGTCGCGACCAGCCGCTGCATCCCCAGCTCCTGCGCGGCCGCAAGCGTGCGCGCGAGCAGCGTCGTCCCTGCGGCGCGACACGCATCGTCGCCGGAGCGCGAGAGCAGACGGCCCTGCGCGAGCCATGTCCACGCGAGGAACGGCCGCGCGCCGATGCGCTCGTGGACTCGCGCCGCCTCTTCGAAGTGCGACACCGCGTCGGCGACGCGCCCCAACGTCGCCGCCAAGAGACCGAGATAGTGCGACACCGATCCCCAGCAGGCGAGACCGGCGGCGAAGACGGCGAGATGCGCGGCATACGGGCGGAGGAGATCGTAGAGCGTGGCGGCGATGTCACGGTCGTCGAGCTCCGCAGCCGCCGCCGAGAGCAAGCACACGTACACGAGCCACCCGCCGTCACGCGGGAGCGGGAAGCCGTCACGCGCCAGCGCGGCGAGCTCGCGGCGTGCGTCGGCGTCGTGACCCGTCGCGCTCGCGAGCAGGATGTAATGGGAATGCAGCAGCATCGTCGCCGATGTGTACGGCCGCCGCGCCGGGGCGGCGACGACGTGGTCGAGGTCGCCGCGGTGGAAATGTAGGGCGCTCGCCTGCACCGCATACCGCATCGCACGGGTCGCGCGCCACATGGCGACGTCGGCGAGGTGCAGCGGCTGGCGGAGCTCGCGCGCAAGCAGATCCCAGCTGTCGATCTCCCGGTCCGCGGCCACGACGTCCGCGAGCTCGAGGTGACCGACGATGCGGCACCGGCGACCGAGGAGCGCGAGCTCACGGTCGCCGATCTGCTCTCCGAGGCTCACGATCTCGTCGCCGATGACGAGACGCTCCGCGGCGGTATCCGCTCGCCACAGCGCGACCCAGCGCGCGCGCAGCACGGCCGCCAGATCGCGAGCGTCGCCGCGGCGGCGGGCGAGCGCGACTGCCGCTTCACTCGCGACGAGAATGCGCTCCGGCTCGTTCGACCAATACAGATTGATTGCCAGCCGCGCGAGCAGCCGCGCGCGCAGGGCGGGCTCGCGCTCCCCGAGCGCCTCGATCGCTTCCTCGAGGAGATCGATGCGCGGTTGGTCGGCGACGCCGCTCCGCACCCAGAAGAGACGCGACCCCTCGCCCGCGAAGCCGAGGGCGCTGCGCGCGAGGAGCGGCGCGTCGCCGAGCCGTCGTGCGACGCTCGCAGCCTCACGAAACGTCTCGCGCGCCCCGGCCCCGTCGGCGGACTTCCACTGCGCGTCACCGCGCGCGAGCAGGAGCTCGCAGCGGCTGCGGTTATCGTGTGGCCGCGCCTGCGCCAGCGCCTCGAGGGCATCGGCGAAGTGCGCCGCCGCCGCCTCGTACCCGAGCGACGCGGCCGCGTACCGTCCGGCACGCACGTTGTACGCGATCGCCTTCTCGGCGCAGCCCGCCGGGATCGCCTCCAGAAAATGGTGTGCGAGCGCCGCGAGATGCGACGTCGGATCGCCGCGATGGATCTCCTCCACCGCATCGCCGACGCGGCCGTGCAGACGCGCGCGCGCGGCCGGCGGAATCTCGTCGTACAACGTCTCCCGGATGAGGGCATGTGCAAAGCGATAGCGCTCGGTGCCGTGCGGCTCGCGGATGACGATCTCGCGCGTCACGGCCGGCGCGAGCGTTTCGAGCAGGTCCTCGCCGTGAAGATCGCAGGCGCGCTCCACCACGGCGAGATCGAAGTCGCGGCCGCACACGCTGGCAACGGCCAGCGCCTCCTGACAGCGCTCCGGCAACGCGGCGACACGCCGGCGAATGGCCGCGCGTACTCCTTGCGGGACCGGCAACTTGTCCGGCGCCGCAACGGCTCCGTGCTCGAGGACGCGCTCGGCGACGAGCAGCCGGAGCACCTCGTCGACGAAAAACGCATTGCCCTCCGTGTCGCGACGGACCGCCTGCGCGAGCGCCGCGGACGCGCTGCGGCCGGTCGTCGCCTCGATGAACTCCCTCACCTCTCCTTCGTCGAAGCCGCGCAGCGGCACGTGTCGCGCTTCGCGCCCGAGCGCACCCAACGCCTCCACGATCGCCGCGGTTTCCCGCACCTCCACCTCGCGATACGTGCCGAGGAGAAGGATCCGCGCATCGAGAAGCTCGCGCGTCAGAAAGCGCATGAAGAGGAGCGATGCGGGGTCGGCCCACTGCAGGTCGTCGATGACGACGACGAGCGGCGTCCGCTCGGCCGCCGATTTGAGAAAGGTCGCGAGCGCGTCGAACAGATGGAACCGTGCGTGCTCGGACTCGACCGCGCCCGTGACGGAGGCGGCATCCGGCAGCCATGCGGCGAGCTCGGGAACGAGCTGCCCGAGATACTGCGCGCCGACTCCGAGTACGATGGGCGGGCGCTCGTCGCGCACGACCCGGAGATATGCGCGGACCACTTGCACCCACGGCCAATAGAGAGGAGCACCCGCGCCTTCCCAACATCGCCCCCAGAGCGTGACGCACGAGTGCTGCGTCGCCTCGTGCGCGACCTCCTCGACGAGCCGCGTCTTGCCGATTCCCGCCTCGCCGACGACGAGGAAAAACCGTCCGCGGCCGCCGACTGCGTCGTTCCACCCGGCGCGCAATTCTGCGAGCTCGCGCCGGCGCCCGACGAATACTCGTCCCGCGCCAGATTCCGTCGCCGGTTTCGCGGGCAATTCCATGGCCCGATCATTCCGATGCCCCAGCGCGAGAGCAAGCACGCGCATCGGCAGCGACAGCGAGCCTGTCCGTCCAGCGTCGGCGCCAAGCGGCGCTCGTCAACGCGCGGGTCGGTTGCGACACACCGGACGCAGGCGCTAGGAAAATCTGCACGTCAGTTCGGGCCTGCGATCGGACACGACCACCTTAGGGCCGCGATGGAGGCGAATTGCCATGGACGACACATCCCCTTCCGCGCTGCCGCCGCAGGCGGTGCTCTACCAACTCGCGAGCGGACATTACATTTCGCGCGCGCTCGAGCTCGTCGCCCGTCTCGGCGTCGCGGATCTGCTGAAAGACGGTCCGCGCTCGGCCGCCGAGCTCGCCGAGGCAACCGGCACGCACGCGCCGGCGCTGCGGCGAGTCATGCGGTTGCTCGTCGCCGTCGGCGTGTTCGCCGAGGACGAGCGCGGCGCGTTCGCGTTGACGCTGCTCGGCGAATGTCTCCGTGACGGCGTTCCGGGAAGCGCCCGTGCCCTCGTCCGGCTGATGGCAGGCGCGCGCACGCAAGAGGCGTGGGCCGAGCTCGAGTACTGCGTGCGCACAGGTGAGCCGGCGTTTCGCAAGCGCGGCGTCACCGACCCGTTCGCCGAGATGGCGCGCGATCCCGAGATGACTGCCGTGTTCGACACCGCGATGGCGGACTACACGAAACTCGCCGCGGTGGCGGTGGCGGCGAACTACGATTTCTCCGCGGTGCGCACGCTCGTGGACGTCGGCGGCGGCAATGGCGCGCTGCTGATCGGCATCCTGCGCGCGCACCCGCATCTCCACGGCGTCGTCTTCGATCAGGAGCACGCGGTCGCGCGCGCCCGTGAGCACATCGCCGGCCGCGATCTCACCGACCGCTGCCGCACCGTCGCCGGCGATTTCTTCGCGGAGGTTCCCGCCGGCGGCGACGCGTACGTCCTGAAGCACATCATCCACGACTGGGACGACGAGCGCGCGACGGCGCTCCTGCGCAACTGCCGCCGCGCGATGGGCGCGGCGGGCACGCTCCTCATTGTCGAGGGCATCTACCCTGCCCACGTCGATCAGTCCCTCGCGAGCCGCGGCGCGGCGGCGAACGACGTCAACATGCTCGTCAACACCGGCGGCCGTCAGCGCTCGGAGGAGGAGTTCCGCTCGCTCTTCGACGCCGCCGGGTTCACGCTGACGCGCATCCTCCCGACGCCGATCAACATCAGCGTGGTCGAGGGCAAGCCGCGCGCGTAGGAGGCACCGATCGTCGTGCTGCGCTCGCGGGCACGCGCTTCGTGAATGTCGCAGAGTGGCAGAGCGCGGAGGCGTTCGGCGCGGCGTATCAGACGTGCGCGCGCGTGTTGCGCAGCGACTGCGAGACGTTCAGCGCGGCAGCGGCGCGCAGAGTTCGACGTCGTGACCGTCGGGGTCCGCGAAATACAACGACTTCGCGGGAATCCAGTCGTGCACCATCGGGCCGTCGACCGTGACGCCGAGGCGTCGCAGCGTCGCGGCGGCGGCATCGATGTCGCGCTCCGTGACGGTGAAGGCGAAGTGCTGCTGCCGCCATTCGCCGCGCTCCTCTTGCAGCACGATCATCCCGTCCGTCCCGGCACGCATGAAGACCCAGTTGCGCGGCTGGTCGCGCAAACCGACCTCCAAACCCAAGACGTCGCAATAGAACTTCTCCGCCCTCGCCACGTCGCGCACGCGGATCGCGACTTCATAGACGCCACGGATGCCGACCATGTCAGAACCTCCGTCGATCATCGCCGCATGAGCGACGATCGAGGCAGCGAACGCTCACGCGGCAAGGAGCGGTGACTCCTGCGCGGTGAGTCCCGTCATGCGGACGCTCTCTTCCCACAGCACGGCCGAGAGTGCCGCGTCGTATGACGCATCCGACGACGGTGCTTCGCGCCAGCGCGTGTGCGACGGGAAGTACTTTCCGGAGACGCCGGCAAGCTCCGGGTCCACGACCAGCCGCGCGAGCGCGGCACCCGCTTTGTCCGCCGGATTGACGCCCGGGATCACGCGGGTGAGCAGCCGCGCGAGGCCGGGCAGGATCCGCGCCCAGACGAAGCGCAGCGCGGCGGGATAGTCGCGCGCGAGGCCGGAGCCCGGCACGAGACCAGGATCGAATGCGTTCACCGTGAGCGCCGGCCTACCGTTCACGACGTGCGCGCGCTCGAGGCGCCGTCCGAGCTCGTAGGCGAACCAGATATTGCAGAGCTTGCTGTTCACGTAGGCGAGACGGCCATCGTACTCGCCCTCGCGTGGACCGCCGGTCGCGGCGAGGGTCGGAACGCCGGCGATCTGCGCCTTCGGCATGCCGGTTCTGAGCTTCGGATCGTGCACGCCCGACGCGACGACGACGATGCGCGCCGGCGCATGCGCGACGAGTCGTTCGAGGAGCAAGTTGGTGAGCAGAAAATGGCCGAGGTGATTCACGGCGAACGTGAGCTCGAACCCGTCGGCCGAGTGACGAAGACCTTGCGTCACCTGCAGACCGGCGTTGCAGACGAGCGCTTCGAGCGGAACGTCTGCCGCGTCGATCTCGCGCGCGAAACTGCGCACCGCGGCGATCGAGCCGAGGTCGAGCGCCATCTCCGAGACGGCGCTGTTGCCCGTCGACTCGCGGATGCGCGCGACCGCCGTTGCGGATGCGGCTCGGTCGCGACTCGCGATGATCACCTGCCAACCGGTACGCGCAAGCTCGCGCGCGCACTCGAATCCGATGCCGGAGTTGCCGCCGGTGACGAGAGCTGTCCTACGGTCCATTGTGGAATCCTCGCGATGCGACGAAGAGGCGGCGGAAGGGCTGCGGAGCCGCGCCGCCGACCGCCGCGTCAGCTCGCCGCGAACGTCTCGTCGACGAGCTTCTGCAGCTCGCCCGTGTCGAACATCTCGCGCACGATGTCGCAGCCGCCGACGAACTTACCGCCGATGTAGACCTGCGGGATCGTCGGCCAGTTGGAATAACGCTTGATCGCGTCGCGCTTGGCGGGCTCGCTCAGCACGTCGACGGTGTGGAACGGCTTCCCGATCTCCTGAAAGACTTCCATCGTCGCCGCCGAAAATCCGCACTGCGGGAACGTCGGATTTCCCTTCATGTAGATCATGATCTTGTTGTCGCGGATCTCGTTTTCGATGTCGTGGGTCACGTCGTCGGCCATTGTCGATTTCTCCTAGAGCTCAGCGTTCGCTGGACGTCACTGTCTTGAGTTGTAGCGCGTGGATCCGCGGCATCAACGCCGAGAGCGCGCCGTACACCATTTGATGGCGCTCGACGAGCGACTTCCCGGCGAAGCGGTCGCTGACGACGGTGACGCTGAAGTGGTCTCCAGCGCCCGTGGCGTCGTCGGCGGCGACCGTCGCGTCCGGGAAGACGTCCTCGAGACGGCGGCGAATCTCCTGCGGATCCAGCATTCCCCCAGTAATAGCAGCGCACGAGGCAGTGGCAAGGTGGAAACAGCTCGGGCATGCTGGCCGCCGTGGCGACGGAGCGCACGGCGCTGCTGCGCAGCTCGACGACGAGTCTCGCCGTCATCGCGGCGCTGATCGGCCTGCTCGGCGCCATCGGCAACGTCGTCTTCCGCGAGGCGATCGCGGTGTCGGGGCAAGGCTTCCATATGCTCGGCGTCGCGCTGACCCGCGCCGTGCCGCCGCTGACGGGCTACACGGCGCCGTTCGTCCTCGCGTCGGGGGGTGTCGCGCTGCTCCTCCTCGCGCGCCTCTTTCCCGAGCACACGCTCGGCTACGGATTCCCGCGCTTCCTCGAGATGGTGAACCTCGAGGGCGCGCGCGTGCAGAAGCGGTGGATGATCGTGAAAACGCTCGGCGCCGCGATCTCCCTTGGGTGCGGCGCGTCGGTCGGCCGCGAGGGGCCAATCGCACAGATCGGCGGGTCGATCGGCTCGGCGGTCGCGCAGCTGCTGCGCGTCCCCACCGACCGCGCCAAGCTCTTCGTCGCCTGCGGCGCCGCGGCGGCGCTCGCCGCGACGTTCGGCGCGCCGATTGCGAGCGTCATGTTCGCGCAGGAGATCCTCCTCCAGGGCGAGATCCAGCTCGTCCACTTCAGCATGATCGTGATCGCGACCACGACGTCGGTCGTCGCGTCGCGGGTGACGTTCGGCGCCGACACCGTGTTCCACGTCCGCAACTTCGTCCTCGCGAGCTACTGGGAGCTCCTCACGTATGCGCTCATGGGGCTCGTGCTCGGCCTCGTCGCCGTCGGCTACACGCGCCTCTTCCATTTCGTCCTCGAGCGTGCGAGCCGGTTGCGGCTCGCCACCGCGGCCAAGCTGATCATCGGCCTCGCGCTCGTCGGCGCGCTCGGCATCGTGCTCCCCGAGAATCTCTCCGACGGCTACCCGATGATCGACGCTGCGCTCGCGGGCCACCTCACATGGCCGCGCATGACCGCGCTGGCGCTCGCGAAGATGGCCGCGAGCGCCCTCTCGCTCGGCTGCGGCGCGCCGGGGGGCGTGTTCGGGCCGATCTTCTTCATCGGCGCGATGAGCGGCGGCGCGTTTCGCGCGCTATCGGCGCTCCTCCTTCCGGGACTCACCGGTCCGCGCGGATCGTATGCGCTCGTCGGCCTCGGCACCTTTCTCGCCGCCTGCACGCACGCGCCGCTCACCGCGATCTTTCTCCTGTTCGAGATGACGGGGAACTACGACATTGCCCTGCCCGCCCTCATCACGTCGATCCTGGCGGTGATCGTCGCGAGCAGCATCGAGCCGGAGTCGATCGACACCCTCGGCCTGGCGCGCGCCGGCCGCAGCCTGCGACCGCCGCGCGAGCAGATCATGGATCTGATTCCGGTCTCAGCGGCGTTCCATGAGTCGGTGGAGCCGATCCCCGCGGACGCGTCCGTCGCCGAGATCCTGCGCGTCATCGGCGAAAGCCGCGCAACCAGCTTTCCGGTGCTCGACGCCGAGCAGCGTCTCCTCGGCACGATCTCCGTCCACGACGTCCGCGGCCTGCTCGCCGATCCGGCGTCGCACGACGTCGTCATCGCCGCCGACCTCTGCGACCCGAACGTCCCGACGGTCACCCTCAGCACGAGCCTCGGGAAGGCGCTGGGCCGCATGGAGACGGACGACGTGGAGGAGATCCCGGTCGTCGACGACGCCGACCCGCGCCACATCGTCGGCTTGCTCTCACGCGCCGACGTCATCCGCGCCTACAACCGCGCACTTCTCACCATGCGCACCGTCCCGGGCGCCGCCGGCGCCGACGAGCTGCCGCAATGGTCGCGCGCGTACGGCGTCACGACGCTCGCCATTCCGCCGGAGTGGATCGGCCGCTCGCTGCGCGACCTCGACGCGCGCGCCCGCTTCGGCGTCAGCGTCCTGGCGGTGCAAGCCGACGACAAGCCGGGGCGCACGTTCGAGGTCCCCGACCCCGACCGCGTCCTCCACGAAGGCGAGTCGATGGTCGTCGCCGGCCCCGCCGCCGCGGTGAGGAGGCTCGAGCGCTCCATCGGAAGAGCGTCGCATGACCTCGGCCGCAGCCGTGCGTAAGGCCGCCGTGCCCAGCGGCCGCCTGACTCTCAAGAATCACTGGCCGACGACACCACCGCGTCGCGCCACCGCGTCGCGCCGTTGACCGCCGCGGACGCGCGGGTGTAGGCCGGACGTATCGGAGGTGTGCACTCATGCCGCGTGTGTACGAGCACCTGATCCGCGAGCCGATCAGCAGCTGCGAGCCGCGGCGCGCGATTTGCGTCGAGCCCGGCGCGACCGTCGCGGAGGCGATCACCGCGATGAGGCAGCACGGCACCGGTTGCATACTCGTGGAGCGCGACGGGCGGCTCGTCGGCATCTTCACCGAGCGCGACGTCCTCTTTCGCGTCGCCGGCGCCGGTCTCGACGCCGCCCAAACGCGCGTTGATACCGTGATGACGCCGGACCCCGAGACGCTCACGATGGACGAGGAGCTCGCGTGGGTGCTGAACCTGATGGCCGTCGGCGGCTTCCGCCACGTCCCCATCGTCGACGCGAGCGGCCGCCCGGTCGCTGTGATCTCGATGCAACGTATCGTCGAGCGTCTCGTCGAGTGTTTCCCGAAGTCGGTGCTGAATCTGCCGCCGCGGCCGGGCTCGAACATCACCCACACCCGCGAAGGCGCCTGATCGTGCACCGACGGTCGGCGGCGCTCAAGCGGCCTTCGACCGCATGTCGTGAGCAACTGCGCCGATCTGGCGCACATTGACCCCGTCCGGCCGTCCGGCCGTCCGGCCGCTGGATTCGTGTCGATTTCGGCCAAGTCGCGCGATGTGGCCATCGACAATTGACCGCGAGGCCTGCGTTACGGGAAGATCCCGCCGCCTGTTCCACCGTCGCCTGAACTCCACCGCGGAGGAGGATTTGTCCGATGTCATGCGTAGGGATTCGCGTACGGGTCGCTTTGATCGTCGCAACGGCAGTCACGATCGCGACGGCAGGATCAGCTCTCGATGCGGGAACTCCGCCTCCTTGCGACGTGACCTTCACGTCGCCTTTGGCGGTGTCGCTCAGCGGTCAACTCGCCGATATCGTCATCGATGACTCGTGCCAGCACATTTATACGACGAACAAATCGGGAAATCAGGTTGCCGTCTTCTCGCTTCAGACCGGGAAGCTGGAGACCCCGATCGCGGTGGGGTCGCTGCCAGCAGGACTCGATCTGAGCCCCGATGGCGCGACCATCTACGTGGCCAACTCCGGGGGCAACAACATCTCGGTCGTCGATACGGCGCAGGAAGCCGAGGCTCAAAAGATTCCGGTTCCGACCGGGTTCTTGAATGACACGCCCTTTTCCGTCGCTGTCTCGAACACCGGCGTCGTGTTCTTCAGCACGACATTTTCGGGAAGCGGATTCGGGGGGCGATTGTTGCAACTGGATCCTGCTACGAGCGTCGTAAGTCAACGCACGGATTTTTGGTTCTATGGCACGAACACGGAGCTCACGTTGCTCAGAGCGAGCGCCGATCGGAGCACGATCGGCATCGTGGCCGGCGACATCTCGTCGGGGCCGGTCTTCAAATATTCGGCCGCGACCGACGTCTTCAGCAAAGAGAAGGACCTCAACACGTTTGTCGACGACGTGGCGCTCGATGCCACCGGTACGACGCTCGTGGTCGATCCCGGCACCTTTGTGCTCGATTCCACCCTCTCACTCGCCGGGACGATCGTCGGCGGCGGTCGCGGTGTCGCGGTCGATCGCGCCGGAACGATCGGTTACCGCGTGCGTGACGGGAAGATCGACGTGCTCGATCTGACGACGTTCTTGGCGACGGGCAGTCTCGCGATCGGTGACACCGTCAACACCACTTCCTATGGCTTCGGGGTCGGTCGCCTGGCAATCAGCCGCGACGGCAGCCTCTTGAGCGTCATCACCGACCACGGGTTCTCGATCGTGTCGACGAATTCAACGGTGCCCCAACCTTCGGCGACGCGGACGCCTTCGCAGCCGTGCCCCTGTGGGCCGAGACCGACCATCACCCCTACGCCGACGGCGACCGCGACACCTCATCGCGCACCCGAGACATTCAACAGCGGGGCACGTCTGTGCCAGGCGACGTTGGCAAGCGTTGCCCGGATGTATTCGACGGCAGAACAGCGATTGATGCAAAAATGCTTCGATCGAATTCTCAAAGATGTGGCTGCGGGACGGGGTACGTCGGCCTCGGCGCGGACGTGTGACAGGCTGTTGAACCCGGACAGAATCGACTCGGCGCTCAGCCGCACGCGTGAAGAGACCGAAAGCGCGATCCGGGTGCATTGCAAGGACGTGTCCCCCGAGGAGATCGACAGTCCCTGTCTGGATACGGCGGTCTCGATCAGCGAAACCGGTGCGTGCGTCCTTCGCGAGTCGGCGCGGAACGTCGAGCGCACGATCGCCGCAACGTATCAGAACGCCTGCGGGCTCTTGGATGCCGTCGGTCTCACCGCGGCCTTCAGCGGCGTGTGCGGTCCCTAGTCACAATGGAACGACCCGCACCGACCCGCAGAGCTTACTCGACGGTCCAGGTGTCGCCGCGGTTGAGGAGGGCGTCGAGATCGGCGACGCCGCTCTCGGGGCGGGCGGCAGCGAGTTGGGTGTTGACGCCGGCGTCGTAGGTCTCGCGCTCGACGGCGAGGAAGATGCCGATCGGCGTCGGGAACTCGGGCGGCTGCATGCGAGAGAGGAAGTAGGCGAGGGTCGCATCGCGCTCGTCGTGGACGATGAGGTCGGACTCGGTGAGGCCGTTGCCGAGCGTCACGACCTCGGGGCGGAGGCCGGTGCCCAGGCGAATGCCTTTGTCGCGGCTCTTGCCGAACACGAGCGGCTTGCCGTGCTCGAGCACGAGCTGATGGTTGGCCTTGCTCTCCCTCTCCGTCAGGCTCCCGAAGGCACCGTCGTTGAAGATGTTGCAGTTCTGGAGGATCTCCACGAACGAGCTGCCGCGATGCGCGTGCGCGCGCCGGATCGTCTCTTGGAGGTGCCGCGCCTCGACGTCGACCGAGCGCGCGACGAACGTCGCCTCGGCGCCGAGCGCGAGTGCGATCGGATGAAACGGATGATCGACGGATCCTGTCGGCGTCGACTTCGTCACCTTGCCGACCTCGGACGTCGGCGAGTACTGGCCCTTGGTCAGACCATAAATGCGGTTATTGAACATCAATATGTTGACGTCGAGATTGCGGCGCAGCACGTGAATCAGATGATTGCCGCCGATCGAGAGCGCGTCGCCGTCGCCGGTGACGACCCACACCGACAGCTCGGGGCGCGTCGTTTTGAGACCGGTCGCGATCGCCGGCGCGCGGCCGTGGATCGTGTGGAAGCCGTACGTGTTGACGTAGTACGGGAAGCGGCTCGAGCAGCCGATACCGGAGAGGAAGACAAATCGCTCGCGCGGAATCCCGAGATCGGGAAGGACGCGCTGCACTTGCGCGAGAATCGCGTAGTCGCCGCATCCGGGACACCAGCGGACGTCCTGGTCGGACTCGAAGTC
>WNFR01006125.1_pt1 | contig 12301 bp, 11 predicted proteins | sample 5400221 | NCBI WGS metagenome assembly WNFR01 (sample SAMN13153357, study PRJNA577476) | soil metagenome | isolation source: 40 cm soil under Madrone tree | place: USA:California | collected 2016-06-14 | reverse complement strand
CCAGCGCCGCTGCATTTTACGCAGTCCGCGCGCGGGGCTGGCCGGATTCGGCTAGCAGGCTGCGCAGGACGAACCAGCAATTGGCTGGACGCTCTGAGAGGCGGCGCATGAAGTAGGGGCACCAGTCAGTACCAAAGGGCACGTAAACCTGCAAGGTGTGCCCGGCGGCGTGCACTTCTTGCTGCAAATCGCGGCGGATTCCATAAATCATCTGAAACTCGTAGCGGTCTTTCGGTAGCTTCAAGCGCGCGACTTCCGCTTGCGCGTGCGCGACCATGAACGGGTCGTGCGAGGCGATGGCCGGCAAGAAAATTCCTTGGGCCGCGCCCTCCAGCAACAGAGTGGTCACGCGCTTGAAGTTGGCGTCGACTGCGGGTTTGCCTTGCAGGGCGATTTTCTTGGGCTCGCGATAGGCGCCCTTTACCAGACGGATTTTTGGTTTCAGCGGAGCGAGGCGCTGCAAATCTTTTTCCGAGCGATACAGATAAGCCTGGATCGCCAAGCCGGTATTGCCGGACTCGCGTTGCACAGTCTCGAAAATATCCAGCGTCGCGTCGGTGTAGGCGCTGCTTTCCATGTCCATTTCGATGGTGCGGCCGAGATCGCGAGCGCGCCGCGCGATGGAGCCGGCGAGCGAGGCGCACAATTCCTTGCTGAGGTCGAGGCCGAGCTGAGTGAGCTTGATGGAAATATTTCCGGCTAAATTCTTGGCGTGCATCTCTTCGATCATCTCGATGTAGCTGGCGCAGACTTCGCGGGCGGCCCCTTCGGTGGTGACATTTTCGCCGAGATGATTGAGGCTCACGTTGCGGCCCTGCTGGCAGAGTTCGCGGCTGGCGGTCAGCGCCTCCGCCAGAGTTTCCCCGGCAACGAAGCGGCGCGCGAAGCCGTGCTTCATTCCGCGCCGCGCGATGGAATTGGTGACACTCCGCTTGGTGGAGAGCCAAAAAATAAAGTTGCGGACGACCATGAACGCTCCTGAGAGATGACGCCAGAGCATAAGGTGACGACAGACGGACGTCAAATCGGCGCGTAAGAGTGCACGCCGGAAGTTCGAGCCGGAATGCGCGGCGCTTGAGCGTACACGGAGAAAGAATCTAAACGGAGCCGACCGCTTTACCTTTGCGGAATTTGGTGTCGGCAGCCAGGCCGAAGGCTTCCAGCACCTTGGCTTGCACTTGCTTTGAGAGGGCGTTGATCTCGTCGACGCCGAAGTTCTGGGGGCTGACGAAATACCTCAGCTGCTTCTCTCCCGCGGGAGTCTCGACAATCCGCAGAACCGCGTCCGCGACTTCCTGAGCATTGCCGGCGTTTGAGGAAAGCGCCGCGTTGAGCTTCGCCGGGATCTCCTTGACAGCGCCATACGTATTGGTACGGGCCTCGTCCGCAGCCGTCACTGTATTGCCAAAAACAGGGGTCTCATACGCGCCGGGTTCGACAATCACGGATTCAATTCCTTGCGCGGCAAGTTCGTAGCTGTACGCCTCGGCCAGCGCCTCCAGTGCAAATTTGCTGGCGCAATAGAAACCCATCGAAGGAGCAATGATGCGCCCGGCGGCGCTGCTGATGTGCATCAGCACGCCGCTGCGTTGGCGCCGCATGTGCGGAAGCACGGCGCGATTGACGCGCACCGGGCCAAGGAAATTCGTGTCCATCAGACGCTGCGCTTGTTCGGTGGTGACAGCTTCCTCCAGCCCCGAGAGGTAGTAGCCGGCGTTGTTGATGGCGACGTCGATGCGGCCGGCTTTGGCCACGGCGGCATCCACCGCGCGCTCAACCGAGGTATCGTTGGTTACATCCATTTCAAGGACGTGAATGGGCAGTGACTCCTTCTCCGCAAGCGCGCGAATCTCGGAGGCGTTCTTGGCATTGCGGCCTCCCGGATCACGCATCGTCGCAAAGACAGTGTGCCCCTTACGAGCCAGGGTTTCGGCGAACAGCCTGCCGAAGCCAGTGCTGGAGCCGGTAATGAGAACCACTTGTTTGGAATTCATGATTATGCCTCCTTACAGCCCTACCGTGAACCAGTTTGATGCCGGAAGTAAAGCGGTTGGTTACAAAAAATGAGTTCAACAGATTGCCTACTGGGGAAATAAAACGGCGCATACGCAAGTGATCCATGGGGCGGACTTGATTTGCCCGAGGCCGTCCGTTAGACGCTGTCGGTTCGTTGCTCGTTGTTATCCGGCGGCTCCTGCGGATTTGGCGCCTTCGACCCCGATGAGTTTTCCGGAACGCACGTCGTAGAGGAAACCGTAGACGGGAATGGATTTGGGCACGAGAGGATGGTTGCGAATGCGCGCAACATCGTCGAGGACAGCCTGCTTCTGATTCTTGATGGTGAGCCACTCGATGAATTCACCGGCACGGGATCCCGGTCCCTTGCCGACATCCTTGAATCCCTGGGCGGTCAACTCCGCTGTTTCCAAGCTGGAAGCCAGCAAGCCGCGCATGACATCGCTGGTGAAGAATTCCATGCCGCAATCCGTATGGTGAATGACGAAAAATTCGCGGGTGCCGAGAAGCTTATAGCTGATGACCAGGGAGCGAATGGCATCGTCGCTAGCCCGGCCGCCGGCATTGCGGATAACGTGGGCATCGCCTTCGGCGAGGCCGGCGTACTTGGCGGGATCGAGGCGCGCGTCCATGCAGGTGAGAATGGCGAAGCGGCGCGCCGGCGGGAGGGCGAGTTTGCCTTTTTCACCGAAGCCGGCGCTGTACTTTTGATTGGCTTCGAGCACTTCCAAAAGAATCTTGCTCATGACATTTCCCCCTTTGTGATCGAGTTGTACTGCGATCTTGCGAAAAGATTTTGGAGGCGCGAGGCGGAATCGAACCGCCGATAAAGGTTTTGCAGACCTTTGCCTTACCACTTGGCGACCGCGCCACCGAATGAGAGCTGGAAGGGTGAGGCCTGGAGACAGTGGGCTTCTCCGTCCAGTTCCCTGCTCTGTGTTGCACCTGCAAACTTTTCTTGCCCCGGCGAAAAAGTCTCCTGACGAAAACAAACTTCAAAACCCCCGCCCTCATAACCCGAGGGTGGGGCACCCCCAAACTTTTCTTGCCCTAGTGAAAAACTCTCCTGACGAAAAAGTTTCAAAAACCCACGGGTCTAAAGACCCGCCACTACAAGAGTTCAGCGGGCGGAGGCGGCCTGCTCCTGCTGGCCGGCCCGGGTTTCGTTGACGATGGGAGCGCCGATGAGGTTGCCCCATTCGGTCCACGAGCCGTCGTAATTGCGCACGTTGTTGTAGCCGAGCAAATACTTCAGAACGAACCAGGTATGCGAGCTGCGTTCCCCGATCCGGCAATACGCGATGACTTCGTCGGCGCCGGAGATGCCCTTGGACTGATAGAGCTTCTGAAGATCCTCGAGCGACTTGAAAGTGCCGTCCTCGTTGGAAGCCTGCGCCCACGGGATATTCGCGGCTTTGGGAATGTGTCCAGGGCGCTGGGCGGTTTCGGTCATTCCCGGAGGAGCAATGATCTTTCCGGTGAACTCGTCGACGGAACGAACATCCACGAGCTGGCCGGGCTTGCGGCCTTCCACAACGGAGAGGACATCATCTTTGTAGGCACGAAGGGATTCATTGAGGCCGGAGACGCGATAAGTGGCCAGCGCCACGTTGACGGGACCCTTGGTCAGCGGGCGCTTCTCTTCGAGCCATTTCTTGCGGCCGCCATTGATGAGCCGGACGTCCTTGTGGCCGTAATATTTCAGTTGCCAGAAGGCGTAGGCGGCGAACCAATTGTTGTTGTCGCCGTAAAGAAGAATGGTGGTGTCATTGGAAATGCCGGAAGCGCCGAGAAGCTTCTCAAGCGTGGACTTGTCGATCAGATCGCGGCGGATGTTGTCCTGGAGCTGGGTCTGCCAGTTCCAGCCGACCGCGCCGGGGATGTGGTCCTGATCGTAGGCGGTGGTGTCCACGTCGACTTCGACGAGGCGGAGATTGGGAGAATTCAGATTCTGCGCGACCCAATCGGTGGAAACGAGAACTTCGGGGTGTTTGTAGTCGGACATTTGCAGGTCTCCTCTTCATGCTTCGACATTCGAAACTCGTTTGATGCAAAACAAAAAACCCACCTGCCGGTTCGTTTCTGGCGGTGGGCTGAAAACTCTTAAAGCTAAGATTGAATCCCTAGTCGCTTAGCCTCGCCCCGCCAGCAAAGACACACGTACAGCAAGAACAGCAGCTGCACATTTGGGCGCTCAACTGGGGGCAAGCCAACATGAAGGAATGATACAAGAGAAGGCGAGGGTTGGCAATAGTGCTTCGTCTACGTCGCTTTCGCGAGCGAAACCCGCGACCATCAGGCGCGCTCGACTCTGGATAAAACTTTTGATAGTCATTCTACTCTAAACTCTTCAGGTAAGGAGGAATGACGAGGTGTCCGCCAAGCTATGAACAATAAGGTGGTTTTGATTACGGGTGCCAAAGGCGGTTTGGGCTCATTCGTGACCCAGCGCTTTCTTGGGACCGGCGCGACGGTGGTGGGGATCTCCCGAAGCATTTCCCAGGCCGACTTTCCCGAAGCCAATTTCGTTGCACTTCCTGTTGATTTTACGAAGGCGGGCGCCGTCCGAGCGGCAGTCGAATCCATCGTCAGCCGCTTTGGGAGGCTGGATGCGCTCGTCCACTTGCTGGGCGGTTTTGCCGGCGGGCAGACCCTGGCGGAGACCGATGACGCTACGTGGGAGCAGATGTGCGACCTTAACTTGACGTCGGCGTTCTACGTGCTGCGCGCTGTGATACCTCACCTCCGCAAGTCTGGAAAGGGCCGCATCATCGCCATCGGAAGCCTGACCGCAGCGGAACCACACGCGGGGCTCGGGGCATATGTGACCTGCAAGGCGGCGCTCACAATGCTCGTGCGAACGGTAGCAAGTGAAAACAAGGACGCGGGCCTGACGGCGAATGTGGTCTTGCCGGGAACCATGGACACGCCGACGAATCGCAAGTCCATGCCAGGGGCTGATTTCTCAAAGTGGGTCCAGCCGGGTGACGTCGCCGATCTGGTTCTGTGGCTGGCGGACGACCGCGCCGCGCACATCACCGGCACTGCGATTCCTGTTGACGGCTCCAATGTATGAACGAATCGCCATTCTATTCGTTCGTGCAAAGCTAATTTAGAGAGTTGAATTTGAACGGAGCGAGGAAATCGTGTCGAACAAACTTCAAGGTAAGGTAGTGGCGATAACGGGAGGCGACCAGGGAATCGGCCGCGGCATCGCGGAGCGCCTGGCGCAGGACGGCGCTGACGTTGCCCTCTGCTATCGCGCGAACAAGGCAGGCGCCGATGAAGCCGTAACTGGCATTGAGGCGATCGGCAGGAAGGCGACCGCGATTCAATGCGACGTGGGCAAAATATCCGATGGACAGAGGTTCATTGCCGAAGCTGCCGCACAACTCGGGAAGATCGACATCCTGGTGAACAATGCCGGACTCGAGCGCCACGCGGATTTCTGGGACGTCACCGAAGCGGATTACGATGCCGTGCTGAATGTCAATTTGAAGGGCGTTTTCTTCATCACCCAGGCTTTCGTGCGACATCGCATGGCGGTCAAGAGCGGCGGCAAGGTGATCAATGTCAGCTCCGTACACGAAGAACTGCCGTTCCCGCACTTCACGTCGTACTGCGCGAGCAAAGGCGGAGTAAAGATGATGACGCGCAACCTCTCGATCGAACTGGCGCCGCTCGGGATCACCATCAACAATATCGCGCCGGGAGCGATCGAAACGCCCATCAACAGGAAACTCTTGAACGACCCGGTGAAGCTCAATGCTTTGTTAAGCAATATACCGCTCAAACGGCTGGGTAAGCCCGAAGACGTGGCTGCCATCGCTTCCTTCCTTGCCTCATCGGACTCGGACTATGTGACCGGCACCACGTTTTTCGTAGACGGCGGGCTGACCTGGAATTACGAAGAGCAATAAGCACTCCTTCGAACAGGCTTGGCACAGTTCTTAGGGAACCTGGCAGGCGGGGGTGCCAACTGCTCAAGAGCTGAGCAACTCTAGAAAGGGCTTAAGACGCTTTCGCGATTCGTCGGGGCAGGAGCCGGTCTTGCGAGCAACCTGCAAACAATGTATACAACGGAGACTCTATGGGAATTGCACTTTCTGATGAGGTGAAGCGATTGGTCGACCGCCCGAACTTCGCTCACCTGGCAACAGTCATGTCCGATGGCTCACCGCACAGCGCGCCTGTTTGGATAGGTCGCGAAGGTGACCTTCTGTTGGTCTGCACGGAGGCTGCTTCGCTGAAAGGCAAAAATACCCTGCGCGATCCTCGCGTTTCAATTTCCATGGTGGACTTTGTTGATCCCTATTCGGAAGTCCAAATTCGTGGACGCGTCCTCGAGCGGCGTCCTGACCCTGAGCTCAGGTCCTACGATAAGATGTCGCTGAAGTATGTCGGGAAACCCTGGCCTTACCGTGACGAAGAATCGCCTATGGTTTTGATCATCGAAGTCACGAAGGCGCGCTATCCGAAGCAACCGTTCGAACATACGCCAACCAGGATGCCTTAGGTGCGAAATGATGCAAGTCCTTGGCATTTCTGGAAGTCTCCGTTCCGCATCCTCAAACCGACTTTGCTTTGGTACATTGAACTGCACCGCGCGTCCGTAGCTCACTTTCGATAGATCTCTGCCCGGTGCGTAGAGGGTCAATGCATCTAAAACTGTGTGCCCGCGAGGCACAAATGTCTTAGAATCAGAACTTAAAGCGCCCGTAGCTCAGTTGGATAGAGCGTCTGCCTTCTAACGAAGAAGGCAAAATACCTAAATGCTTTGCTGAGCGTCGCTTATGGGTTCCCTCTCCTGAAAATCCCACCTTCAGTTGTACCGAAGTTATACCGAACTCACGGTCCGACGGCCGGCTCGGCTCTTGATTGGGGCAAGGGATAACAGAGAACGCCTTAGCAACAATGCCACGTTCCATTAACAAGCCACGATGAACGACGCGTCCGCAAGGTTTTCGGCAACAATAACGTCGCTGCAGCCTTCGCCTATGCCTTCAGCAAAACGAGCTCCTTCGCTTTATGCTTAAATGCCTGATCAAACGTGACCACAGTCAATCGTGAGGTGACCGCGAACGCTGCCAGATAGGAATCCGCCCAATCTTTCGGGGCGGAATGTGGTGACCGGGTTAGATCACGAAAATACGTCTCAAGTCCAGTAGCCTCATCCAAGTACTCCACACGCTCATCCTGAAGCCAGCGGTCGTACGCTCTCCACGCCTGTTCCTGGCTCAGTACTTCTTTCCGACCCATGACAACTTCCGCCGTTAAGAGGCGGAGCAACCCAAGCTGTGTAAACCGACAGAAGAACACGCGTGAAGTGGGTTCCTGGCCTTCAAACCACTTGCGTGCGATCAGATGGTGGATGTGCCTCTCGTACGTCAGGGCGATCCACACATTGATATCAGGGAAAAGAAATAATCTCGTAGATCTTGGCATTGTCGAGCCGTAACGTTCCTGGCCGCTTGGACCGAACGATGGGGAGCTTGACCCTTCTGCGAGACTTGCGCCGGCTCTTTCTTAGAACCTGCTCGACCCCGCGCAGGATCAATTCTTTGGCGGAACTGCCTTCGCTGGCTGCCCTGGTTTTCAGACGCCGATAAACCGGGTCCGGGATATCCACAGTCGTTCTCATACATTCAATTCTACCATATTTATGGTCACATCGGATACCAAGTTTCTTCACCGAGCCGTTACTAAATATCAGTGGCGCCTGCGCCGATTGTAAAGTTCATGCGCAGCTGGCAGCTAGAGAAACATGACGCCATACAGGCGCACTCCCTGATCAAGACGGTCTGGCCAAATTACCGAGAAATCCGCTAATCACCCCCGCGAGACGTTCGGCAGTAATGGAGTCGGGCAGGGGGATGGCGAGAGTCGGACGTTGGGTTTGTGCATCCCTCTGCAGAAACGTGGAAAGGCCCCGTTTGATCGGTTCGAAACCCTCTCTTGCTCTTGCAACCTCAGCGCTGCACGGAGAGCAGAGCGACTCTAAGAGGATCAGACCCGCTTCCAGAAACTTACCAGCAGCCTGGCTGGGGTCCGGTACGAATGAGGCGGACTCTGCATCGCCATCTTGGGTTACACTCTGGGCAAGGGGCATCGTCCGGTCCACAGGAAACTGAGGTCTTGTCCCTGCCGGAAGTCCGCGGGCGTAGCCGATCTTCACCGCGGTCTTTCCATTCCTCTTCGCTTCCGCTACGGCCACGGGTTGGGGCGCCTCCGGAGTGAGTACAGGCTTCGGCCTGCCAGGCTGGTCGCTGAAGACTTCTTTGATCACGTGCATCATGCTCTTGCGGCCGAGCTTTTCAAAGCTAATTTCGTCCTTCGCCTCATCGAATAATCCCGTGAACAACGCCTTTTTGAGCTTGAGAGTCTCCCAAACGCGTTCCTCGATGCTGTTCTCGGTCAACAGATGGATCACCTGTACGGGCTGCTTCTGGCCGAAGCGATGAACACGGCCGACACGTTGCTCTAATCTGGCGGGGTTCCAGGGGGGCTCAAAGTTCACGACTGCTGAGGCCGCCTGCAAGTTCAACCCGACTCCGCCAGCATCGGTCGAAAGAAACACCTTGCAGTCGGGATCCTTTCCGAACCGGGCAATCAGCTCGCCACGTTTCCGCGCAGGCACGTTGCCGTGCAACGACACCCAGCCGATTTTCAGCTTCGTCAGTTCCTGGCTGGCCAGGTGTGTCATTCGTTCGTACTCGCTGAACACGACCACCTTGCGCTTTTCTTCCATCGTCAGCTCATGAACAATCTCGCGGAACTCCTCAAGCTTGGGAGAAAAATTTGTTACTTTGTCAAACAGGAAGGTAGAGTTGCAGAGCATGCGCATGTTCTGGATACAGCAAGTGATGCGGCGCAGGTCGATCTCGGAGAGCCAACCCTGTCGCTGCCATTTGTGCATCAGCCTCGCCAGAATGTCGCTCTGTTCCAAGTAGGGACCTGCCTGTTCGGGCGTCATACGGACACGGAAAATTTGATCCGTGCGCTTGGGCAGTTCAGGAAGCACCTCTTTCCGAGTTCGGCGGAGCAGGATCGGTTCGAGTTGTTTGTGAATTTGATCCAGGCCGCGATAGCCGAGTAATTTCCCTTCTTCGTTCTCCATTCGGTGTTCCTTGAGAAAACGGAAAGCTGGCCCCAAACGCCGACCGTCCACGAACTCCACGACCGAATACAGCTCTTCGAGCTTGTTTTCGAGAGGCGTGCCCGTCAATATGAAGGCATAACGACTCTTCAATTGTTTGATGATGCGGGCGGTGGCTGTTGCCCAATTGCGAATACGCTGGGCTTCATCGAGGATGATCAAGTCCGGACGCATGTTGTGCATGTCTTCGATGTCCTTCAGGACGAGCTCGTAACTTGTGAGATTGAAGAAGGTCGGGTTGGCGTAGAGTTTCTTGCGATGCGGCATCAGCCCGTCAATGACTTGTGCGGGAAGCTCGCAGAACTTCTCGATCTCCGTCTTCCATTGGTACTTGACCGAAGCCGGAGCAACCACAAGCACCCTCTCAAGGCCCCGACGGCGCCGGAGCAGCTCAGCGCCAGCAATGGCCTGAATCGTCTTGCCAAGACCCATATCGTCGGCGAGGATAACCCGACCGCGACAGGCGGCGAAAAGCGCTCCGCGAATCTGGTAGGGAAAGAGCGGCACCTTCAACAGGGCTTCGAGTGGGCGCTTGCCTTTCTTTAGCTGCTTGAGGTACCGGCGCTCGTCTTCGAGACCCGAGGCGAGTTCATTTTCACGGTCAATGAAATTCAGTACATCGCTGTAAACAACGGCCGTCTCGTCCACAGCTCGAAGCTTCTCGAGGACTTCCTCGAATCGTCGAAGGTTGTCCTTTCGTAGGAACCCATCGGAATCGAAGTACTCGGAGACAATCTTTTGGAGGTCCGACGATGGCTGAGGGGGGAGCCGGACACGCACGTTTAGGCTGTCGCCATAATGAAGAGAAAGCGAAGCCCGCGTCCGCTGATACTGCTGGCGATCGAAGGAGCGACCAAAGCGGCGATGGAGACAAAGCAGCAGGGCTTCGATGTGTTTGCAAGTCCCGAGGGTGTTCACCGCAAAATCGGCGCACGAGCAGAAGTTTTCAAACAGGCTCGGACCGCGCATTGCCACCCGATACTCCCTTCCGCTTGCCGATCTCACCACGTAGTCACCATAAGCCTGTCCGACCGGGCCCGTAAGAATATTCTGGATCGCCTTCCGGGCACGCTGTTGCCGCGCGGAAATCTGCTCCTCGACGATGGAGATCTGTTCCTCGACGATCATATTGAGCCTCCGGGAATGGCGAATCGCCAAGATAGCAGGAATCATGGAATCGCGTGAATGGGTGGGTTGTGGAAAAGTAGATTCCAGAGCCATATTTCTAAGCGAAATCCATCGAGTCTCAGTAATTGACTTCTGCGAAGTCCTGATTCGGAAACAGACTCAAGACTGGATCTACGACGGAGACAGGAGCGAGGCAAGGATCCAAGCGACGAGTTCATCCAGCGCTTGCAAGACCTCTCAGAGTGATTAAGAAGATCTCCCTCTCGGGGACCTGCAAGGCGTAAAGAATACGGGTCGGAAACTTCAACGTCAGCTGTACCGAATGTACCGATAACGGCGGCTGACGACGCAAAGGACATTTGGGCGTAAGTGCTTCCAGCGCAGGAGATCAAGGCACTTGCGCGCGTACCCCCAATTCGAAGGAGCGTCTGCCCTTTGCGTAGAGGGTCAACGAGCCAAAACAGCATCCGCACGGAGAGTAAATGGTTTAGAATCTATAGAGCGAGAGCGCCCGTAGCTCAGTTGGATAGAGCGTCTGCCTTCTAAGCAGAGGGTCGGGAGTTCGAATCTCCCCGGGCGCGCCACTTACTCTTGGAAAATCAGCTAGTTGGCGAAGCGACTTCCGCCGCATTTCTACTCGGTCGCGGCCACGGAAGGGGCGGCCGCAACCAGGCAACTCCTGCTCAAGAGCAGAGTTCTTCTTGCTGGCCTTGCTCCCCCGAGTGCCAGGCGACGGCGGTATCCGTCTTTGATCGTGCTTGCAACAGGGCAGCTTCGAAATCGGGCGACTTCAGAGCTTCTGCCACAACTCGTAACGCTCTAAGCGGGTCGCCGCCATGCCGGTGCCCGATTGCGAAACCTACGGCTTCGCGCTCGGCAGCACGGATCTTCTCGGCCGTACTGTCCACCAGTGTCTTGAATTCCAATAGCGCCAGACTCGCTTCGCGCGTGACAATTGCGCCTCTTGGCGTACTGCGGGAATGCATGGGTTTCCTCCTGCTGACAGTCTCGCGGGAGAGTGAGAGTACACCATGGGGTCGTTTAAGGGAAGGCGCGGGGATGGCCTACGAAACTCCTGCCTACCTTCGACCTAGGAGGCATTCAGCCGAGGGAAGATACCCAGCCAAATGTGCCTAATTCACGATGTGGTAGTTCAAGGAGGCTGCGATTCCTGCGGGTGCCGCGCTGGGTGGTCACACGGAAACCAACGCCGGGCGTCCTGCTGCTAATTTGATAGCTGCGACCGAGCGTGGTATTGCAAGACATGCCGAGCAGGACAAATCTTAAGAGTCGTCCGATTATTCTGGAGGCCGAATAAAAGCGTGACCGCGCCGAAAAAATTTGCCTCTCTACATGGGTTCGCCTCCATGAATCGGAAACGCTGCTACTTCGATGATTTGCGGCGAAAAACGGGCGGCACAAATTCCAGCGAAGTGGCTTCGCTTGCAGCGATCTCGATTTGAAACGCCATTACTTCCGGAGAAATCGGACTCTGATATTCGGTTAGGCTCTCCGCCAGAACATCCTCCAGGGTCGCGGTGCCGGTTCGTACCTGGCGGTAGATCTTGACAGCGAATGCTTCGGCGGCGCTGGGGGGCAGAAGCGGCGGGATGCGCGATTCCAGGGAACCGAAGGCCGTTTCCGAAGATCGCCAGGCCCCGCTTCCCGCAAAGCATGCGGATCAGGTCGAATCCTTCCCGCGGTGTAGTTGTCGGGGACAGCGGAATCTTGACGTCCACGCGCCCGGGGCGCTTTAAGTCCACCTCGATCAGATCCGGGCGGCTCGAGGCCAGCACCCAGATCACTCGCCCGCGATTCGTGCTACCCCCGATCTCTTCCACGAGCATGGAGTAGATTCGCCCTCCAACGCTCGAGTCGCCGCTTGCGGAATCTCGCCGTCCCAGAGCCTGATCTGCTTCGTCGATAAAAACGTAACACCGGCCGAGAGCATGGATGAGGCGGAAGATTTTCTCGAGATTTCCTTCGCTGCTCCCCACCCAC
>WNFR01006124.1_pt1 | contig 12301 bp, 10 predicted proteins | sample 5400221 | NCBI WGS metagenome assembly WNFR01 (sample SAMN13153357, study PRJNA577476) | soil metagenome | isolation source: 40 cm soil under Madrone tree | place: USA:California | collected 2016-06-14 | reverse complement strand
ATCCCGCAAAAGCGAACGTGGATGCAAAAACCAATATATTGGAATTGGCACCAACATTCGCGCCCAGCGTAGTTGCGCTGACCGTGATTTTCACGGTGCCCCGATTGACGCCATCGAGCGTGACGGAATTCGGCACGAATGCACAAGTTAGTTTTAGGGAGGGCAGATTGCCGCAGGAGAACGACACCGTCTGTGTGGAACCGCCCAAGGGAATCACGCTGATCGTTGCCGTGCCGCTTTGGCTTCCAGAAAGAGCCAAGCTGGCGGGCTGCGCTTGCAAAGTATAGTCGGCGACCATTTCAGTGATGGGTCCGCCAGACGATGCGGTAAGAACGGCATCGCCTAGATAGTTTGCCGAAAGCGAATGTGCGCCGGCGGCAAGCGTGCTAATGGGCAGATTAGCAGTGCCAGTCGCGTCGAGCTTGACAGTGCCGATGGTGGTGGCTCCATCAAGAAAGACAACGCTGCCGGTTGCGGTGTACTGCCGGACGTCTGATGCAACTTGTGCGGAGAGATTCACGACGCCGCCGGCGACGGTGTTGGGAACGTTGGCATTGAGGCTCACGTACGCGTAAGTGTTGGCGTTTACTGTGAGATTGCCGCTGGCGGTCGAGGCGTTCACGTTGCTGTCTCCGGAAAAGCTGGCGCGAACCAGATGTTGGCCAGGGGTTGTGAACAGGGTGGTGAATTCGAACGAGTCGCAATATTGCGAGCTCACGGTGACCGGGGGTCCGAGCAACACTGGCGATCCCGAGGTGAAATCGCTGATCGAAACTGTGCCGCCATACGGAGCGCAGCTATTATTGGCGAGCACGATTTGGCCGATGATGGTTACAGGAACGTTGGGAACCGCCGTGCCTGCCAGGAAGACGTCCGCGATGATCGAGTCGACCTTGGTGACATTGAAAGTATAGTTGGCCTGGCTGGCGTTGAAGCTGTTGTCGCCAGGATAGCTGGCCTGCACTTGGTGCGGTCCTACGGCCAAACCTACCGCCAAGTTGGGAAGCACGCTGGATTGGCCAGTCGGCTTTATGCCATTTCCAAATACGGTGGAGCTCTCTCCGTAATTCAAGGTCAGCGTACCGGGAACTACAAAATCTCTGGTCGTGAGGGCGGCTGGAGTGCCATCCACAAGCAAATTGATTTGGCCCGTGGGATGGCCCACTTCGGAAGCTCCGGCTACGGCGACCCAAAGCATTACTGGTTCAGCGTATCCCACCGAGACTGGCGTCTGAATGTAATAACCACCGGCTAGCCCGCCCATCTGCATCTGGCTGGCTTCCGGCGTGACGGTAACGTTCAGCACGTTGGATGTGCTGGAATAATATTTTCCGTCACCGGTATAACGGGCAGTGACAGCGTAATTGCCTCCAGGCACATCAGGCGTCGCAATGGTCGCGATGCCATTCGAACCGGAAGTGCTAAGTGCGGCCGAACCAACGCCCAGGACGTCGCCGGTGCCCGCAGCGGTCGAAAGCAAAGACACTGCGCCGGTTGGAGCCGAACAGCCGGCGCCGGAGCACGCGACTTTGGCTTTGAAGGTGATGGGCGCGCCGTGAACCACGGTGGTTGCTTGGCCGCTTCCGAGTGCAAGAGTCGTCGAAGAGCCAGCGGTGGCGGATGCGGCGGCCCAGTTCGTCACCAGTGCGGTGGCGTCGAAAGAACCAAGCCCTGAAGCCAGGTCGTAGCCGGCTGCGGCGGAATAGCCGACGGTGAATTGTCCGTTGGTGTCGGGCACTTTATTGTCGCCCTTGGTGATGTCGTGATAGACGCCAGGAGTAGCTGCCAATTTATAGAACACATAGTTGGCGAGGCCCTGAGGCTGGCCACCCAGCTTTTGCAGCACCAGCGCCATGATGCCCGCGGCGGATGGACTGGAGGCTGAAGTTCCGCCCAGCGAGAAGACACCGATGTATGGTGGATTGCCACAGCTTGACTCGAAGCAAATGGCATAGCCGGTGTGTCCGGCAGCGGCCAGGGAAAAGTCGGGGAGATCGCGCTTGCCGTCGTTCGGGACTCCGATTGCAGTCTGCCAGTTGGGCTTGGAGTAGATGGTGCTGACGCCGCCGCTGCCTGCCCACAGCGAAGTAAAGAAAGGATCGTTGCTGCTCTCGTTCCAAACCATTTCCGGAACGTAACTGAGCGCCGATTGCAGAGTGGTCGGGTCGGCGTTCACTGTCCAGTAGGCGTCATTGTTCGCGAGGTCATCGAACTGGGTGCCGCCGACAGCAACGTTGTAAGGAGTGGAGGCCAGGCCGTTCACCGCTACGCCTTGCGAAGCGAAAAGGCCGCTGCTTTGCGAATCGCAGCCGGCGCCGCCATTGTCACCCGCGGAAACGAAGACGGTGATTCCCTGTGCGGCGGCTTGTTGCCACAGTGAGCTGTAGAACGCGGCTTGTACGCTGCCGAGCGTCTGTTCGCAACTGCCGAAGCTGGCGCTCATGATCGGCGCCAGATTGTGGTCCACGATATAAGCCGCGGAAATGTCGACACCGTCTGCAAAGTTGCTTTGCGAAGCGACGGCAATGATGTGCGCGCCCGGAGCCACTGCGCCGGCCCAGGTGATGTCCAACATGGCTTCGATGGTGTCGCCGAAGGATTGCACTTGGGGATCGTCGCCATTGACGATCATTTGCGGGTCGTTGGCGGGAAGGCCCATGACATTGCGAAAATCGCGGATGTCCTGAATGCCGTCAATCCCGTAAGTCGCATCAACCAGGCTGCTGCGGCTGACGATCGCTATGGATTCTCCGGTGCCATCGATGCCCGCGGCATACAACGGCTTCACGTTATAAATCGTGGCGAAGTCCGCGGGACCCATGAAGTGCAGTCCATAAGGGCCTTCAATTTTGCCGGTCTTCTTGTTCACGGGGATTTTCTGGCCAATTTTGAGGTCCGGTTTACGCGGATCGCTGTGCAAACGAACCACGCCATTTACCACTTGCGAAAAAGCCGCGGGAATCTGCACATCGGTTGAATTGGCGATGAACTTGTTGTTGTTGTAGCTGTAGCTGTGCATCTCGGTGGAAAACGCCCGTTCCACCTGGCTCACGTTCCCGCTGAAAACGACGAACCGCCGGCTCTGCGATATTTCGTGCACGGTTAGCCCTTGCGATTGCAACCATTGCTGGACGGTTGCGGCGTCTTGTGGAGCGATTCCAAATTGTTCGCCGTATTGCGCGGGAGTCAGCCATTTGTGAAAAGATGGCGACGAGGAATCGTGCAGCGCCGCGAGTAAATCGGAGGCTTGTTGTTGCTGATCGTTGGTCGGCGCAAGCATCAACAACATGCGGCCAAGACTCTGGCCGCCGGCCAGGCGGCCGTGATCGACGCTGGCCTTCACCAGCGGAGACGTGGTGCCAGCCACCGCGGTGCGCTCTTCATTTCGAACGGAAGACAGAATGCGAGGCTGAGCTTGCGTTTGTGCCTGAATTCCAGTGACGTCAAGAAAAAGTGCGAATAAAAAGAAAACAAAACTGACTTGCTTTAGGCGGTTACCGATAACCAAGGGAGAATCCTCCTAGAATGGGTGGTGAAATAGTCTTTATAAAAATTAAGAATGCGAACGACGCTGGAACCAGAAACACGAGAAATTACTATTGGTTCAGCCACATCTGCGGGATGCGGGGTAGAGTTTTAGAAGAACTTCAGACGATTGCTGTAAAAAATAAAGATTACGATGCGAACAGCGATGTTCAGTGCATCGGAACATGAACCATAGCGAATCGTGAAATGGCCCTGACGGCCAAGTTCACACGATTACTGGCGTAGTATCTGCAGACCCCAGGATTCATGGCGATGCCCTTTAAATCGAATTAAATTGTCGCGGAGGCGACGGGTGCAAAAATTCTGGTGCGGGGGTGAAAGATATCTTAGGGGAATCGCACTGGTTGCGCAAGCGGGGCTATTGTTTGGGATTCGGCACGAATTGGTAGCCCAGCCCGCGAATGGTCAGCAGGTAGCGGGGCTTTGAGGGCTTCGGCTCGATGTATTTGCGCAAGCGCACGATAAAGCTGTCGATCGCCCGGGTGTCGGTCTCTTCGTGCAGATTCCAGACATCTTGCAAAATCGCTTTGCGGGACACCGGATGCCCAGCATTCTTAATTAGGTAGCGCAGCAGATCCGTCTCCATTACCGTAAGCTGAATCACTTCTTTCCCCGCGCGTAGTTGCAAATTGCGGAAGTCCACCATCTTGTCGCCAAAGCGGAAATGGTCCGGCAAATCGGAATCCTGCTGAGAAGGTTCGGCACTGACGCTGTGGGTCCAATCCTTGCGGCGCAGCAGACCCTCCACGCGCGCGATCAAGATCGCCAGATTGAACGGTTTCGGCAAATAATCGTCCGCGCCAGACTCAAATCCCTTCAGCACATCTTCCGGGCGGCCCCGCGCCGTCAGCATCAGCAGCGGAATGAAATTTTTTGCTTCGCGCAATTCCCGCGCCACCGTGAAGCCGTCTTTCCCGGGCAGCATCACATCCAGCACCAGTGCGTCAAAGCTCTCGTGATTTTTAACGAGTCGAGCCAATGCATCTTCGCCGCGTTCCGTGGTCTGCACCGAGTGCCCTTCGGCTTCCAGATTGAAGCGCAGGCCCTGCGCCAGGTGCGCCTCGTCTTCCACAATCAAGATCCTGCTCATGCCCGGTAAATCCTCGGCAGCCGCATGGTGAACGTGCTGCCCATTCCCTGCCCTTTACTTTCTGCGTAAGCGTCCCCGCCGTGCCGCCGCGCGATCGACCGCACGATGAATAGCCCCAGACCGGTGCCTTTCACCTGACCGTCAACCGAATTGGGCGCGCGATAAAATCGTTTGAAGATTCGCTTCAGCTCTTTGGCCTCGATTCCCATTCCGAGATCGATCACCCGCAGCGATACGGTATCAATGTTTGGAGCCAGAATATCCACCACGATATTTTTCTTTTCGCCGGAATATTTGATTGCGTTGTCGAAGAGATTCAGCACCGCGCTGCGAAGTTCTTCTTCATTGCCCAGCACAGTAATTCCGTTCGCGGGCGGCGTGCCAAAACACAAAGCCTGCTCCGACAAGTGTTGCCGCAACCGCGCCAGCTCCAGCGCCTCGCGGACCATCGCCGCAAAATCCACTTCCTGCCAGTTCTGCCTGCTGCTTCCCTGCCGCACCTGGCTGGCGCGCAGCACCTGTTCAACACTTCCCAGCAGCCGGTCGGTGTCCTCCAGCATGATTTGATAAAATTCGCGCCGTTGCGCTTCGTCGAGTGGGCGGCTGGTCAGAGTTTCCAAGTACAGTCGAATCGAGGCAATGGGAGTTTTTAATTCGTGGGTGATGGCGTTCAGAAAGCTATCCTGCTGCTCGTTGCGGCGGATTTCTCTTACCAGAAAAATGGTGTTGATCACCATTCCGGTGATGAGCAATCCGAACAGGATGATGCCTAGCACCAGCGGCACTACCTGCCGCCAGTGGAAAATGATCCAGCTGACGTTGAGTGCTACGGCCAGAGCCACCAGGCAGACGCCCAGCACAATAAAAAACGCCATGGCTTTGGTGCGGCGGGTAATGCGCATGCCTGTAGTTTAAGCCAGACGGATGGTTTCTGTCAGAAGTGTGCGAGCTTGGCTTCGCACGTAAGATAAGGATATAGAAAGAATGTTGCTTATAGGGGCACGGTAGGCCGCGCGTGCATCGATTCATTCGACGGCTATTCGTAGATGCGGATTAATCGCCCGCAGCGACTGGCTCCGGGATTTCGGTGGCAACTTCAAACGGCCGCGCGGAATCACCGCTGGCTGGCACTGCATCCGTGTCCGACACTGAATGCTGCGTCAATCTCGGCAGCTTGATGTCCCAAGCAAGTCCCAACGTGCGCAGCGCGCAAATTCCGTACCAGTTCATGTCGAACTCATACCACGCAATCCCGTGCCGAGCGGCTTGTGCGAAAGCGTGGTGGTTGTTGTGCCATCCTTCACCAAAAGTCAGCATGGCAACCCAAAAGCTGTTGCGCGAAGTGTCCTTGGTTATAAACCGCTGTGAACCCCACATATGCGTCGCGGAATTTACCAGCCAGGTGGCATGCTGCCCGACCACCGTGCGCAAGAACAATCCCCACAGCAGAACCGGCAAGCCGCCCAGCGCGTACAAAATTACTCCGAGCACCGCGATCGGCACCCAATGCCATTCGGTAATCCAAACGTGGAATTTATCCTTGCGAAGATCAGGCACAAAATGCAAAAGCTCTTTGGCCTTGTTGTGCATCGCGCGGCCGGTGATGATCCATCCCAGGTGCGCCCACAATCCGCCATCGCGCGGAGAGTGCGGATCGCCTTCGACGTCCGTCAGTTGGTGATGAACGCGATGTGTGGCTACCCAGGCGATCGGTCCGCCTTCCAGCGCCAGGGTCCCAAAGGTGGTCAGTGTGTACTCCACCCATTTCGGAGTCTTGTATCCGCGGTGCGTCAGCAGCCGGTGATAACCCATGCCAATTCCCAGGCTTCCGGCAACCCACCACAGCAGCACCGCAACCACCAACGCTTTCCAGGTAAAAAAGAATAATGCCGCAATCGCTCCGACGTGGAACGCGCCCAGAAAAAAGGTCGTCGTCCAGTTCATCGGTTCTTTAAATGTTTTGTCGCCTATCAATACGCTCATGGGTCCGTTGTCCTCGACGTACTGCTATTACTTCCAGGCTCGAAACTATCACGCGGGTGTGCGGCTCTTTGTAATACTTGTGTAATCCCTTCCGTTTCCGTTTCGAACCCGCAAACGGTACGAAAGTACAGGTGTTTCCCGGCGGAGTATCATGTTTATGGTTCCTCTTGCTGTGCGAGGTGTGTCATGCGTCTGCAATTTTTGTTTTTACTTCTCTTCGCCCCGGTAGTTTTCGCGCAGACCTCAGCGCCAGATCACGATATGTCTCAGATGCAACATGCTCAGGGCGGGTTCATGCAGGGCGGCATGCATCACGAAATGGCAAAAGGCGTACTGCTCGACGCAAAATCCAACTCAACCACTCACACCATCACACTTAGCGTTGGCCCCATGAATCTTCCGGCGAACACTTCACACATGAAAATGCCGCAGCCCGCGGATCTGGTTTGGACCATTCCCATGTCCGGCTGGTTACTGGCGTACCATCCGAAAATTGTGGACTCCGGTGGCGCCGCGGTCCCAGGAACGGTTCTACATCACGTCGCTTTCTGGAATGAAAATCGCTCCGATTTTCTCTGCCCCAATAAGGAAGAACACATTTTCGGCGCTGGCGGCGAACTGACCGATTGGGCGATCATTCCGGGCTTCGGCTATCGAGTTGAAAAGGGCGATCGGATTCGCATCGAAACCATGATTCACAATCCGACGCCAACTTCGTACGAGCAAGTTTTTCTGGAAATTTCCATACCCTATCTCGATGACGCTACTCCCGCTCCCGTCAAAAGTTTTTATCCCACATGGATTGATGTTGGCGTTTGCGGAAACTCCAGCTACGACCTTCCTCCCGGCCCCAGCAAGAAAGTTGGTTCGGTCCCAGCAAAATATTCCGGCATTCTTCTCGGTGTCGGCGGCCACATGCATGACTACGGCCAGCAACTTACGCTTGAAAACTCAAGCGCGAAAGAGCCTGTCGCCACACTTCCGGCAAGAGTTGACGAGCAAGGCCATCTACTCGGTATCCCAGTGGTCATCTTTTTTCAAGACGGGGGCTACCAACTCGCCGCCGGAGACAAACTGACGGTTACTTCCACTTACAACAATCCCACCGGGAAGCTCCTGCGCGACGGCGCCATGGGGATCGTCGTCGGCTACTTCGTCCCGCAAGACGCCGCTGCACTGAACGCTCTCCGCCATTCGGCGAAGCCCGCTTCGCACGATATGTCCCACCACGACCATTAGACGTCCATATAGCGTTTTGTTTCAATAACTTACAAGGGCACCCATCGGACAACCGGTAGCGTCTAATTCAATGGAAGTACCTATGTTCTTTACCAAACGCAGTTATCTCCTGATGGGGGGAGCCGTCGTCCTGGCCGCTGCTCTCGTCGCAGGTGCAACCGTTTATGTTGATAGGCCCGATCCAATGACCGTTCCGGAACGGACCCCGATCCACATCACTCTCGACCAGGCCGTCGCCAGCGATCAGAACATTCCTGGCGATCACTTCAGCGCCACGGTGGCTGAGCCAGTGGACGTGGACGGCAAAACCGTGATCCCACAAGGCGCTCATGTTGAGGGCCTGGTTGTGGATTCGCGCAAATCAGGACACCTCATGGGCAGGGCGCAACTTCGCCTGGTTCTTGATGCTGTTCAGGTCGACGGCAAGACCATCGACTTGCGGACCACTCAGGCTCTGCAAACTGGCCGCAACCACAAAAAGCGTAACTTCGCCTGGATTGCAGGCGGCGCTGGCGGTGGCGCATTGATTGGCGCAGTCGCGGGCGGAGGCGAAGGCGCTCTCATCGGCGGCCCAATTGGCGCCGGTGCTGGAACAGCGGTCGCCTACTTTACCGGTAAGCGAAATATCCACCTGAGGCCGGAAACTCCACTTACCTTTCGCCTCGAGCAGCCAGTCACCATCGAGGTAGCCAAGAGCTAATTGAAGGCGGCCCTCTGAGCTAAACATTCCCAGTCGAACGCGGACCCGGACCTTGTCAGTGCGAAGCAAGAATGCTCAAGCTTACTGACGTCCGGGTCCGCACAAATTTGTCTTTTTAGGTCCGACCATCAGGCCGACCTCAAATTGCGAGAAGACTAAATAGTTTCTAAACAATGTCTACTCTTTCGCGACAAGCAAGCAACTCATTTCGCCATCCCAGATAGCTCACTCTCCAGGGTGTAGCTATACTGCGGGCTGTGGACCTGCTCCGTCATTTGCTCACGCTCGTAGTCATCGCCATTGTTTTACGCTGGCTTTGGAGCTCCTCCACCACCGAGCGGTCCAAACTTGAGGCCGGCCGCAAGCTCTTCCCTCCAACGCGCGCCATACGCATTGTGATCTTATTCTGCGGTGCTGCATTTACCATACTGTTCGTATGGTGCCAGCTTTCGTTGCGCCGACCGGATGAGTGGTGGGTACCCTATCTGTTCCTTGGATTTGTCGCTTTAATTTTGTTGGCGTACCCGCCGCTTCTGTCCATCGAGGTGGATGGGATTGCGTCGCGTTCCTGGTTCGGCCGCGAAAGGAAAATTCGCTGGGAGGATGTCGCGAGCTTGCACTTCAACTCTGGGAACCGGCAATTCACCGTGCGTGCCACCGATGGCCGCAAGATCTCCCACGCAGGCTTCAACGTCGATGTGGGCCAGTTTCAGGCCGAAGTCCTTGCACGGACCCGGCTGCCCCTGAAAATCACCAAGCCCGGAACCTGGAAGTCCGAAACGTTTGAAGTTCCCTATAAAGAATTCGAAGCTGAAGCGGAAGAATAGATATCTCGTGATCCGCCCTGAGTTTGTACTTTCCTTCGCCGGGCGGCGCGTTAACTCGGGGGTGGAGGGCACCCATCCAATTCTCACGGTCCGGTTCAGTCGCACACAGTCGGAAAACCAAACGTGGCCGCGCCTGTTCTGTGGTAACTTCTGGTATCGGCGTACCAGAGACACCAAGCATGCCCAAGCAAGTCTGCCCTTTTTGCGGTAAAACGCTCAGAACGGTCGTGGACCGTTGCCCCTACTGCCGCGAAGCCATCCAACGAGGTGGTGGCGCCCCTCCGTCGGCGCGAGAGATTTCGGCCTCCTACGGAGGCCGCGCGAAGATCCGCCGCGGCCTACTGTGGACGCTTCTAGCCGCGGTCCTCTATTACTTCACCAGCGGAATGAGCCCGTTGACGCTGCCATTCGCGGTCCCGGAGTTCGTCACACTGTACCTAATCCCGCTGCTCTTCCTGGCTGGGTTGGCCATGGCCATTTACGGCTTTTTCCAGCGTTCGTGACGGTGCCGTTTGTGCCAGCCTTCCTGAACCTCAACTTGTTTGCTATACTTGCGAGTCTGCAATTTCAACTTATTGGAAAAGGGTTTCAGGGTTTGTACTTACAAACCCTGAGCTAAATAGGAAACGAATCATGGCAATGAAGTGTGAATACTGTGGCAAGGGCCCGAGCTTCGGCAACGTGGTCAGCCATGCCAACAATACCCGGCGGCGCCGCTGGAACCCGAATCTGAAGTCGGTTCGCGCGCTGATTTCCGGCGCACGCAAGCGCGTGAAGGTCTGCACCGCATGCATCCGCGCGGGCAAAGTCAAAAAAGCCGCTTAAACGGGACAAACCCCTTGCCAACCCTGCGCCTGAATCCCTTCGCAAAGCGCAACTCTGCCGCCAGCCTGGTGACGCTTGCGGTGCTGCTGCCCTTTACAGCGGCCTTTCTTACGATTGCAGGTTGCAAGAACGCTTCGGCACCCGCGCCCGACGTGTGGGCGGTGGTGAACGGCAAAGAGGTCAAGCGCGACGAAGTGGAAAAGTATTACCGGACGCGAGTGAGCCCCGAGGGCCAGGAGCCTTCGCAGGAAGAGGCGCTTTCGCTGAAGCTCAACGTGATCGACGAGTTGATCAACAACGAAATTCTGCTGGAGCGCGCCAAGAAGCTGAACCTGGAAGCCAGTGATGGCGAAGTTGAAGATAAATTCACAGAGTTTAAGAGCCCGTATACCGAAGACGAATTTCAGCGCCAGCTCAAGGAGCGCGGGGTCACCGTTGAAGACCTGAAAAACACGGTGCGCCGCGAACTCTCGATTCAGAAACTGATCAACCGCGAAGTGGTCTCGAAAGTCGCGATTTCCGATCAGGACATCGCCGATTTCTATAATTCGAACCGTCCGCAATTCAATGTCGCTGAGCCACAATACCGCATCGCGCAAATCGTGGTCACTCCGCGCAAAGAACCACAAATCCGCAATCGCAAAAACGACGACGCCACCAACGAAGCCGAAGCACAGCGCAAAATCAAAATGCTGGTGGATCGTTTGAACAGTGGCGCTGATTTTTCGCAGCTGGCGATGGACTATTCCGAGGACATGAATTCCGCGGCCACCGGCGGCGATCTTGGCTACGTTCCCGAATCCGCCTTAAATCAATCTGATCCGGTGCTGAAAAAAATGGTGGTGGGAATGAAGGCGGGACAAGTCAGTGCGCCGATCGTGCTGAAAGACAGCATCCGCATCTTGAAACTGGTGACCCGTGAAGCTCCCGGCCTGCGCGGACTTTCCGATCCTCAAGTGCAGCAGACCATTCGCGATACCCTGCGCAACCGTAAAGAGCAGTTGCTGCGCGCGGCATATCTGGCAGTAGCGCGCGACGAATCTAAAGTTACTAATTATTTGGCGCAGCAGGTTTTGGAGGCTAACGGAAAACTTCCCAGCGCGGCAAAATCCTCGCTCCCGCCCAAGCCGGTCACACCACAAAATTAGATTGGCTACTGGTTACGGTTGGGATTCTTCAGCGATCATCGGATCGCTTCAGAATGACAGTCATTGCGTCGTTGCCTCTTTACTTCATTACTTCTTGTTTTTCGATTATTCCACCCAGGCCAACACGTCTCCGGCATTCACCGGCTGATTTTCTTTTACCAGGAGTCTTTCCACTTTGCCGGCTTTCGGTGAGCGTACTTCGTTTTGCATCTTCATCGCTTCCACCACCAGCAGACCTTGCCCCGCTTCAACTGAGTCGCCTTCTTTTACCAACAAGCGCACTACTTTTCCGGGCATCGGCGCGGCAATCTGCTGCCGCCCTTCGACATCCAGCACGCCATGCTTTCTGCCGCGCCACAATCGCGGATCACTCACTTCCGCCTGATATTCGGCAAGCCCAGTGTGCAGCGTCAACGTTCCGTCAGGCCTTGGGGCTATGCGGATCTGATGCGATTCACCGTTCAGCAAAATGCTGAAGGTGTTCGGCGCAACTTCCATCACAGTCGCGTCCAACTCTTTGCCATCCAGGGAAATCTTCCATCCATCCTGCACCGGCGCAATTTCCACCACTCGCGTTACGCCCGCCAAAATTACTTCGTATTTCACGATAGCCGCTCCCGTTGTTGGCGGCGGCCTTCACGCTTCCACTCCGATTCCGCGGGGGCATTTGCGCTGGCCGGATTTGCACCGTTGTGAGTAGCCTGCCAGATCGCCGCGGCAACTGCGGCTGCGTCGCCGCCGTTCGCATCATCGGGCGTTGCCGGATGCGGCCGCTGTAACAATTCATCCAGCCACTTGGTGTGAATTTCCGCTTTCAGAAAATCGGGTTCAGCAAGAATGCGGCGGAACAGCGCGGTATTCGTTTTGATTCCGGTGATGGAATACTCTTCGAGGGCGCGGCGCAATCGGGCGATGGTCTCCTCTCGGCTATTGCCCCAGGCGA
>WNFR01006123.1_pt1 | contig 12301 bp, 5 predicted proteins | sample 5400221 | NCBI WGS metagenome assembly WNFR01 (sample SAMN13153357, study PRJNA577476) | soil metagenome | isolation source: 40 cm soil under Madrone tree | place: USA:California | collected 2016-06-14 | reverse complement strand
TGATTATTGGCACGAGCAAGGATACGACTACTACGCGGGTTTATGAACACGGTCAACATGGCGCGTCTTTCGCGCTGCGAGATTTTCTTGACTTCGCCACTCGATGGCAAAGCACTCGATGGCGCCCGAACGCCTGGAATCGAACTAAAAGCGGCGCTGAAGAGATGTAAGTTATTGATTCCTTCAACCGGCCGAATGCCTGAACAACGCAAAATCGCGGAAGCGAGGTACAAGCCAGGTACACTTCAGTCTTGTTTTTCCCCCTCTCATCAGTTGAGCCACACAATGAGCGCGTTTCAGAGCCTGTAACCTTCATGTTATTGCCCCTGAGGGCCCGCCAAAGTGACCCCGGGGTATCGATGAGACTGTTTATTCAGGTCTTGCTGCAAGGATCCACGGTCAAACGGAAACTGGCACAATCTTCATGGGACCACTGCTGCTTCCGCCGACTTGGCGCTTTCGTTTCTACGAACGTCAACGGCGGAAATGCAGTAAAAGAACTTGTGCCCGGCCGGTATGTTCACATCTTGGAAAGACACCATGGTAATCGGAACAGAGTTGATGCGCGCAGGCTGACCATTTTCTTCCCGGCGATATACGTTGTAGCCGGAAAGATCCTTCTCTGTATTTGGACTCCAGATAAGGTCAACGAATTTCCTCCCGGAACTGTGGCCGACAACCGGCAATAATCCTTCCGGCGCGGCGGGTGCAAACACATCGTGTGTGATGACCTCAAGGGGCGCAGAATCATCCCCTTCAATTTCGGCAATCAGCTGGCCTTCCTGGGAGTGCATTCGCGTCACGGGTGCGACCGAATACAAATAGGTTTTCTCCCACTCGATACTCATATCCACTGCGGTCCAGCGCTCCCCTTCTGGCGTGTGAATCACCGCGCGCTGATATGGCACGGCAACACGTTTCGAAGAGCCCTTTTCACGCCGGTAGATATGGTAGTCGAATTTCACTAACGGAGAGCGGCGTTCAGGTTCCTCTTCCGTTTCCCAAATCAGATATACGCCGCGCGCATCGAGCTCGGAATGCAAGTTCTTAGCCGGCAAAAAAGGCGTGGGCGGAACCGCTGCACGATTTGATGATCCAGCCCCGCGTCCGTAATTGTGCCGCACCAACTGCGATTCTTGGGCTGAACTGGCGAAGTCACTCGGAGGCCCAGCGCCGCGAGCTGACGTGGCGCACAAAACAAGTGCGAAAAACACGCTCATCCAGGTCATGAGCCCATCGCCTGCTTTTGTTTCACGCATTAGTGCACCTCAATCGCGCTGAGCAGCGACTGATTTACGACTGATGTGAACTGGACGATGTATTGGCCGCTTGCATTCGCGTTGATGGTGAACTGCTGGATGATGGCTTTGTTCTTGGCGCCCGCGGCCGCAAAGATGTCAAAAGCGCTCAGCACCTGTGTGCCGTTGATGGTCACGTTGAATTTTCGCGAGCCTGCCGCGCTGAAGTAGGTCTCGGCAAAGTGCAGCCGCACTGCGTGGCTTGATCCCGCTGTAAATCCGGGCAGGGTGTAGGTGAAATTGCCCACGCGCGCCGTCTGGTATACCACCATGGGGGCGGGATTGCTGACCCCACTCAAGTCGATGGTGTTCGCGTGGCTGATCGTGGCACCGCCGACGAAGTCTTTATCGGCGGTGAACGGAGCTACCGCTGGCCCGCCCGCATTGATCTGGAAGACCGGCGACACACACGCTTGTGTCGTTGCACTCGCTTGATTGGAGGCTGCAGACGTCCCGCCCGAATTGACCGCTTCCACCAGATAGAAATACGCCGTGTTGCAGGTCAGCCCGGAGTCTGCAAACGACGTGCCGGTAATCCCACGCGCAATCTGGTTGCTGCCGGAAGGAGTGAAGCCCGAGGTGGTGCTACGGAACAGAGTGTACGTAACACCGGCGGTCGGCGATGCCGTCCAACTCAAGTTGATCGCGGAGCTGGACGCGGCATTCGCCGAGAGGTTTGAAGCCGACTGCGGCGGAGTTCCACTCACGGTCAGCGTCACATTGGCTGAGTGCGACAAGCTGCCGCTCGTGCCCGTGCTGGTCAGCGAATAGTTGCCAGCCGGAGTCGAACTAGCAGTTGCAACCGTGAGCGTGGAAGAACCGGAGCCGCTGATCGAAGTTGGATTGAAGCTCGCACTAGCGCCGGAAGGCAAACCGCTAGCGCTCAACGCCACGGTCCCGGTGAACCCGTTCTGCGCAGCCACCGCCACCGTGTAGCTGGTAGTCCCTCCCGGGGCCACCGTTTGCGAACCCGGCGTAGCAGCGATCATGAAATCCTGCCCAGCAGCCTTAGACAGCGTCAGCATGCCCTGGAAATCATGAAGACGATTGGCGCTAAAGGTGGTGATCAACGGATAGTAGGTCTTAGTTCTGGCCGCTGTGGCAGTGTTCAGCGTAAGTGTGGCCGTCTGTGGCTGGGACGATGCAGAAAAGCTGAGCTGCGCTGGACTAAATGCGCTACTGCCCGCAGGAGCCCCGAAGGACGCCAACGTCACCGTGCCGGTAAATCCATTCTTCGGCGTAACCGTCAGGTTGTAAACCACAGAGCTGCCAGGTGTCACCGTATCACAAACCGGAGGAGTCACCTGAAGCGTGTAATCGGGCGCCGAAGCATCAGTGACTGTCACAGAGCCTTCCCAAACGTTCTCAACTGCGCCGCTCTGGCCGAGCACTTCGATGGCAGCAGTGCCTAATATCGGCGCGGGGTTGGCGGCGGCTTGAATTGTCATTGCAACCGGAACGCTTGCGCCGGGGCTAAGTGCAACGGAAGGTCTATCGAAAGTTGCTCTGGTCGCGGCCGCGCTGCAGCTTACCTTTCCAGTCGTATCCCAAGCGCAGCTCTGCGGCAAATGAGCAACTCCCAAAGCCACCGTGCCATTGAAAGTGCTGCTCGCCGTAACGTTCAAGTGGTAAGTGGCGGAGGCGCCTGGCGCGACGGTCTGATTGTCATCACTGGCCGTGATGGTGAAACCAGGCGCCGTGACATTCGGATCCGCATTGGGGACGGTCGACGCTGGACAGAACGTAATGATGTATCCGGGTTGAGCTGGCGCGTGGCAATTGAAGTCGCTGGAGGGGTCATCGTAAGCATAACCGTAGACAGACGGGCAGTGGCTCTTCACCACAGTTGCGCGAAAATTTGAATTCCAGGCAACGTTGTTGCACGCTCCAGGCACGCCATAAGGACCAGCACAGCAGTAGTTCGGCGTACCGAACTTTGCGCATAGGCTTTGACACCCGACAACATTTCCAGCCGCATCTTTAATTTGCATGTCTGGCGGGCAGAACGCGCGCAGATCGGCCTGGCAAGCAGGACTGATGCAGTGATTCGGATTCGGGTCATCGAGTTGGATCGAAATCGGGAAATCGAAGGCATCCACCAAACTCACATCGTAATTGTCGCTGCCGATTGCGGAACCTGTCAGCGTAAATTCCGCGAGGCTCGTTGTGCCTGCGCCCGCGTGGGCACATTGCAACTGTCCGCCGCAATCACCGGTTGCGCAGGATCCGTGACCGGAGCTATCGAAAACGCAATTGCGGCGTCCCCAGAACCGCCCCGCAACCCAGGGCACCGGAACGGTCGTGATTACGCTCGTGCCCGGGGCCATCTCCAGACCTCCAGGGGAGCCGTTGAAGACCGGGGTCGGTGTACCGGCCCCGGCCAACCAAACGGTCTCCGCGCAGTTGTTCTTGATGGTGAATTGGCGGGTCTGGGTCTGGCCTTTGGCGGAAAATGACAACAGCAACAGACCCAGCGCCACAGCCACACATGCCGCGCCCAGCATGGTCTTATGCGATGCTTTCATGTCATCTTCTCCCCACTGCTGTTTTTCTTCAGACTGCGACCTTCTTCACGCTGCTACTTGATCTCGAGCCCGCTGAGCAGCGCTTGGTTGATTACGGAGGTAAAAGTAATGACGTAGTCTCCCGTAGGGCTTGCGGGTTGTGTGAACTGCTGGATCACCGCTTTGTTGTTAGCTCCAGCGGTCGCAAGGATGTCGAAGTTGCTTAGCACCGTCGTGCCGTTGATGCTGACGTTAAATGTCCGCGAACCGGTTGTTGTGAAAAAGGTCTCGGCAAAGTGCAGACGTACGGTGCGGCTTGAGCCGGGAGTAAAACCAGGAACGGTGTAGGAGAAATTTCCCACGCGCGCGGTCTGGTACACGGCCATGGGCGCGGGATTGGCGACGCCGCTCAAGTTGATCGTATTGGCGTGATGAATCGTGCCGCCGCCGGCAAAGTCCATGTCAGCGACGAATGGGGCCGCTGCGGGACCGCCGCAGTTGATCTGCACGCCGCTGGTGATGGGACACGCGCTGGTCGTGGTGCTCGCCTGTGCGGAAGCCGGTGATGCGCCTGCGGAATCGAGAGCTTCCACGGCGTAGTAGTACGCGGTGTTACACAATGCCGTTGTATCGTCGTAAGCCGTGCTGGTTATGCCGCTCGCAATCTGGTTGCTGCCAGAAGGCGTGAACCCGGCGGTTGTACTGCGGTACACGCTGTAAGAGCCGACTGTGCAGCCGGAGGGCGCTGCGCTGGACGACCAATTCAGGTTGATCTGGCTGGCCGACACGGTCAACGCGCTCAAACCGCCAGGTGCTCCGGGCGCGCTAACGCAACCGCTGTTTCCGGCGGCAGTTATCGTCAGAGTGTCCGCGCGGGAAATGCTCGCGCTGGCTATGTTGAACATCTGGACGGTGTTTTTGCCGGCGTTGAGCGGAACCACGATGCTCGAGTTTTCAAAAGTCTCGAAATTGCCGGTGATCGGAAAGTGCATGTCGTTGGTGATCACAACGCCGTTGACCATGATCCCTTCCGGCCGGTCGGTGACTCCCGGGAAGAGACCGGAGGCGAAGGCATAACGCACGGTCAACGTGTAATTGCCGGTCGTCGGCACCGCTACGTTGAAAAATGTGGCCGTACCCTCCACTGCGTAAGCCATGTCTACGACTTCATGAGCCGGATTGACCGAATTCGTCGAGTGGATATAGGAAGGAAACCAGGAGCTTAACTGCTCGAAACAGTCGAATCCTGCGAGCAAAGCATCCGTGAAGTAATACTGTGTTCCCCCAGCTACGGATATTCCGGCGACCATGCCATTCCCTCGTGACGTTGGCGGTGTCGGCGGACAGGTTCCAGCCATCGTCCTGCCCACTCCCAACACGAGGAATACCAACAAAAGTAAACATGCCTTTTTCATGACCAACTCCTTTTGAGTTTTTCACCCACAACTTCCTTCTGGATCGTGACAACCACTTTCTATCGAGGAGCACGCCGCCTGTTTCTCTACGAGAACGACACCGCCTGAGCGTACGATTTGCTAAGCGCGGCGAGCGGACCGCACCCAGGCCGTTCGCCATGTCAGGTCTGGATGAGGATGTGATCCCGGTCCAGACATGAGCCGTTGTTTATTGAATCTCGATCGCGCTGAGCAGCGATTGGTTTACGACCGATGTGAACTGGACGATGTACTGGCCGCTTGCATTCGCGTTGATGGTGAACTGCTGGATGATGGCTTTGTTCTTGGCGCCCGCGGCCGCAAAGATGTCAAAAGCGCTCAATACCTGCGTGCCGTTGATTTTCACGTTGAACTTCCGCGAGCCTGCCGCGCTGAAGTAGGTCTCGGCAAAGTGCAGCCGCACTGTGTGGCTCGATCCCGCCGTAAATCCGGGCAGGGTGTAGGTGAAATTGCCCACACGCGCTGTCTGATACACGGCCACGGGCGCGGGGTTGGTGACGCCACTCAAGTCTATGGTGTTCGCGTGATTGATGGTGGCACCGCCAGTGAAGTCCTTATCGGCGACGAAGGGAGTTACCGCCGGCCCGCCGGCATTGATCTGGAAGACTGGCGAGACACAGGCTTGCGTGGTTGCGGTCGCTTGGTTCGAGGCTGCAGAGGTGCCCCCCGAATTGACCGCTTCCACCAGATAGAAATACGCTGTGTTACACGTCAGACCGGAGTCTGCAAACGAGGTGCTGGTGATCCCGCTCGCAATCTGATTGCTGCTTGCAGGTGTGAAGCCTGAAGTCGTGCTGCGAAACACATCATAGGTAACGGCCGATGTCGGCGAGGCCGTCCAACTCAAATTGATTGCGGAGCTGGACGCGGCACCGGCCGCCAGGTTGGAAGGGGGTTGCGGCGGAGTTCCGCTGACTGTCAGGGTCACGGTGGCAGAATGTGACGAGCTGCCACTGGTGCCGGTGCTGGTGAGGGTATAGCTGCCGGCCGGGGTCGAACTGGCGGTCGCAACCGTGAGCGTGGAGGAACCAGAGCCGCTGATGGACGTCGGATTGAAGGTGGCGCTCGCGCCGGAAGGCAAACCCGTGGCGCTCAAGGACACTGTTCCCGTAAATCCGTTTCGAGGAGTCACCGTCACCGTATAGCTGGTGCTGCCACCGGGGGGCACGGTCTGTGAACCAGGCGTGGCCGATATGGTGAAATCCTGGCTACCGACGGCCGGGATAATCTCGATGCCCCGGATGCTGGGATTCGTATGTGGCGCTCCGTTTGTCCCTGCGGTAAAAGCGATCGTGATTGTGCCACTGCTATCAGCTGTTGCCGTGAACTGCTGAACGTTGGCGATGAACTCTCCGCCGGCAGCGGCGAAGATATCGAAATTGGTCAACACTGGCGCGCCGTTGATGGCGACATTGAAGGCACGCTGGCCAGCGGCTGCGAACGCGGTTTCCGCAAAGTGCAGACGCACGGTGTAACTGTCGCCTGGCGTCAGGTTGGGAATCGTATAGGTCGTGGGGGCCCAGCGCTCCGTGCGATACACGCCCTGCGGAGCGGGATTCGTGACCTTGGAAACATCAAGCACATCAGGATAAGCATTCGAGGCCCCAGTGTTGTAGCCAATGTCCTGGACAAAGTTATCTGTTCCCACCAAGCTCCCGGAACTGATGGCGATTGGTTGCACGTTCGTTCCGGTGGACGGTAATTTGACGACAGCTTCATTCGACAACGGAGACTCACCCGATTCCTGGCCCGTTGCTGTGACCTCGTAGTAGTAGGTCGTGCCCGGGGTCAGCAGCACATCGGTGAAGCTGGTTCCTTTGACTCCTGTGGAGATCATGTTGGTCATATTCGTGTTCGAGATGGAATGCTCGGTGCCCGGCGTAGTGCTGCGGAAGATGTTGTAGGTAATGTTGGGATCGCTGGTTGCGCTGCGGCTCCAACTCAATTGCACCTGGCTGTTTGAGGCCGGTGTCGCCGCCAAGGACAAAGGTGCTGCCGGCGGGGTCGCTTGGTATACGCGAACGTAGTCAATGTTCATGAACTGCGGCACGACCGTGCCCGAACCTGGAGGCCCAACGAAGCCGCCACCTACAGCCACATCGAAAAGAATAAAGAAAGGATGTCCCCAGAACTCCCACTGGCCGAGGGTGGAGGCGCCGTTGCTTGGATCCTTGCCCACGCCCATGATTTCGCCGGGAGTGTACGTCGCGTAGATGTTGCTTGGATCATCCACGTAAAACTGGATCAGGTAAGGTGACCAGATCACGCCGTAGGTGCGAAACCCCTGGGAGAACGGCGTTGTGGAATCAAAATGCGCACCCAAACCAGTGTTCGCATATCCGATTCCGTGAATGGTTCCCCGAATCTGGGTCGGCTTTGCGCCGTTGTTCTCCATGATGTCAATCTCACCGCGACCTGGCCAGGTGACGCCGTTGTCGCCCATCATCCAGAACGCGGGCCAGATGGCCTGGCTGGTAGGAATTTGAATGCTGGCTTCGAGCCTGCCGTACGTAAATTCTTTGCCAAAGCCGCCGTTAAGTTGCGTCTTAATACGGGCTGAAAAGTATGTCGAACCCGATTTGTAGGTCTTGATTACGAGGTGGCCGTTGCCGTCCAGGTAGGACGTTGTGCCATCGCTGATCATGTCCTCGATCTCGCCGGTGCCGAAAACACCTTGGCCGGTTTCGAAGGTCCAAAACTGGTTGTTGCTGCTGGTGGGCGTAAAAGGCCCGGCGGGGCCGTTGAACTCATCACTCCATACGAGCGTCCAATTCTGCGCATTCGCGGTGCCCGCTAGAATTAACAGCGCGGCCGCCGCAAGGAGTAATACCCGCCCTATCCCTACAACAGACAGCAGTTCTGCTCGCGTGGTGTGATGGGAACCGTTCCTTGAGCCGAAGTTTCCCGATTGTTGTGATCGCGACAGCTTCCTCATGGTTGATTCTCCTTCGAAAATGATGACTCGCTCTCTTTCCAGCTTCGTACGTCACGCACTCTCCTGTCCTACTGCACCTCGATCGCGCTTACCAGGGGGTTGTCTTTCACTGGAGTGAATGTGATTACATACTGGCCGCTAGAATTTGCATTTTCTATGAACTGCTCGATGACCGCTTTGTTCTTGGCACCTGCAGCCGCAAAGACGTCGAAGTTGGTCAATACTTGTGTTCCGTTGATGCTCACGCTGAAAATGCGTAGACCGGCCGCCGTCCAGTAGGTCTCGGCAAAGTGCAGCCGAAGCGTGTGGCTTGAGCCAGCGGTAAAGCCGGGAATCGTGTACTTGAAACTGCCGATGCGCGCGGTTTGATAAACGGCGACTGGAGCCGCATTCGTGACGCCGCTCAAATCGATGGAGTTGGCGTGGTTGATGGTGCCTCCGCCGGTGAAGTCCATGTCAGCGGCGAACGGACTCGTCGTCGGACCGCCAGAGTTGATCTGTACGGCGCCTGTTGTTGCGGCATTGGTTGTAGCTGTAGCCTGATTCGACGGGCCGGAAGTTCCTCCCGAGTTGGTAGCCGCTATCAGGTAGAAGTAAGTTGTGGCAGCTGCCAGCCCAGCGTCTGAGAACGATGTGCCACTCACACCGCTGGCAACCTGGTTGCTGCCCGACGGTGTAAATCCTGAAGTGCTGCTGCGGAACACGTTGTAGCTCGCGGCGCACGGGGAAGTACCGGCCGTCCAACTCAGATTGATTTGGTTGCTGGAAATGGCCGTTGCATTGAGGCCGCTGGGAGCAGATGGTGCGTTGCAAGGGGCCGCAGAGGTAATCTCAATGCCGCTCAACAGCGCCTGGTTCACGACCGAAATGAATTGGATTGCGTATTGCCCGCTGGAACTAGCAGGTTGGGTGAACTGCTCGATGACTGCTTTGTTCTGTGCGCCCGCGGCCGCAAAAATATCGAAATTGGTCAATACCTGGGTCCCGTTGATCTTTACATTGAAGGTTCGGGAGCCGGCCGTGGTGAAGAATGTTTCGGCAAAGTGCAAGCGAACGGTCTGGCTCGACCCAGGGGCAAAGCCGGGGATCGTATAAGTAAAATTCCCGACGCGCGCACTCTGGTAGACAGCGGCAGGTGCAGGATTCGTCACGCCGGCCACATTAATCGTGTTGGCATGATTGATGGTGGCTCCGCCGTTGAAATCCTGGTCGGCGAGGAATGGGCTTGCCGCCGGGCCGCCGGCGTTAATATCGATGCCCGTAATCGGCGGTGCAGTGGTAGCGGTGGCCTGGTTGGAAGGAGTCGACGAGCCTGCTGAATCGCTGCCCTCCACGAGATAGAAATAGGTCGTTCCCGGGGCACCAGTTGTGTCAGAGAACGTGGTCGCGAATATTCCGGTGGCGATCTGGTTGGCGCTGGAAGGTGCGAACCCGGAAATTGTGCTGCGAAAGACATTGTAACTCACCGGGCACGATGCTGTGCTTGCGGTCCAACCGAGATTGACCTGGCTCCCAGATGCGGCCGTCGCGCTCAGTGCGCTGGCTGCTGTCGGCACTGTGCAGTTCGTAGGCAGCAGGCCATAGACGCAGACTTCGCCGGCACCGGCGTTGGCGGCTCCAAAGCTCCCGAGGTACACCTTTCCATTTGCGACTGTGGCGTAACCATTTTTGGCGAAATTGTCACAAGTGTCGCGACCGGCGTTCTGCTGGTTATTCCAAAGTTCTGTAGTGATATTGTTGGCGTCGTAAGCACGGAGCACGCCCGGTGTCGAGCCGTGATTGGCATTGCCGCTGAGGACCGCATTGGCCCATACGATGCCGTTGGTGTTGCCGTTGGCGGAGATTGAAAGGTAAGCTCCCGGTTCGCCTCCGATGAAATCCGGCCCAGTCTGGAAATTAGGCGTAACCAATGCGTTGCCGCTGAACTGGAACGCCTTTAACTTGTCGCCCTGGGCCCACATGTAGACTTCCGGACCATTCACCGCGCTGTTCCAATACACGGCGCTTCCGTGTAGCGCGCCGCCGAGTGTGATCGTCTGCACCGCGCTCGCGTCGCCGAGGTGGCCTAGATTGCCGGCGTTAATGACATATCCCGTTGCAGTCTTACCGACCATGACCAAGCGGTTTCCCGGCGGGATCAGCAACGGGCCAGAAGTGTCGATGTCTGCATCGCCTCCGTCCAGATTCGCGTGGTTCGCGGGCGTAAACCAGTCCGCCAGTGTTAGATTGGAGTTGAGCTTGAGGAAGCTTTCGCTGAAATTCGAGACGCCATCCCATGTGCCGTTGCTGGTTCCAAAATAGATGTTGCCGGCTGCGTCCACTGCCGGACCTTGTCCAGACATCCAGAGGCTGTTACCACTCCCACTGGGCGAGGCATTAAAAACCGCAACCTTGGCCAGCGTGGAAGGATCGTAAGAAAAAAGAAAACCATGATAGGTTCCCATGTCACAGTGGGAGCTGAAGGGAATAAGTAAATTTCCATTCGCCAAAGCAAGTCCTGCTCGCTGGTTCTGGGTCACAGGCGTGAAGCCGGCGTTGCTGATTTGCACCGGACTCCCTGTCCTGTCGGCTCCTGTAGTGATATCCAGCGCGTGCAACATAAACGAAAAAGCGCCGGTACTGTTCAGCGAGTTCACCACGTACAGCGTTCTGCTCGCGGGATCAATCACAGGAGTGCCGATGATCCCCGCGTTGCCGTTGATGTCGACGCAACCCGCGCCATAGTCGTTGTTTGAAATCGGCGTTCCGAGGTTAACGTGCCAGTATTGTGTGCCGGTGTCGCCGTCGAAGGCGTACACGCTGTTGCTGGTCGTGGCTACGTAAACTACGTTGTGGATTCCACCTCCGATGTTCACGGCAGAGACAACCAGCGGCTGCGCATAAACCTGGTTGTCCACCGCATTCCTGAACAGCAAGCCAAACTGGCTTGCGTTCACGTTCGATGGCATCAGCGTAGTCTCACTGAGATTTTGCCCGGTCCGCGCCGGGTCGTTGTGCTGAGTAACGACGTTAACCTGAGCGGGCGCGCTTAGGACCCCTAAGAAGATTAAGCAAAGAACCAATCCCGGTAACAGAAGGAGTCTAGGCTGTCTCATCAGGCGAGAAGCCCTTTCTTGTCGATCGTGTGCATATCCCCCCCGAGGGAAGTTAAGATCATTAGTGATAATAAGAACTCTGGTTATGATGTCAATAGTACTATTATTAATGGTAATTTAACATGCGGGTGATACACAGTTTGGCCGAGACTATACGAGAGAATTCCGCAAGATTCGGCCACCGAAGCGAAGATTCTCATCTGCCGGGTCCATGTGCAGCGTGACGAGGCCAGCGGAACAACGGTTGTCGATCCAGCCGACGCTTGAAGAAGAGTTAACAAATCTGGGAGAAGGGATGAAGCAGAGCGCCGAATTCTTCTGCACTTTTCTTCACCTCAATCTTCTGCCAGCAGGGGCCAACCAATAACACTTTGGAATGCAATTTGATCAGGTTGTTGGGGTATTCCTGGTTATCTGAAAATTAGTTTGCCGAAACATTACGCGATGACGTTAAAAGGGTGGCGGAGATGGAGCTACTGACCTGAGGGTCAAAAAGAGTACAGTGACCGGCGAGTGCAAAGAGCGGAAAGAACAGGCGAAAGAAGCAGCGCGGTGAAAAATGCCGCCGCGGTCTGCGCGAGTCCGGAGCGTAGCGAAGGCGGTGACCCGCGCAAATCACTCTGCTGCTACAGATTGAGTCGATTGGGACGAGCGGCTTCTTCCGCACTATGCGAAGAAGAATCTGTGTTCTGACCCCGGCTGTATTGCCGCAACGAACAGCCCGTGACCCTTTTGAAAGCTTTACCGAATACGCTTTCGGATTCGTAGCCGAGCGATAAGGCAATAACGGAAATAGAATCACGCGTCGACAGATGGACTCGCGGGCAATCAAAAAAATGCTTGACTTGTAATACGTACGTACGTATTATGACGTCTGTATGAGCAAGCCATCCCTTCGGGAAGACCTCCTCAACGCCGGCCTCAAAGTGATGTTTCGATCGGGCTACACGGCAGCGAGTGTGCGCGATATCTGCGAAGCCGCTGGAGTTCCGCTGGGCTCCTTCACCAATCATTT
>WNFR01006121.1_pt1 | contig 12302 bp, 10 predicted proteins | sample 5400221 | NCBI WGS metagenome assembly WNFR01 (sample SAMN13153357, study PRJNA577476) | soil metagenome | isolation source: 40 cm soil under Madrone tree | place: USA:California | collected 2016-06-14 | reverse complement strand
CGTCGCGGTAGCGGACGTTCAGCGCCGCGAACCAGATACCGGCGCCGAGCGCGGTGATGATCGCCAGCACCAGCAAGAGCGGCGTCCACACGACGTGCCACGTCGGCGTGAGCCCGTAGAAGGCCATCATGCCGATGAGGACGACGAACGCGATCGCAAAATCGACGATGCCGACCAACACGACCGCGATCGGAATCACGAGGCGCGGAAAGTAGACCTTCTTCACGAGGTTCTGGTGCAGGACGAGGCTCGTCGACGCCTGCGTGAGCGCGGTCGCGAAGAACGTCCACGGGACGAGGCCGGCGAAGCTGAAAACGGGATACGGCACGCCGTCGGACGGCACGCGCGCCAGGCGTCCGAAGAACACGCTGAAGATCACCATCGTCGACAGCGGTTGGATCACCGCCCACGACGCGCCGAGAAGCGTCTGCCGGTAGCGCACCTTGAGATCGCGCCACACCAAGAAGAAGAGCAGCTCGCGGAACTCCCAGATCTCGCGCACGCCGAGCGTCACCCACCCGCTCGGCGGCCGGATGACGGTGACGGGCAACGCCGCTTCGGTCTGGGCGGTCAGCTTCGGCAGCTTCATCTCGCGCGATCCGATCATTGCTGCGCATCCGCCGCCGTGATCGACGGCTTCACCGCGCGCGCGGTGATGATCACCTGATAGTGCGGATCGTGGCGGTCGAGCTCCGGCGCGCGCAGATCCTCGACCGCGAGCCCCTGCAGGAACGCGGTCGCGGCGAGGACGTTGCCGTGCGTCTGCAACGTCGTCGCGTACGGCGGAAAGACCTCGCCGAAGAGCCGGGTCGCCGAGTGCAGCGTGAAGCTCCAGCACCAGGTCCCGCCCCACTTGCCGGTGTCGATGTGGCTGATCCCCGGAAACGTCGCGAGCAGCACGCCGCCGGGCTTCAGGATGCGGTGCAGCGTCGCGAGCGCGGCGCGGACGTCGTAGATCAGGTGCAAAGTCTGCGTGAGCACCACGCAGTCGAAGGCGTCGGACGGAACGTGATCGGCGGTCGTGAGGTCGCCGACGAACGTCGCGTGCGGGCTCTGCGGATCGACGTGCAGGACGTCGCTCGTGACGACGCGATCGCCGCCGAACCGGCGGGTGTAGGCGTTGTCGCCGATCTCGAGCACGCGCCCGTGGATGTCCGCCGCGTGCTCGCCGAGGAAACGCTCGATGTAGTAGCGGTCGACGGGACGGCCGCGGTCGTAGCCGAAGACGTCGCTGATCGGCACCGTCCGGCGCAGGTCGCCGAAATCGACGTGGCCCACGCGCGGCGCGGTCAGCCGGCGCTGCATGCGCGGTGCCAGCCACCGCAGACCGGCGAGCAGGCGTCGCCCCATCCACTTCGGTCCGTAGCGCAGCATGAGCATCGTGCCTCGCAGTGCCGCACGCCCGTTCAGCAGCCGGCGCGGATCGCGCCGCAGCTGCCCGACGAACTGCTCGGCGTAGAAGTCGCGATAGAACCGGATGCCGGCGCGATGGGCCCGCCGGCGCGCGCGGCTCGCCGACGCGTGCTCGGCTTGCTTCGCGAGCACCGCGAGCACGGTGTCGAGCATGAGATCCGTGTCGTGCGACATGTTCACGTCGTGCTTGCGGTACTCGGCGACGACGCGGTCGTGACCGCAGATCGGCGCGTCGGACGCGATGCGGAGGTACACGTCGTAGTCCTCGCACGCGCGCAGCCGCGGATCGAAGCCGCCGACACCCTCGAGCGGCGCGCGGCGGTACATCACGGTCGCGTGCATCGCGATGTGGTTCTTGCGCAGGAGCGCGCAGTAGGCGTCGGCGTCAGCGACGCGCGCGGGCGGCTTCTCGTTCGACGGCGAGCCGTCGCCATGCACGTACCGGAAGTGGCCCCACGTGAATGCCGCGCTCGGGTGGGCGTCGAGGCAGGCGAGCCCGGCGGCGAGCGCGTCGGGCAGCAGGCGATCGTCGGCGTCGAGAAAGACGAGGTACTCGCCGCCCGCGTGCCGCAGACCGGTGTTGCGGGCCGCCGCGAGACCTTGGTTCTCCTGGCGGACGTAGCGCACGTCGGGATAGCGGGCGGCGACGGCGGCCGTCTCGTCGGTCGAGCCGTCGTCGACGACGATCGTCTCGACGCGGCCGTGCGTCTGGCCGCGCACGCTTTCGATCGCCTCGCCGAGAAAGTGGCCGTGGTTGAAGCACGGAATGACGACCGACACGAGCGGCCGCGCGTTTGCGGCCGCACAGCTGCGCATCGTCGCGTCCCCCGCCGAGGTCGAATGCGGGGCGGCGGTCGAATCGCCGGCGTGCTCCGGCGCATCGGGCGCGGGCGCAACGTCGAGCTCGCGCAACGTCACGTCACCACTCCGCATCCGAGTAGAACGCGCTCGCGACGTCGGCGACGTTCGCTCTGATGCGCGCAACCTCGGCGGCGCTCAGACGGCGTCGCCAATTCGAGACGTTGTGCGCGCTGGCGCGCTGCAGCGTTTCTTCGGACCCGACGGGTGCCGTCGTGTCGCCCGGATTCGCGGCGCCACTGTACTGCTCGATCACGCGCGCGACGTCCATCGACCAGGCGAGGCCGAGGGCCTGGTAGAGCCGCTGGAACTCGGCGAGCGGAGCGCGTGACAGATCCTCGTGGCGGACGAAGGTCCACTCCGGATGGCGCTCGCGAAAGCGCGCGACCGCATGATGGATGATGCGCCACAAGAGCGCTGCTTCGTCGACGAGCTCGGGCGCCCGGCGGGTGGCGTCGCCAATCTCGTGCGCGAACGGCGCGAGCACGTCGCGGATCAAGAGCGGCTGTTCGAGGAAGTGCGTGAACGGGTGCCGCCATCCGAGCCGCGTGATGCTGCTCACGAATGCGGCCGGATGCCGGATGACGACGACCACGTGCATGTCGAAGCGTTCGGCCAGCCATTCCGACGAAAAGAGCGCGATTGGATCCTTGATCAGCGGACGGTCCCCTCGCCGCCGACACGCCGCCCACGCGCGGCTCTCTGCGAGCACCTGCGCGAGAGCCGCACGTGACCGGGCACCCCGCAAGGCGGCCAGTCGATTGTATTTGAGCGCCACGGTGTCCTTGAAGGCCCGATAATACGGCGCTTCGTTCGCCCGCGTGACGTAGGTGAACCAGCGCTCGAACGCGACGTTGCAGACGCCACGGCCGGGCGGGTCGGAGACGCTGAAGGGCTCGTGGACGTAGAGCACGCCATGGGCGGCGGCGAGCATGCGGCCGACCCAGGTCGACCCGGACCGGTGCGAGCCGGTGACGAGAATCGGTTTCCCGGACTTCCGATCCGCCGCGAAGCCGTGCTCGTCTATGACAGCTCGATCGAGAACCGGATGTTCCGCTTCGACATGCCGTCCAACACGATCTGCGTCGCGCCGCTGCGCATCATCCACTCCAGGCGATGGTCGCGATACTCGCGGACGAAGTGCCCCGACTCGATGAGCTGCGGCAGCATGTCGAACCCCGCCATCGACTCGGCGGCTGCGGCCATGACCTTCTGTGCGCTCGGGCGGGCGCGGACCCGCTCGAGCCAGCGCTCCAGCGCCGATCCTGCCGGCGGAGGGAAGCCGTTCACTGCCGCGGCGTTCACGGCCGGAAAGGCCGAGAGATCGCCCCACCCGAACGCGGCGCCGTTCAGCCAGTCGCGACCCGCGAGGTCGCGCTCGAGACGCCCGTTCACCCCCGCGATCTGCTCTCCGGCACGCGCGACCAGCGTCTCGGCAAGGGCGGCGGTGGCGCGCTTGAAGACGCGGACCTCGTAGAGCGCCCAGTTGATCGCCTCGTAGTAGGTGTCGCAGATCTCCTCGATCATGCGGACGCGCGCGCGGTCGGCGGGCACAGGCGGCAGCATCGGCGGCTGCGGCCACTTGTCCTCGAGGTATTCGAGGATGATCGTCGAGTCGAAGACCTTGATGTCGCCGTCGATGAGCGCGGGAATCTCCAGTCGCGGATTCGTCGCCGCGAACTCTGCACTGCCGCCCGAGAGGATGTCGGGAATCTCCGTCTCGAAGGCGATTCCCTTCTCCATGAGCGCCAGCTTGACCTTCTGCACGTAGGGCGAGAGCGGGTGTTCGTAGAGCTTCGGCATGGGACCTCCCCGAGACGGCGTGACGCGCTTCTCATGGCACGTCGAGATCGACGGGCCAAGACCAACGTGGCGAACGGCCGCTTTGCTTCGCCATGCTGCGACCGAGCCCGGCCGCAGCAAAAAGACGTAAGGGGCTGTTGACGCCCATAGTGCAGTCGTACTAGAGCGTCCTGCATGACGTTGGTCGATCGACCAAATTCCGCAGCTTTGGCAGGCAGGTGGCTTTTGGTCGAGGTCGGCTGCCGGTACCACACGAGTGCCAGCCGAGCCGTTTGCGGTGACGCTCCCCGTGTTTGGCACCGAACATCGACACTTGATGCACGTTCCGACGCCGATGGACGGCGCGAGCGCTTGGATCGACGACGAGCAGTGACGGGGTGTCTCGGATGATGCGGAAGGTATCCAAAGGCGGGGCTCGGACGGGGAGCGCGACGATGACCGACGATGCCGCGCGCGATCCCGCGGTGAGGCGTGAGCCGTCGGGAACGGCATCGCGGCGGCGCGAGGCGATTCTCGACGCTGCGACTGCGATCCTCGTCGAGGACGGCTACGCGCGGCTTTCGACGCGCACGATCGCCGCGCGCGCCGGCATGCACCCGGGCAACCTGCAGTACTACTACCGCACGAAGGCCGATGTCGTCCGCGCCATGCTGGAGCGCTATCTCGAGGCCGCGGCGCGCAGCATCGAGGCGCGGATCGCCGCCGACGACGCGACCCTCGCGGCACGGTTGCACGCCGCGATCGACGGCGTCCTCGCCGATCAGGAGTCGGCGGAGCGCTGCCAATTCTTTCGCGAGCTCTGGGCGCTCGCCGCGCACGATCCTGCCGTCGATGTGGCGATGCGCGGCTTCTATGGCGGCTTCTGGCGTCGCGTCGTCGCGCTCGTGCTCGACGCCAATCCCCGCCTCGGCCGTCCGCGCGCCGAGCGCCGCGCCGCGCTCCTGATCGCGCTCCTCGAAGGGCTGCTGCTGTTCCGGTCGCCACGACCGCCCGGCGCGCTGCCGATCCCCGGGATCGAAAGGGAATTGCACGCGCTCGTCGAGCGTCTCGTCGCCGACGAATAGTAACGCGCTCCGCTACTCCGGCGTCGCGTGCGGCGAATGCCAGCGGTCGCCGAGGAGCGCGCTGTTCAGCCAGCGGAAGTACTCGGCCATCACCTCGCGGCTCTGGTCACGGTGGCGCCACCACCCGTCGACCTCGAAGTGATCGAGACGCCCGCTGCGCACGACGAGCTGCACCGCCGGCGGTAACCGCCGTCGCAGAAGCCAGCGCGAGCGCGCCGTGTGGGTGCGCGGGGCGAGAAACAGCACACTGTGCGCGTCCACCGCGCGCACGTAATCGGCGGCGGCGACCACCTCGTCCTCGGTGCCGGCAACCGGTCCCGGAACGACCGTCACGGCGGACGACGGCACCCCGCTGTGCTCGAGGATCGCGAGCGCCAGCGAGGTGGCGTCGAGGTTCTGAACCCCGATGCGGCGCAGCTCCGCGTCGAGCGGTTCGTCGAACCACTTGGCGACGACGAGCCGTCGACTGATGCCGTCGTGGTACAGCTGCGCCGCCTCCAGCGAGTCCTCGCGAACCCCCGCGCTCGAGATCACGATCACGTCGACGGGCGCGAGCGCGTCCTCGACGACGAGCATGCTGCCGATCGCGACGAGCAGCGGACGGCGCGCGATCCACACGGCTGCGACGACGACGGCGAGCGTCACGGCCACGGTGCGCACGCGACGACGCGCGGAGTTCGTGGGGAGGGCTACCGTCGACATCGTCGCCGGGTGCGCACGGCGAAAATGCTCGCACAGCGCTCCGTCTATTGATACAGACGATTCGACCGGGAACGTGGCGGAGGGTGCGATGGACGGAGCGGTCGCGATGGGTGGTGTCGGCGTCGTCGCCGGGCTTGCAGCGGGGCTCGCGATCGCCGCCGGCGCGTGGGTGGCTGCGCGACGTGGGCGCGCGGACGAGATTGCCGCGGCGCTGCACCGTGCCGCCGACGTCGGCGCGCGCCTCGAAGAGCGGACGCAGCGACTCGGCGAGCTCGAGCGCGAGCTCGGTGAGGCGCGCACCGGCGCGGCGCGGCTGCGCGCGGAGCTCGCGGCCGCGGCCGAGACCCAAGCGCGGCAGGCCGCCGAGCTCGAGAGCGAGCGGCGCGCGACCCGCGACAAGCTCGCGCTCCTCGCCGACGCCGAGACGCGCCTCCGCGACGCGTTCCACACGCTCTCCGCGGAAGCGTTGCGCTCGAACAACCAATCGTTCCTCGATCTCGCGCGCACCGCGCTCGGCGAGTTCCAGCAGACGGCGCTCACCGATCTCGAGAGCCGCCAGCGCTCGATCGACGACGTCGTGCGGCCGATCCGCGAATCGCTCGCGAAAGTCGACGCCAAGCTGCACGACGTCGAGACCCAGCGCGTCGGCGCCTACGCGCAGCTGAGCGAGCAGGTGCGCTCGCTCGCCGTGACGCAGCAGCAGCTCACGGGCGAGACCTCGAACCTCGTCCGCGCGCTGCGTACGCCGCACGTGCGCGGCCGCTGGGGTGAGATCCAGCTGAAGCGCGTCGTCGAGCTCGCGGGCATGCTCGAGCACTGCGACTTCAAGGAGCAGCAGACCGCGGTCGGCGAGGACGGGCGTTTGCGTCCGGACTTGCTGGTCAAGCTCCCCGGCGACAAGTTCGTCGTCGTCGACGCCAAGGCGCCGCTCGGCGCGTACCTCGACTCACTCGAGACGGACGACGACGCGACGCGGGCGCAATGTCTGCGCGACCACGCCCGACAAGTTCGCATGCACATCGGCAAGCTCGCGGCGAAAGCATACTGGGAGCAGTTCCAGCCGACGCCGGAGTTCGTCTTGATGTTCCTCCCCGGCGAGACGTTCTTCAGCGCCGCCTTGCAGCACGATCCGTCGCTCATCGAGTACGGCGCCAGCGAGCGCGTCGTACCCGCGAGCCCGACGACGCTGATCGCGCTCTTGCGCGCGGTCGCCTACGGCTGGCAGCAGGAGCGGATCGCCGCCCACGCCGAGGAGATCAGCGCGCTCGGCCGGCAACTCTACGAGCGCCTACGGACGATGGCCGGCCACTTCGACGGCGTCCGCCGCGGCCTCGATGCCGCGACCGACGCGTACAATCGCACCGTCGGCTCGCTCGAGACCCGCGTCCTGGTGACCGCGCGCCGCTTCCGCGAGCTCGGCGCCGGGGGGCGTGAGGAGATTGCGACTCTGGACGTCGTCGAGCGCGCGACGCGCCAGCTGCAAGCGCCGGAGCTCGGCGGCGACGAGCGGGAGACGGCGCTCGCCCCTGTCGGAGTGGCGTCCGACGCCGCGGCGACCGCGGAGCACACCGCGATCGCCGGCGACGCGTCGGGCGCAGAACGCAACGCGCAGATCGACGCCGCCAACCGCGATGCGCTCACGGATGAGGACGTCGCGTCCGATCTCGTCGCGGTCACGGAGGACGTCTCTTCGGATGTCGTCGCCGTCGTGCACGTCGACACGGAAGCGCCGCGCGCGGCGCAGCGCGCGCTCGCCCTCGCGCGTCGCTGACGCATCGGCCCGCGGGCGTACTCGGGACCGACGGACGACTTCGCAGCAGGAATTTCAGGCAGCGGCGCCGCCGACGGTCCGTCGAACGTCCGCACCGAACGCAGTGAGAAAGAGCCGCATCGGGAGCAGCTCGCGCGTGATTGGGTTCACCGTCACGGTCCGAGTACGAGTCACACGACACAAGCCGCACGCAAGCGCTCCAGCTCCGCAGCGTCGACGCCGATCTCGGCGTAGACCTCTGCGTTGTGCTCCCCGAGCGCCGGCGCGAGACGACGCGCGCGCGGCGCTGTGTCGCTGAACTGCAGCGGGTTGCCGTGGAACACGATCTCACCGAGCGTCGGGTGCGGCTCGCGCTCGATCATGCCGCGAGCGACCAGCTGCGGGTCGTCGATCAGCTCGTCCGGGCTCGCGACGCGCGCGCACGGCACGTCGGCGCCGCCCGGGCCGAGCGCGGCGAGGACCTCGACGCACGTCCGCTCGCGGACCCACGTGCCGATGATCGCGTTCAGCTCGCGGCGGCGCGCGGCGCGGCCGCGGTGGTGGCGGAAGCGGTCGTCGCTCGCGAGCTCCGGCTGGCCGATCGCGGCGCACAAGCGGCGGAAGAGGCGATTGCTCGCGGTCCCGACGACGATCCATCCGTCGCGCGCTTCGAGCGCGTCGTACGGGGCGGTGAAGGAGTGCTGGTTGCCGACGCGCTCGGCGTGGATGCCGAGGCCGGCGGCGATCGTCGCCCACGAGTCGGTGATGGCGAAGATCGCGTCCTGGTTCGAGAGGTCGAGCGCGCGCGCGACGCCGGTCCGCTCCCGTTCGAGCAGTGCCGACACGACACCAAGCGCAAGAAAGAGGCCGCCGACGAAATCGGCGAGCGCGCCGCCGGCTCGTACCGGCGGGCCGTCGGGAAAGCCGGTCATCGCGAGGAGTCCGCCCGCCGCCTGCGCGACGATGTCGTACGACACCTCACCGGCACGCGGCCCGGTCGCGCCGAACCCGGAGAGCGCCGCGACGACGAGCCGAGGGTTGCGCGCGCGCAGCACGTCGGCGCCGAGCCCTTTCGACGCCATCCACCCGGCGCGGAAGTTGTCGACGACGGCGTCAGCGCGGTCGACGAGGCGCAGGAACAGCTCGCGGCCTTCCGGGTGGCCGACGTCGAGCGTGATCGAGCGCTTGCCGCGGTTGGTGTTTTGAAACGAGAGCGAGGTCTCGCCCTCCGGCGCGGGGCCGTAGCGGTAATCGTCCCCAGTCCGCGGCCGCTCGATCTTGATCACGTCGGCGCCGAGGTCGGCGAGGAGCGCCGTCGCGAACGGCCCGGCGACGACGCGGGTGAGATCGAGGATGCGGAGGCCTTCGAGAACGCGCCCGGGCATGGCGGCGGATCGTAGCAGCCGCGCGGGGAATGAGCACAGGTGGCGTGCTTCGCCCCGCCCGAACGGCACGCCGGATGGCGTCCCAGAGCGGTCAACCCGCGCGTCGCGAGCGTTCCAAGGCTAGTTGGCTGCCTTCTGCTTCACCTTGGCGATGATGGTGCGCTGCCAGTCGAGGTTGGAGTAGGGTTCACGGCATCTGCGATGAATGCGGTACAAATAAGTTTCGGTTTTGATCGATGAATACGGTTCACCGCTAGTGCCAAACCCCACTGTCGCGCCAGGCGCGACGCTTAGAGGGCTCACGGTATTGATGGGTGCACCATACATCCGGCACGCCTGCTTGACGGCTCCCGGCGCGTCGGCGCATGCTGACCGGCACACGCTGGGGGAGTCGCGGCGACGCGACTGAGAGGGCAGCACGCTCGCTGCCGACCCCTCGAACCTGAACCGGGTCATGCCGGCGGAGGGAAGCGACATGCAGAACGATCTCACGCAACTCGAGGCGGCTCGTGTCGGAATCGTCACGCCCGAGATGCAGCGCGTGGCGGAGCGCGAGAACACGACGCCGGAGCTGATTCGCTCCGAGGTGGCGCGCGGGCGTCTCGTGATCCCGGCGAACAAGCGGCACCTCGCGGGAAGCGGGGGGCGAGCGGCGCCGCCACAGGATGATGCTGCCTGGCGCGCCCTCGGCGGATCGGAGCGCGGCGCGAACGTGACGGCGGCGAGCGCGGGCGAGCGCGGCGGCGATGATCGCGGCCGGAACGGTGCCGATGGCCGCCCGTCTACCGGCCACCCCGGCGCCGCCGACGACGCGCGCTACTGGGTCAACCAAACCGTCGCGCAGCGCTGGCGCGAGATCGGCGATCCAACGCACCTCCGCGGCGTGAACGCCCCGAAGCGGCTCGACCCGACGGGCATCGGCCGCATGATCACGACCAAGATCAACGCCAACATCGGCGCGTCGCCGGTCTCGAGCGGGCTCGCCGAGGAGGTCGAGAAGCTGCGCTGGGCGCAGAAGTACGGCGCCGACACGTTGATGGACCTCTCCACCGGCGGCGATCTCACCGCCTGCCGGCAGGCGATCATCGACAACGCGACGATCCCGATCGGCACCGTGCCGATCTACTCGATGATCATCGGGCGCTCGATCGAGGAGCTCACCTACGACGTCATCCTGCGCGAGATCGAGCGCCAAGCGCAGCAAGGCGTCGACTATTTCACGATCCACGCCGGCGTGCTGCGCGAGCATCTCCCGCTCGTCGGCCCGCGGGTGACCGGCATCGTCTCGCGCGGCGGCTCACTGCTCGCGAAATGGATGCTCGTGCACGGCAAGCAGAACCCGATGTACGAGCTCTTCGACGAGATCAGCGCGATCATGCGCCAGTACGACGTCACGTACTCGCTCGGCGACGGGCTCCGTCCCGGTTGCCTCGCCGACGCCTCGGACGCGGCGCAGCTCGCCGAGCTGCGCACGCTCGGCGAGCTCGTGCTGCGCGCCCGCGAGAAGGGCGTGCAGGCGATGGTCGAGGGCCCGGGCCATGTTCCGCTCGATCAGATCGGCTTCAACATGCAGCTCGAGCAGCGCGTCTGCGACGACGCTCCCTTCTACGTCCTCGGCCCGCTCGTGACCGACGCCTTCCCCGGCTACGACCACATCACGAGCGCGATCGGCGCCACGGAGGCAGCACGCCACGGCGCCGCGATGCTCTGCTACGTCACGCCGAAGGAGCACGTCGGGTTACCGAAGGCGCAAGACGTGATGGCGGGCTGCATCGCGTACAAGATCGCCGCGCACGCCGGCGACGTGGCGCGCGGCATTCCGGGCGCTCGGCGATGGGACGACGACATCTCCCGCGCGCGTGCGGCGCTCAACTGGCCGAAACAATTCGAGCTCGCGTTCGACGGCGAGACCGCGCGTGCGCTCCACGACGAGGATCTCGAAGTCGACACCGACTTCTGCGCGATGTGCGGCCACGACTGGTGCAGCATGCGGATCTCGAAGGAGATCCAGGAGTTCGCGAGCGGCAAGGACGCCGCGTTCCAGCCGACGCGCCGCGCCATGCGAAGCCCGAGTCTCGGCGACGAAGCACGCGCGCTGCTCGCCCGCCGCGGCACCCTCCCGGTCGTCGAGGGCCGGCACGCCTGCCACAGCGACCTCGTCCCCGACGCTACCGCGGCGGCGCACGTGCAACGCGACCACCGTATAGCGGACGATATAGCGTCCGGGTGAGCGCGTGGCCGTAGCGGCCGGGTAGTCGCAAAACGCGCCGACCGCAGCACGAACGGCCGTCGCATTCGAATTGAGGGATCATGCGCTGCGATACTTCGCGCACTTCGGACTGGTAGTCGGTTGAGGAGTTTGCGCGGCCCCGGCGAGGTCCGATCGGGATGGTGCCGCGCAACACTCAGCCCGAACCCAAGGGCCGTTTTCGCCGCGTCGTCCTCCTCACCACGCCGCTCACCACTCCGCTAGCGGCAGACGCGTCGAGCATCATCGCCGGGCGAGCGGCGGCGCCGCGCGACCCCGACCGCGCACGCGCCTGCCGCCGCGATGCGCATGCGCTGCTCGAAACTGACGCAATGCTATGCATTTTCGCGCTGCGATCCGGCAGCAACGCAATCGCCACCCAACAATGCACGATCCGAAACGGCTGTTTCACATAAACGAAAACCGAGACTTGTACTTGGTGCTGTCCGTAACGCGGTGGAACGGTTCTTGATGTGTCGCAAAGCGCGTCGGGGGACGCAAAACCGGGGTGGGAGGCGCTTTGTTCAAAGTTCAATGCGACCAGGCGACGACGGGCAGAGAATCCGTGTCAGCTCCGGATGTTGAGACGCACTGGTGGATGGCTCAGCCCTTGCACGGTTCCCTCGCGCTACGCGACGAGCAAGCCGGCGCGTCGCGACATCGTCATGAGGTCGACACTGCTTCGATGCTCACGCCGCTGCGACCGGTTTCCTACCTCCAAACCGCCGTCCCAGATCGTGGCTTGCCCACGTCCCGCCCGCCCGTAAGCTGGGTTGTGGTGCATTTCGCGCAATCCAACAAGACGAGGATCGCATGACACGATCGTGGAGAACCCTATCGTTCGCCCTGGCGCTCGCTATCGCCGCCTGCGGCCCGAAGATCCCGAAGGACGACCTGCCGACCCTCGCTGTACCGCCGGCGGGCGGCCCCGTGCAGTACGTCGTCGCCGTGGGCGATCAGCTCGGCATCAAGTTCTACAAGAACCCCGAGCTGAATGAGGACGTGATCGTTCGGCCGGACGGGATGATCTCCTTGCAGCTCGTCGACGACGTCCCCGCCGCCGGCCGCACACCGTCCGA
>WNFR01006119.1_pt1 | contig 12303 bp, 14 predicted proteins | sample 5400221 | NCBI WGS metagenome assembly WNFR01 (sample SAMN13153357, study PRJNA577476) | soil metagenome | isolation source: 40 cm soil under Madrone tree | place: USA:California | collected 2016-06-14 | reverse complement strand
TGCCACTTTCCATCGCGGGAGTGCAACGGATCGAATACACTAACGGAGCACTGTCCTATTCGGTCCTATTCGGGGGTGCGCGCCGTGAAAGTTACAAGGGACATTGATTAAAATAGAGCTTCGGTTTATCCTAGTAAGGTAGTAATACTAGGATAGTAGGAGGGCTCTATGGCAATATCGCGCGCACGCCTTTGGCAAGAGTTAATGCAGCTATCACCAGTTTGTTCCGGCTCTTTGCACGAACAGTACTTAACCTGCGGGAAGGCTAGTTGTCGGTGCCACGACCGGAAGGAACCGCAACTGCATGGGCCGTACTACTTGTGGCGCCGACATATTGCTGGCAAGCAGGTGAACCGCACGCTGCGACCGGGTCCGGAGTTGGAACGGGTCCGCGCCGGGATTAACAACTATCACAAGCTGCAGGAGTTGCTGGGAGATTGGTTGGCGCAGGAAGAGAGCCAAGTGCTAGCGGGCGAGCGGAGCGGAGCGAGTGGGGGTAAAAAAAACTTCAAACGGAGCTTGCCGCGGCGGTAAAGGAGTCGTTGGCGGAGTGGGAACTGGCCCCGCTCTGCCGGGGCGAGACGATCGATGCCGGGGCGGAAGAAGAGTTGTTTCGCCGTTTAGGGCAAGCGGCGGCCAGCGCGCAGTTGCAGCAACGCTGGGAAGAGGCCGACGGGCCAGCGATCCTGCAGTGCGAGCGCTGCCAACAAAGCCTCAAGCCAATGGGGCGCCGGGCGAAACAACTACAGACCATATGTGGTTCAATGCAGCTGGAGCGGCGCGTCTATTACTGCGAAAACTGCGGGCAGCTGCAAGCGCCGTTGGACCAACGATTAGGGGTCGAGCAGGGCGGGATGACGCCGGGCTTAATGCGTCTGGTATGCCGCACGGCGCTGGAGCTGCCCTTTCAGCAAAGCCAGCAATTATTAACTGATACGCTGGGTTTTGCGCCCTGTTCGGCGCGGGAAGTGGAGCGCGTGGCCGGGCGTCACGGACAACTGCTTGAGCCTGCAACGCCGCGGGAAGCGCTGCCTCCAGCGCCGCTGCGGCAGCCTTGCAAGCAGGGGAAATATTGTTTGGCGATTGATGGCACGATGATTCCAGGACTGCCTGACAGCACTACGCATCGACTGTGCTGGCATGAGGTGAAGCTGGCCGTCGGGTTTGATCCTCAGGAAGTGCGCCTGCCGTTTTACCTTGCGGGGCGCGAAGACGCGGAAAGCTTTGGCCAGCGCCTATGGCAACAACTGCAGCAGCGCGGGTTGGAGCAAAATGGCTTTCAGTTAATTCTCGGTGACGGCGCCCCCTGGATTTGGAACCTGGTGGATTTGCACTTACCGGGTGTCCCGCAGTTGCTGGATTTTTACCACGCTGCCGAACATCTTTTTGCTACCGCTGAGTTGCTCTGGCCGGCAGGGAAAGGTAATAGTTGGTGGCAGCGCCGCCTGCTACAACTCAAGCAGGGAGAGTTAACAAAGTTCTTCGCTGCCTTGCAGCGGCTGTCCCGCGCTCATGCAAATATTGATTCAGACAATAGTCCCAAACGCTTGTTGCAATACTTTCAGGATAACCAGCAGCGGTTGGGTTATGCCAGGGCCAGCAAGCAGCACCTGCCAATTGGATCCGGGGCAGTGGAATCCGGCGCCCGGCACATCGTGCAGCAACGTTTGAAGCAATCAGGCATGCGCTGGTCCGACCCAGGAGCGCAAGCGATTCTCAATCTGCGGACATTGCACCGCAACGGGGACTTCGAGCAGTACTGGGCAAACTTTGCCGCAGTCGGATTCTAAAGTAACTTTCCTGTCGCGCACCCATGCAAGGCCTGCCACTTGACAGCAAATGCTACTACTATTATAGTTTGCCGTTTCGGACTTCAGTCTGAATTGAGAGTGTGCAACGTCTGGTTGGTTCTGTCGGTGTGGAGGCGTTGCTCGGCCAGTAAGTAAGTTGGTCGTTTGACAATTATTGTGGCGTAAATCGTATGCGCCGCGGTTGGTCCAGGCTGACCGCTCCAGCGTATGCCCGCGCGGAGGTTAAACCCTTCTCGTCTTTGACTAATGCGACGCCACAGAAAAGTTTCGGCTTAAGGGAAGCCACGATCCACACCCGCCAACTATAGCGAAGTCAGAACGTCCCTAAATTAGTTTCAAACAGGACAGTCGCCTGCGCTGACTGCCGGACAAAGCGGGGTCCCCCATGTGGGCATCCCGCGTGGGGTAAAGCCCGAGTTCCGGAAAGAGGCAGGCACGCGCACTTTTGCGCGCCGAATAACCGGTTTCGCGGTAATAAAGAGGAAAACAGTGCCCACGATAAATCAGCTTGTTCGCAAAGGTCGCCAGCAGGTTAAGTACAAGACGGCCAGTCCTGCGCTGCAGAGTTCGCCGCAGAAGCGCGGAGTTTGTACGCGCGTCTACACGCAGACGCCAAAGAAACCCAACTCTGCGCTTCGCAAGGTTGCGCGTGTTCGGCTGACGAATGGTATCGAGGTTACAACCTATATTCCTGGGGTGGGTCACAATCTGCAGGAACACTCGATTGTCCTTATTAGAGGAGGACGTGTGAAAGACCTGCCAGGGGTGCGCTATCACGTAATTCGCGGCACGCTCGATTCGGTGGGAGTTGCTGACCGCAAGCAGGGACGTTCTAAGTACGGAGCGAAACGTCCGAAGGCCGGCGGTGGAAAATAGCGAGAGTAAGTGCCTGACGTTGGAGGCCAGGCATCGGAAGAATTAGAAACTGATACCCGAAACCTGATACCCGGGGACCTGATAGATATGCCAAGACGAAGAGTAGCTGAACGACGTGAAGTGCTTCCCGACCCTGTTTACAGTAGTCCACTGGTGACTAAGTTCATCAGTGGAGTCATGTGGGGAGGGAAGAAGTCGGTGGCAGAAGGTATTTTTTATAGTGCCATGCGTCAGGTTGGTGACAAGACCGGTGAGGAACCGTTGAAGGTTTTTAAGCGGGCCATCGACAATGTGAAGCCGACTGTTGAAGTTAAGTCGCGTCGGGTTGGCGGTTCAACGTACCAGGTTCCTATTGAAGTTCATCAGGAGAGGCGCGGCGCCTTGGCGATTCGCTGGATAGTGTCGTATGCGCGCGGTCGTGGGGAGAAAACAATGACCGATCGTCTGGCGGCTGAAATTCTGGATGCTGCGAATAATCGCGGCAACGCTGTGAAAAAGAAGGAAGACACGCATCGCATGGCAGACGCCAACAAGGCGTTTGCGCATTACAAGTTTTAGGGAAAACGGTTTTAGGACTTTGGGCTTTGGTCTTTGCAAAGACCTAAGACCAAAAGCCAAAGGCCGGAGAAGAAATGGCTAAGCAAGATCTAAATCTGACCCGGAATATCGGCATCATGGCCCACATCGATGCCGGTAAGACGACCACGACCGAACGGATCCTTTACTACACCGGTATTACGCACAAGATTGGCGAAGTACACGAGGGTACGGCGACGATGGACTGGATGGAGCAGGAACAGGAACGCGGTATTACGATTACCAGCGCTGCTACCACATGCTACTGGGAAAGGAACGGCGTAGATCATCGCATTAATATCATTGATACTCCAGGACACGTCGATTTCACCATGGAGGTCGAAAGATCGTTGCGCGTGCTCGATGGTGCGGTAGCGGTGTTTGATGGAGTCGCGGGAGTTGAGCCGCAATCTGAAACAGTATGGCGCCAGGCCGATAAGTATGGTGTTCCTCGTATTTGTTTCATCAACAAGTTAGATCGTGCTGGTGCTTCTTTCGATAGATCGTTTGAATCTATCATCACCCGCCTCGGCGCTAATCCTGTCGCCATCCAGATTCCCATTGGTCTTGAAAGTGACTTCCGGGGCGTAATTGATCTCATTGCCATGAAGGCATTGCTCTGGAACGACGAGAGCAAAGGCTCTGAATATGAAACAGTGGAAATTCCCGCTGAGCTAAAAGATGCTGCCACCGCGGCTCGCGAAAAGCTAATCGAGGCGGTCGCGTCCGTAGACGATGGGTTGATGCACAAGTATATCGAAGGCGAGCAGATCAGTGAGGAAGAGATCCGGAAAGCGCTTCGCAGGGGAACTCTCGAACTAAAGATCGTTCCGGTCGTCACCGGCTCGGCTTTTAAGAATAAGGGTGTGCAGACGTTGCTTGATGCTGTTGTTGACTACCTGCCGTCACCTCTCGACGTGCCACCTGTAGAAGGAAAGAATCCCAAGACCGGTGAGGTTGAAACTCGTCCTCCCGATGCCGCCGCCCCGTTTTCGGGTCTTGTCTTCAAGATAATGGCGGACAAGCATTTGGGTCAGTTGTCATTTGTTCGAATCTACAGCGGCACAATCAGAGCAGGCTCCTATGCTTACAGTCCGCTCAAAGACACCAAAGAGCGGGTCGGCCGGCTGATGCGGATGCACGCAAATAAGCGTGAAGACATCGATGATGCGAGCGCCGGTGAAATCATCGCAATTGGCGGTATGAAACAAGTCACGACGGGCGACACTGTTTGCGATGAAAACAAACCCATAATCCTGGAAAAGATGGAATTTCCCGCACCCGTCATTCGAGTCGCGGTCGAGCCCAAGACTCGCCAGGATCAGGATAAGCTGGGCGTAGCTTTGAACCGTCTAGCGCAAGAAGATCCTTCTTTCAACGTTTCTACTGATCAGGAAACCGGACAGACGATCATTGCCGGAATGGGCGAGCTTCACCTGGAGATTATTGTCGATCGCATGAAGCGCGAGTTTGGCGTTGAGGCAAATGTGGGTAAACCCCAGGTTGCTTATCGCGAAACAATTACCCAGGCGGCGCCGGGTAAGGAGATCTACAAGAAGCAGACCGGTGGTCGTGGCCAGTTTGGGCATGTCGAGATTGAGATTGAGCCGGCTCCCGGCGAGGGCTATGTCTTTGTTAACAAGATTACTGGCGGCGCGATTCCCAAGGAATACATCAAGCCTGTTGAACAAGGTATACGAGACGCGATGGAGCGCGGCTTCCTTGCCGGTTATGAGTTAGTGGATATCAGGGTCACGCTCCTCGACGGCAATTACCACGAGGTCGACTCGGATGAGCGTTCTTTCCATATTGCCGGCTCGCTCGCGTTTCAGGATGCTTTGAGAAAGGCCAAGGCGGTTCTACTCGAGCCGATCATGCGCATTGAGGTTGTAACGCCGGACGACTACATGGGCGCAGTTAATGGCGACCTCATGCGAAGACGCGGACAGATAGAGAAGACGGAGCCGCGGCCTGGTGGTGCGCAGGTGATCACGGCTTTCGTGCCGCTTTCGGAGATGTTTGGTTATACGACTGACTTGCGCTCGTCCACTCAGGGACGGGCGACCTCGACGATGCACTTTGAACGCTATGAGCAGGCGCCGAAGAGTGTCGCAGAAGAAGTTATCGCAAAGGTTCAGGGAGTAGCTAAGTGAAGTATCAAGGATGAAGGATGGAGTAAGCCAAAGCTTTCAGCTCTTGTCCTTTTCGAGAAGGAGTAGATAGATGTCCAAGGAAAAATTTGACCGTTCAAAGCCGCACGTAAACATTGGGACAATCGGGCATGTGGATCACGGCAAGACGACGTTGACGGCGGCGATCACGAAGGTGCTGGCGAAGGGGAATCCGAAAGTGCATTTTGTGGCTTTCGATCAGATAGATAAGGCGCCGGAAGAGAAAGCCCGCGGGATCACGATCGCCACGGCGCACGTGGAGTATGAGACGGCGAACCGGCATTATGCGCACGTCGATTGTCCGGGGCACGCTGACTATGTGAAGAACATGATCACGGGTGCGGCGCAGATGGACGGCGCGATCCTGGTAGTGGCGGCGACTGATGGGCCGATGCCGCAGACGCGGGAACATATTCTGTTGGCGCGGCAGGTGGGAGTGCCGGCAATGGTGGTGTTCATGAACAAGGCGGACGCGGTTGACGACCCGGAGTTGCTGGAGTTGGTGGAACTGGAAGTGCGGGAGTTGTTGAGCGCCTATGAATTTCCGGGCGACGAGATACCGGTGATCCGGGGCAGCGCGTTGAAGGCTTTGGAAGGGGATCCGGAGTGGGAAAAGACAGTGGTGGAGCTGATGGCGGCGGTGGACAGCTACATTCCGACGCCGGAGCGGGATATTGAGAAGCCGTTTTTGATGCCGGTGGAAGATATCTTCACGATCCAGGGACGGGGCACGGTGGCCACGGGGCGGGTGGAGCGCGGCAAGGTGAAAGTGAACGAGACGGTGGAAGTGGTGGGCATCAAGCCGACGCGGACGACGGTGGTGACCGGAGTGGAGATGTTCAAGAAGCTGCTGGACGAAGGGACGGCGGGAGACAACGTGGGGTTGTTGCTGCGCGGAGTGGAGCGCAAGGACATCGAGCGGGGGCAGGTGATCGCGAAGCCCGGGAGCATCACGCCGCACACGAAGTTCAAGGCCGAGGCCTATGTGCTGACGAAGGAAGAAGGGGGACGGCACACGCCGTTCTTTACGGGGTACCGGCCGCAGTTTTACTTTCGCACGACGGACGTGACGGGAGTGGCGGCGCTGCCGCAGGGAGTGGAGATGGTGATGCCCGGGGACAACGTGGCGATGGAGATTGAGTTGATCGCGCCGATCGCGATGGAAAAAGGACTGCGCTTCGCAATTCGTGAAGGGGGCCGCACGGTGGGCGCCGGCACTGTCTCGGAAGTAGTTGAATAGATGGACTTCGGTCTTTGGTCTTAGGTCTTTGGAGAATCCAGAGCCAAATCCAAAGACCAAATCCCAAAGACCAAAGGCCAAGTACTTATGAACGAAAAAATCAGGATCCGACTTAAAGCTTACGATCACCGCGTGTTGGATCAATCGACCACGGAAATTGTCGAAACAGCAAAGCGAACCGGTGCTCGGGTGGCGGGTCCGATCCCTTTGCCTACTGTTAAGAACAAGTGGACAGTCCTTCGTTCACCACACGTTGACAAGAAGTCGCGTGAGCAATTCGAGATTCGCACACACAAGCGCCTAATGGATATTCTCGATCCGACCCCGCAGACGGTTGACGCGTTGATGAAACTCGATTTACCGGCGGGAGTCGATGTAGAAATTAAGGCGTTCGGTAGACAGTAACGAAATTTTCGATTTTAGATTTGTGATTGCTGATTGCCGGGCAATAGGGAGCTTGGTCGCAAATCAAAAATCCAAAATCCCCAGATCAAAAATCATGATTAACGGAATCATCGGAAGAAAAATCGGTATGACGCAAATTTTTGCGCCGGACGGTACCGTAACCCCAGTGACCGTCATAAAAGCCGGCCCCTGTGTCGTCGTGCAAAAGAAGTCTTCGGGAGGTCCTGACGGCTACGATGCGGTTCAACTCGGGCTGGTGGATGAAAAGCCTCTGAAGTTGAAAAACGTAACCAAGCCGATGCGCGGGCATTTCGAAAAAACAGGTGGTGGGATTCCGCCGACACGCATTCTTAAGGAGTTTCGCCTCCCGGAGTCGGCCGATGCGCCTAACGTAGGTGACAAAGTGCTGGTCGATCAATTTGCCGATGGCGAAATGGTTGACGTTATCGGCCGCTCCAAGGGTCGCGGCTTTGCTGGTACGGTCAAGCGGCATCACTTCAATCGCGGTCCGGAATCGCACGGCTCGATGAACGTGCGCGCACCCGGTTCAATAGGCGCCTCCGCATATCCGTCGCGAGTGATCAAAGGCACCCGTTCGTCTGGTCATATGGGGGATGCTCGGATCACTGTGAAAGGACTGACCGTTGCTCGCGTGGATGCTGAGAATAATCTGTTGATGATACGCGGCGCGGTGCCGGGAGCGTACGGCAGCGTAGTTGTAGTGCGGAAGGCGATGAAACACGAGAAGAAGAAACGATAGCGGATTATAGGATTTTAGATTTTTGATTTTAGATTGGGCGTCTAGGGTTAGCGGACCTGGGATGACAAATCAAAAATCTAAAATCAAAAATCCAAAATTAGGATCGATCACTGGAGTTAGATATGCCCACAGTTAAGGTGCGCAATTTAAAGAACGAAGAGGTTGGCGAGGTGCAACTGTCTGAGGCCGTGTTTGGCGCGCCGTTCAATGAAGCTTTGATTCATGCGGCCGTGAGAAATTTTATGGCCAATGGTCGGCAGGGTACGTCAGCAACCAAGACCCGCGGTGATGTGTCGGGCTCCGGACGGAAATTGTGGAAACAAAAAGGCACGGGACGCGCGCGTATTGCCTCGCTTCGCTCACCTTTGTGGAAGGGCGGTGGTAATGCTCATGGACCTCAGCCTCGCGACTGGTCCTACAACATGCCGAAGAAGATGCGTCAGGGCGCTTTACGTTCTGCGCTTTCTGAAAGGGTTCGCGAGGGAAGTGTTTTTGTTGTCGAGGGCTGGACTCTCGATAAACCAAAGACAAAGGATTTCTCAGCATCGCTCGGTAAGCTTGGCCTCGATGGTAAGACCTTGATAGTCGATTCCCTGGAGAACGAGAACCTGATTCTTTCGGCCCGCAACCTGCGCCGCACGAAGGTGGTCAACAGCTTCGGTTTGAATATCTACGACCTGCTCTATCACGACAAGCTTGTGCTCTCCCGCACCGCCGCCGGAGAACTCGAGCAGTTGTTAGGCGCTCGACATGAAGAGAGCGCCATTAGGGAACAGGTACCGGCTCCCGAGGAAGCGCAAACTGAGCCGGCAAAGCCAAAGCGGACGCGTAAACCGAAGGAGGCGACCGAAGGATGAGAACAGTTTGGAACATCATCAAGTCGCCGGTGATCACGGAGAAGGCGCTGGTAGCCAAGGAAGAGACCCAGGATTCGCAGCAATTGCTGACTTTCAGAGTTGACCGACGGGCTACCAAACCGGAAATCAAGTCGGCAGTAGAAACAATCTTTCAGGTAAAAGTCGATCGCGTTCGCACGATCAACTTTATGGGCAAGACAGCGCGACGGGGCCGCTTCGAGGGACGCAAGCCATCGTGGAAGAAGGCCTACGTAACATTGAAGCAAGGCGAGAAGCCTGTGGACTATGGAGAAGCGATATAAGGGATTTTTGATTGGCAGTTGGCGCCGCCGTTCAATCGGCAATCGGCAATCGAAAGTCGGAAATAAATTCATGGGCATAAAGAAACTTACACCCACATCCCCGGCACGCCGTTATCAAACGTATTTGACGCGCGATGAGCTGACTCTCGGGGCGATACCCGAAAAGTCTCTGCTCGAACCAAAGACGAGAATTTCGGGGCGTAACAACGACGGTCGAATCACGGTGCGTCGCCGGGGCGGCGGCCATAAGCGTTTTTATCGCATCATTGATTTCAAGCGTGACAAGGAAGGCGTGCCTGGACGTGTCAGTCAAATTGAATACGATCCAAATCGTTCCGCGCATATCGCCTTGATTACCTACCTCGACGGCGAGAAGCGCTACATCATCGCGCCGACGGGCCTTGAAGTCGGTAAGACGATTATGAGCGGTTCCGAAGCTGATATTCTTCCTGGAAACACGTTGCCGCTTATCAATATTCCGCTGGGCACGCAGATCCATAACATCGAACTGCGGCCTGGTAAGGGTGGGCAAATGGCCCGTTCTGCTGGCACCTTCGCACAGTTGGTCGCCAAGGAAGGGAATTATGCTCAGCTGCGTATGCCTTCCGGGGAAGTGCGACGTGTCCCGCTCGTTTGCCGGGCCACGGTGGGACAGGTTGGCAATATCGAGCATGAAAACGTTTCGCTGGGAAAAGCCGGACGCTCGCGTTGGAAAGGCCTGCGGCCTAAAGTGCGTGGCGTAGCCATGAACCCGGTGGATCATCCGCATGGTGGCGGAGAGGGCAAGACCTCGGGCGGCCGCAATCCGGTAACGCCCTGGGGCCAGCCGACGCGTGGCTACAAGACACGCAGCAACAAACGAACGCAGAAGATGATTCTGCGTGACAGAAGGACCAAGTGAGGTGATTGCCGATTTTCAATTGCCGATTGCCGATTGCTTTGTTGCGGGAATGGCAAATACGCGGGGATGCTTTTGAAATTGGCAAACGGAAATGGAGTGATTCATGGCGCGCTCAGTTAAAAAAGGACCATTCATTGACAAGGGATTACAGAAGGCAGTCGAACGGACGCGGGCCGGCGGTCAGCGCCCGCCTGTAATTAAGACCTGGTCGCGGCGTTCCACGATCACGCCGGACATGGTCGGCCTTACCTTCGGCGTGCATAACGGCAAACGACATCTTCCGATCTACGTTACTGAAAACATGGTAGGTCATAAGCTTGGTGAGTTTGCGCCGACGCGCACGTTTAAGGGTCACTCAGGCACCAAAGTAGAAAAGGCGAGCAAGGTAGCAGCAGCGCCGGCAAAATGAAGTAAAGGCCGCCTAACGATTTCCGATTAACGATTCTTACGAGGGCAGGATGGAAGCAACAGCGAGTGCGAAATATTTACGAGGGTCAGCGCAGAAGGCGCGCCTGGTCGTAGACATGATTCGCGGCAAAGACGTCAATCAAGCGTTAGCGATTTTGCGGTACACGAGAAAACGCGCGGCCGGAAGTATCGAGAAGTGCATGCGTTCGGCGATCGCCAACGCTAGTGAGGCGGCAGAGAAGGCCAACGTTTCCATCGACCCTGACGATTTGTGGGTCAGGGCTGCCTTTGTCGATCGAGGGCCAACCAAGAACCGTCGCCGCGTAAGACCAGCGCCGCAAGGCAGGGCTTATCGAGAGCAAAGACATTTTTGCCATGTGACGATCTCGCTTACGAATGACGCCAAGCCCGAGGCAAAGGTAAGTAAGGGCGGGGGCAAGACTACGGAAGTGAAACCGGCCAAGCTGGCGGAGAGCAAAGGTCGCAGGCGAGGTGGGGCGACAGCAGCCCCGCGGGCAAAGCGCACAGCACCTAAGGCGGAAGTGAAGACGGAGAAGTCAGAAACTTCTGAGAAGCCTGTGGCGAAGAAGGCTTCAAAGAAGAAGGTAAAGTCGGAAGAGTGAGTTCTTGCATTTGAGAATCGACCTCGGATTTCGATCTCAGATGGGGTCTCAGATTTCAATAGGAAATCACTGGAGAAGATTGTGGGTCAAAAAGTTCATCCCTACGGGTTTCGGCTCGGCTACAACAAAGACTGGCACTCTCATTGGTTCGCTAAGAAGCAGTATGGCGAGTTCCTGTTGGAAGACCTGAGGTTGAAACGCGATTTGAAGCAAAGGTTTACTGGCGCCGGCGTGTCTCACGTTGATATCGAGCGCGCGGCTAATCGTCTGAAGATCATTATTTACACGTCGCGGCCTGGGATCATCATCGGTAGGAAGGGCGCGGAGATCGACAAGTTGAAGAGCGATCTTTCTTCCAAGACCGGGCGGGAAGTGTTGGTGTCTATTCAGGAAATTCACAAGCCTGAACTGAATGCTCAACTGCAGGCCGAAAAAATAGCGGCCCAACTGGAGAAGCGTATTGCCTTTCGGCGCGCCATGCGAAAGGCTGTGGAAGAGTCGTTACGGTTTGGAGCGCAGGGGATTAAAGTGAAAGTCAGCGGCCGCCTTAACGGAGCAGAAATCGCGCGCAGTGAGTGGCATCTGCAGGGACAGCTTCCGCTCCACACTCTGCGTGCTGATATCGACTACGGGCTGGCGGAAGCGCGCACAACTTTCGGCCAGATTGGTGTAAAGGTTTGGATCTACCGAGGCGAGATTCTCGATCCCAAAGCGGCAATGGCTCGTGGGACTGGTTCTGATCCGATCAATGAAACACGTATGGGCGAACGCGAGCGCCGTCCACGCACGCGCCGCGAACGCGAAGGCGGCGGATCAGACGGGAGAAGACCGCGGGGAGAGAACGGATAAAGGAATTTGGCATTTTTGATTTGCGATTTCCGATTTGCGATTGGCGCTTACCGCGACCGCTTTAAATCACAAATCAAAAATCGGAAATCGAAAATTCAAGAATTGGTGAACCATCATGTTGATGCCAAAAAAAGTTAAGCACCGAAAGCAAATGCGCGGACGGATGACTGGCGTCGCGACTCGTGGCAGCGAGATCAGCTTTGGTGAATACGGACTTAAGTGTCTGGAACCCGCCTGGATAACGGATCGCCAGATTGAAGCAGCCCGCATTGCCATGACCCGTCACATAAAACGCGGTGGCAAGATCTGGATCAGAATGTTTCCTGATAAGCCCGTGACAAAGAAACCAGCCGAGACTCGCATGGGTAAAGGGAAAGGCGCGCCCGAATATTGGGTTGCCGTGGTAAAGCCGGGCAGGATTCTTTATGAAATTGAAGGCGTCGACGAAAAAACGGCGAGAGATGCGATGCGACTGGCCGCTCAAAAACTTCCAATTAAGACAAAGTTTGTGACGCGCGCCGATC
>WNFR01010371.1_pt1 | contig 12304 bp, 6 predicted proteins | sample 5400221 | NCBI WGS metagenome assembly WNFR01 (sample SAMN13153357, study PRJNA577476) | soil metagenome | isolation source: 40 cm soil under Madrone tree | place: USA:California | collected 2016-06-14 | reverse complement strand
CTTGCACCGCCACCGTGAGCGGCAACGGAAGCGTCACCATCAGAAGAGCGGCGAGCAACAGTGAGAGACTAAGTGACGGGTTGAAGAGCCAGCTAAGCAGGTTCTCCGCATCAACTCTGAAAAAGAGCGCCAGGGCGATGGCCGGCAGTTCCACTGCCAGCGCAATAAGCAGCCACAGTCCCAATCGCGCCAGACTCATCGCGACGCCATGCCAGAAGTGTGAAACGATTCGCTCTCCGTCCGGCAACTTTGGCCGAGGCGGCGACTGACCCGCCGGTCTAGCTGGGATGCCATCCCAGCGTTCGCCTCGAGGAATGAGGCCACCGCTCGGCAACGAAGAAAGAGCGGAGAGAAACGCTCCCGGCTCGAGAATGGTGTTTGCGCTTACACCGGCTCGCACATCCAGCGTGCTGCCATCACAAAGGGAGACGGGACCGACGACCACGTATCCATCCTCGAGGTCGACCAGTCGGACGGCGGAGTCCTGACTGAGCGTCACATCATCGCCGATCTCGAGCAAGTCCCAGCCACCCCGTAGCAGGTTGACGCCCCGATGAATGTGCGCTCGACGACCGATGCGCGCCCCAAGAGCACGCAGCGCGGCGAGCTGAAACACAGTTCCGTGGAGAAGCGGCCACGGTACGATTCGCACGGTCTGTTGTACCATCCAGTTCCGCACGTAGAAGCTCCCCCAAACTGGCGCTCGCACGGGACTGTACCGGCCAATGAGAAGTCTCTTGACGAGCACGGCCACCAGGACCGCAATAGGTGTATAAACTACCAAAGCGACGAACAGGAGAAACGGACCCAACAGAAGGAATGGGATCAAGCCGAGCCCGCGCATTAGGAAAGGCATCGCGTCAAAGGCGATGACGTAAGCTGCCGACGATACCAGAACGAGGCCGATGAGAATCCAAATGATCTGAATGCTGGTCGCCAACAGCGGGTGTCCTGCTCGTTGTGCAGACTCTTCTTCGACCTCTGCCTCGAAGCTCTCGCCGCCATTCGCTCGTTTAGCAAGCTCCGCGACGGTGCGCGCTTCGTAGAGATCCCGGACGGTGATCGAAGCGGTGGACGGCTCGTCCCTCAACAGCGAGATCAACTCGGCGGCATTCAGCGAATCGCCGCCCAGGTCGTGGAAGAAATCGTCGTGAATATCGACGCCGTCACGGAGATGAAGGATCTCTCTGAACGCCGTCTCCATTCTCGCTTCCATCAGATTTCGCGGTGCAACCGGTTCCTTATCCTTATCGCGCCATTGAGATTCGAGGCGAGGAAGTTTATCCCGGTTCAGCTTTCCCCCGACGGTCGTCGGAAGCTTCGGGAGAATCGCGAAACGGCTCGGAACCATGTAGGCCGGTAGCGCATTCATCAAGGACGCTTTGAGATTGTCGAACATCTGAGGGTTGTGGCCATTCTCGGACACAATGAACGCCACGAGCATCTGTTGCGAGCCGTTCTTCTGAACTGTACACGCCGCTTCGCGCACACCTTCGCATTCGGCGAGGCGCGCTTCTATCGCCTCGAGTTCGACGCGATAGCCGCGCAGCTTGACCTGCGAATCCACGCGGCCATGGTAGAAGAAGCAGCCATCAGGATCGCGATGAACGAGATCGCCGGTACGGTAGACACGTCCCAGTCTCGGATGTACGGGAAACTTCTCGGCAGTCAACTGCGGCCGATTACGATAGCCGCGCGCAAGACCGATGCCGCCAAGACAGAGCTCGCCCCGTTCCCCATCGCTTACTTCGTCGAGTGATTCGTCCAACACCCACGCCTGAAGGCCGCGATGGGGACGCCCTATAGTGATCGGCTCGCCTTCGGTGATCCTCCCATGCAGCGCGGTCACCGTGCACTCGGTCGGCCCGTAGCCGTTCTCCAGCCGGCGACCAGGAGCCCATCTTTGGGCCACATCGATCGGGAGCGCTTCGCCGCCGACGTAGAGAAACGAAAGATCCGGCAGCCCTGCCTCGGGATGTTCACACCCCGTGGTTCGAAGCAGCGTGGGAGGCGGACAAAAAACGGTGATGCGTTCGTGGCGAAGCCAGGGGACCAGGTCCGGCCCCAGTCTCGTTGTGTCGTCGTCCATGACCACCAGTGTTGCCCCGACAGCGAAAGCGAACCAGATTTCCTCGACTGAGGAATCGTAAGCGGGCGATGAATTCTGGCCGACTCGATCATAGGGCGAGAGATCGAACTCGTCGAGATCCGCACTGACGAGGTTGGCAATGGCGGCGTGCTCGATCATGACACCCTTTGGCCGGCCGGTCGTGCCCGACGTGTAGATGATGTAAGCGAGGCTGCTCGGCGAGAGCCAGGAGGGAGGGGGCGGGGCAACGACAGCGCTGCCAGCTTGATCGATCAACTTGACGACGTCAAACACTGGCTCGCTCGCGAACCCCGAGCGCTCGGCACTGGCGAGACCTTCCTTGTCAGTTAGCAACACCACAGCCTCAGAATCTTCGAGGATGTCGCGCAACTGCTCACCTGGAAAAGCGGGATCAATGCAGGTGTAAGCAGCCCCGGCTTTCAGGACAGCCAACTGGCTGCTATAGAGATGCTCGCTGCGTCTGGGAAGAAGAATCGCCACCACGCACTCTCCGGTTACGAAGGTCCGAAGGAAACAAGCAAGGGCGTTTGACTGGCGTTCGAGTTCCCGGTAGGTGATCAATCGCCGATCGGGCCGCTCGATTCCCGGGGGAACATCGACGGCGATCCGTTCCGGCCAGCGTTCGACGATCCTCTCAAAAAACTGGTGGAGAAAAGGCGGATCCTCGTGCGATTGGCTCGCGCGATTCGAATTGGATTTAGCGTTCGAGTACACGTGTGCCGGATTATTTCGATTGCGATCTAAGTCTTGTTAGAAAACCACCGGTGTATGTTCTAAACAGAAAGACGTCACCGTCCTCAAACGGATCCGCGACGGGGTGTCTCTCATGCCTACAGCGATTCCGGGGCCTCCAGAATCATTCAGGAGGGGTCTCTGTGTGAGTGAAGCACAGTGTATCTCAATCTACCGTCCGTGCCAACACGGCGCGCGCTTTTCAAGGAAGGCTCCCATTCCTTCCTGAGCGTCTTCAGCCATCGCGTTCAAGCTCATCACTTCTTTGGCGTATGCATAGGCTTTTGACTGATCCAGATCGATCTGTGTGTAGAAGGCTTGCTTACCGATGGACACTGTGACGGGACTCGCCTCGGCGATTCGCCGGGCAAGGGCATAAGTCTCTTCGCGGAGCCGCTCGGCCGGGACTGCGCGATTGATTAGCCCGTACTCCATCGCGGTGCGCGCGTCGATAGCCGTTCCGGTAAGCAGCATCTCCAGCGCGCGCTTGCTGCCTATCGAGCGAGTGAGCGCGACCATCGGGGTAGTGCAGAACAATCCGATGCGCACGCCGGGCGTCGCGAACTGACTCTTCTCGGAAGCAACGGCGAGATCGCACGTCGCGACTAACTGACAACCGGCGGCGGTAGCGATGCCCTGAACTTCGGCGATGACTGGTTGGGGAATGCTCTGAATGAGCGTCATCAACTCGGTGCACACATCGAACACATGACGATAGTCGCCGATCTGACGATCTATCAACTCGCTCAAATCATGTCCGGCTGAAAAAGCGGGTCCATTCGCCGCAAGAATGATCGCGCGGATCTCTTCCTTTTCACTCAACGCTCGAAAACAATCGATCAGCTCTTCCATCAGCGCCAGCGAGAGGGCATTGCGCCGGTCTGGACGGTTCATCGTCACAATCGCGATTTCTGCATTGGCTTCGACCAAAAGGTATTCATACGGCTTCATAAGATTCTCCCAGAGAGATCGCTCGAAGCGTGTTCAGTGCCCGGAACCCGGGTACTTCTTTTCTCCCGCTTCTATACGAATCGCGAGCCGGTTCTGCCGCGGGGGAAGGGGACACGTCGCGAACTCTGTGAAGGCGCAAGGCGGATTGTGAGCTTTGTTGAAATCCAAAACCACCTTGCCGTCGTCGCCGGCCGGGTCGGCATAAAGATACCGCCCTGCGCCGTAGGTTTCTTTGCCGGTCGTCTTGTCGCCAAAAGTGATGAAGAGTTGTTTCGAACCTTTCTCCAACACCGGATCGAGCCGATAGGTCTTACCGTTCGTCTCGAAGACCAGCGCGCCAGGCGATGTCATGCTGTCAACCATACCGAGCACGTTCACGATTGGAATGATCTTGGGAGGATCGTAGGGTTCGAACCTCGCATCGAGCCTCCACTTCAAATCGGCGGGGAAGTAATCGAGTCCGGCGAAGTGAGAACGCGCTGGATTCCGTTTGTCTTTGACTCGCAAGCCGAGCTTATTACCGCGCTTGATGACGAAAAGCTTGAGTGAGCCAAGCTTCAATACGGTTGGTTTGCCATTGTCGTCGGACTGAAGCACAAGGGTACTCGCCGCGTTGCCGCCGCTGGTGATGCCCGCGTCGGGCTTTGCTTCCAGTGTCACCACTCCGTTGTCGAGCCGCATCGAGCCGGCAAGCTTCGGAGCGCTACTTCGCGGAAGGACTATTTCATTTGACGGATCGCTGCCGAACTTGTTTTGCCCCTCATTGAGCCAGAAGAGTCCAACAAGAGTCGTCCAGCCGTCCTCGCCGTTGATCTCCTCGAGACGTTCGGCTCGCCATTTCTCCATAGCTTTGGTGTAGGTGGGGTCGTCCGCGGCTGTCACGATGATGGACAGAGCAAGAATAATAATTATCAGTCCCACGCTAAGGTTACTTCTGGCGGTCATTCTATCGATCCTCGATACTAAGAGTCTTTCGATCGTCGCAAAGAGATCATACTACACAGGCGTTAGCAGCAGAAGTCTGACAGATCGAAGATGGATGTGCAGAAAGCGGGAGGGGAAGACGCGGATCCGCGTGCGCAGGCAACTTGCCTGCGAGCCCTTGAACCGGAAAAGGCAGGCAGAATGCCTGCGCTCCCAGGACTAATTCACTGACTTTTGAATGAAGGCAGCTCTACTAAAGTTGAGTTGAGCCTCCGGGTTGGAATTACCGGGACTGCTGGCGGTTGTACCAGTCGCCCGCAGCGGCGCCGTGGTGTGAGTCGATTCCGACGAGGCAGCAGTCGCGGCAAAGTTCGTGGCGATCACCGTTATCTTTATTGCTCCAGTGAGTCGTTCGTCAATAACTGCGCCGAAGATAATGTTCGCTTCGGGATCGGCAGAGTCGTGAATCAAATTCATCGCCTCGCTGATTTCGAATAGGGTTACGTCCGGGCTTCCGGTCACGTTCACCAGCAGCGCCTTCGCGCCCTGGATCGAAGCCTCTTCGAGCAGCGGACTTGATATGGCGCGCTGCACAGCTTCGAGCGCGCGGTTCTCACCGCACGCCTGGCCCGTACCCATGAGCGCAACGCCCTTGCCTTCCATTATCGCTCTGACATCGGAGAAGTCCACGTTGATCAGACCTGGAAGTGTGACGATGTCTGAGATGCCTCGAACCGCCTGGCGTAAGACGCCATCAGCCAGGCCAAACGCATCGGTGAAGGGAATCGCCTTGGTGATGGACTTCAGCAGCCGCTCGTTAGGGATGGTTATGACGCTATCGACACAGCCTCGAAGCTCCTCGAGACCTTGTTCAGCCTGAATTGCTCGGCGGTGTCCCTCAAACCCGAAGGGCTTGGTGACGACCGCTATTGTCAGAGCGCCCAGTTCCGTCGCGAGGCTTCCGATAATCGGCGCGGCCCCCGTACCCGTGCCGCCACCGAGCCCCGCCGTCACAAAGATCATGTCCGCGCCGTCAAGGGCGTCGACCAGCTTGTCGGTATCCTCGAGCGCCGCTCGTTTCCCGATCTCGGGATTTCCCCCCGCGCCGAGTCCCCGGGCAATCTCCTCACCGAGCTGGATCTTGACTGACGCCTGGGATTTCTTGAGGGCCTGGAGGTCGGTATTCGCAACCAGGAACTCGACTCCTTCCATACCGTCTTCGATCAGGCGATTGACGGCGTTACCTCCCGCACCGCCGACGCCGATCACTTTGATTTTGGCGCCGTGTCCTCTTTCGAGGTCGGCAAAGGTTATGAGGTCGGATCTGATTGCTTCACTCTCATCTGAGATCATTTGAAACCTCCGTCGTTGTAAGCCTTCTCCAGCCGCGCAGGACCGAACCTGCACGTCCGTCAAAACCAGGGTTCATCGGTGGTAGTCCCGAATCAAAACGCAAGGGTGGCCAATTGTGCATAAGAGGCGGGGAGGGTGTCAAGATCGAAAGTGCTCGGATTTTTTTCATATTGCACAGATATTGTGCAACTAGTGGCGGTTCCGAAACCACCCCCAAGATATCGCGAATCCGGCAAATTACGGCCAATCTGCCGAAAATGGAGCAAGAAAGTAAACAAAAGCGAACCGCCCCGGAGACTGTCGAGAAGATGTCGATATTCTGTCCAGATCGAGCGATCGCTTGATCGCTTAGCTTATTCCTTAAAGAATATGGTTGAGGGTGCTGGGTTGTAGGTGTGACCTGTTAAGTTAATCGAGCTTGCGGCGTTTGTTTTGTCGAGGCCGACCCTCAATTCGCGCTGAGAGGGTTGCGCTAAGGGTGTTGTTGGTGAACACTGGAGTCGTACAGCGAGGAAATTCGCGAAGTCCGAACGGCTTAATCGTATGCGAACCGTCTACTCCTTTTATCTGGATGCCGCTAAGATTGCCCTGCAATCCATCTTCTCGCATAAGCTCCGCGCGTTTTTAACGCTGATCGGGATCATCATCGGCGTCGCGTCGGTGGTCGTCGTCGGAGCCGCGATTGACGGGCTGAACGCTTATGTCGTCGACAAGGTCTCAAAGCTCCTTGGTGTAAACCACTTCATGATCGCGCGAATAGCCCACGTGGGGAACATGACCCAGGAAGAGTGGGAGAAGATGATAAAGCGGAATAAGCGGCTCGATTGGGATGACCTGGACTGGTTGCTTAACAAGTGCACTTCGTGCAAAGAGGTGGGGGCGGAGGCGGATTCGCGCACCGATTTGAAGCACGAAGGCCAGGAGCTGTTCGGGACACAAATCGCTGGCGTCACCGCAAACTTTGCTGAGATCGGAGACAAGAACATTTCCGAGGGGCGGTTTCTGCTGCCGCACGAGGTTGAGCACGCCGCGATGGTCTGCGTGATCGGTTCGGACCTGAGGGACAAGTTTTTCGCCGGGCTTGATCCGATCGGCCGCTCGATCAAGATCAAAGAGCTGCCGCTGACGATTGTCGGTGTAGAAGAGAAGCGGGGCTCGGTGTTCGGCCAGTCGCTCGACAACAACGCATACATCCCGCTGACGACCTTTGAGCGGATGTTCGGGCGTCGGCAGAGTTTGCAGCTCCACGGAAAGTCGCACGACGCCGCGACCTTTGATTCCACTATTGAACAGGCGCGTATTGCGATGCGCAACCGGCACAAGCTGAAGGGCGACGCAGATGACGATTTCGGTCTGGTGAACGTCGAACAGGCAAAGAATCAGGTCGATCAAATCACCGGTATGATTGCGGTCGCAGTCATACCGATCACTCTCATCTCGCTCGTTGTGGGCGGCATCGTGGTAATGAACATAATGCTCGTGAGCGTAACGGAACGAACCTTCGAGATCGGATTGCGCAAGGCGGTCGGCGCAAAACGCAAACATATCCTGGTCCAGTTCTTAATCGAGTCATCCGTGCTGTGTGCGCTGGGGGGCGTTCTGGGATTGCTGCTCGCCGCCGGCGTCTCCTGGCTGATTAGCGCGACAACGCCTGTCCCGATGAGCATCACCATCACGTACATTGTGCTTTCGATCGCGGTTTCCAGCATCATAGGAATGCTCTTTGGGATCTATCCCGCGATGAAGGCGGCTCGATTGGATCCAATTATTGCACTATCCAAGAACTGAGAGGTGAAAGCGCGTGAAGTTCGGATCGTTAGTTCGAAGTGAAACATTTGTGATGGCGTTAGACAACGTCCGGGCTCACAAGTTTCGCAGCTTCCTAACGGTGCTCGGGATCGTCATCGGAGTGACGACGGTCATTTCCATTGCGTCGATCCTGACTGGGCTTCGCGCAAACATCATTCAGTTTGTCGAAGAATACGGCACCAATAACATCTACGCTTTTCACCTTTCAACCGGGATATCGCTTGGCGCTCATGATCGCTCCGAACGAACTCGAAAACCGCTGCGTCCGGAAGACGGCGAAGCCATCAAACAGTTGGCCCCCGCCGTTCAGGACGTTGCAAACCAGGCGTTCATCGAATGGAACTTTGATAAGACTCTCACCTACGGCGGGCAGACCTACAAGCAGGGCGACCTCCAGGGAGTGTCCGCTAACTACGCCGCGATCACGAATGGGTCGATGGAGGAGGGCAGGTTCATCACGGAACTGGACGATCAGCACAGGCGCGAAGTGATGGTGATCGGAAACGGAGCGGCGGAGGCCTTGTTTCCGGGCGGCGCGCAAGCGATCGGCAAAGAAGTGATGATGGGAGGAAAGCCCTACGAGATCATCGGGGTGCTCGAAAAGAGAAAGGGAATGTTGGGAGCAGACGAAAACGACAATACCGTGATGATTCCTTTCCGCACGTTGCGAAAGGTCGTGCCACGAAGCGAATGGATGCTGCTGGTGATCCGCGCGCATTCAGGGCAGCTCAAGCAGGCGCTCGATCAGGTCGAGGACATCCTTCGCCGGCAGCGGGCGGTGAAATACGACGACAAGAACAACTTTGATCTTCAAACCGCGGACAAGTTCATCGAACAGTTCGACAGCATCACTGCAATGGTCGGGCTGGTCGCCATCGCTCTCTCGAGTGTGGGTCTCCTCGTCGGCGGCATCGGCGTGATGAACATCATGTTGGTGAGCGTCACCGAGCGCACTGCGGAGATCGGCGTGCGCAAAGCGATCGGTGCTCGCCGCCGCGATATCACCAATCAGTTCCTGTTCGAAGCGATGACGTTGACGTTTCTCGGCGGAGTATTGGGGGTGCTCCTCGCAGTTGCGGTGAGTCAGATAATAATTCTTATCTTCCCCTCGCTTCCTGCATCGATTCCGCTCTGGGCGGTGATCACCGGATTAGTGGTTTCGGCCGCGATCGGATTGATCTTTGGGGTATGGCCTGCGAGGAAGGCAGCACGCCTCGACCCTATCGAAGCGCTCCGATACGAATGACGTATTAAGTAGTAAGCCGCGTATAGATTCCGGGCAGTCTTTCAGGCAGGCTCAGCACATCGTCGATGATCGTATAACCCACCTCGCCGTACATATCGCGCAACTGATCCTCGGACTCGCGATCGATCGTAATGCAAAACGGCGTTATGCCTTCGATGCGAGCCTGCAGCAGCTTGGTGCGGGCGTCTTGCCGCGCCAGTCTTGTTGTCGCATGCCGGATCGCAGCTCCCAGCCGCGTGTTGTTCTGATAAGAGATTCCGCCGATGCGCCGCTCGACCTCGGCGGAGTAGCCTTCAGAAAAATCCTTGATCACGTAGAACTTTACGTTGCGGCGGCCTTCGCTCGTGAAGCCTTGCATCGAGTATGCGTCGCCGACCGCTTCCAGCGCTTCGCTCATCAGCACAAGCCCTTCCTTCTCGATGTCGATGATTCGCTGACCCGGCTGGGTGTAAGGATGATTCGGATAGCGAGTGATCGTCCGCGCGGTCGAGCTGGACATATCCAGAAGAAATGAGACGGCGACGTCGCGTTCGCGCCGGAGCTTGCGAGTGTATAAGCGATCGTCGATCAGACCGGTGCTGCGCTTGTCGAGCGCGTAGTCGATCACCGCCTGCAGATCGTAGTCTTCTCCGTCAATCTCACCGCGAATTCGTCTGAGGTTTTCAGGCCGCATCAATTGAAACTGATACCGGATTGATGAGATCACGCCGGCGTATCTGCTGCGAACAAGCTCGACGAACGCGCGCGAGCCGCGAGACCCGCCTCGTTCGATGATCCGGCACCAGCGAGTGCGGTAGTCGGCAAGCTCGCGGTCCCACTCGTCGTAGTAGAATGCGCGATCGCCCTTTTCGAGGTCTTGCTCCGGGCTCTCCGGTCCGTGCAGGCGATTGAATATGTCCTGGTCCGGGCTGATATCCTGCTGCTGCCCGCTGTTCCACAGGCTGAAGGGATCATCTCGAACCTCGATCTGCTGACGCTTGCCGCTTTGTTCGGCGTCGGCTTCTGCCAGCGATGCCTCGTCGCTTTGCTCGCCGCCGCTCTCCCCCGTTTCCCCGCCTTGGGCATCAGACTGGCTGGGCTGCTCGACGAAGAACTCGTAAACGTGGCGCGTGGCTATCAACGAATCCGCAACCGTGGCGTCTTCGCGGAAAATATAGGTTCCGAGGATGCGGTCGAGTTCGCGAACAACCGTCGGATAGGAACGAAGCGCCTCCGGAGTCGGGCCGCCGCATATTGCAAGTTGAAAGAGCAATTCGAATGGCAATAGCTCGGCCGGGATGTCTTCGACGTTTGGTCTGCGTTCCATCAGGCGCCGGCGCACAAAATCGAGGTCGCGCCTTATGCCGCGGTAGACCGTGCGAAGCAAAAAGTCTATGCGACCGTTCTCGATAGTGGTGAACAGCCGCGTGGCGAGATCTGTGTTAGGGAATTGAGCGAGCACCTGAAGGAAGTCGGCGCCCGCGGTTTCCCGCTCGGCAGTGTCCCGCGCTTCACTCATATCGCCCCGTCGCTGCTGAAACGCGCCGCGGATCTCATCCAACGCCGCAACGGTTTCAGGCGCATCGTCAGCGAAGGTGAGAAACTCTATCTGGCCGGCTCCGTGCGCTGCCAGTACTTTGAAGAGCCGAAAGTTCTCTCGCTCGTCCTCAAACTCAGCGACGACTGATGGAAGATAGATGGTCGAACCGTCGCCGATCCTGGCTTCATCCGGAATGGACGCCAGTGAAGCGATGTGCAGCGAACGTCCAGTTAAACCTTCAACGTAAAGTCTCAAGGTATGAGCGACTGAATCGAGCGTAAGTCCCCCTTCAATTTTGAATAGCGCTTCCTGGCTGGCCTTTGATTCGAGTGAGTAATAGGCCTGAACGCGGCGCGAGTTCTCCGACGTCTTTTCCAGGCCTCGCCGCGCCCAGTCTCGAAACTGTCCGAGCGAAGCGGCGCGCAGCGCAAGGGGACTGGCTTTGAAGCATTCGACGGCGGCGATCGTGCTTCGTTCTGCGATCTCTTCTACGATCTCGAGGACCGCGGAGACGACCTGCGTGCGTCGTTGCGCGCCAACGCGGCCGGCAAGTTCCGCGACGATATGCGGGCTCTGTTTCATAAAGTGATAGCTTGCGGCATTTCCTTGCAGGGCTACGCGTTTCGCCAAAGCTGTCCATCGTTCGAAAGACTCTTTGCCGGCGATCGTCAGGACGCGGCTCGCGGCTTTGAAATATTGCAACGCGACGCCGCCCGACCTATCCAGATAGGATTCAGTGATATCGAAAAGTCGCTCGACTGATGCGGGTTCGGCGCCGATGATAACCGAGGGAAGTTCGCTAAAGAACTCAGCCGCAGTCCCGCCGGACCGGAAAGCGAAGGATGAAGTCAGGGTAAGCGCGCGCTTGATCAACTGACTGCTTTGCGCATCCGCGTGAGTTTCGATCTGAGAAATCACTTGAGGTGCAGCGAGGAACAAATCGTTGCTATGTTTCACGGAATGGCGTGCGAGTTCAAGGCAAATGGTGAGAATCTGCGCGACGTCCTCGGGGTCTTTGAAGGTGCCAATAACGCCCGGCGCTGATCTGAAGCATTCGATCGCAGTATGGGCTGAGAGGGCGGCTTGCTTGTTGACGAGCCGGAGAACGGGCGAGCGCAGATCTTCGGGAATCGATTCCAGGATAGCAGCGCTTGACTGAAAGAATCCTACCGCGGTCTCGGCGCTGGTTGCCGAGAGTCGCTTGCCCACCTCACCCCACACCCGGATGTCGCCGGCCTCGATGAGCCGCGACACTTCAGGGGCAGCTTTGAGCATTTCAACACCAGCCCGCAGATTAGTGCCAGCGAGCATCACTCCTATATCGGTCGTGAGCAGCACTCTTTCAATGGGCAATACACCAAGCCGCTTAACCAGATTCTCAATAGTCGGCCCGCCGACTCCCCTCAAGTGTTTCCTGAGCTGTTTCTTGACCTCTTTCTCCAGCTCTTCCATGTTGGGTTGATGATAACAAAAGAAGGCAGGGAATCAAAAAGTGAGCGCGTCCTGGCGAATGACTTCCCACAAAGCAACCTAGCTTCTATGGAAAAGCAGATGCCGGGGTGAAACTTGTTGTGTCGCGTCTCGACGAATCCGGGTAATATTCCGGGGCTCGCGGGTCGCGAAGGCCGTTGCGTCATTGGCGACTGTGTGCCCGTCGCAA
>WNFR01006117.1_pt1 | contig 12304 bp, 9 predicted proteins | sample 5400221 | NCBI WGS metagenome assembly WNFR01 (sample SAMN13153357, study PRJNA577476) | soil metagenome | isolation source: 40 cm soil under Madrone tree | place: USA:California | collected 2016-06-14 | reverse complement strand
ATCTCAACCGGAATTTCCGCCGGCGCTTCTTCGTCCAGCAGATAAACGAATTTCCAACCCATCAACTGTGCGCGAAAACTCAGGTCCGTGTCTTCAGTGAGCGTATCGTGTTGCCAGCCACCGCTCATCGCGATTGCGTTGCGGCGCCAAATGCCGGCGGTGCCATTGAAGTTGAAAAAGCCACCGGTGCGATTGCGCGTGGTTTGTTCGACGACGAAGTGTCCGTCCAGCATGATGGTTTGCAGTCGCGTCAGTAAATTGTATTTCGCGTTGATGTGGGACCAGCGCATTTGGGCGCAGCCAACCATGGGGTCGGTAAAAAAATCGACCAGCTTGTGCAAACAATCGGGATTGGGAACGAAGTCGGCGTCAAAGATGGCAAGCAGTTCGCCTTTCGCGGTCTTCATGCCATTCTCAAGGGCGCCGGCCTTGAAGCCGGTGCGGTCGAGACGGTGAACGTATTCAATATCAAAACCCAACGCGTGATATTTTTCGACCGTCTCTTCCGCAAGCTTGACGGTCTCGTCGGTCGAGTCGTCGAGTACTTGAATCTGAAGTTTCTCACGCGGGTAGTCGATCTCGGTGATGGCTTTCACCAGCCGTTGCACTACATACATCTCGTTAAAGAGTGGCAACTGCACGGTGATGACCGGCAAGTCTGCTTCGCTGAAGTTGCCTTTCGGCCGCGGCACGAATTTGCGATAGCGCCAAAAGTCGATCACCTGCTTAACTCGATAGCCGCCGTAAATCGCCAAGACGCCGAGGATCGCGAAATACAAAGTCAGGATAGTCCAATCAAAACTGTCGAGTTGATAAAGTGGACTGATGTTGCCCCAGGTCTTATTGACCAGGTCCTGGAAGTAACGCTCGAAAAGTTGATTTGGAGTCGAACCGAAGGGTGGAACTGTATCTTGGAAAATCAAAGCCATAGATAGACTACCGCGATCCTTACATCTAAAAGCGCTGCCTGGCTGTGCCCGGACGGCGCGCGTGAAGGATTCTATCCTGAAGGATGTCTAACTGGGAAACAGAAGCCCGACAGGATTGACAAGATTAACAAGATGAAACAGGAAAACCGCGGCTGCCAAGCTTTGCATCTTATCTATCGTGTTAATCCTGTCCTTACTCCGCAATCACAAGGGAAGGACCGGATCAGATACGACGGTGCGGAGCGCTGTAATCACTTGGTGCAGGCCTTGAGTCCGCGGGCAGAACATCGGGAAGGGCGGAAATAGGTAGCCGCGCTGGTTCCGGCTTGCGACCAGTTAGACGCAGCCCCAGATCGAGCAGTCCCGGCATCACGTAAAAAACGGCGACTGAGCCCAGCAACGCGCCGGTGATGAAACGCGAAGTATGCGTGTTGTTCCAAATCCCAAAAACTCCCAGCGCGTAATCTATCGCGAGCGGGGCGGCCGCAATAAACAACCACTTCCGAGGCGGCGCATTTGTTTTCTGCAACGAGCGAAGCAGCGGATAGAAGATGGTCGCAAGCGTAAAGCCCGCATACAACCCGAAGCAGCGAGCACAAACCGCAAATGGATGTCCGGCAATGAAGAACGATCGCTCCGGAATCTGATGGCAGACAAGACTAAACGCGCGATAAATGGGAAGGGCCCAGACCAGATGACCGGAGGTTAAGGCTAACGGCGCGCCAACAATTGCGGCGATGATCGCGAGACAGCCCACAGTGATGATCAACCAGATCGCGGTTTGACTGCGAACAGAATCGCTCTGCGGAATGTAATTTTCTGGCGAGGCGTACATATTTAGAAACTGAGCTTAGTACTTTGTTCTTCGCACTTTGTTTTTTCAAAGTTCAAAGATCCAAGCTCAAAGTACAAAGATTAAAATCTGATGACCGTATCCGGCCCACCTTCGATATGCAGTGTATCGACGAAACGAATGTGGCGCGACTCGGTAGTCATAACGACCGAGTGTGTACGTTTGCCGGCGCCGAAAAATCTGACGCCTTTCAACAAAGCGCCGTCAGTGACCCCGGTGGCCGCGAAAATGATCTTGCGGCCAGGCGCCAGATCGTTGGTGTCATAAATCTTGTTTGCGTCTGTTATGCCCATCGACTGCAAGCGCTCCAGGACCTGCTCCTTTGGTGGCACTTTGTCTTTGTCCACGCCGAGACGTTCAGGATCAAAAACCAGTCGCGCCTGTATCTCACCGTTCAGGCATTTCATCGCCGCCGCCGTGATTACTCCTTCCGGCGCGCCGCCAATGCCCACCAGTGCGTGTATGTTGGTGCCGGCAACTGCCGCAGAGATCCCCGCCGAAAGATCGCCATCGCCAATCAAACGTATGCGCGCGCCGGCTTCGCGCACATCCGTGATCAATTTTTGATGGCGGGTGCGATCGAGAACTATCACGGTCAAGTCTTCCACATCGCGACCCAGCCGCCGCGCAATATTCTTCAGATTGTCCTTGACCGGCGCATCGAGATCAACCACGCCCCGCGACGAAGGACCAACTACAATCTTGTCCATATAAAGATCTGGCGCATTCAAGAGTCCGCCGCGTTCAGCCGCTGCCAGCACCGCGATTGCATTGTTAGCTCCTAACGCGCACAAATTCGTTCCCTCGAGCGGATCGACAGCAATGTCTACTTCCGGACATGATTCTGCAATCTCTTCACCCGCGCCAACACCGCCGCCGACTTCTTCACCGATGTAAAGCATGGGCGCCTCATCGCGTTCGCCTTCGCCAATAACAATTCGGCCACGCATCGGCACGGTGTCCATCACTTCGCGCATCGCCTCGACCGCGACGTGGTCTGAATACTTGCGGTCGCCCTGGCCCATCGTGCGCGCCGCAGCAATTGCAGCCGCTTCACAAACTCGCAAGAAATCCAGAGACAGCTCGCGCTCTGTCTTTAGTTCGTGGCCCATTGCTCAGTTCTCCTGAATCCGGAATTTGGCTGCTGACCGCCTCGAAAATGCCATCACCAGCAGATGAAGAAGTGCGCGCTCATACTAGCAGAGCAACGAAAGAATTTGTAGCTAATCGCGCTGTTTCGCGTCTTCCTCAGCCGACAAAATCATCGACGGAATTGCATGCATTCAGCTACACTCCAAGAGTGGGGACGCTGAGGTTCAGCTAGCTTGGGGGCAGCGAGACGCAATGGAAAAACCGCAAGCACTTGTGCTCGATCTAAGTGAAGTCGGCGCGGGCGATGTACAACTCGTGGGCGGAAAGTGTGCCAGCCTCGGCGAGCTATTTCGCGCGCTGGTGCCGCGTGGCGTACGGGCCGTCGACGGCTTTTCCACCACCAGCGAATCGTACCGGTTGCTGCTGCAAACAAACGGTCTCGGCAAACGACTACGCGAGCTGATGAGCGGCCTGGATCACAACGACATCCGCGCCCTCAATGAAGCCGGACGTGAAGCGCGCGCCTTGATGCTGGACACGCCGCTGCCCGCGGAAGTCAATTCCGCCATCCTCAATGCTTATCGGCGCTTGTGTCAGCGCCTGGAACGCAAACCTGAAGTTGCCGTGCGTTCGTCGGCTACTGCCGAAGATCTTCCCGATGCCTCTTTTGCCGGACAGCAGGACACGATTCTAAACGTACGCGGTGAAACTCATCTGATCGAAGCATGTCACCGTTGTTTTGCTTCCCTTTGGACTGACCGCGCAATTTCGTATCGCGCCGCGCGTGGTTACGATCACTTTGAAGTAGCACTTTCGATCGGGGTGCAACCGATGGTGCGCTCCGATCAGGCTTGCTCGGGTGTGATGTTCACGCTCGATACTGAATCCGGTTTTCGCGACGTAGTCGTAATCAATGGCGCCTGGGGATTGGGCGAAGCAATCGTGCAGGGCATGGCCACGCCCGACGAATGGGTTGTGTTCAAGCCCACTTTGCAAACTGGCGCGCGCCCAATTGTCAGCCGTCGCCTGGGCGGTAAAGAAGTAAAAATGGTTTACGGACTCGACGGCAAAGGTACTCGCACGCGCGAAGTTGTGGAGGCGCAACGCGGCCGGTTTGTACTGGATGATTACGAAGTGTTGGAGCTGGCGCGCTGGGCTTGCTTGATTGAGGACCATTACTCCACGCTTGCCGGCCACTCGACGCCAATGGACATTGAATGGGCCAAGGATGGGCAAACTGGCGAGCTGTTTATTCTTCAGGCAAGGCCGGAAACAGTCCATGCCAGCAACCGCGAAAACTATATTGAGACCTACCGGCTTACGGGCGAGCATGGTCCACCGCTCGTAACCGGCATTGCGGTCGGCGAAAAAGTCAGTCAGGGTCGCGTGCATGTACTTGCTGATCCGGATCATTTGGCGGAATTTAAGGCTGGCGATGTGCTGGTCACTTCCATGACCGATCCGGCGTGGGAACCAATCATGAAGCGGGCGGCAGCTATCGTTACCGATCGCGGTGGCCGCACTTGTCATAGTGCGATCATCAGTCGCGAGCTGGGGCTGCCTTGCATTGTCGGCACTGGAAACGCCACGCAGCTTTTGCAAAGTGGCGTGGATGTAACCGTGTCCTGCTCGGAGGGAGCACATGGCAACATTTACGAAGGTTTGATTGAATTTGCAGTTGATCGCCGCGTCGTCGGCGATGAGCAAAGGCCGCGCACGCAGGTGATGATGAATGTTGGCGATCCAGACCATGCATTTGCTGTTGCCTCATTGCCAAATGACGGCGTTGGCCTGGCTCGTCTCGAGTTCATCATCAACAACCACATCGGCATTCATCCGATGGCGCTGGTGCGCTATCCGAATCTCGATAACACGGACGTCGTTAAGGAAATTGAACGCCGCATCGGCGAAGAGGATCCGCGCGAGTTCTTTGTGCGTCGTCTGTCGGAAGGCATTGCTCGTATCGCGGCGGCTTTTTATCCGAAGCCGGTGATTGTCAGAATGTCTGACTTCAAATCAAAGGAATACGCGATGCTGATCGGCGGTCAGGAGTTTGAGCCAACTGAAGAAAACCCGATGCTCGGTTTTCGCGGCGCCTCGCGTTACTACGACGATCGTTACAAGGAAGGATTTGCATTAGAATGTCAGGCACTACAACGCGTGCGCGACGACATGGGTTTAGTGAACGTGCTCACCATGATTCCCTTCTGTCGCACCGTGCGTGAAGCTGAACGAGTAGTGGCCTTGATGGCTGATTTCGGGTTGCAACAAGGCGAGCACGGCCTCGAAATTTATGCCATGTGTGAATTACCCGCTAACGTCATTTATGCCGATGAGTTCTTGCGCGTCTTCGATGGCTACTCAATCGGATCAAACGATCTGACGCAACTCACGCTCGGTCTCGATCGCGATTCCGAAATGGTCGCTCATCTTTTTGACGAACGTGATGGCGCCGTCGAGCGCATGGTGACGCTTGCAATTGAAGCCGCGCACCGGGCCGGCAAGAAAATTGGAATTTGCGGCCAAGCGCCTTCTGATTATCCGGAATTTGCGCGTTTTCTCGTGGAAAAAGGAATAACGTCGATATCTCTGAACCCGGACACGGTGCTGCAAACAACTCATATGATTCTTGAAGTTGAGGCGGAACTGGCATCGCAGAAGACATCAATAAGGACGACCAGGCCGAGTGTCTACGCAGATCGCAGCAGCCTTGAAATTACACCGGCGTTCAGCGGCACCGGTGTTGAATAGTCCCAAGCCGCACTGCCAGGAGAAGACTTGAATGGCTACCTTACTTATCGTCGACGACGACTCCCTCATTCGCGACACGCTTCACGAACTTTTTTCCGAGAGACACGAATGTCACACGGCGGATCGCGCCGAACAGGCGCTCGCCTACCTCGACGTCGAAACCTATGATGTTGTTTTGACTGACATCGCCATGCCGGAACTTAGCGGTCGCGAATTGCTTAAACATATCCAGGCGAACCATCCCGCGACCCCGGTGATTGTTATCTCAGGATTGTCTAACGAAGGCGATGCCAGGGCGCTGATGGACATGGGTGCATTTGCGTATTTCGCGAAGCCATTCAAACTTGAGGACATCGAGGACGCGGTTGATCGCGCCATCGCGCGCCATCAGGAATTAGCCACTGCAGACCAAAGTGCGGATCAGGCAGAAGACGCGCAACCCGCTAAAACTTTAACCAGCCGCCCCAAGCTGGACTAAGAAGTAATATTTGACTTAGCGTCCGACCTGGCGTAGAACTTCGCGATCATTCCCCCAATTCCAAACCGATTATTGTTTAATTGAAGGAGGCTCGTATGTCTGCTACGCAACCAGCACCGATCAACGAAGACAAGATGAATGAGTTTCTCGGCAAAGTGGTGGGAGATTTTGGCGCATCGCTGAGTTCTGCCCTGGTTTATATTGGTCAGAAGCTTGGGTTATACAAAGGTTTGGCTGAAGCAGGCGCTTCCACCCCGGCCGAATTGGCGCAACGAACTTCCACCATTGAGCGCTACGTGCGCGAGTGGCTCATCAATCAAGCCGCCAGTGGTTATGTTGAGTATGACGCCGCGAGCGGCCGCTTCTCACTAACACCAGAGCAAGCGGTTGCTCTTACGGACGAGACGAGTCCGTTTTATGTTGGCGGCGGCTTTTATGTAATCAAGGCGATGGGCAATGCCGTGCCACACATTGAGAAGGCCTTCAAGAACGGCGGTGGCTTGCTTTGGGGTGACAACGATCCTGATCTTTTCATCGGCGTGGAGCGCTTCTTCCGGCCAGGCTACGCGGCGCATTTGATCGCTTCATGGATTCCATCGCTCACCGGCATTGAAGAGAAACTAAAGACGGGCGGAAAAGTGGCGGACATCGGCTGCGGTCATGGAGCTTCCACCGTGATCATGGCGCAGGCTTATCCCAAATCGCACTTCTGGGGATTCGATAATCACAGCAAATCAATTGAGACGGCACGACAACGCGCTAAGGAGGCGGGCGTTTCGGATCGAGTTACCTTTGAAGTGGCCAACGCGAGCGACTTCCCCGATCAGCAATTTGACATGATTGCGTTCTTCGACTGTTTGCATGATATGGGCGATCCGGTGGGCGCCGCGAAGCGTGCCTATCAAACGATTTCACCAACCGGAAGCGCTATGATCGTTGAACCGATGGCCGGTAACACAGTTGAAGAAAATTTCAACATCATTGGCCGAACGTTTTCCGGTGCGTCCACGCTCTGCTGCACCGCCAACTCGCTGGCACTTGGTGGGCCGGCGTTGGGGGCCGTCGCGCCCGAATCAGCCATTCGGGAAGCCGTGATGGCCGGTGGCTTCACTCAGTTCCGGCGCGCGACGGAAACGCCTTTCAATCGCATCTTCGAAGCGCGAAAGTAGCACAAGCATTCCTGCCTGTACCTTTCTGTTGTAAGACAGGCATTCCTGCCTGGCCTCTGTTAGGTTGAAATAAGGACAGACAGGAATGTCTGTCTTACTGTCTCCACGGCGGCAGCGTCTTGCGCGCTGCCTTTTCTTTCTTCAAACCCAACGCCCAATCCGCCTGCATCAGCGTGTGAATGTCGCGCGTTCCCTCGTAGATGATTGCCGCTTTGCAATTGCGCAGGTAGCGCTCGACTGGGTAGTCGTTTGAGTAGCCATTCGCACCGTGCACTTCGATCGCCATCGACGCCGCCTTCTCACTACGCGTCGTTGATTGCCACTTGGCGAGACTCGTCGCTCGTCCGTTTGGTTGGCCCGTATTCTTCAAATATCCGGCCCGCAACCAAAGCAGGTGAGACATTTGGTAGTCGGCTTCCATCTCTGCAATTTTTTGTTTGACGAGTTGATGGTTCGCGATCTTGGTGCCAAACGTTTCGCGTTCCAGTGCGTACGCAACCGACGCATCACGCGACGCGCGGATGACGCCCGTGGCGCCGGCCGCAACTGTATATCTTCCCTGCTCGAGCGCGAACATCGCGATCTTGAAGCCTTCGCCTTCTTCACCTAGGCGATTCGCTGCCGGCACGCGCGTCTCCTGAAGCGAGAAATAGCCTGTGTTGCCGGCGCGAATGCCCAGCTTGCCGTGAATTGTTCCGGAAGTGAAACCCTTCATGCCGCGTTCAACAATGAAACAAGACATTCCCAAATGATCGCGATTGCGGCGCTTCTCTTCATCCGTCCAGCAGAAGAAAAGAAAGTTGTCGGCCGTGTCGGCCAGGCTGATCCACATCTTCTCTCCATTCAAAATATACTCATCGCCTTCCCGGCGCGCTGTTGATCTTGAGCCAACCACGTCTGAACCGGCGCCGGGCTCGGTCAGTCCATAGGTAGCAAGCTTCTCGCCCTTCGCCTGCGGCACTAGATATTTTTGTTTCTGTTCTTCCGTGCCCCAGGTGAAGAGCGTCAGCGAATTGAGGCCGGTATGGACCGACATTGCTACGCGCAGAAACGTGTCAACCGCTTCCAGTTCTTCGCAGACCAGGCCGAGCGAAATGTAATCAAAGCCGGCGCCGCCATATTCCTCGGGAATGCACACGCCCAGCAGATTCAGCGCCGCCATCTTTTCAAATATGCCGCGCTCAAAATGTTGTTGCTCGTCCCATTCCTTGATGTAGGGCGCAACTTCCTTCTGCGCAAACTCGCGCACGGTCTGGACCAGCGCTTTGTGATCTTCGGTCAACTCAAAGTCGATCATTGAAATGTCTCTCTTGATTTTTGGAGGTTGAAAACGACCGGACATCTTAGCCAGTCCAAAGTCCAATGTCCAAAGTCCAACGTCACGAAGAAAGTCCAATGTCCAATGTCCAACGTCCAACGTCCAAAGTCCGCTGCTCGAAGTTCGAAGTGCAAACCAACAAAGGGGCGCTTAACACTAATTGCCGGACCTTGGACTTTGGACCTTGGACTTTGGACAGTATTTGGGACGTTGGACTTTGGACGTTATACTCGCCGCCATGCCGAAGAAAGCGAAGTCGAGGATTGTTAAAGTTGGTCTGATCCAGATGAGCTGCGATCAGAAGCCGGAAAGTAATTTGAAGAAAGCGATAGCGCGCATTGGTGAAGCTGCAAAAAAAGGCGCGCAAATCATCTGCCTTCAGGAGCTCTTTCGCTCCCAATATTTTTGCCAGACTGAGGACATCGAGCTTTTCAAATTAGCAGAAACAATTCCCGGCCCCACCACCGATGCGCTGAGCAAAGTGGCAAAGGCGAAGAAGGTGGTGATTGTTACGTCGCTGTTTGAGAAACGCGCGGCCGGCGTTTATCACAACACCGCGGTAATAATCGACGCCAACGGAAAAATTGCGGGTAAGTATCGCAAGATGCACATTCCGGACGATCCGCTTTACTACGAAAAGTTTTATTTCACTCCGGGCGATCTGGGTTTCCAAACTCACAACACGAAATATGGAAAAGTCGGGACCCTCGTTTGCTGGGACCAGTGGTTTCCGGAAGCAGCCCGCCTGACTGCGCTATCTGGCGCGGAGTTTCTTTTTTATCCGACGGCAATCGGCTGGTTGCCCGACGAAGCAGAAGAAATGAACGAAGCGCAGCATTCAGCCTGGGAAACGATTCAACGCGCGCATGCGATTGCGAATGGTGTCTATGTAATCGTAGTTAACCGCGTTGGGCGCGAAGGCAAACTAAATTTCTGGGGGCAGTCGTTTGTTGCCGATCCATTTGGCCGCATCATCGCGAAAGCGTCGGCTGACAAGGAAGAAGTACTGGTGGTGGATTGTGATTTGAACAAGATGGACGAGACTCGCCAAAATTGGCCCTTCCTGCGCGACCGGCGCATCGATGCTTATCAGGGATTGCAACTCCGCTACGGCGATTGAGATGACATACAGCTTCACCGACTTTCTCGGCAACATCGGCGTGGTGCTGATCATCGTCGATTATCTGTTGCTTCAGCTAAATCGCATTAGCAGCAACTCGCTTAGCTATTCGCTGTTGAATGCGGTTGGGGCAAGTCTGATTATTATCTCGCTCCTTTTCAACTTCAATCTCTCAGCTTTTGTTATGGAAGCCATCTGGGTCGTCATCAGCCTGTTCGGCCTCTATCGCTATTTTCGTCCCCCAGCCACTGAATCATAAGCCGCTTAAACCATGACTCACCTACAGGCTGAATCCGCAAACACAACGCCTGCCGAAGTCGGGTTTTACATGCCCGCCGAGTGGCGCGCGCATGAGGCCACTTGGCTTTCATGGCCCAAGGATCCTGAGACGTGGCCCGGACGCGTGCCGCAGGTTGAAAACATTTACCTCCAGATGATGACCGCGCTCGCGCCTAATGAAACAATCAATCTGTTGGTCGATGATGAAGAAACCAAACACTCTGTTCGCGCGCGTTGCATGTTTGCCGGCGCCGAGAACATTCGCTTCCATCGCATTTCGACTGTGGATTCGTGGATACGCGACTATGGTCCGAACTTTTTGGTGTCTAACAAAACGTCCGACAAACTTCAGTTTGTCGAAGAAGTGTCCGGAGTGTCTTCTGCCGAAGCAAGCGACAAACTAAAGTTTGTCGGACATTTTGTCGGACATGGAGTCGCCTACAACAATTGGATTTTCAATGCCTGGGGAAATAAGTACGAAAAGTTGAAGCAGGACGACTCAGTTCCTCAACGTCTTGAGAGTATATTGAAAGCGCCGCGCTTCGAGCCCGGCATCGTGATGGAAGGTGGCTCAATCGAGGTGAACGGCGCCGGCTGCGTTCTTACCACCGAGCAATGTTTGTTAAATCCCAACCGCAATCCGGGACTAAGCAGGACTGATATCGAGCAGTATTTGAAAGATTATTTGGGCGTTGCGAAAGTTCTATGGCTGGGCGAAGGAATTGTCGGCGACGATACTGACGGCCACATCGATGACGTCGCGCGATTTGTTACCGAGAACACAATCATTTGCGCGGTTGAGGAGGATCCGCTCGATGCGAATTACATGTTACTGCAAGACAATTTGAAACGCCTGCAAAAGATGACCGACACTCGTGGCCGCGAATTTGAAATCATCACGCTGCCCATGCCCGGCATGGTTGGTGGCGCCAGCACCGACAGGCGCAACCTCGATCGCCTGCCCGCTTCATATGCAAATTTCTACATCGCGAATAATGTCGTGCTGGCACCGGTGTTTGGACATACGAACGATAGGCGTGCCCTGGAAACTTTATGGCGAGTCTTTCCGGACCGAAGAGTAGTGGGAATCAATTGCGAGCCGTTGGTGTGGGGTATGGGAACGATTCATTGCGTCACCCAGCAACAACCAAAAATTTAGCAAAGAATTATTAGCCTCAGATTAACGCGGACAAAAACGGATCTGAAAAAGCCAGACGATGAAAGGAAATCAACTCAGCTCGTTCATTACTTTCTGAAACCGCGTTCATCCGCGTTCATCTGCGGCTAATAATTCTTTCGCAGCCAATATTCCATCGTCGAGGGTGCGGACGCGGCCATCGAGCTGCATTTCGTAAACCGCTTTTGTGATCTCGCCCACCGTCGGCCCAGGTGGCAGACCCATATCGAGCAAATGCCGCCCCAATAAGATCGGCGCCGGTGGTTGTTGCTCAACTTCCAATTCCTTCGCCCGCTGAATGAACCACTCCTGAGCTTCCGAGCCATACCATTTTTCGCGCGGCACCCAATCAGCATTGCGTCCCAGTGAGTCGGCCTTCGCAACGCGATACAAAAGATCCAGTTCACACTTGCGCGCCAGCCGGCGAAACGCGCCATCGCCAACCTCCTCGCGCTTCTTAAAAAATTCGCCCGGTTTCAAATGCTCGCGTACGAGCGCTATCACCTGCGCGCGTACGTCGTAACCTTCGAGGGTGTGAATTTTCAAGCGGTCGAGAAAACTTTTCGCCGGCGATACGCCGGCTTCTTCATGACCCCGCGAGCGCAACCGCCCATCAATAAATTCAGTCGTCGCCGGCTTGCCAAAGTCATGGGCCAACGCGGCCAGCATAACTGTCACCTGTTTCGCGTAAGGCAGATCGTCAATCAATTTGCGCGCGCCGTCGATGACCAGACCTGTATGAAGGAACACGTCGCCTTCGGGATGCCACTCGGCATCCTGTGGAACATCGATGAGTGCCCTGATTTCCGGAAACAATTGGTCGATGACGCGTAGATCTCGCAGCCACTTCAGTCCGATTGATGGATGGCGCGAACTCAATAGCAGCTTTCCCATCTCTCCCCAAACGCGTTCGGACGGCAGGTCTGTCAAATCAATAGTCCGACAGAGTTCAGCCGTTTCCGGCGCAATGTCAAACTCAAAGCGCGCGGCAAGTTGTGCTGCTCGCAAAACACGCAAGCTGTCTTCAGTAAAAGTCTCGTTTGAAACAACGCGCAGGACTTTTGCTTTGATATCAGCTCGGCCATTGAATGGGTCGATGATTTCTTCCGTTAACGGGTCCTGCAAGATAGCGTTGATG
>WNFR01006116.1_pt1 | contig 12306 bp, 9 predicted proteins | sample 5400221 | NCBI WGS metagenome assembly WNFR01 (sample SAMN13153357, study PRJNA577476) | soil metagenome | isolation source: 40 cm soil under Madrone tree | place: USA:California | collected 2016-06-14 | reverse complement strand
ATGGAGTCGCTGCTTGCAGCAAATCCATCCGACAAAGGAGCTTTCCAATGACTTCTCTTCGGCTACGCATGCTCGAGGACATGCAGATCCGCAATTTGGCGGTGAACACCCAGGAGTCCTACGTCCAACAGATCTCACTCTTCGCACGCTACTTCAATCAGTCTCCCGAGAGGTTGGGGCCGGAGCAGATTCGTACCTATCAGCTCTACCTGACGAAAGAAAGGAAGTTGGCTACCAGTTCGATCCTCATGGCCATTTGCGCACTTCGCTTCCTGTATAAAGTCACTCTCAAGAAGGACTGGACCTTCGCCAACATCATCCCTGCACCCAAAAAACCCCAAACCCTGCCCGTGGTCTTAAGTCCCGAAGAGGTCGTGCAGTTTCTTGCCTGTGTGGCCAGCCGGAAGCACCGTACCATCCTGACGGCATGCTACGGAGCTGGCTTGCGCGTCTCCGAAGCCATTGCACTTACGCCCCCTGCCGTCGACAGCAAGCGCATGGTCTTGCGAGTCGAGCAAGGCAAAGGAATGAAGGATCGCTACGTAATGCTCTCCCCGAAGCTGCTGCAGATTCTGCGAGAATGGTGGCGAGTGGAACGGCCTGAGCACTGGCTCTTTCCCGGCGATATACCGAGCCAGCACATTAGCTCAGGCGCAGTGGAGCGCGACTGCCAGAAAGCCCACCGTATCTGCAAGATTTGCAAACCGATTACCCCGCATTCCTTGCGACATGCATTTGCCGTGCACCTACTCGAGCAAGGCACCGATGTCCGCACCATTCAACTGCTCCTTGGACATCGCAGCCTGGCCACCACAGCAAAATATCTTCGCATCGCGACCAGCAAGGTGTGCTCGACGACGAGCCCACTCGATCTGTTGCCGCACCCTGTTCCTCTGGAGGTCAAGCCCACCAAGCCACCGCTCTTCTAGCCGCTGCGTCCTATGGATCGCCCCAAGCTGGAAGTGGCGGACATCTTCCGCCGCTATGGTGAAGCCTATCGCCAGAAGCATGGTGCGTCGCTCTCCACGGCACAGCGACGCGTCATGACTGCGATCGAGGTGTGCCGGACGGCGGCCCTGGGTGGTCATCTCGAGCATTGCGACAGCTGTCCTTACGAGCGTAACGCTTACGATAGCTGCCGCGACCGACATTGCCCCAAGTGCCAGTCGTTGGCGCGGGCGGAATGGGTCGAAAAGCGGAAAGCGGAAATTCTCCCTACCCCGTATTTTCATCTCGTCTTCACGCTGCCCGAACCGATCGCCGCCATTGCTTACCAGAACAAAGCTCTCGTCTACGGCATTCTGTTCCGAGCCACAGCCGAGACCTTGTCCACCATCGCTGCCGATCCCCAACATCTCGGCGCCGAGATCGGCTTCTTCGCCGTGCTCCACAGTTGGGGACAAAATCTCCTCTTTCATCCCCACCTGCATTGTGTCGTCCCGGGTGGCGGAATCTCACCCGATGGTAGTCGGTGGATTCCTTGCCGCCCCCGTTTCTTCTTACCCGTACGGGTGTTGTCCTGCCTGTTTCGCCGATTGTTCTTGACTTATCTGGAGGCGGCTTTCGATGCCGGCAAACTCAAGTTCTTCTCTTCCCTCGAGGCCCTTCGAGACCCGCAGGTTTTCCGCCGGCATCTCGATCCCGTGCGCCATGCGAAATGGGTCGTCTACGCCAAGGCGCCCTTCGCCGGGCCCCAGCAAGTCGTGGACTACGTCGGCCGCTACACCCACCGGGTCGCGATTTCCAATCATCGGATCCTGGAAATCGAAGACGGGCAGGTCAAGTTCCAATGGCGGGACTACCGCAACAACAATCAGCAGAAAATCATGACTCTCTCGGCCGAGGAGTTCATTCGGCGATTCCTCCTCCACGTTCTCCCCAGTGGATTCCACCGCATTCGCTATTACGGGTTCCTGGGCAATCGATACCGAAAAGAGAAGTTGGACCATTGCCGCCAACTCCTGGACATAACTCCCAACGAAACCTCTTCTCCACCGCCGCCATGCCCGGACTATCGGGATCGATACGAGAAGCTCACCGGTCACTCTCTGCGGGAATGCCCGGTTTGCCATCGTGGCCGGATGATTACGGTCCAGTTATTGCCAAAAGTTCATGCTCCCCCGGCCATCCCAGATCGTTATGGTTGATCCCGTGCGACTCCAAATCGTCATCTCCACAAACTCGATGCCATCGAGTCGAAGGAGTCGTGTTGCCTTACGGGCATTTCGGCCGCCCTGTGATCAACCAAGCAGCTCCCATCTTGCCCAACTCGTGCTCGCCGAAGCCCATGAACACAGCCCACGGACTCGTTCCCATTCACTACCTACGGTTGTCCTCCCAACTTGGAACCCCGTGTTCGTCATACAAAACCCATAGATAGCAGACATCCTGCCAGCGGTTCAGCCCAATGAATTTTTAGCTCACCGGCGCGGCTCTATGATTTTTTCCCCTCTGCTTGCGCCTTACCCGTAGCCGCGCCGCCGAGCTAAAAATGCTCTGCATTATACTGCGACTGCCTCACCGACGTGCGTTTGGTGAAGATTGGCCGTAATGGAATCATTAGCACCCTGCGTGCGGTGAGCGATCCTTGCTACGTCTTCATCTCGTCTCTACTCAGCCGCAAGGTAGCCATTCAGGCAAACTTCACCAACAACCTTATGGACCCGAGCGCAGAACGACTAGTGCGTGTTCTCGAAGCGATGGCCCGATTGAACGAAGTTGCGACTCCGCCTTGTCCTGAAATCACCCAGCAGGACTGGGCTAACATGATCGGGATAACCCGACAGCGGGTTAATCGCCTTCTACGGAAGTTCAGAAAACGAGGGTTTATCGATGACTCTATCGGTTTGAAGGTGAATCGCTCTATACCTGCAGGATCTCGGGGAAGAATTAGGCCGAGGGTGATGATTGATGATTCTGGCCTTCGAGTTCCGCGAGTCGCTCCTCGACCACGCCCAGAAGAATGTTGACTTCCAAAACGAGTCGGCACAGCTCTTGCGGATCTTGTTATTGGGCCGCTTGTTCTGTCATTTCGCCGAGAGCGGGTGACATGCCGTCGTCGAGTGTCATCGGAGATGCATCAAGCTCAACACTTCCTGGCTTTCTTTCCGGAATCAGCAGTCACTCGCGGCTTCTTCTCCTCGTGGGCGACCACGACCACTTTCGCTTCAGTCGAGGGTTTTTCGCGAGTTCTTGCAAAACCGCTGTCTGCACTTCGGGGTGTCTTGCAAGAGCGTCCAGGAGCAAATGTTGCAGCTTTGTGCTCTTGGCTACCTGTCTAAACATTTGGCGACGCAAGTCTTCAACTGGAATTTAAGGGTTGGCCTGGGTCGCTGGGCGGGCGCGTGCGAGCGCGCATCGACAGCCAGAGCGGGGCGAAGCCATTGTGCGCAATGTGCCATCGGTGGCGCGACGGACTGGCTCGCCCAGGCCGCGCGGCTCGGACGACCGGCTTCCCACGCTCCCGAGGCCCGTGCCAAACAAGTGGACACTCAACGCCGACACTCTAGGGCGCGCAGTTCGTGGACGATGTCGAGCGAAGCATCCTGGCTCACCAACGAGATGTACTCGAACACAATTCAGCCGCTGCTTGCCAGGATCTCTAACTCCGCCATTGCATCGCGGCTCGGAGTTTCCCGCTGGTATATGCAGACCGACATCCACCGCATCCACGGCACTGGCAGGCGCTAGCAGAACTGGTCGGCCGGTCGAGAGGGTGAGACCTTGGCACAGCATAGGAATCACCAAGTACATGTCCGCAAGTCACGGTGAGGTTTAAGCTGAAGGGTGTACGCTCCGTAAGGAGACACCTATGAAACGGCTCCTTTCGGCCGCAGTTCTGGTCGCCGCACTTTTCGCTCCCACCCTTGTTTTTCCCAGTTACTCTCAGACGCCTTCGACATCCCAGGGTAAGAGCGCCGCTGGCGATCCAGCAAAATCAACATGTACTGACAACGACACGTATACAAACAGTCAAGGAGAGAAAGTCAAACGCCCAGAGAACTGTTCCTCTGCCCCCCAGGGAGCTACAGCTCAGTGCCGAGACGGAACTTACAGTTTTAGCAAAAATCATCGTGGAACCTGCTCACATCATGGAGGAGTGGCCAAATGGCTCTAAGCCACGCTCGCAGTTGGCTGCTCACTTCCCTTGATCCATTAGCTTGACCGAGGCCCTCTTGCTCCGCAGAGAAATCGTGGGTTTATGAAAGACGACCTCGGACCATCTAGCTTGATTTCGAAGGACTTGCAGCCTGGCTCGGATGATACTGCGGCGGCACTCGCTGAGAAACTCGGCGCGGGTAAGTACAAGAAATATGTCCGCTTCTTTGTCGCCGCGCTCAGCAGCATTCCCTGGATCGGCGGTGTGATAGGGGCGGCGGCCAGTCTCACTACAATGAATTTCTGCGCTGGCTTCAAAGGTACATGTCACAGAATCAGATTTGATCGCTTTCCCATTTTGGCGCATTCTGCCAAGACAACTTTTTGTTGTGCATGGCTGCTCGTGAAACGTGAAACGCAGTTGGTGTAATGGGGAAATTTCGCCAGCTACGATGAGCAGCGTGTGTGTTCGCTTATCGCAGGACTCATGAGGACGAAGTTTTTGATGCCTGAATTACCCAGACTATCCCGTTTTGTAAAGCGCAATTCCTACGAGGAATTCTTGCGTTGGCTCAATGGTTACGAATCCCAAAGCCCATAGAAGACCCCTCGTCAGTGAGTGCTACAGCGATATTTCAGTTACCGGGTCAAATGCGGGAACCATCAGACCGCGAGCGGTGTCAATTGAAAGAAGGGTCCGTGGAGGTGTATTTCCTTATGCGCCTGCTTGCGGTAGTTCGTGGCTGCCAGTCCCTCCTATCTCCAGCACGACCCAACAACCTGAAAATGGCATTGTTCATTCCGGCATTGCTGTTTGCCGCAATCGCGTACGCACAAACGACGGTACCTGATACTTCAGCGGGAAGAACCCTTCGAGCATGGCTCGATGCATTTAACAGCGGTGATCGAGCGAAAGTCGAAGCGTACATAAAGACGTTCGAGCGCCAGCAATCGGTTGAGCGCATGATGGGATTCTACAACCAAACAGGCGGCTTCGATTTGCTGGCGATCGAAAGCAGCGAGCCATTGCTGATCAAGTTTCGCGTCAAGGAAAAAGCAGGTTCGACTATCGCAATCGGAAGCATACAACTGAAGGATGCTCAGTCAGGAGTGGTGGAAGGCTTTAACTTGCGGGCAATTCCTCCGGGTGCCGCTGTAGATAACGTGAAGGTGGATTCCGCTGAGCGGCAACATGTCATTGACGGAGTAGCGAAGAACTTGAAGGAGTCCTATGTCTATCCCGATCTGGCACTGAAGATGGAGGATGCCATTCGAGCGAATCAGAAACGGGGCGAGTACGACGCCATCACAGACCCCGATGCTTTCGCCAATCGGCTGACGAAAGACTTGCAGGCGGTCAGCCACGACAAGCATCTCGGAGTCAATTACAGCCCTGTCAAGATTCCGCCAGAAGGACATACGCCCAGCGCCGATGAAAAGGCGCAGTTCCGAAAGATGCTGGAGCAAACGAATTGTTCGTTTGAGAAAGTCGAAATCCTGCCGCGCAACATTGGCTACCTCAAGTTCAATGCCTTCGGGGATCCCACCATTTGCGGTCCAACCGCCGTTGCAGCCATGAACTTTTTGGCACACGTGGATGGCATCATTTTCGATCTCCGCGAGAACGGCGGCGGAGACCCGAAGATGGTCGCCATGATCTCAAGTTATCTCTTCGACAAACCGACTCACCTCAACGACCTCTATAACCGGAAAGAGGACTTCACAACACAATACTGGACTCTGCCCTACGTTCCCGGAACCACGCTGGCTGACAAGCCTGCATTTGTTCTGACCTCCAAGAGCACCTTTTCCGGCGCGGAGGAGTTTGCTAACAACCTGAAGAGCCTCAAACGCGCCACGATTGTGGGCGAAACGACTGGAGGCGGTGCCCATCCCGTATGGGGACATAGTATCGACGATCACTTTATGATTGGAGTCCCGTTCGCGCGTGCCGTAAACCCAGTTACCAAGACAGACTGGGAAGGAACTGGTGTGGAGCCGGACGTCAAGGTTGAGGCATCGCAAGCCTTGGATGTGGCAACCAAGCTGGCGCTAGAGCGTATCAAGGACAACGCAGACAAGAGCGAGCCTGTGCGATTGCCATAGATGCCGACTACGCCCAATGTGCGAAAAGAGCACGAACGTCCGGACTGCCGCACCCGGCCAATTGAATGAAACAGGCCGACAGTTGTTCGCTGTCTATGGGCAGCATGATCAGTCACCAGTTGTGACGTGGCTCCCGATCTTGCTTGGATTGTTCGCCTCAGCAATCGTCGCGCTGGCCTTGTGCCCGGTCCCACGATCCTACAATTTATCTCCTGCCAGAGCTCTGTTCCTTGCCGTCGCTTACGTTATGGAAACTGTCGGCATCGGTGGGGGTGTACTTGCTGCATGCGGCACTATCCTTGGTTGGCGCAAACCTGAATTGTCCGGCTGGTGGGTTTTGCCACTTTTTTGCAGCGTAGCAGCTTGGATGACGCCGCTGGCTGCCTTCTACACGAGGGATTCGTTGTGGGCTGCCTCGGCAGGTTTCGTGATAGCGGTGTTTGGTTCCAGGCTGATCTATCGCTATCATCTGGCAATCCGCGCGCGTGAGATGTTTCCAAGCGCCGAGTCCCAAACAGGGCTTTCTCACACCACACGCCTCATGTCGCTGACGTTCGCCGCGCTCCTACTCCAACTCGGGGTTCTCTCCATCGTGGCATCAGTGGCGCACGCGGCCACCGTACTGATCGGCAGCGCGATCATCGTGATCTCCCTTTTTCGTCAGACAAATCAATCGCAATTGGAGTCGCAATTCCCGAAACCTGTACTACGCTTCTCGATTATGCTTGGCATCGCCATCATCTTGGTTGCAGCTAGTCTGACGCCATATCTGGCAGTCCCAAGCGAGGACGCGAGCACTACGGATGCCATTACCGAGCATTCGATCCCAAAGGCTGCAGGGAGCTCGGCAAAGCGGAAGGCAAGTCTTCTTCAATCCGCAGGTTCGTGGTTTCGCAGATTCCTAGCCAACGGTCCTCAATCAGGTGCTAAAGGCAGGCTTGGTGACGGAGCATCGAGTAGCCCTCGTCCCTACCCCGCTCTTCAGGCTCTATTTGGAGAGAGCGAAACGGCAAGTGGATCAGCATGGAGCTCTTTGCAGAGGAAATTGAACAAGAGCAATTCGACTGTGCTCGCGGCGGACGACGCCGTGCCGGGAATAATTCTACGGCCCAAGATAGGGAATTACATCACGATAGCGCCTCCATTGCCGACACTACGCGTATTCGACGCGAAGTCTAACAAGCGTAGGGCAGATCCGGTTTCCATTCCGTTCTATGGAGCATACTGGCTCTTCAGAGCCTCTGAGAAAACGCTGCCAGCCGGTGCGGTCGAAGTGCGTGGTGACGCGGATTCGACGTCGTTCAAGACGACGGACTTCAGTCCGATCTCAATGGAGGCGCGCCAGAATTTCGGATCCCTTATCGAATTATCATGCTGCAGCGCAGTTGAACTTGTTATTTCAAACGGCGACCGCCGCCCAGGCACCGTTGCAGTGGAGCTTATCTTGACGAACACAACACTGCCCGACCAGCCTCATCAGTCACTCGGAATAGCGCCCGTGAACTCGACTCTGCGCTGGTTTCCGGGTGACGACAGACCAGCAGTGACAGAAGTTCTGACCTTTCGAGTGCCAGCGCAGGCGGCCATTCAGAGCTTTGACGAGGCGACCATACGTTTCGAATTGCGATCTCCCCGCGAGCAATGGAGCGCAAAGATAGCAATCGAGAAGTTTCGTTTGATTTCCCGTGGTCTGTGATCTCCGCTCCCGGGGGAGGGAGCATTTTGCCGTTGCCATATCCTACCCCTCCGCCGGTTTGACCCCGTTTTCCACCCGCCTGTAATATCAAAGGTTACCCCTGCAATCGCAGCATGTGCCGAGCGTGCCTCGGCCTGGACGGCGGAAGTCCCGCCCCCACATTACCGGACCACACGGACAAGATGCCCCACGAACTCCCCAAGGCGTACGAGCCGGGCGCAATCGAAACGCGCTGGGCCGACTACTGGAAACACGAGAAGCTCTTCCACGCTCCCACTCCGCCCGCCCGCCACCCGCACCACATGTTCAGCCTGTTGCTGCCGCCACCAAACGTCACTGGTCGCCTGCACATGGGCCACATGCTCAACCAGACGGAGATGGACATCGTCATCCGCTGGCACCGGATGCGCGGCGATCTCACGCTTTGGCTGCCCGGCACCGACCACGCCGGCATCGCCACCCAAATGATGGTGGAGCGCCAGCTGCGCAGCGAAGGCAAGTCGCGCCGCGATCTGGGCCGCGAAGCCTTCATCGAGCGCGTGTGGGCGTGGCGACGCCAGTACGGCGGCGCGATCCTCGACCAGATGAAGCGTCTGGGCGCGTCGGTCGACTGGGAGCGCGAGTACTTCACTATGGACGAGAACTTGTCGCACGCTGTGCGCGAAGTCTTCGTCCGCCTGTACGAGCGGGGACTGATCTATCGTGGGAAGTACATCGTGAACTGGTGCCCCGACTGCGGCACAGCGATCTCGGACCTCGAGGTCAGACACGAGGACGTTCCCGGCAAGCTTTACGAGATTCGTTATCCGGTGGTGGGCTCGAAAGAGTTCATCACCGTGGCGACCACGCGTCCGGAGACCATGCTGGGCGACACCGCCGTGGCCGTGAACGCCAAAGATGAGCGCTACAGGCACCTGCACGGCAAGAGCGTGATTCTGCCGCTGATGAATCGCGAGATCCCCATCATTCTCGATGAACTCGCCAATCCCGAATTTGGGACCGGCGCCGTGAAGGTGACGCCCGCGCACGATCCCAACGACTTTCAGGCCGGACTGCGTCACAATCTGCCCCAGATCGACGTGATGGACGAGCGTGCCCTCATGAACGAGAACGCCGGTCCCTACGCCGGTCTCGATCGTTTCGAAGCCCGCAAGCGTGTGGTGGCGGACCTCGAGGCGCAAGGCTTCCTGGTGGCGATCAAGGACTACACCATCGCGCTCGGCAAATGCGATCGTTCGGGCACGGTGGTTGAGCCGAGGCTATCCGAGCAATGGTTCGTGAAGATCGAGCCGCTCGCCAAGCGCGCGATTGAAGTGGTCGAAAAGGGCTACATCCGATTCACCCCCGACAACTACAAGCAGATTTACTTGAACTGGATGTACAACATCCATGACTGGTGCATCTCACGCCAGCTTTGGTGGGGGCACCGGATTCCGGCGTGGCGCTGTGTGGGCTGCAAAGAGATCATCGTTGCCCGCGAGACACCCACACAGTGTCCCAAGTGCCGCAGCGCGAAGCTCGAACAGGATACCGACGTGCTCGACACCTGGTTCTCGTCCGGCCTGCTGCCCTTCACAACGCTGGGCTGGCCGGAAGCGACGCGCGATCTGGAAGTCTTTTATCCGACGTCGCTCTTGATCACCGGTTTCGACATTCTGTTCTTCTGGGTGGCCCGCATGATCATGCTAGGCTGCTGGTTCATGATGCCGCCGGAGAAGCCGTTGCGTTCGGAGGAGATGCCCGAGGGCCACGAGGAAGCCCTGCGCAACAGCGTGCCCTTCCGCGAGGTGTACATCCACGCTCTCGTGCGCGACGCTGAAGGCGAAAAGATGTCCAAGGTGAAGGGGAACGTGATCGATCCAATCCAGGTGATCGAAAAGTACGGCACCGACGCCACCCGCTTCACGCTGGCCGCCATGGCTTCTCCAGGTACGGATGTTGCGTTCAACCCCAGCCGCACAGAAGGCTATCGCAACTTCGCCAACAAGATCTGGAACGCCGCCCGCTTCATGTTCATGAACATGGACCGCGTGGGCGTAACGCGGGCGCCCTCGCCCCCAAACGCCGGCGCCAAGGGAGTGCAAGGTTTCGCCGCCGCTGCCCTGGAAGACCGCTGGATCCTCTCCCGCTTCAACGGCGTGTCTGCCTACGTAGGCGAAGCCCTCGAGGACTATCGCTTTCACGAGGCGGCCAACCGCATCTACGATTTCTTCTGGGGAGAGTTTTGTGACTGGTACATCGAGCTGATCAAGCCGAGGCTCATATTCGCAGACGACACTGACAAAACCACTGCTCAGATTGCCTGCAATAACCTGGTCGCGCTCTTCGAAGGGGCGTTGCGCCTGCTGCATCCGGTGATGCCGTTCATCACGGAAGAAATCTGGCATGCCATCTACGACGGCCAGCCACCGCTCCGATCGATTGCCTTGGCGGCCTTTCCGTTGCTAGACGAGAGGCAAGTCGACCTGAAAGCTGAGACGCACATGGCTGTCCTGCAAGACCTGTTGGTCAGCGTGCGAAACCTGCGGGCCGAGCTGAAAGTCGAACCGAAGGTGAAGGTGCCGATCCAGGTGTACGCGCACGAACCCGAAATCCGCGACCTGATCGAGGAAAATCACCGCGCCATCGAACACGACCGCCAGAGCAACGTCGAATCGATCACGTTGGTGGAGAGTTCGCTCGCGAAACTCCCTGGCGCCCGCCACACCGCCCGCTTCGACGTGCACCTGGTGTATGAGCAGAAGATCGACGTGGCCGCAGAATGCGAGCGCCTGAAGAAGGAACGGGAAAAGTTCGAAAAAAACATCGCGAGTGCAGAACGCCAGTTAAGCAACGAGAGCTTTCTTGCGAAAGCTCCGGCGAACGTGGTGGAAGGCCTTCGCAAACAGAAACACGAGAACGAAGCCCTGCGCGACAAGAACCGAAAGAAATCCGGTGACCTGGGCTGCAAATGACTCAAGCCAGCACACGTCGAATGGTTGTTCCCAGGCACTGGCTACCAGCCACTCGCAACTGATTGTATGGACTTTAATAGCCGCCGCATCACGGCCGTTTTGCAAAACGCGCTACTGGAGGATCGCGCCACGCGCGACGCGACCAGCTACGCCTGCGTCGATCCCAACCAGAGAGCCTCCGGCACGGTACTGGCGAAACAGGACAGCATCTTGGCCGGACTCGGCGTCATCCCGGCCATTCTCGATTGCTTTGCCGCGCTCGACGGTGCCGTGGTCTCGCACTACGAAGTCACCAGTCATCCGGAAATCTTCGATGGAGTGCGCCTGCACAGTGGTCAGTCCGTTGCCGTCATCCGCCACAACGCGCGCGTGATTCTCTCCTGCGAGCGCGTGATCCTGAACTTCCTGCAGCGCATGAGCGGCATCGCGACGCTCACCCGCCAGTTCGTGGACGCCGTCAGTGGCACCAAGGCGCGTATCCTCGATACCCGCAAAACCGTTCCCGGCCTGCGCATGATCGATAAGTACGGAGTCCGTTGTGGAGGCGGTCAGAACCATCGCCTCGATCTCTCCGACGGCGTTTTGATCAAGAACAACCACATCGCCCTCGCGGGGGGAATCATTCCCGCGCTCGACCGTGCACACCGCAACCGCCGCGGCTCGCAGCCGATCGAAATCGAAGTCCGTTCCCTCGAGGAGATGGAAGTTGCGCTCGCCCACGGCGCCGAAGCCCTGCTGCTCGACAACATGGCAGTCGAAGACGTCCGCAAGGCGGTGGAGCATTGCGCCGGCCTCGAACGGCGAATTCCAGTGGAATGTTCGGGCGGGATCCGCCTCGACAACGTCCGTGCCTACGCGGAGACCGGAGTGAATTTCATTTCCGTGGGAGCGCTCACCCACTCCGCCACGGCCGTCGACATGAGCCTGCGGGTCACGCCCGCCTAGCCTGTGCAGGTTGCGAATCCGCTCCTCAGCCGGCAACTCGCTATAATGCCCGCATCGCCAAACTGACCTCAACTCGGCGCCGGCCGGGCGGTGCCGCATCCGCGCAGAAGACCGACGTCCGCCTTGGGCGCATCGTTCGCTTGCTGATGGACCACGCCACGGTGGTCGTCAGTGGCACCAAGATTGCCGACGAAATCGGCACGGGCCGGTCAGAAGTCTGGCGGCTCATCCAGCAGCTGCGCTCCCTCGGTGTCGACGTCGCGGGACATCCTGCGACTGGTTATCAACTGCGCGCGGTGCCCGATCTGCTGCTGGCCGACGTGCTCGCTCCACTCATCAAGGGGACGATCTTTCAGCACATTCATCACTACTACAAGGTAGGCTCGACGAATTCGGCGGCTATGGAAGCCGCTGCATCCGGTGCTCCGGAAGGCAGCGTCTTCCTCGCCGAAGAGCAAACCGCGGGCCGCGGACGGGGTGCAAACGCATGGCACTCCGCGCGCTCCG
>WNFR01006115.1_pt1 | contig 12306 bp, 5 predicted proteins | sample 5400221 | NCBI WGS metagenome assembly WNFR01 (sample SAMN13153357, study PRJNA577476) | soil metagenome | isolation source: 40 cm soil under Madrone tree | place: USA:California | collected 2016-06-14 | reverse complement strand
GGAATAATACCCGAAGTAGCCCACTACCCAAATTCCAAGTTGCAAGAGCATCCTTCATTCCTGCTGTTATCATGATTCTGATCCGTCCGGTGCTTGTTTTAATACTCCTATCGCTATCCGCTGTCGTCGGTGTTGGTGTTTGGTACCTGCTGCATCGTTAATCTCGCCAAGCTCTAGGTAAACAAGGTATTGATTCAGATTCTCTTCTTTCAACGATAGACAGGGATCTGAATGAACTGTGCCGCTAGGCTGAGACCAGGAGTTAGTTTGGTTGTAGAATTATTGCTGTAGACGATTTTGAGGCGGTCAAAGCATCCAGCTTCAACAAGATTCAATCAAACTCAAACAGCAGCCCACAACAGGTTCAACATCAATCAGTTACGAACAACAAAATTCTACAACTTCCAACATTCGCTTGAATCTGGTTCGGGACCAGGGGGTCGGAGGTTCAAATCCTCTCTCCCCGACCATCTTGTACAAGCACCCTCATTTCGGTGTTCCCACATCGGAGACGTACTTATACCGTATAACACCATAGACTATCCGCACCACCACAACAGGTGCAGGTGATTATTTTCGTGAAGACGGAATTTGTTGGTCGTTGGACTCTTGTGCACCCTGCAATCTCTGGAACTCTTGCATCTCGCGTTCCGCCTGAGCTGCGTTCCCCCGTTTCCGATAAAGTGCTGCCAGGCCGAAATGAGCTTGCGCGGCGAGCGGTCCCTCTTTTTCTATATTCAGCAGGTCGGACCATGCCTTCTGCGCCGCTGCGGCATCGTTATCGAGAGAGGCAGCCTTGCCCAGCGAGTAGAGTGTTTCCGGCATTCCGGGCTGCAAGCGATTCGCACGTTCCAGTTCGGCTCGCGCTGTGTGCGCCTGGCCTTCACGCAACAAGGCGTCGCCTAAACGGAATGCGGGCTCCGCATTTCCGGGCTGCAACTTGGTTTCGGCGCGGAATTCCTGCTCGGCCTGCGCCCATTGCGAAGCGCCAGCATAAACCATCCCCAGCTCAAGATGGATTCCGGGCGTATCCGGACGCTCCCGCAGCGCCTCTCTGTATTCCTTTTCCGCGTCGGGCATTCTCCGCAATACGAAATAGTTCTCTCCCATGGCTTGATGGGCTCGGGCCGAGTCAGGATAGGCTGCCAACAATGTATCTATCGTCTGCTTCGAGAGCAGCCCGCTAGCGCGGCCGAGATAATAAAGCAGATCGGGATCATTGGGCCGCGCCTTCAGTGCAGCCCGAAGGTTGTTCACGGCTTCGGGCAGTTGCCCGGTTTCGAGTTGCGCAATTCCCAAAGCAGCTTGTTCCTTGGCGCGCTCCAGGTGGGGAATTGCTTCGGCAGCGTAGCCCTCTGCTAAGAGCGCGTACCCCAGCAGTTGATGAGCAGCAACTAAGTCCGGGGACAATTCCAGCGCATGCTTCAGCGGCGCTATGGCAGACGCATAGTCATGGGCTTCCATGTACACTTCGCCGAGATTGACGAAGCCAGCCGTTAATTTTGGGTCAAGCTCCGTGACTTTGCGGAATTCGCTGATGGCCACTTCGAACTGACGCTGCTTGTCGGCGTCAATTCCGGCCTGCATGTGTTGCGCGGCTTGCGGAGACGCCCCCTGGACTGCCAGCCACAACAAGACGAAGTAAATCACGGTTTCTCCGGTTCGCGAATCTCCAGAAATTGATCAGCAGGGACATTGCTGAGATTTTGATGACTTCCCGAGGGCCATGTGACTTCTACTTGAGCTGTCTTCGATGCTCCCAGTCCAAAGTGCAAGCGTTTGTCATTCGAGCAGAGGTAACTACCCGCCGAGGTCGCGAATCGTGTCTGTCCGTTCACGCGCACCTGGGCCCCGAAGCCGTCGCGGTTGCTGCGCGTTCCGCGAAGCGTGACAGTAAGCCAGTGCTGAGTGCCGCCGCGATTCATGAGTACCTGCGGATGCTCCCCGAGGACAGTCATTACCACGTCTTGCCATCCGTCATTATTCAGATCGCCAAAAGCCGCACCGCGCGCTGGAACCGGAGTTGAAACGCCTGATTCCACGCGTTCGAAACGATGGTTGCGATTCAGCGCGAGCATGGGAGTCTCCCGATAGTGAAGCGATGGGTCGATCTGTTCCACGTTATCCAAAACATGGCTTTGAGCAACGAACAAGTCTTTCGCGCCGTCGTTATCGAAATCCTCGAGCCCGACTCCCCACCCCGAGCTTCCACTCGACAGCATGCCAAGACCAGTTTCAAGGCTGGCATAGCTGAAAAATCCGCTGCCTTCATTATGGTAAACACCGTAAATCTCGCGAGGAAGTTCGGTCACAATCACGTCAGGCTTTCCATCATTGTCGTAATCTTGAAAGACGACTCCCATTCCTGACAATCGCCGGCCATCCTCCGACAATGCTGCGCCCGCAGCCAGACCGCGCTCAGTAAAGGTGCCGTCGCCGTTATTGTGAAAGAGATATTGTTGCATTCCGTCGTTAGCCACATAGATGTCGGTGAAACCGTCGCCGTCGTAATCAGCGAATGTCACACCCAGTGCGCGGCCTTTTTTCGCCGCAATTCCCGAATGCTGGCTTACATCTGTGAAAGTTCCGTCTCCGTTATTGTGGTAGAGGATGTTGGTGGTGGCGGGAAATTCTTCTGGCGGACAGTAGGTATGGTAGTTGCCTCCGCAATCTTTGTTGTGTTTAGTGTCCCATTCCATGTACCGGGTCACAAACAAGTCAAGTTTGCCGTCGTTGTCGTAGTCGAAAAATCCTGCCGAGGCTGACCAGCCGCCGCCAGCCACTCCTGCTTTCTCGGTTACGTCGGTGAACGTGCCATTACCATTGTTGTGGTAAAGGATATTTCTTCCATAATTGGTGACGTAGAGATCAGGGTACCCATCGTTATCGTAGTCGCCGACCGACACCCCCATTCCGTAATTCCCATCTCCAACGTTCGCGAGACCAGCTTGCTCGGTTACATCGGTGAAACTGCCATCTTTGTTCTGACGATAGAGGCGGTTCCAATATTTCGGATCGTGACGATTGAAATTCTCTGGAAACGGCATAGCACTCGCGACTCGGCCACCGTTCACAAGAAAAATGTCCAGCAACCCGTCATTGTTATAGTCGAAGAGGGCGACTCCCCCCGGCATGGTTTCGATCAAGTACTTCTGCGGTGTAGGCGAATTTTGCAAGGTGAAGTCCAGTCCTGCAGGGGAACGTATATCGAAGATTGGTGCTTCAGTAGCCGCGAGGGACAATATCATCAGAGATAAGATCCCGGCTACGCGAAGAAAACCGCCCAAACCGGAATGTCGCCCGGTCTGAGCATCGATCCGGTTATCAGGCAATTCAGCCGCAGGCAATCAACTCTCCTTCAGAACAGTAACTTTAGACCGAACTGAATCAGGCGGGGGTTGGTTCCCGGAGCGGTGCTGGTGACCACGCCGAAATTTGCGTTGTTGCTGCTGCAGCAAATTGTGTTCGGCGGGGCAAACTGCGTTCGGTTGAAAAGATTGAAGAACTCAGTTCGGAATTCAACAGCCCTGCGCTCATCAGGTCCGAAGGTAGTCCGCTTAAAAATTGCGAGGTCGAAATTGGCTATGCCGTCCGATCGCAGGGCAGCATCCACACGCGACTCGTTTCCAAAAGTGAAATCCGCAGGCGCAGCAAAACATGTACTGTTGAACCACTTGTTTAGCCTTGCGGTAGCGCTTCCCGAGGTGGACTTATGGCATCCAGCAACCACATTGGGCCGAGATCCCGCTCCGAACAATGTGGTGTCGTTGGCCTGGCCGTTGCTGAATACGAGAGGGAATCCTCTTTGGAATGTTGTGACCCCATCGATTCCCCAGCCCCCGACGAATTTGTCAATACTCCCGTTCACCGCTGTAAGAAATCTCCTGCCTTGGCCAAACGGCAAATCGAGAACGTAACTGATTGCCAAGCGTTGCGGAACGTCCTGCGAAGATAATGAACGTTCTCCGCGCAAATTATTGTTGTCCTGAATTCCGCCCACTCCAGTCTCCAGCCACGAAGTGAGCGTGTCGGTGTCGCTTATGAGCTTGGCATTCGTGTACGCAACTAACAGGGAACCAGCGCCCGCGAATCGCCGTCGAACTGTGACCTGCAGCGCGTGATAAATGCTGTCGAAGGAACCCTGACCGGCGAGTGCAACGCTTGAATATTGGGGAAAGGGGCGAACAAGTTGTCCCTGAGTGGTGGTTGGAGCTGCCAGTGCCAGCGCCTGTCCATTGATAAAGAACGGATTGGGAACAGACTGCAGCACCGTGACCGCTGATCGTCCACCTGCAGTAAATTGGCGCGCAGCTTGGGCAAAGAGAGTGTCAGATATTTGATTGATCTGCTGGGAGTACTGCTCGAGATGGGTGCCTTTTGATCCGACGTAGGCTCCCGAAATGAGAAATCCCGCGGGCAATTCTCTTTCTATATCCAAGTTCCATTGTCCAACATATCCGGCGGGATGGTTTGCCCGATCAATTTCGGTAATCGAACTCACGACTTGGGTCAAGAATTGTTGTGTCCCCTGCGTCCCCAGGCCCCGACCGGGTGGTGGAGACACTCCATTCGCAAACGGAAGCGCGATCGAGCTGAAAGGATGAGTCCCATCCACGGTCCCGATATAGGTTGTGCTGGCTGCATTAACCATGTCATTGATCGGGTTTACTGCAAAGGAAACATAGTTGGGAATCCAGAATATTCCGTATCCACTGCGGACAATAGTCCGGGGAGTGATGCTGTAAGCCAGCCCGATTCGCGGCGCAAAGTTTGTCTTGTCGAGAGGAATGTTGTTGCGTGACCCACGCGGTACAAGAAATGCATCGCCCTTGATCTCAGAGGATCCTGCGGGCAGGTACTGGTTCAGATAGTTCGAAGCTTTCGGATCAAAATAGGATAGGCGATCGTATCTTTCCGACCATGGTCCCTGCAGTTCATAGCGCAGGCCAAGATTCAGCGTGAGCCTGCCAGTTGCGTGCCACGTGTCGCTAAAGTAAAAAGCACGATACACCTGTTTTCCCGCCGTGAGCGCCGGCACCACAGCCTGGTCAAAGAAGTGATTTTCGAAATTGCTGAAATTATCCGCATACCCCAGTAAGAAGTCGGAGAAAGAAAATCCGCTAAAGCACGGCTGGCCGGGAGCGCAGAATTCGAATGCGCCACTCGCAAGGTTCGTCTGAGAATAATTGTCATATCCAGTTTCAAATTGAAAGCCCAGCCGATAGCGGTGGCGTCCACTCATGATTGTGATGCTGGGAGCAAGATTGTACTGAGTGTTGCGATCTTGAATGTAGCTTTGCCCCTGCGTACACATCACGGTATCGGCGACGTTTGCCACGCAAGGTGTGGGAGGTGTTCGCATTACCGATGGGATGGTCGCGTTATAGCTCGCTGGCCATCCGATTGAAGTTAAATCAAACCCAGCGTTCTTGGGAGTCCGGTTATACCGGAAGCGGCTGATGCTGGCGTTGAAATCAAAAATTATTCCCGGACTCGGGATGTAGTTGTAGGCCGCTGCTACAGAGTTGGTGGAATATTTCTCGCCACAGCGGTCCGCGCACAAACCGTCTGCGAGAGGATCAATCGCTAAATCAGAAACATCCCAGTGGCTGAACCGGACAAAGAGTTTCTGCGTGGTGGCGATGTTCTGGTCGATGCGGGCAACGATCTGGTTCTGGTCGCCTCCCGTGCGGGCGACGGTTTGAAAGTTGTTGATCGTCCCCGATGGGGTCACCACGCCGGGACTATTGGGTGCGGGCCACAAATTCAGCAAAGCTTTAGAGGTCGGATTAATGCGGCTAGCAGGAATCTGATTGCCTGGAAATGGGTTCGGAACGGCGGTGCTCCCCGGACAGGCTCCTTGACTGTTCACAACCCCAGCGCAGGGATCCGTGATAGTCGTGTTGATAGAGGAGAAGTCGCCTGCCCTTTCTGCCGCAATGGGAACCGTAGTCGTGAACGGTTGCCCTGTGCGAAGCCGGAAGCCCTCCGCGCTCAAGAACCAGAATGTCTTATCAGAGCGACCGTAACCGGGTAAGCGAAGCGGACCGCCGGCGTTCGCGCCGAACTGGTTTTGCACCCAGGGCGGCCGGCGCTTCCCGGTTGCGTTCAGAAAATAATCATTCGCGTTAAAAATCCGATTGCGGACGTATTCGTATACCTCGGCGTGCAAGGAGTCAGTCCCGCCCTTTGTGCTCAGATTGGTGACGCCACCCGAGAACTTTCCCCATTCAGCTCCCAAGTTGCTGGTTTGGACTTTGAACTCCTGGATTGAATCCTGTGTGGGAATCAGGACAGGCAAATTTATATAGCCAATGTTCAGCGGTTGACCGTCCAAGTATTCGGCACTTTGATTTCCGAAGGAGCCGCTGACCTGATAATTGGCCCAGCCAAATGGATTGACACCCACCGGTGTCCCATTAGAACTGCCCTGCGGAACGACCGAGGGCGCAAGCGCTATCAGATTGAAAACATTTCGTCCGTTCAGCGGCAGTTCGTTCGCCTTTCGCTGTTCAACAACGGTGCCGACAGTTGACGACTCGGTGTCGAGCACCGGAGAACCTCCTTCTACTGTGATGCTTTCCGAAGCCGATCCCACTTCCATCTCAAAGTTGACTTCGAGAGCGTCTTGAACATGCAGAATAACGTTGGTCTCGATGACCGCCTTAAAACCAAGTTTCTCAACTTCAATGCGATACCTCCCCGGAGGAAGATTGGAGACATAGTACAGTCCGGTTTCGTTCGTGTTGCCCTGATAGTGCACTCCCGTGCCTGTGTTGATGGCGGTAACGATGGCATCAGTGATGATTGCCTTTCTGGGGTCCGTGATCCGCCCGGTTAGCGAAGCACCGGTGGATTGAGCGCTAATAATCCCGGGGAACAAAGCGCCAAGCAGGGCAACTAAGACGGCAAGTCTGCGCATGAATATTTTCGTTTACCGGGTGTAAGGACTGGTAGCTGCACAATCGCAGACGATGAGGCAGCCGACCTAGCTTGAATGTATACGCCTTTCAGATGAGATCTGTACCAGGAAAAGAATATTTTGTGTCGCCTCCTGGGAGTTGTTTTTTGTCTGGAAAGGCTTCGCCACTCTGTTGTATGGTCTTCCGAGATTTTCGGGTCCTCGTGGTTATTCGGGAAGTTAATTGGCTGGGAGTGGACCCTCAATCTACGTGAGTTCCAGGATGAGCTCTCCCCACAACGGACGCATTATTGCTCTTCCTCTGGTTTGGAGCAGAGAGGAGGAGCGATCCGCTCTTTCGGAACTTCCGCACGGACCGCATGCCAGTGATGAAGAGCTTATGGCTCGTCTGCAATCGAATGATTGCAATGCCCTTGATGCGCTGTTCAAGAGATATTCCCGGCTGGTTTTCGGCATAGCCTTGCGAATTCTAGGAAATCGTGGGGAATCGGAAGATATTGTCCAGGACGTGTTCTTCTACATGTATCAAAAACCAGCTCTGTTCGATCCCGCAAAGGGCAGCGCCAAGGGATGGATCGTGCAGATCGCCTTCAGTCGCGCACTTGACCGCAAGGCGCACTTAGCGCGCAGGGCCTACTATTCTGGTACAAATGTTGACATTTTGGCCGATACATTAGTTGGAAGCACCGACATGGAGCAGGAAATAGTCGACAGGCTCAATCGGTCACACCTGCAAAGAGCATTTGAGGAACTGCCTGCTGTCCAGCGGCGGACGATTGAGATGTTTTACTTCGAAGGTCTGCAGTTGCGCGAAATCAGCCAGCGACTTGATGAGTCACTGGGGAACGTGCGGCACCATTTCTATCGCGGGTTGCAACGACTTCGTAAAAGTTCCTTCGTGCAAAGCCTGCGAGCGGCACAAGGGCGATGAACGCTAACTACAACCACGCAGAGTTCGAGGAACTTTGCGCTCTGGCCCATACCGAGACATTATGCGCTGATGAGCGGCGGAAGTTTGCTCGTCATCTCGCAACTTGCGCGGAGTGTTCGGAAGCTTACCGGGAATACCAGCTGCTCGCGACTGAGGGGATGCCCCTGCTCGCCTCCACCCACGCTCAACCGACGCAGGCCACGGATTGGGATGATCGCTCCTCGCGAAAGGCTTTGTTGGCGCGGATTCGTCGCGCTCAGAAGCCGGGTTTACGTGAATCAGAGATACCAACACCGCAGGGAGTCCTGTCTCATCTCTGGGCAGCGGCCACGACCAGGCCTTGGATGCGTGTCGCAATTGCCGCCTGCGTTCTGGCTATCGCGGGCTACGGCTCATATCGACTTGGCATTCACCAGCGCCCAGCGGTTAGGTACGTAGACGTTGCTTCAAATGGAACGCTGAACGTGGCCGCGGAAAAGCAGTCTCTGGACAAACTGATCGTATCTCAGGCAGAGAAGATTGTTGTCCTGCAGCAGGAAAGCTCCAAGCGGCAAAGCGAGCTCGACAGCCTGCATTCAACGTGGAGAATCCTGGACGATCGCTCCAAGGAACTCGCAGCGGCGAACAACACATCGGAACAGGAATTACGGTCAGTTAATGCGCAGCGCGATACTCTTTCAGCTCAGCTTGCGAAGGCGCAGCAGGGATACGAAGACGCCCAGCAAGAGCTGGCAAGCATTCAAAACGAACGCGACAAGGCGCTTCTGCAGGTGGCCTCGCTTGAATCAAGCGTTGACGAACTCAAAGCCGCCAATCAAGACCAGGAACGCAGGATAAAAGATGACGCGCAATATCTGGCGGCAGATCGTGATATCCGCGAATTGATGGGCGCGCGCAAGCTCTACATCGCCGACGTTTTTGATGTTGACACGGTCAGCCGTACCAGCAAACCCTTCGGTCGCGTCTTTTACACTGAAAATAAGTCGCTCATTTTTTACGCTTTTGATTTAGATCGTCAGCAGGGTGTAAAAAATGCAACATTCCAGGTTTGGGGCGAGAAGGATGCGGCCCAGGGAGAGAAGGCACATCCACTAAACCTAGGCATTCTCTACATGGATAGTGAATCAAACCGGCGTTGGGTGTTGCGGTCCGACGATCCCAAACAATTGGCGGCGATTGACGCTGTTTTTGTCACTGTGGAGCCGCATGGCGGCAGCCGCAAGCCCACCAGCAAACCTTTTCTGTATGCATTGCTGCGAAAAGAAGCAAATCATCCTTAACTCGGGGTCTAAACCCGCGGTAGAGTCCGACCTCACTGCCTACCAGCCGGCTCCCAACATTCGGTTACTTCATCTGTTGCGATTGGTACAGATCCTTTCGCATCGTCGTAATACAAGATGGAATTCGAAGAATAGCAGGCATTCGTATCGCTACTCAGAGTTCCCGTGGACGAATTGCATAATTTCTAGAAAATCGGATCTTCGATTCACAACGCTATCTAACTAGATTTCCACTTGTGGGGGTGGGGCAATGTCTTCTCGTTGGCTCTGGACAATCGCACTTTCGCTGACTCTTCTTTTTTCTATGGTTCCCGTCGCCGCCGCGCAGAGCACATATGGCTCTATTACGGGGCTAGTGCAGGACACTTCGGGCGCCGCTGTCACCGATGCCCAGGTGACACTGACTAACACGGGAACTGCGGAGAAGCGCACACAAGCCACCGGGCCTGACGGCCTTTATTCGTTCGTGAACCTCATTCCGGGCGAATACCGGATTGACGTCGAGAAGCAGGGTTTCAAGCACTTCACCCGAGCGAATGTGGAAGTGCAGGTCAATCAGGCCAGCAAGATTGATGCGGTGCTTGCCGTTGGCCAGGTTAGCGAAACGGTCGAAGTCACGACCGAAACACCCCTGCTACAGCCCGAGACCTCCTCGCTAGGCACGGTCGTTGACACACGCGCAGCCAACGAGTTGCCCCTCAACGGAAGGAATATTTTCAACCTTACGACAATTACTCCGTCCGTCATCCCGCAAGGTAATACGATGGGCACCGTAGTCGGCAAGAACCCCTTCGACTTTGCCAACTACCAGATCGGCGGGTCATTCGCCAACGAAGGGGGCATGTACCTGGACGGTCAGCCTCTCAATATCGGCTATATCAATCTGCCGTTCATCGTGCCTACCCAGGATTCGATCAGCGAGTTCAAAGTTCAGGACAACAATCTCGGACCAGAGTGGGGCAAGTTCGCCGGTGGCGTTATCAATATGAGCACGAAGTCGGGAACGAATACTTGGCATGCCTCCGGATACGAATATCTACGAAATAAAATTTTCAACTCCAACGAGTTCTTCAACAAGAGGAATGAAATTGCCAGTGGCAAGTCGAACCAATCGCCGCCCTTCACTCAGAATCAATTCGGCGCAACCATTGGCGGACCCGTGGTAAAGAACAGGACTTTTGCCTTTTTCAGTTATGAAGGCTTCCGGTTGCGAACAGGTACCCCGTTCAACACGACCGTTCCTACAGTCGCCGAACGCGGGGGCGATTTCTCCGATCTATGTCAAACGGGATTTAATACGCCCGACCCCTCTGGTTCGGGCATTAATATCTGTTCCGATACGAACCCGAAGACCGGTGTGCCGGTTCACCAGCTTTACGACCCCATCGCATATACCGGAAGCATGACTGCCACCCATCGCGTTCCCTTCGCAAACAACAACATTTCGGCTTTTATCAATCCCACCTCCGCTTTCCTGTTGAATAAGCTAGTTGCACCTCCCACTGGTCCGGGAACAGTTCTCAATTTTCTGAAGGACGCCAGCACAGGCGGTGACACGAACGAATATGTAGCGCGTGTAGATCAAACGATCAACAGCAAACAAACCGTCTTCGGCCGCTTCAGCTATTTCAAGCTTCTCAGTCTCGCTCAGGACCCGTTTGGTACTGGCCTGTGCAAAGACCGTTGCGCCGAAAATACTCGCAGTAAAAGTTTGGCAATCGGCTACAACTACGCAATCAGCCCTACCACCATCGCCAACGTGAACGCTAGCATTAGCCGGTTCCACTATTTGCGCGCTCCCATTAACGATAATTTTGATTTCACCCAAGAAGGCTGGCCATCTGCCTATACGCCATTGGTTCCGTCGCTTGAGCGCACTCCGTTGACTCCCTGCTTTGGCCAGAATGATGCGCTGGTTGGGTGCAGCCAAGGCCAAAGCGCAATCAACGACCTCAATACTCAATTCAACATTTCCCCGCAAGTCACAATGATCCGCGGACGCCACACCTTTGTTTGGGGCGGACAACTGGAAGAAGGTTATGACAATTACTTGCAAACTAATACCGGGGGCGGCCTGATCTCTTTCGGTGGCGCGTGGACTAATAATGTTCTTGGCACAGCTGGCGCCGGTAATGTTCAAGGGGAGCTAGCAGGCAATGGCGAAGACTTCGCCGACTTCCTACTTGGTTATGGCAACGGTCAAGGCGCAGCATTCGGCAATCAGACTAGCGGGTCGTTGGTGATCTCCGGTCCGGTGTCCGGAAAGCAAACCTATCGCGCACTGTATTTCGGCGATACGTGGCATGCGACTAGCAAGCTTACTCTGAATCTCGGTTTGCGCTACGAACTTCAGGGCCCGTGGTCGGAGCGTTTCGACAGGATGACCTACTTCAACCCGACTGCAACCAACGCGTCGGTAACAGGATGCAGCGGCACGGCGGGCAGCCCTTGCCCGGGCGATATCTTCCTCGTCAAAACCGGCGTCAACCACAGCCGGAACAATCTCCCCCTCTCGAAGAAGGAGATTTTGCCTCGGCTGGGATTTGCCTATGCAGCAAATCAGAAAACAGTGGTTCGCGGTGGATATGGCATCTTCTTCATTCCGAACTACGTTTCCTTCGGCACGAATCCATATGTTGATCCGGTTAGCAGCGCAACCTCAAACTTCTTCTCAAGCACAAACCAAGGATTGACTCCTGCGGCCACCCTCGACTCCAATGGCTGCTCGTTTGTCAGCAATGACGTTCTTAACTGCACCGGCGCGGGCCCCTTCGGCCAGAGTGTCAGCAACCTGACTCCGGTACCCGGACGGAATCCTCAGCCGAACGTATCTCAGTACATCTTGAACCAAAACAACTTTTCTGCGACCGGCTACACCGTGCAGAAGTATGGATACGTGCAGCAGTGGAATTTCGATATCCAGCGTGAGCTGCCCGGTGGCTTCTTTGCAGATATCGCCTATGCGGGTTCGCACGGTGTGCATCTGGAGCAATTTAATACCAATATCAATCAAATTCCGGACCGTTTCATCGCGCAGGCTCAGCAACAGCTCGTCGCGGGGCAACCAGTGGCGATTGCCCAGCTAGTTTGTCCCAATCCCGGCCCCTGTGCGGCCTACCCCTTCAGCCAAAGCCTCCCTTGTGCTTTAGGGGCACCAACTGCGACCGCAACTG
>WNFR01006114.1_pt1 | contig 12306 bp, 9 predicted proteins | sample 5400221 | NCBI WGS metagenome assembly WNFR01 (sample SAMN13153357, study PRJNA577476) | soil metagenome | isolation source: 40 cm soil under Madrone tree | place: USA:California | collected 2016-06-14 | reverse complement strand
CCGCCACGGTCGAGGAAATCACCGGCCGACCCGCGGAGTCCGTCGAGGAGTTCGTCGCGCGGCGAAGCGACCTGTTCGCCGAGTTACGTACAGCAGGGAAGTAAAGCAACCAAGCAGGCCAACCATCCATCATGCGACCTCGCCGCTGTCAATCAGCCGGTACACTGTCGCCGAGCTCACGCGTTGTTTGCGGCTGCCGGTAGCAAGGGGGAAGCAAAATAGTGGGGTCGGGTTCTGTCGCAGAGAGGTTGGAATTGGTGGACGGATGAGCAGGGTCGGTGTGGGGTCCGGTGGAGAGGCTGGAGTAGGTAGAGACGATGCTGAAGGGAAGGCGTGACGACCTGGCTCGTGGCCGCTATTGCTGCATTCGTCGGGATCGTCATTTTCCTCGCTGCTTTTCGGGCGCGATCAGCAGTTGCGCCCACGGTCACGAAGCCAGCGGCGGACGCGGCGGTCAGAGGAGAGACCGAACAGGCCACACGCCTCATTGAACAGGTGTTGTCCTCCGATGAAAGAAACGCGGAGGCGCTATTCGTTCGTGCCTGTATTCGGATCCAGGCCGGAGATCTCAAGGCCGCGACCGAAGACACCAATCAACTCGAGTCATTGCGAGGGAAGCTGCCAGAGGTCCGAATCCTGCGCGAGCTCGTGGTGGCGCGCGGCCAGACGCCGCCGACGGGATGGATGCCCGCGTTTGTAGGTGCGCTCAAGAAGGTCGGCGCGAAGGGCTTGGACCAACACGTTCTAGAGTACGTCCCAACGAGTCGGCGTCCGCTGAGCTCCGACGTAGTGGGTCGCCTTCCTGGCCGCGATGGGTTTCTCCTTCGAGCTGCCGAATCCGGGCAGCCGGCTCCGGCAACGCTCATCAGCGAGGCCGAGCAAATGGTCGGCCAGGAGCAGCCCATCACTATTCTCCTGGCTGCCGCCTCGGTATTGAGCAGTCCTCACGTCGCAGACTCGGACAAGCCGGAGGCAACGACGGCAGCACATGCATTGATCGCGAAGCTCGCCCGAGAGAACCCGAGAGAGATGTATCTCCAGATCTGGGCAGCGCTCAGCGATGCGTCCGATTCTTCTCCTCTGGGAGAGACCGATGTGGCCAAGTTGGAGCACGTCGTCTCATCGACACCAATCGGCCTCCATCTCTCGGGGGTGTATGAGGCGATGCGGACCGCATACACGAAAGTAGATCCTGCACAAGCCAGCGAGGCCGCGTTCGCTGCAACCTTCGCCTTCTATCCGCCTCCGTTTCATGTTGTGCTCATGCGCCGCACGAAGCCGATGATCAAGTCCGGCGATCCCACGCTGCGCCGGCGAGCAGGTCTCGCGGTAGCACGGCTCGCCCGCGAGGTCATGAATCAGGGCTCTCTGCTCGATCTGTCAATCGGCAGCATGTTGCTTGGCAGAGCCGCTGCGCTTGCGGGCGACAGCGATCTTGCCGCGGATGCCGACCGCAAGCGGAAGGAGTTTCAATCCCTACTCAGGGCAGCGGATCGGTTGAAATTCGCCGCCGAGTGGCCCATCGCCGGGCTGATGAGCGAGCTGACCGAGCGGAAGACTCACGGCGAGCTTGAGCTGGTTCGCGAACTGCTCTGAAGCCGCAGTCACTCTTGATGAGCCGCGTGACGGATGGATGGTGCCAGGTGAATGCAGTGGATCAGTCCCCAATCCATCGTGTCGCGTCACACGTACGGCTGACTGAACCGCATCCAGAAACAGAAGATCGGTATGATAGCGATGGCAGGATCTACCGGGCCCTCGACTTCATGAGCGGTCACACGCTCAAGCGTCTCCTCGCGACGGTGGGCGCGCTATGGCTCGCGCGGATGCTCCTCCTCCGGCTGCCTATCGCCACTCAGACGGCCGCAACTGCGGCATGGCAGAGCGCAGCGGGGTGTGGCACACCCCGCCGCGCACGGCCTATCGGCGCGACCGTAAGAGGTCGGATACAACGGGCGCCATGGACATCCTCCACGATGTACTCGGGTTCGCGGCCAGGGGTTTCGTCGTCTTCGCCACGATCGCGCTGACCGCTGTGTTCCTCGTCACCATCATCCGCCGCCGCAGGCCGCCTCGCGGCTGGCTGCTCGTGAAGCCGCTCAACCAGCAGATCGACGCCATGGGAGACGCGTTGCGCGCCGGCGTGATGCGGAAGAAGGACCTCCGGAAGCTCCGCAAGAGCCGAAAGAAGGCGAAGGCTGCGAGACCTGCGGCGAAGCCGAACGTGTTCGTCCTCGAGTTCAAGGGCGATCTCTTCGCCACCGCGGTGAGAAACCTTCGCGAGGAGGTGACTGCAATCATCGCGGCGGCTGGCAAGGACGACGAAGTCGTCGTCCGGCTCGAGAGCGCTGGGGGCGCCGTTCCCCACTACGGTCTCGCGGCAGCCCAGTTGATGCGGCTGCGGGACAAGGCGATCAAGGTCACCGTGTGCATCGATCGCATCGCGGCCAGCGGCGGCTACATGATCGCCTGCGTCGCCGACAAGATCGTGGCCGCGCCCTTCGCGATCATCGGGTCGATCGGAGTCGTCGCGGAGGTGCCGAACTTCCATCGACTGCTGAAGAAGCACGACGTCGATTTCCAGGAGATGACGGCCGGCGAATTCAAGCGGACCGTCAGCGTGTTCGGCGAGATCACGGAGAAGGGACTGAGGAAGTTCCAGGAGGAGCTCGAAGACACCCATCTGCTCTTCAAGGAATTCGTCAAGACGCACCGGCCGGAGCTCGACATCGAGCGGGTGGCAACCGGCGAGCATTGGCTCGCCCGGCGCGGCTTGGAGCTCGGGCTGGTCGACCAGCTCGGCACCAGCGACGAATATCTGGTCGCCCGGGCTGCGGAAGGCAACCTCTACCAGGTCGCTTTCGAGAGAGCGCGTTCCTTGCGCGAGCGGCTGGGCAGCATGGCCACGAACGCGATCGATCGCTCGCTCTCGTCCCTGCTATCGCCATAGGGATTTGTTCGCCACCCGACGCCGTTTTCCACGGTTCCGGCATCGCCGTGTCTCCCGAAGCGGAGGGACGGAAGGATGCCGAGAGTGGTCCTGGTGGGAAGCGATCTGCAAGTGCGTACGCAGCTCTTCGGCTTGCTCGCCGAACATGGCATGTCCGTCGTGGCGGTGGACGATGCGGCCGATGCGATCGCCCGTGTCAACGCGATGGACGCCCCACCGGATCTGGTGCTGGTCGACCGCCGGGTCGCGCGCGAGGGCGAGCGGGAGCTGATCGACTGGATGAGGTCCCGTTCCCGGTTTCGGAAGGTGCCGGTGGTGCTCTTCACGGCGCACGGTGGCGGGTCGGAGGGGGCCACTTCCATCGGCGACCTCAGGGAGGCATTCGACGCAGCGCTGGTGCTCGCCATCGTGCAGGCCATCTGCGAGACGCCCTGACGCCGATCACCGAGCTTCCTTCCTCTTCATCCACGCCGCTCGCCTCTGCTCGAACTTGTCGCTCCAGACCGGATTCAGGGGCTGGCCCGACTCGTAGCGGCCCTTCGCGTCGAACGCGTAGAGGTTCGAGCCCTCGTCCATTACCGTGAAGGTGCGCGGATCGGCGCCTTCGACCCTGCGCGCGCCGTACCAGACCGCGTTGCGGTCGCGCGCCCAGTAGCCACGGTAGATCCGCTCCTTCGGCAGCTTCAGCAGCACCTCGAATGTCGCCAGCTCGGCTTGCTCGAGCCGCTGCCCTTCGAAGGAGATCGCGCCGTCCACAAGCTGGAAGCCGGCGCCGAGATCGAGGACCATGCCGCCGCCCTGCAGCACCTTCACGATCACCAACCGCTTCGAGTTGGTGACCTGGCGGCTCTCGATCCGGTACTCGTAGCGGCGATCACGCGCCGTGCTCGCGGTGGGCGTCTCGAAGGTCGCGGCGTCCGGCAGGTCGAACCGCTCCCACGCGTCGATCCGGTAGTTGGTGCGGCCGACCGGTTCGCTCTGGCCCACGTCGCCATGCTCGCTCCGGGTGTAGACGCCGTTCTTGTCCTTCACCAACTCGCCCAGCAGCGGCTCGAACGTCGCGACGTCAAAATCACGACCCGGCGAACCCGGCCCCACTGCCCAGACCTGTTTCACCACACGGGTGCGCACCGAGGTCTTGTCGGCGCAGAAGCCACGACCGAGGTCGTGAAAGCTGGCCACGTCGATGTTCGGAAGCGGATTCCCGTTATCGAAGACGTGGCCGGCGTCTACGGTGAGCCCGCACACGGTCTTGAGCGTGCCGCGGTCGATCTTGGTCGCGCTCTCCCAGTGGTACTCGGCGGTGAGGAGGATCCCGTTGTTCTGCGAGTACTTGCGGACCCAGAGCCCGCTCCTCGTCTCAGCGTAGCCGTTGCCCAGCCACTTCGGGGTCCCGACCGGGCCGGGCCGGGCAGTGCCGCGTTGGCGCACGAACGTCACCGGCTGGTCCTTCTCGAAGGGAATCGTCAGTCGATCACCCTCGAGCTGGTAGGTGACGACGGCCTCCGCGTCACCGGGCCGCAGCCGGTCGCTCCTGGTCGGGTCGACGAGCCGGAGCGTCTTGTCGTCGGCGACCCAGAAGAACGCGCCCTGGAAAAAGGCGGCGAGCCCGTCCTCACGCAGGTCGAGGACGAGCTTCGGGTTCAACTCGGCCTCCCAGGTTCCGACCAAGGCAGGAGGGCTCGCAGCGAGGGCGGTCATCAGCAGCGCCGAGCCGATCACATGCCCACCCTGATAATCGACGCCGAGATCACGGCCACCGTGCACAGCCTCCGAGCCAAGGAGTGTAGCACCGTGAAGCCCGGTGGCTCAGGGTCGCGTCAGTCGCCGTCGCCGTTCGAATCTTCGGAGCGCGCAACCGTGATGAAGTACGTGATGTCGCTCGAAAACCCGCCGTTGGACCCCGTGAAGTGGATCGTGTGCTCGCCCAAGGCCAGGGGCTTCACGACCAGGTAGTACCCCGCGTCGACGCTCGGATCGAGGTGGAAGCCATCGGGCAGGCCAAAGACGTTGTTCGCTGGGAGGATGACCTTGAACAGCGGCGATTCCTCGAAGTAGCCGTTCTTGATGTTCGGTACGGAGACGTCGTCGATTGTCGTGGTGAGATTGGTGGCGTTCACCATGGAGCTTACCTGCTCGCGGACGTACGCCTCCGTTCGCGTCGCGGGCGGATCGTCTGGGAACGCGAAGTAACCGAGATTGAGCACGGGAATGAGGAGCGCCTTGCCGGCCGGCACAGCGCACGTGCGGGTGACGGGCGCCGAGCCGAAGCTGCCCGCGAGGAACCAGACCTGGCCTCGCTGGCCCTCTGCGCACTGCACCCCGGTTGTGTCGAGCACCGGGTTCGCAGCCACGGGTTGCGAGAGCGCCCACTGCCACCAGTCGACTGCCCATTCACCGTAGCTCTGGTCATAGGGTTCGGCCCCAGGCGGAAAGACACGCGGCTTGTTCGAATCCGCGAAGGCGCTCGCTGGCGCAAGCGCGAGCGCGAGTATCGCCAGGATTCTGCATGCGACGAGGAGACGCGTGCCGTTCGAGTCATTACTGAACGACCGGGACCTGGATGCCATATGTGCCTCCAAATGAATCGTGCCCCCGGCGTGGTCACCGGGCATTGACTTCCAGTCCTTTAGTGGCCTGAGTCCTGCAGTACGATCTGGTAGACGTTGTACCTCACCGACAACGTCGCCAAGTCCACCTCGCCGACGGCGATACCCTTGATGCGATTGAGCCACGCATAGCGGGGATCAGCGGTCCGAAAATTGATGGTTGACTGAAGGGGAATGTAGCGAGGCAGAGTGCCATTCAGAAAGTCTTGCAGACCGTTCGGACCGAACTCCCCGCGCCCGGTATAGTCAATTGAAATCACGGCCCCGTCGTTGGACTGGAAGGTGGTGCGAACGTCGACCAAACCCACCCCGTCAGCGCGGAGCGTGAGCCAGTCGCCGCCGACAGCATTGACCTTTCCGTTCAGGTTCGATCCGGTGATGATGCCCCCAGGCGCGAAGTAGAAGTTGGCGCGCAAGCCCTCCGGGAAAATTCCGATGACCTCCGGCGGGTTGACGAGCGACCCGCTGAAGCTGAAGATCTTGACCAAATCGAATGCGAGCCGATCCGCGTTGTTCGAGTTGTTGTTGCTGTCCCGGTCCCGCGCCATCGCGGGCAGGGAAATGAGCGCAACAGACATAGCTCCAGATACCAGCGCTACTGCGCTCGTTATCGACGACACAGTCGCTCGTCTCAACAGCCCGCGCGTCATCATGGCGACCTCCCCTAACAGTCGGCCGATCAGCGGAGCAGAGGGCGCGCCAGGCAAGTCTGGGCGGGGCACGTCTTAAGCGCTGTTTCGCTGCTTTGCGCAGCGTGGCGCGACTGCCGGGCCATACCCTGCGCCGAAGATGAGCGATGTCAATCGCGACAAAGGACCGAGAGACCATGGGCTTGGGGTGTCGTGGCGGGTCGCCTTCATCGGACCGAGAGACGAAATAGGACCCAAACCGCAATCAGCGCATTTACGCTCGCAACGACGCCGACAAAGCGGACCATCCGGCCCTGCAGATACCTCGTCCGCGCCAAGCAGAGATAACCTACGAGCGCGAACGCAACTGCAGCGAGTCCAGTACCGACGGCTCTGCTCATCGCAAGCTCCGCGGGACGGCTTGCTCCTTCAGAGCTCCTGGAGTGCCTTGTGGATGAGCTGGACGCAGATCGAGCCCTCGCCCACCGCCGAGGCGACCCGCTTCACGCTCGATGAGCGCACGTCTCCCACTGCGAACACCCCGGGAATGCTCGTCTCCATGAGATACGGCCGCCGTGCGAGCGGCCAGCGCGCCTCGGCCAGCTCGTCCGGGCGGAGGTCGGCGCCGGTCTTGACGAAGCTCTTCTCGTCCAGGACCACGCATCCCTGGAGCCACGCGGTGTTCGGATCGGCGCCGGTCATGACGAACAGGTTGCGGATCGGGCGCGTCTCCGATTCTCCCGTTTCGACTTGACTCCATCGGACCCGCTCGAGGCGGTCCCCGCCCTCGAGCGACTCGATCCGCGTCCGCGTGCGCAACTCCATGTTCCGGCTGCTTTCGATGCGCTGGATCAGGTAGCGGGACATGCTCGCCGCGAGGCTGGGCCCGCGCACCACAACGTGCACGCGCGATGCGACCCCGGAGAGGAAGACGGCGGCTTGTCCTGCCGAATTGCCCCCGCCCACGATTGCGATCTCCTCTTGACTGCACGACTGCGCCTCCATGTGCGTCGCGCTGTAGAAGATGCCGCCGCCCTCGAAACGGGAGAGCTCGGGGACGTCCAGCTTCCGGTACCTGGCGCCGGTGGCGATCACGATGGTCCTGGCTTGTACGACCTCTCCGTCGGAGAGATGCACCCGGTACGGGAGCTCGTCGCAGTTGAAACGGACAGCTGTCCGCGCGATGGCCACCTCGGCGCCGAATTTTTCCGCTTGGGTGAGCGCGCGGCCGGCGAGTGCCAGCCCGGAGATCCCGGTGGGGAATCCCAGATAGTTCTCGATCCGCGAGCTCGTCCCGGCCTGTCCTCCGGGCGCGGTGCTCTCCAGGATCAGCACATCGAGCCCCTCCGACGCGGCGTACACCGCCGCGCCGAGGCCCGCCGGTCCTGCGCCAACGATGACGACGTCCCTCACCGCCTTGGCGTCCAGGTCCGGCGTCAGTCCGAGCTCCGCCGACAGTGCCTCGATCGAGGGGTTCCGGTAGACGTAGCCTTCTTCACAGACGATCACCGGCACTTCGTTCACGCCGATCTGCAAACGATCGAGCAGCGCCTGCACTCCAGGCTCGTTCTCCACGTCGTGGTACGTGAACGGTTGCCCGTTGCGCGTCAGGAACTCCTTGATCTGCAACGTGCGCAGTGAATGCCGGGAGCCGAGGAGGACCAGGTCGTTCTCGGCCTGGGAGATCAGCGCCCCCCGCCGGAGGAGGAAGGCGCGCAGCAGGATCTCGCTCAGCTCGGGATCGCGTTGCACGACCGCGCGAATGCCGTCGCGGTCCAGGGCGACGACCGACCCCTGGGCGACCACGCGGGCGCGGGCCAGCGTGACTCGCGCCGAGAGCATGTTGATCTCGCCCGTGAACTGCCCCGGCCCGAGTACCGTGATGGGTTCTTCCCGGCCGGCGACCGGGCGCACGATCTCGATTCCCCCGCTGATCACGAGGAAAAGGTCGCCATTCCGGTCGCCGGGCTCGAACAGGAGCTCCCCGACCCGGATGCTGCGGTGCTGGCCCACGTCCGAGATGCGCGAGATCTGGGCATCGGTGAGGCGGGGGTACATCTGCTCGCGGCGTTCCATCCAACGTCGGTGGATACAATCCCACGGGCGCCGGCGCAAGTGCGGTTTGCCCGCGCCAATCGCGCGACCACGGCGAACGCTGCCCCCGGCGACTCAGAAGGTCGCTGAGGCGATTCGCGAGGCGACGTCGATGCCCGGTCCACGTGGCACGGGCGCTTGACAAACATACCAGCAAGGCAACAATTTCCTGATCAATCTCGATTGCGAGACCGTCCAGGAGATTGACCGGCTCTTCGCGGCGTTCGGCGATCAGGGCAAGGTCACGATGCCGTTGCAAGAGACGTTCTGGGCCGCGCGATTCGGAATGTTGACCGATCGATTCAGCGTCAATTGGATGTTCAACCTGGACAAACCGGCGCAGGGATAGCCGGCTTGGAAGCGCTGGTCAGCGGGCAGCCTGGAGCAGCTTCGCCGAGAGCGAGCGATCCTGCTCCAACTGCGCCGCTGCCCGATAGGCCCAGACGAATTCGGGCTGCCCGGGGTTGCGGCATTCCAACGCCACACGGTACCAGGCTGCCGCATCGCGCACCCGGGACTCTGCTGCAGCGCGAACGCCGAAGTAGTACGGCGCTTCGCACGGCCGCGAGCCGTCCGTCGCCTCGTCCGCGATGTCGTCATCGCCGCCCTCGCCGAGCACGTACCGCGCGAGCCGCACTTCCCAGCTCGCGTGGGCGCCCGCAAGGCCGAGGGAGCGCGCGAGCCGCGCCTTCCACCATGCAAGTGGATCGGAAATCTCCGCCAGCAGCGCATCGCGCCGCGCGCTTCGTTCGCCGCGACGAGCGATCGAGGCGGCGCGCAGCAGGGCGAGGCGATCGGCGAACGCGGGGTCCGGCGGCCTGTTGGGGAACAGTTCCCACAGGGCTTCGTCCGGGCCCTCGCTGTATGCGGATGTAGCGAGATCGCCGTCGACGAGCGCGGAAGGGTCCGGCCCGAGCTGCTTGTGCAACCACGCTTCCGCAGCCGATGCCCCCTTCGCTGCGCGCAAGGCACTCCACGCCCTGAACTGGACGCTTGCGGTCCTCTCCGGCGGCACCTTCTGGCCCAGCAGCGCGTACAGCTCGAAAGCCTGCGCGGCCGCCCCAGCCTTCGCGATGGGAGGTCCGAGCTCCAGGATCGACAGCGGTTGGATGCCGGCCTGGAACAGCGCTTCGATCGCGCGTTTCACCTCCGCCGGGGGTCGGCTGCGGAACACACCCGCGAATCGTTCGCCGATTTCACGAAAGTCGCTGCGCGTCAGCGGGGCGGGCGGGTGCGCGAGGATGTCCGCCGCACCCGCGTCGTCACGACTCCACCACCGCACCTCTGCAACGTCGGCAGCCGTCTCGGCTTGCGGATGGCGGGCGAGATGAGCGAGCAGCAGGCCCTCCGCATCTTCCTTCCTGCCCAGGTGGGCGAGCTGCACCGTCGCCATCCGATAGGCGCAGACCGCCTCCGTCGGAAGCGCGCGCTCGATCATCGTCAGGGCGTCTTCGTGCCGGCCCATCGCGTCGAGCTGACGGGCCGCTGCGCACCTCACCCGCGCGACACGGAACGAGTCGTCCTCTCCATACGCCCGCAACAGGTCGAGCGCCGTGGCGAGGGCGTCGGCGGACCGTCCGGCGTCGTGCAGGAACCGGATGAGTCGCTCATGCGTCGGGACATCGGCGGGGCGCTCGCGCCCGAGACGTCGCAAGACGCGCTCTGCCTGCGCCTTCGGTCCGCGATCCGCCAGCGCCCCTGCCGCCTCGAGCCGCGCAGGGAAGGGAAATCTTTCGTCGAGCGCGAGCTGTTCGAGCCGGTCGATGGAGCCGCGCTGCTTCGCCAAAGCGACCTCGTCGAGGGAATACGCGCCGGGCGCATCGTCGACGACGCTCGCAACCAGGTGCCCGGAGCGATCGAGATCGCGCTCGTGGATGCGGAGCATTTCCGCCCAGATGAGACGGCTGGCGGGTCGGGAATCGAAGTGGCGCCAGGCGACGCGAACGGCCTCGATGATGCGCGGATCCGGCGATTCGGACTGTTTCCCCATTGCGTCGAGGAGGTCCGCGGCGGCGCGGGCGCCCGGCAACTTCGACGTGGCCAGCGTCTCGTACGCCTCGTCGAGGCTTCCCCCATCCGCGGCGATCCTCGCCTTGAGCCAGCGATTCAGATGGGCCCCGGCGGGCACGGGCCAGGTGCCGAGCTCGTCAGCGAGGCCGGTCGCATCGTTGCGGAGAACGTAGCCGGACCGCGCCGAGCCCAGGAGGGCCGCTGCCGTCGCCGCGGCGTACCAGGCGCTGGTATCCGCTCCCCGCCACAGAGGGCCCTCATACGTCGTGTCCGCCTGGCGGAGGTCCTCCGCGAGCCGCGCCCGCAAATCTTCGTTGTTCGCCAACGTCTGCAGGGCCGATCTCTGCGCGCTCATCAACACGATGAGCAGCTCGGCATCTCTTGGAGCTGTCGCGCGCACACTTTCCAGCTCGGCCACCGCGAGGGCCGGCAGTGCCTCGCTCGCGGCTGCCACGACCTGGAGGTCTGCGTCGAGCAAGAGCTGGCCGACCGCGGGAACGGAGACGTGCTCGTTGTCGCGCGAGGCGCCGATCCAGCGGCGCAAAGCCTGCTCGTTCGCATCCTGCATCAGCCAGCGAAGGAGCAGATGGCGGTCGCCTGCGTTGGCGTCTTTGCGTCGCGCTGCATCGGCAAGCTTGCGCCGATCGAGCGTCACGAACGCGTGGAGCGCCGGCTCGTCCTGGGCGGGGGCGAGAGCGCGTGCGGCCCCGGCGTACCCGAGGGCGAGTGCGAGCATTGCCTGCTGGCCGCGAGCGTCGGCTCCCGCCGCTGCATCGGCCGCGCAGAGCGCGATGGCGTGCGCGTCGAGATGATCGTCCGCGTCGAACGCTCGCGGGACCTGGAGCATGAGGGCGGCGGCGGCCGAGGCGGCGTCGTGGAGGACTGCCGCCCCATGGTCGCCCCGAGACCATCGCGTCTGCGCTTCCCGGATCGCAGCGAAGGCTTCCTTGTGCCCGCGCACTGCGCGAATCCGCGGGGCCTTCCCGGTGACCTTGGCCGCGGCCACCCACTCCCGGGCGAGTGGGGAGAGCGCGTTCATCAACTCGGCGAAGTCCGGCAGCTCGGCGACGCGCCCGATCTCGCGTTCACCGATCGAGAGGATCCAACGGCGGTCGGAGAAGCGTGCCGAAACGTCTGCTCCGGCCAACTCCCGCGCCGCGAGCAGGAACCTGCGATCGGGTCTCAGCCGGAGGGCCTCATCGAGCGCGAGGCGTCGCTCGAGGGGATCCGGGGGCAGGGGCTGCGTCTTGAGCCCGAGCCGACCCGCGGCCGCTTGCTCCGCTTCGCTTTGCGCGCGAATCCGCTCGTCTTCCTTGAGCTTTCGCTCGCGCCACCCCCATGCCTGGACGCCAACAACCCCCGCGGCGGCGAGGACGCACAGGGCGATGAAGATCGCGATGCGTTTCATGAGCGCTTCCTCTCGTGATCCGATCACGGTAGCGCAAGCCGTCCGCTCGCCGAAACTTCACGTCGAGGTGTGAACGACACCGCGCGGCACACACCCATGTCGCGGCTGCGCTGACGGTCAAGATGCCAGGTCCCGGCGGCGTCCTGGCGCTCGAGTCGGAGCCAAACAAGGATCCAGCCGTTGTTGCGAGAGCCGCAGCGGAGACCGCAACAGGTCCGCGAGCACTTCCTCAGACCGCCGCGCGACCGCCTCGGCCGAGCCCGGCGCGCAAGCGCGCCACCGTGGCTTCGACCAACGCGTTGACCTCGGAGGAAACATGTTTCACGGCGGCCTTGCGTCGACCGTAGCAGAACGGCCCGCGGCCAAGCCATGCACCCGCGGCGCCACCGGCGTCTCCCAATCGATCCGGTGCTCGAACAGCCAGCGCAGGGCGCCGAGCGGTTGCGAGCCCCGGCGGAAAACCATCCGCAGCGCCAGGTCACGAATGACCCTGCCGATCGGTCCTGGTGCCTTGCCGGTGCCGTTCCTCCTCCCGTGCGCCACCACCCGTTCGACCCGCTCGCGGCGGAGCGCCTCGTATGCGGTAAACGCCCCCTCGATGCCAGG
>WNFR01006113.1_pt1 | contig 12307 bp, 9 predicted proteins | sample 5400221 | NCBI WGS metagenome assembly WNFR01 (sample SAMN13153357, study PRJNA577476) | soil metagenome | isolation source: 40 cm soil under Madrone tree | place: USA:California | collected 2016-06-14 | reverse complement strand
AGGTCTTATATTCGCGACTGCTTCGTTCGCGGAGCAGGTACTTCCAAGGTCGTCCTCCAACCTGTCCTCTCTATTCTTTCTGCCTGATCCTTGGGCCTGTGACGCACCCGGTCGTATATGTTGCTTGGGAAAAAGGCGCTCGTTGTCAGCGCCTCAGCAGGGGCGGGCTTTTCCCTTGTGCTTCTTCTATTTCTCGGTAGGACGGCCTTCCACAGCTCACCTGTGAAGCCACCCGGATCTTGGAATCAGGACGCCATCAAGGCTACTTACGTCGGAAGCCAACTCAGACAGATCGACAAGGCACTTGCCGCTCTGTTTCTCGCCTACGATCTGGAAAACAATACAGACCGCGATTATCGCCTGGCCGATGCGCCTGGTGTCGTCATCATGAGCAGGCTCAAGTCCGACCATAGTTTGAGTCAGGAGGAACTCATAAGACTCAGCTATCCCGCCTTCTTACCTGCGAACCAGCGTGTGCGCGTCGCAATCGAGATCTCCTATCCCTTCGTCTGGCCCGATCCAGGAGATCCCGCTCTTGAGAACAAGCTCAAGGATTTTGTGAAGCAAAGACTAGCGAAGGTGGAAGAGTTTGTACTCTTCGATGAGGTGAACCGTTGTCAGGTCCAACTCCCAAGTGTCTGGCAAGAACTAGAACGGGATGCAGGAGTGAAAAATTAATCCTCAGCGTTGGATGTCGCGGGCGGAGGCCGCCAGGGAACCTAATTCTCGGGTGGAGCGAACGCGCTTAAGACCCAACGGCGAAACGAGCATGTCTCTGAGAACGCAGAAAGAACAGGTCGAGACTGATAACCGACGTCTGTACCCAAGAGGGGTAATCAGAGGAGTCGTGCTCGTGTTTTTCGGCCTGGGCAAGTGGGGCAAGCTAATCAATATCAGCGAAGGGGGAATGGCGTTCGAATTCTATCAACCCCCGCCCAGCGATCAACCGATCAGCTTTGGTCTCGAAGTGATGGGCTTTGAGGCAGCCGATCCTTCAGGCCAACTCGCCACTGATTCAATCCACGCAGACGGTCAAGTCGTATGGACACGCGATTTTGAGAGATGCTCGGGGGTGCAGTTCGTCGATATATCTGGGGGCACGCGGCAACAGATAAGACAGTGGCTTTCGATTGAAGCTCCCTCAGAGGCTGCTGCAGTGGGCGAGAAAGCCCAGCGCGATGCGATAGAGACAGAGTTACGCGGACGGCCACTGACACTTCACGAGACGACGAATCAGACGACCGACGAGGGGCACCTCTGGAATGACGAGTTGGCCCAATCCAGCAATCCAAAAGTACTCTGGGGGCCCGGCTCCGACGAGCAACCCACACTCGAAGATCCATCCGACACGAACTCTCAGTTCGGTCGGGCCGCGCCCATGAGCATGGCGCGTTGGGTCGCCGTCCTGGCGATACTCAGTGGGATAACGACAATGATCCTCTCGCAGCGAGTTCATTTGGCTGCGCTGCCCGAAAATATCCGAGAGTGGCACATCGGCAATAGGGCGTTGCCCCGTGCAGAAGAGAGTTCGGTCGCTAAAAAGCCACCAGTCTTTCAAGTTGAGACGGTGGACATGAACAACAGGAGGAGGCTCCTAACGTTTGAAAAAGATGTGTTCGCTGTCGACGGGTGGTTGTCCTCCGGTGCGGCGGCCTCTCGCACTCCGAACAAACACTTCTTGATTAACCCTGCTTCCCCTGCTGAAAGTACAACCACGGAAAGGCGACCATCGCTTTCGAATCTCAATCTGGGTAAGCCCACGGTGACTCGTCCCGTGACAAATGCTTCGACAGAAGACTCCACGCTCGCTCTCGGGTCAGGGGTTCCCAGCAGCGTGGCGATTCGAGCGGGCGATCCTTCGGGAGCAATTCTTCCCAACACGGCGGTGCCGGTTCCAGCTGCTCCGCCCGCACCTGTGGGTGGCCAGGTCCAGGAGGCGATTCTGATCTCGTCAGTGCCTCCGACTTATCCTGTCTTGGCCAGATCGGTTCGCCTCCAAGGGGAAGTCACGATTGATGCGGTCATCGATTCGACCGGTAGAGTTGCGGCCATGAAGCCACTCTCTGGTCCGGTCGCTTTACAACACGCCGCGATGGACGCCCTACGGCAGTGGAAATACGAGCCAGCGCGATTAGATGGCCAGCCGGTGTCGACACATCTGTCTGTGACAATCAAGTTTCGCCTTAACTAGTTCTCTAGCGTTCCCAAGATGCTTAGAGGGCTGCTTTCGTTGGTTCGGCAATTCCAGGTAACCCGTAACGCAAGCCGTAATGGGGGAAAGGCCGCTCCGTTCCGGGCTAACCTTGTCTTTGGAGTAGCGGTCGGGTTGGGCAGGAGTGTCGATGGGCGGGCACGGTGTCAGTAGTTCGACATCTACCTCAGATTCAACCAGCCGGTGCTTTCGGCTTGTATGTCCCTCATTATCAGTGTATTTTCGTCGGCTCTTAGCCGGTCCGCCTAAAAGGACTGGCCTATGCACCGTAAGAGCGTCACGGCTCATCTTAAAGAGAATCAACGAAACCCAAACACGGAGGCTCGCGATGGCGCTCCCAAGGTCATCTGTACCACTCCAACTGCCAATGGCCGCCGCGTTTTTAGCGGTATTCCTCGTAACGGGTGTGTCACTGCTCAGTAGCGGGTGCGGAGAAAAGAATGCGCAGGCCGGGAAGCCAGCCGCGGTTGATGTGGAGGTCGCTCCGGTTGAGCAAAGGGACGTTCCGATCTACGGAGAATGGATCGGCACGCTCGACGGATTAGTGGACGCCGACGTCAAGGCTCAGGTGACCGGCTACCTGCTCAAGCAAGCCTACGTGGAAGGTTCCTTCGTCAGAAAGGGCCAGCTGCTCTTTCAAATCGATCCGAGACCCTTTGAGGCCGTTCTTGATCAGGCGAAGGCCCAGTTGGCACAGGCTCGGGCACAACTCGCCAACGCGGAAGCCAACCAACTCCAGGCCCAGCTCAACGTGAACAAGTACACGCCACTGGCCGAAGAGCAGGCCGCCAGCCAGCAGGATCTCGACAATGCCGTCCAGACGAATGTTGCGGCCAAAGCCACAGTGCTGAACTCCAAAGCGGCGATTGAGGCGGCCGAGGCGGCAGTGAAGACCGCTCAGATCAATCTGGATTTTACTCGGCTCGTTGCGCCGATCGACGGAATTGCCGGGCAGGCCCAGCTTCAGGTCGGCGCCCTCGTCAATACGAGTAGCGCAGCCATAACGACCGTTTCAACAGTTGACCCCATCAAGGTCTTTTTTACGGTAAGCGAGCAGGAATACCTTGCCTTCAATAGGCTGTACCCGACAGAAGCCATTCGGCAAAGCCAGGAGAAGCGCATGCCTCTTGCGCTAATCCTCGCTGACGGCATGACTTATGGCAAAAAGGGAAGAGTCTCCTTCGCGGACCGCGCGGTGAATCAGAATACCGGTGCAATCCGTATCGCCGGACTTTTTGATAATCCCGGAAATATTCTGCGTCCCGGACAGTATGCCCGGATCCGTGCCGCAACCAGTATCCGTCAGGGCGCTTTGCTCGTTCCCCAGCGCGCGGTCACGGAACTTCAGGGTTCGTATCAAGTCGCAGTGGTTGACCCTGAAAATAAGGTCAACATCGTGTCCGTAAAGGTCGGGGAGCAAGTCGGTTCCATGTGGATCGTTGAAGACGGGTTGAAACCCGGCGACCGCGTGGTCGCCGAGGGCGTGCAAAAAGTCCTTCCGGGCGCGCAGGTAAATCCCAAGCCATTTTCGGCGCAGTCCAGCGACGCGAAAGGCAAATAAAATCCGATGTCTAAATTCTTCATCAATCGACCCATTGTGGCGATGGTCATCGCCATCCTAACGGTCATCATCGGCGCCATTACCATCACTGCTCTCCCGATCGCCCAGTTTCCCAACATAGCCCCACCCGAAATCTGGTTGCAAGCGACGTACGTCGGTGCGGATGCGGAAACGCTCGAGCAGTCCGTAGCCACGCCCATCGAACAACAGATGAGCGGCGTGGATAACATGGACTACATGTACTCGCTGAACGCCACCGCTAATGGCCAGACGCAGATGATCATCGATTTCGATGTGAAGACAGAGCCGAACACGGACCTGATTCTCGCCCAGATGCGCGAGACGCAAGCCGCCTCCCAACTTCCAAGCGACGTCAACAACTACGGCGTCACGGTGCAGAAGTCCGTGACATCGCCGTTGATGTTGATCAGCCTTTACTCACCGCACGGCACGTACGATGCGGAGTTTCTGGCCAACTACGCCTATATCAATCTTCGTGATCCCATCACGCGCTCGCAAGGTATCGGCAATGTCCAGATTTTCGGCGCCGGCCAATATGCCATGCGCCTTTGGGTGAAGCCCGACCAGCTGGCCAAGCTGGGAATCACCGTCACTGATGTCATAAACGCCATTCAAGCCCAAAACACCGTAAACCCTGCTGGCCAAGTCGGTGGCGAGCCCGTTCCCAAAGGCCAGGAGTACACCTATGCGGTGCGAGCGCAGGGACGCTTGCTTTCCCCCGAGGATTTTGGACAGATTGTTCTGCGCGAAACCTCCGATGGTGGAATCGTGCGCGTTCGGGACGTGGCTCGCGTCAGCCTGGGTTCTCAGGACTACAGTTGGCTGGCACGGCTGAACGGTAAACCGGGTGCCATCATTTCCGTGTACCAGTTGCCTGGGTCCAACGCCATTGAGGCGGCTGCGGGTGTCAGGAAATACATTGCCGAAGCCAAGCGCCGCTTCCCCCAAGACATGGATTATGTTATATCGCTCGATACCACCAAGGCAGTAACGGCAGGAATCAAAGAAATCGTCGAGACCCTTGTGATCGCCATCGTGCTGGTGATCCTTGTTGTGTACGTCTTCCTGCAGGGCTGGCGCGCCACGCTGATTCCGATGGTTGCTGTACCGGTGGCGCTCGTTGGCACGTTTGTGTTCTTTCCCGTTTTTGGCTTCTCCCTCAACACAATTTCCCTGCTTGGGCTGGTGCTCGCCGTCGGCTTGGTGGTGGACGACGCAATTGTGGTGGTGGAAGCGGTTGAGCGTCACATTGAGGAGGGTCTCGCTCCCAAGGAAGCGGCGCTTCGCGCTATGGAAGAAATCTCCGGCCCGGTCGTCGGCATCGCTTTGGTCCTATCGGCTGTGCTGATCCCCACCTCTTTCATCCCAGGGATCACCGGCCGCCTCTATCAGCAGTTCGCGGTGACCATCGCCGTCTCAGTGATCCTTTCGGCTTTCAACGCGCTAACCCTCAGTCCCGCGCTGGCTGCCCTTTTGCTGAAGCCCAAGACGGAGAGCAAGGGGCTGGTGAGGAACTTCTTCCACTGGTTCAATCGCGCTTTCGAGCGTGGCACGAACGGTTACGTTCGCGTGTGCGCCGCGTTGGTTCGTAAGGGCGCCTTCGTGCTCATCATCTTGGCCGTCGTGGGCGGGATCGGCGGCTTCTTCAGTCGCCGCGTCCCCTCCAGTTTTATGCCGGACGAAGATCAAGGCTATCTGTTTATCAACCTGCAGCTTCCTAAGGCCGCTTCACTCCAGCGCACAGACGAAGCGGTCAGGAAAATCGAGAAAGTCCTGGCCCAAACTCCGGGCGTGCAGTACACCACAAGTGTCATTGGCTTCAGCCTCCTGAGCTTCGTCCGCACGAGCTACAACGCCTTTTTCTTCGTCACACTGAAACCCTGGGATGACCGGAAAAAGCGAGAAGAGCAGTATCACGAAATCGAGGAGCGCCTGAATGCACAACTCAGCCGGCTTCCCGACGGAATCGCATTCAATTTTTCTCCTCCCGCCATCCCGGGCGTCGGCAACGCCGGAGGATTCACCTTTGTCCTGGAGGACCGCTCCGGCAAAGATATCGACTTCCTGGCGAAGAACGTGAACACGTATCTGACGGCGCTTCACAAGCGCCCGGAGATTGGTTTCGCAGCCACAACGTTCTTACCCGGCGTTCCGCAGCAGTTCGTCAATGTGGACCGCGACAAGGTCATTAAGCAGGGCGTCCCAATCAGCGATGTCTACAGGACCATTCAGGTCTTCATGGGCGGATACTTCGTCAACTACTTCAATCGCTTCGGGCGCCAGTGGCAGGTGTACGTCGAAGCCGAAGGCGACTATCGCACGCGCGCCGAAAACGTCGGCGAGTTCTACGTCCGCAACGCGAGCGGCGACAACGTGCCTCTTTCCGCCTTGACCAGAATCGAGCCCCGCTCCGGTCCCGAGTTCACCATGCGCTTCAACGAATATCGGGGCGCGCAAATCAACGGCGGCCCCGCGCCCGGCTACAGTTCCGCCCAAGCCATGAAAGCTCTGGAAGAAACCTTTGCCCAGACCATGCCGCCGGAAATGGGCTACGACTACATGGGTATGTCCTACCAGGAAAAAGCCGCTCAAGAGGGTGTACCGTCATGGGTGGTCTTTTCCTTCTCGCTGTTATTCGTTTTCTTGATTCTCGCCGCGCTGTACGAAAGTTGGACGCTGCCGTTTAGCGTGCTCCTCAGTACGCCCGTCGCCGTCTTCGGTGCCTTTGCGATGCTGTGGCTCCGCCGCACAGTGGCGTCGTGGTTTTTTCCGCCCTATATGGTGCAAATCGAAAGTGACGTGTACTCGCAGATTGCATTGGTAATGCTCATTGGTTTGACCGCCAAGAACGCCATCCTGATCGTTGAATTTGCCAAGGATGAATACGAAAAAGGGAAGCCTCTGCTGGATGCCACGTTGGAGGGCGCACGTCTCCGCCTGCGCCCCATCTTAATGACCTCTTTCGCATTCATCTTCGGCACCTTCCCGCTGTGGATCGCGTCAGGTGCCGGATCGGTGTCTCGGCAGATCATCGGCACGGTGATTATCGGCGGCACGCTCGCAGCCAGCGTTATTGGAATCTTTCTGATTCCTCCCATATTCTTCCTGGTCGAAAAATGGTCCGGGGCTGGCAAACAACCCCAGCTCGCTCAAGCCGAGGGAACCCCCGCTCCCGCCCCAGGTGATTGACCAGGTGACTGAAATGACTCAACACCTGATTCGCTCGGGAGAAGAAATGCTCACTGCGCGCACAAGAGGATTCGTCATCCCAGCCCTGCTAGCCGGAATCGCGCTCACAGGCTGCAAGGTTGGACCTAATTACCGCAAACCCGTGGTTCCAGTCCCCACCGCCTATCACGGCCCGAACGATGGTGCGCAGGAGCAAGCCGAAGCGCAGGCAGCTTCCTTTGCAGACCTTCCCTGGTGGCAGATCTTCCAAGACCCTGTTCTGCAGGACCTGATCCGCCGTTGCCTAAAGCAGAACTACGACCTACAAATAGCCACGGAGAGAATCACGCAGGCGCGCGCTCAAGTTACGATTACGCGATCAAACCAGCTCCCGCAGGTGGGCTTAACGGGCTATGGGACGGATGAGCGAGCCTTTAGCGGCTTCCCCTTCAAAACAAAATATGCAACCTATGCCGCCGATGCGACCTTTCAGTTGGATCTTTTTGGCCAACTGCGACGCGCCACTGAATCGGCGCGCGCTCAGTTGTTATCCACCGAGTACGCTCAGAAGACTGAGATCCTCACGCTGGTCAGTGACGTGGCCAGTGACTATTTCGCGCTTCTGTCGCTGGACCTGCAGCTCCAGATCACTCGCGACACCATCAAGACCCAGGAAGATGCCGTCAAGCTGACGCAATACCGCCTCCAGCACGGCGTCGCCACAAAGCTCGATGTCCTGCAAGCTAAACAAGTACTCGACACCGCAAACGCGCAACTCCCCGAACTGCAAAGGCAGATCGGACTGGAAGAGGATGCGCTCAGTATTCTTCTGGGCGATTACCCCCACGAGGTGAACCGTGGACTCAAGCTAGTGGATCAACAGCTGCCACCCGAGGTACCTGCGGGTCTGCCTTCTTCGCTGCTTGCGCGGCGTCCCGACATTTCCCAGGCCGAGCAGAATCTGATCTCCGCGAATGCGCAAATCGGAGTTGCCAAGGCTGCCTTCTTTCCGCAGATTAACTTCACTGGAACCGGTGGCGGCGCTGCCGGGCGAACCACAGTGTTCACGACCTTGCTGGATACCAATATAGGAACCTGGGGCGTAGCCGGGCAAATTACTCAACCTATTTTCGAAGGCGGTCGCCTGCGCGGGAACCTTCGCTACGCTCAGTCGCAGCAGCGGCAGTATCTAATCGCTTACAAACAAGCCATCCAGTTGGCCTTCAGGGACGTCTCCGATGCTCTCATCGGTTATCAGAAGTATTATGAAGTCCGCAAAGCGCAGGAAGACACGGTTCAAGATCTCAGCGATTCTGTCAGCACATCACTCAAACGCTACCGCGGCGGCATCGCCACCTACCTCGAGGTCCTCGACAACCAGCGCTCTCTCTTCAACGCCCAACTGACCCTCGCGCAGGATCGCGGCAACGAGTTCCAGAGCCTCGTGCAACTGTACAAAGCCCTCGGCGGCGGCTGGCAGCAATAGCAATCCGAACAGTGTGATTGGGCGCGTCCACGTTTACGCTGCACTTGCCGCAAGACGGCGATAACTCGGGCTCCATGATTGGCGTTATACTTAGTCGCCCGCCCGCATCTCCTCGCGGCCCTTGGCGATCCCAGCCAGAGTCACCTGTATCCTCTATAACGACATAAGGAGTCGACCTATGAGCAAGCTGTGCGTTGGCCTAATCGGTTTCTTATTTCTCACCGCCTTTGCATTCGCAGATGCAAAGAAGGAAGAAGAACGCGTAGAAAACTCCGGAAAGGTCATCAAGGAAATCCTGAACGTACCCGATAACATTCCCCAGGATCTTCTCGATAAAGCAAAATGCGTCATTGTGCTTCCCTCCGTCATTAAGTTTGCCATCGGCATCGGTGGAAGCTATGGTCGCGGCGTCATGACCTGCCGGACCGGTGAAAACTTTACTGGACCCTGGGGCTCGCCATCCATCATCGCGCTGGAAGGCGGGAGCGTCGGATTCCAACTCGGCGGCCAAGCCACGGACTTTGTTCTGCTTCTCATGAGCCCCCGCAGCGCGGAGGGCGTCTTGACCAGCAAGGTAAAGCTGGGTGCGGATGCTTCTGCCGCCGCCGGTCCCAAGGGCCGTGATGCAGCAGCCGCAACCGACGCTACCCTGAGAGCCGAGATTCTCACCTATTCCCGTTCCCGTGGTCTCTTTGCGGGCATCTCGCTTGAAGGCTCCACCCTCCGACCCGACAAGGGTGGCAACAAGGATCTGTACGGCAAGGAGTTGAGTGCCAAGGACATCGTTCTTAAGGGAGCGGTGCCTCCGCCCCCAGCTGCGCAGGAACTCCTCGCCACCTTGAACACCAAAACGCCCCAAGCCAAATCCGCCGACTGAGCTTGGCTCAACCTTCTTTCTTCGATGCGTCGCCGCTGGAAGCTGATGAACGTTTGAAAATGGTGGCGGCGTGTCCGGACGACTTTCAGTTTCTCGATTGCTACGCAGAGACGCTAGCCAGAGCGTCTGTTAGCCGGGCAATTGAATCAGCATCGAGAACGCCTCGGTCTGGAATTCCTTGCTGGCTCGCGAATTCGGAGAAGGCCGCTAACGTTTGCACTCCCGCGACGCCGTCGACCGGTCCCGGGTGGAAACCCAGATATGTGAGATACAACTGCGCGCCACGGACGTTTACATCCGGCAGCGCCCCGCTCGAATACTTCTGAAACTCGCCGCTTAATCGCACATCGTAGCGGTTAATGGCGTAGTTGGGCCCATTGTACCCACGCGCGAATGAGGTCCAGTCGTGGGCCTGCAGAGAAGTATGCAAATTCGAGGCGACAAGGAACGCGGCCATGGCTGCGAGTTGGTCATCTTCGGATTGGCACATCGCAGCAACCATATCCTCGACGTTGCGGAATCCAGCGGACCGGTAGTTCTCGCCCATAATCTGCGCGATTCCCCAGGAAGCGCTTTGCAGCGCAGAACTCGTGTCTTTGGCCATAGCCTTAGCGAGCCTGTCGTATTGCTGCGCTCCCCTCGGACCGTAACCGCCGGGTGATGGATCGCTGATATCGCCATCGTCATAGCGCCCCTGCGTCAATCGATGAAAAATATGCCGCTCGTAAAGTATTTGCGGGCGCCGATCCGGGAGAAATCCGCAGCCTGACGTTTCGACGGCAACTACCGTCCAAATCTCAGCAGCGTGCACACCAAGGTCAGCACTCACTTTGGCGAGCCCGTCGGAACTGAGACCGAAGGCATCGCCTTGAAAGGGAATTGATTGCGGCATGTTGTCCTTTTCTCCGCTTTTCCGTTAGGCCGCTGCAGGAGCTGCCGCCGCATTTGTCGAGGGGGCGCCCGTTTTTAGCTTTTCCGGAAACTTGAACCCGACGTAAGTGCCGGAACTGATGCCCATCAGGGTCAGCAGTGACGCGTCGAACTCCGGCATCGTCATGTTGCGATACACCGACCAGACGAAAATGACTCCAAGCACGATAGTCCACGCCACCATTTGAAAGCGATGAAAACTGACATTCTCGCCGTCGCTGAGGATGTCAGTCAAAAATCCCTTGCTGGTTGCAGGCAAGTTGTCAGAGGGCGACTGAGTTAGAAGTGCTTCCACCTGCGCCAGCCGATTCTTCTTCTGTAGCAACTCGGCCTCTGCCGCGGAGCCCGGCGTTACTTGCGTCGAGGTGAGATCTTTGACGCGTGCCGTAAGCGCCGCGCGTTCCGCCGCGAGTGTGTCGGTGGCAGCGTTTTTTTGCTTGTCGACGAACACCGCGGCCAGTCCCGTCGTGGCGCTGATGCCCAGCAAACCAAGGACCGAACCCATAGGTACGTGCACCTGTTTCGTCATCAAGCAGATGTAGACGTAAGCCGCCAGCGAAAGACAAAACCAAAACGCCATCTGCACAAGGCCCAGGCTGAAGGGACTGCGCTGCGGTCGAGTCGGCGCGGCAACGAGCGTGTAGCGCAGCAAGTCGGTCGTCTCAGCCAGGTACAGCAAAATTCCGATCATCACCACAAACAGCGACAGGATCCAATACCAACTCTCCGAACCGGTGACTACGGTCGCATACGCAGTGCTGTCATAGAATTGATTGTCTTTTACAGTTGCGACGGTGATCAGCGCCTCGCCGGCCTCTTCATGGCGTGAGGCATCCACAATCGCCGCCCACGCTTTCCAATCCTCAGCGTCCGAGGCATCTAGCTGTAGAACAAAATTCAAATACTCCTGCTCGGACGGGCCAATGCCGCTGGGAGCCACATTCTTCAGTACATGCCCTCCGATGGATAGACGCAGATCGTTGGGCTGGTGATTTTGCACGTATGTCCAGTCGTGCAAGCCCATGATGCATACGGTTATTTGTCTCCCCATACCTACATAGGTTGTGGTGTTGAGATGCAGCGCCGGATTGCCTGGAACGACCAAAAGGGTTGAGCTGTTGGCCGCATTCACAACCGCTGGAGAGTTCCCCGCGCCGTTGTTCGTATCGGATCGATCCTTTAGTGCTTTGTATCCTTGACTCGCGCAACTCCGTGTCTGGTCGATGGGTGCTGCTGACGTGCCGGAAACCGTATTCGCGGCCGGGCCAAGGACGGCGCCTGAAGCGAGCAAGGTGAGTAGACACGAACGGGCTGCTGGGATCGCCATGGCGGTTCCTCTATTCTTTAAGTCAACTTCTCCGTGGGCTGTGTGGTTCCGTTAGGTAATGGTGCTAAACACAGGCGAAACGTTTCAAAGTCTGTGCAGTGTTCAGCTGAGCCGCAGTTCGTCAGGGCACGGCTTCACAGCTTGCGGAAAAAGTCCGATTAAGTAGGGGGTCAGAGCTTCAGCTCCGACATAAAGCACGTCGCATGAGTGCGCTTCAGCGCCTGAGGAAACGTCTTATCCCCTTTTTCCGCAGCCTGTTCAGCCGTGCCGTAACTGAAGCAAAATCCACAAGGCTTTAGCCGCTGGGGGCTCGCCCGAGCCTACGTATATTCGGCGAGATATATCGAGTGAGATACATGGTGGAGGCGGGGGAGTCGGAATATTCACGCGTATTGAAAACACGCAACTTATTGATTTTTCAAGACGCCCAAAACGCAGAAAACGGCAAAATTGCGCCTAACTGGAATGCATCTGGAACGCCGGTTTTTCAGTCCTCCTGCCAATTTAGTGAAGTTTTCTAGAGCGAAGAAAGATTTCAGACCGGGCGAATAAATTTGAACCACCGAACTCCAGGGCGGGCCACATCTCCGGTTAGCCGACTTCCATGATAAGTCTTTGTCAAGAGGGCAAAAGCTCTCCCGGCGCGCTTCGGAGGAGCGCGGGTACAAATCCTTTCTGATTCTTCGCCGCGTGTGTTGGCCTCTCAGCCGTGGTTCCTATTCCAG
>WNFR01006112.1_pt1 | contig 12307 bp, 5 predicted proteins | sample 5400221 | NCBI WGS metagenome assembly WNFR01 (sample SAMN13153357, study PRJNA577476) | soil metagenome | isolation source: 40 cm soil under Madrone tree | place: USA:California | collected 2016-06-14 | reverse complement strand
TGAAGCCGCTGGCGCAGGCGCTGGCGGACGGGAACCGGATCTTGGCCGTCGTCGCCGGCACCGGCGTCAACAGCGACGGCCGCAAGTCCGGGCTGACCGTGCCGAGCCACACCGCGCAGGCGGAATTGCTGCGCGATGTGTACGGCCGCGCCGGAATCGCGCCCGCCGACATCGATTATTACGAGGCGCATGGCACCGGCACCGCAGTGGGCGATCCGCTGGAAACCCGCGCCATCGGCGAGGCCTTGGGTCGTCGGCGCTCCCCCAACAATCCGCTGCCGATCGGATCGGTCAAGGGCAACATCGGACACCTCGAGGCCGCCGCCGGCATGGCCGGCCTCGTCAAAGTGCTGCACGTGCTGCGCGATCGGGTCGTACCGGCGAACATTCACCTGAACACCGCCAACCCGGCGATCGACTTGACGGGCTGGAACCTTGCGCCCGTGACCGAGTCGTTCCATCTGGCGCCGGATCGGCGGCTGGTGATCGGGGTCAGCGCCTTTGGCTTCGGCGGCAGCAATGCGCACGCCGTGCTCACCAGCTTCGAGCCGGTGATCTCGTTGGTCCCCAAGGCCGAATTACCCGAGCCCCCGCCGACGGTCATTCCGCCCCTGCTGCTCTCGGCGCGCAGTCCCGCGGCGCTGCGCACGGCGGCCCAGGAGATGGCGCGGCACCTACGATCCCGCCCAGAGTTACAGTTGCGTGACATTCTGCATAGCGCTGCCATGCACCGGGACATCCACCTGCATCGGCTCGCCGCGAGCGCGTCCGATCGAGAGGGCATCGCACGCGCCCTCGAACAGTTTGCCGCCACCGACGCCGCCCCGGGCGTCGCGGTCGGCAAGTATCGCCCTGAGGCATCGGCGCCCGCCTTCATCTATTCGGGCAACGGGTCGCAGTGGGTCGGCATGGGGTTGGTGCTCTTGGGCGAGGACACCCAGTTTCGCGAGGCCGTCGAGGAAGTGGATGCGCTGTATGGGCGCATCTCAGGCGAGTCGATACTCGCGGAGCTCAAGGCGCGTGCGGATCAAAGTCGCTTCGCCTTCACCGAAGTGGCGCAGCCGGCCCTGTTCGCGTTACAGGTGGGCCTCACCCGCATGCTCGAGCACCGAGGGATTCGGCCGATTGCCGTCTGCGGCCACAGCGTCGGGGAAGTGGCCGCGGCCTGGGCGAGCGGCGCGTTGACGTTGGAGCACGCGGTACGCGTCATCCACGCGCGCAGCACGCATCAGGCAACCACCCGGGGTCAAGGATGCATGACCGCGGTCACGCTGGCACGCGCCGATACGGAAAGATTGCTCGAGACTCTCCCTGTCGAGGGGCACCTCGAGATCGCGGCGGTCAACAGCGCGCACAGCGTCACCCTCGCGGGCAACGCTGCGGCCATGACGCGTGTCGAAGCGGCGCTGACGCAGCGCCGGGTCGTGTTCCAGCGCCTGGCGCTCGATTATGCCTTTCACAGCGCCGCCATGGACCCGATTCGCGACGACCTCGTGAAGTCCTTGGATGGATTGGAAGCGCGCGCCGCCGACATTCCGATGTACTCGTCGGTGACCGGCGCGCTGGTTGAATCGTTTTTCCCGGGGGTCGACCTCGGTCCCTGTTACTGGTGGCGCAACGTCCGCGAGCCCGTGAATTTCGAGGCGGCGATCCGCGCCATCGCGGCCGACGGGGTCAACACCTTCGTCGAGATCGGCCCGCGCGCCGTGCTCGCGACCTACCTCACCGAGATCACCAAGCCCTTGGGGCCAGCGGCCGCGGTCATGCCGAGCTTGACTCGACACGAGAGCGGGCAGGCACGGGTGCTCGCCCTCATCGCACAACTCGAAGTCACGGGAGCGCTGCGCAACACCTCGCGGACTCCCCCCGGCGCGGCGCGGTACGTGGACCTGCCGCACTACCCGTGGCAGCGGGAACGCTACTGGCACCCGACCACCGCCGAATCGCAGGGGCGGCTCACGCGCCATATCGAGCACCCGCTGCTGGGGTACGCGCTCGCGGGCGAGTCAATGCATTGGGAAAACCATCTGGACCTCGCCAAGCTGCCGATCTATGCCGATCATGCGGTGGGCGGCGGTGCCGTGTTCCCCGCTGCCGGCTTCGTGGAGATGGCTCTCGCCGCCGGCCGCGCGCGCCGCCGCATCGAACAGCGTTCTGAAGCGCCGCCGCAGGTGATCGAGGAACTCGAAATCTTGGCGCCGCTGCTGCTTGACGCTGATCGATCCCGCACGGTGCGCTTGAAGCTGGATGCCGCCGACGGCCGCCTCACCATCATGAGCCGCGAGCGCCTCGGCGACGAGCCATGGCGCACCCACGCCACCGGCCGGCTGCTCGAGGAATGCGCGGTCGCCGGCCGACCCCAGCTGGATCTGCCGGTACGGCCCCAAGACGTCGGGGGCGAGGCCCACTACGAGTTTGCGCGCACCCTCGGCCTCAGCTACGGGCCGGCGTTTCGCACGGTTTCTGCCGTGTGGTACCGGCGCGAAGGCCTGCTGGGCACCCTCACCACGCCGAAGGAAATCGCCGCGGACATCGCAACCACGCTGCTGCACCCGGCGTATCTCGACGGGGCATTCCAGCTGCTCGCGGATCTCGGCTTGCGCGAACAGCGCACGCCCGATGCGCCGGCATTCCTGCCGGTGCGCATCGAGCGGCTGGAACTGCTGCAGCCGCACGTGCCGGCGGCCGCTGCCCTGGCAGAGCTCAAGGATTCGCAGCGCCGCAGCCGGCGCTCGTTGCGCGCCGATTTCACGTTGTTCGATGCGGCGGGCGCCCCCATCGCGATCGCGCACGGCGTGCGCTTTCGCGCCGTCGGCCTCCACGGTGGCACGGCATCGCGCTCGCGCTGGCTGGCGACCCGCGCCGTGCCCATGCCGCGCCGCGACTCGCCGCTCGCCATCGCCCTGCCGGCGAGCGACGTACTCGCGGAAGTTTGCGCGCTGCGCCTGCACACGCCGGAGCGGCTGGAGGGGCGCAAGCGGTTTTCCCTGGAAGTCGAGCCGCTGCTCGATGCCTTGTGCGGGTCGTTTGCCGCACGTGCACTGCGTGAACTCACCGGCAACCAGCCCATCGATCCTGAACTGTTGGTCGAGTCCGGCCGCATTGCCGAGAGCAGCGCGCCGCTGCTGCGCAGATTGATGCAGATGTTGGCCGAGGACGGCCTCGTACAGCCCATCGGCGCATCGTCGCTGTGGCGTACCGACGTGACGCTTCCCGAGCACATGGATATCTGGTCGAGTCTCATTGCCGATTACCCGGAGTATGCGGCCCTCACCGCGCGCGTCGGTACGGCAGGCTTGCATCTCGCCGAGCGCTTGCGCTCAGGCGTTGGCGACCCGCAGCCGGACGGCGGGTCCGCGTGGACCGCAGGCTGCACCCAGGAGGAAGCGGCCGACGTCTCGCAGGCAATGATGGACGTGATCCGCTGTGCCCTCGCCGCGCAGCCGGCCCACACCCGCTTGCGCGTGCTGCGGCTGGTGAGCGCACCGCCGGCCGAGGGTCTGGCGCTGCTGCCCGAGATCGATGCGGACCGCTGCGACCTGGTGATCGGCGCCGCCACCCAGGCGCTCTTGGACGACGTGCACGGGCGCTGGCCGGCGACGGCCGCGCTGCCCTGTCTGCTGGTGGATCTCGATCGCGCGCAAAGCGCCGGCTTCGATATGGTGGTGCTGGGCGAGGGGATCGCAGCGGGAGCGGACCACGTGCGGCGGCTCGCGAACGCGCGCAGCCTGCTGCTCGACGACGGTCGGTTGGTGGTGCTCGAGCAGCAGTCCTCGCGCGCCGCCGACCTGCTGTTTGGCTTGGACCCCGCCTGGTGGCACAGCCGCCCGGCGCATGCTGACGCCTCCGCGGTGCACTCGCGATTCTTGAGTCCCGAGGCGTGGCGCGAGCTGCTCGCGCGCGCCAATTTCGAGATGGTCGAGGCCGTGCACGACTTGCCGACCGCACCGAGCGGGGCTTACCTGTTGATCGCACGCGCGGGCGTGCCGCGGCGAACCGACACCGCGCCGCCCATCGACAGTCGCACCTGGCTCATCTTGGGCGACGCGACAGGCTATTCCGCGCATCTCGGGGTGGCGCTCTGCGGCGTGCTCGAGGCCCGCGGGCAACAGCTGGTGACGCTCGTGAGCGCGGCGTCGTACCGGCCGTTGGGGCCGCGGCGCTTCGCGCTCGATCCGCACGCCGCCGCGCATTGGGATCGATTGCTCGGCGACCTGTCACAGAGCGGCTTGGCGCCGCAGGGTTGGATCCATTTGGCGGGACTCGACCTCGCCTCGGCGGCAGCGCCGCTGAGCGCACGCGCTGCGGCCCAGGAGTCGCGCGCCGGCGTGCTCGTCGTCTGGCTCCAGGCCTGCGCCCGGCATTCGATCCGCCCGGATGTGTGGGTGGTCGCCGCGCAGGCGGGCACGGCACTGCTGCCCGTGGCGGTGCGCTCCGCCCTGTCGACTGTCCCGCCGGGCGACGGCCTGCGCGATGCCGCGCTCTGGGGGATCGCACGGGTGGCGATGCAGGAGTGCACCGAGCAGCGCATTCGCTGGGTCGACCTCATCGAACCCTTGCCCGTAGCGGCCAACGCCGCGAGCTTGGGCCAAGAGATTCTTTGCCCCGACGCGGAGGATGAGATCCTATTGACTGCGTCGGGCCGCTTTGCGACCCGCATTGCCCCGACCGCCCTGCCGCAGCTTGCCAGTGCCTCGACGGTTCTCGAGGAGCGCCGCCCGCGGGTGCAGCTCGATTGTTCGGTGCCGGGACCGTTTCGCAACCTCGCGTGGCGCGCCGAGCCGGAGCCTGAGTACCTGGCCGAGGACGAAGTCGAGATCGAAGTGCACGCGGCGGGCTTGAACTTTCGCGACGTCATGTACGCCATGGGCTTGCTGCCGGACGAGGCCGTCGAGGATGGCTTCTGCGGTCCAACCTTGGGGATGGAGGTATCAGGCATCGTGACGCGCGTGGGCGCAGGCGTCACCGAGGTCGCTCCCGACGACGCCGTGATCGCGTTCGCGCCGGCCTCCTTCGCCAATCGCGTGCGCACTCGCGCGCTGGCGGTGACCCGCAAGCCCGCCGCCTGGTCGTTCGCGGCCGCGGCCACGGTGCCCACCGCGTTCTTCACCGCCTACTATGCGCTGCACGAGCTCGCGCGCCTGCGCGAGGGTGAGCGGGTGCTCATCCACGGCGGCGCCGGCGGCGTGGGCATCGCCGCGATCCAGCTCGCGAAACATCTGGGCGCGGAAATCTTCGCCACCGCCGGCACCGAGGAGAAGCGCGATTTCGTGCGCCTGCTGGGCGCCGATCATGTGTTCGATTCACGCTCGCTCGCCTTTGCCGACGAAGTGCTCAGCGCCACCGGCGGCGCAGGTGTCGATGTGATCCTGAATTCGCTGGCGGGCGATGCCATCCCGCGAAATCTTCGCCTGCTGCGCCCCTTCGGCCGCATGCTCGAGCTGGGCAAGCGCGATTTTTACGAGAATTCCCAGGTCGGCCTGCGCCCGTTCCGCAACAACATCTCGTACTTCGGGATCGATGCGGACCAACTCCTGGCGCAGCGTCCCGACACGGCGCGCCGCGTGTTCGCCGATTTGATGGCCCTGTTCGCCGACGGCACGCTGCAGCCTCTGCCGCACCGGACCTTTGATGCGTTGGACATCGCGGCCGCGTTCCGCCACATGCAGGCGTCGCGCCACTTGGGCAAGATCGTCGTCACCTTCCCGCCGGATTTCGCGCCCCTGGCGCCGGCGCTCGGCGAAGCGCCGCCGGTTGCGATTCGCGCCGATGCCACCTACCTGGTCAGCGGCGGCTTGACGGGCTTTGGACTGCGCACGGCGCGCTGGCTGGTGGCCCGCGGCGCACGGCACTTGCTGCTCTTGGGCCGCCGCGGTGCGACCGGTACTCCCGAGGCGGCCTTGCAGCTCCTGCAGTTCGCGGAGCAGGGCGTGACGGTGGCGGCGCCGCCCTGCGACGTCACGGACTTGAGGCAGCTGCGCGACACATTGGACGGGGTCGTGGGCGACATGCCGCCGCTCGGCGGTGTGGTCCACGCGGCCATGGTGATCGAGGACGCGCTGCTGCGCGATATGGAGCGCAGTCAGCTGCACCGCGTGCTCGCGCCGAAGATGCTGGGTGCGCTCCATCTGCACGAAGCCACCCGCGCGCATGCGCTCGACTGGTTCGTATTGTATTCATCGGCAACGACGCTGTTCGGCAATCCGGGACAGGCCGCCTACGTCGCCGCGAACTTGGGTATAGAGGCGCTCGCCAACGAACGGCGCAGTCTCGGTCTTCCGGTCACCTGCGTCGGCTGGGGGCCCATCGGCGATGCGGGCTATCTTGCACGCAATGAACGGGTCCTGGGCGCGCTGGTCGGGCGGATGGGCGGTGAGGCCCTGAAATCCGATGACTTGCTGACCGCACTCGGACACCTGATCGCCGCAGCGGCGGGCAACCTGGGATTTCTGGATCTCGATTGGAGCACCTTGAACCGCAGTTTGCCGGCCGCGCAGGCGCCGAAATTCTCGGATCTGGCGCGGCTCGCGGCCGGCGGCAATCGCGGCGCGCATGCCGGCGACTCGGCCCAGGAACTGCGTCGTTGGCTTAGGCAGCTGCCCGCCGAGGAGGCGCTCGCCGAATTGACCGCCCTGGTGCGTGCCGAAGTCGCCGGCATCCTACGCATCGCACCCGAGCGGATCGAACCCGCGGCCTCGCTTTTGGACCTGGGGATGGACTCGCTGATGGCCGTGGAACTCGCCACCTCGATCGAATCAAGACTCGACATCCGCATATCCGCCCTGGCCTTGAGCGGCGGCCCCACCATCGAGACCGTCGTGGAGCGCATTCAACGTCTGCTGCAGCCGGCCGAGGGTGCCACCGAGGCGACGCCCGACGGCGCCCTGGCGGCTCAGGTAACCCTGGTAGCCATCCAGCATGCGGGCGAATTGAGCGCCGAACATGCCGCTGACGTGGTCAGCGAAATCAATGCCGGTTCCGAGGCACGTTCTCTCACGCGCGCGGCCAACGGATGAGCGGCCCGCGCAAGGTGCTGCACGGTCTGGCGGCACCGCTCAAGGAACGTCTGATTCAAGACGCGTTGCAACGGCGGCTGCGCAAAGTCGAACAAGAACACGCCTCGCCGGCCCCGCTGCACGGAAGCAGCAGCGCGGCGCTGCGGGTGGACTCGATTCCCGATAGTTGGTGCCGCTTCGATCTGCACCCGGACTACCAGCAATTGCGCATTCTCAACGAAGGCGCCGAAAAGCTCGGCGTCGGCAATCCCTTCTTTCGCGTGCACGATGGCCTCGCCGGCGCCACCACGGTGATCGACGGCCACACCTTCGCCAATTTTTCGAGCTACAACTACCTGGGTCTCGGCGGTCATCCGGAGGTCAACGCGGCGGCCAGAGCGGCCATCGACCGCTACGGTACGTCGGCCTCGGCCAGCCGGCTGGTCTCCGGCGAGCGTCCCATCCACGGCGAACTCGAGCGCGCGCTGGCCGACGTGCACGGCGTCGACGACTGCGTGGTGTTCGTGAGCGGCCACGCCACCAACGTATCGACCATCGGGCACCTGTTCGGCCCGAAGGACCTCATCGTCCACGACGCGCTGATCCACAACAGCGCGCTCCTGGGCAGCCAGCTGTCGGGCGCGCGCCGCATTCCGTTTGCCCACAACGACTGGGAGGCGCTCGATCAGTTGCTGACGCAATGCCGCCTGCAATACGAGCGGGTGTTGATCGTCGTCGAAGGGCTGTACAGCATGGACGGCGACGTTCCCGATCTGCCGCGTTTCGTCGACATCAAGCGGCGTCACCGCGCGTTTTTGATGGTGGACGAAGCGCATTCGTTCGGGGTCCTGGGCAGCCGGGGTCTCGGCATTCAGGAACATTTCGGCCTGCGGGGCGGCGATGTGGACATCTGGATGGGAACGCTCAGCAAAACGCTGGCGAGCTGCGGCGGCTACGTCGCGGGCGAGAGCGCCTTGGTCGAGCACCTGAAGTGCGCCGCGCCGGGCTTCGTGTACAGCGTCGGCATGCCGCCGCCCGCCGCCGCGGCGGCGCTGGCGGCGCTGCGCGTACTGCAGGCCGAGCCGCAGCGTCCCAAGACCTTGCGGGCACGCGGCCGTCAATTTCTGGACATGGCGCGCGAGTTCGGTCTCGACACGGGCTTGAGTATCGGTCTGTCCGTGATTCCCGCGATCACGCACAGCTCGCTGAAGGCCGCGCGTCTGTCCGAAGCCTTGTTCCGGCGCAAGATCAACGTGCAGCCCATCGTCTACCCGGCGGTGCAGGAGCGCGCCGCCCGGTTGCGGTTCTTCATCAGCAGCGAGCACACCGAAGCCCAAATCCAGACCACCGTGGAGGCGCTCGCAGAGGAGATGCGCCGGCTGTGACCGAACTCACGGCGTCGGCCGCGCCGGGGCGTCTGCGGACGGTCTTGTGCACCTGCGGCGGGCTGTATGGCGCCCTGGTCTTGCGCCGGCTGCGCGCCTGTGACCGGCTCGAGATCTGCGCGGTGATCCGTTCCTCGCGCGTTCTCGATCCTCGGTTCGGATTCTTGCGCGGCGCGGCGGCCCAGATCCGCCGCAGCGGCTTCGTCTATGCGTTGTACTTGTGGTGTGCGACCACGCTCACCGACTGGCTGTGTGCGATCGCCGGCATCGGCGCAGTCCCGGCGCGTGGCGCCGCGCCGGGACTGCCCGTACTCACCACCCGCGACATCAACGATGCCGAAGGACTGCGGTTTCTGGCGGCGTGCGCACCCGATTTACTGGTCAGCGCATTCTTCAATCAACGCGTGCATGCGCCGGCGCTCGCGCTGCCGAAGCGCGGCTGCCTCAACATCCATCCGTCGCTGCTGCCCGAGGCCAAGGGTGTCGATCCGGTATTTCAATCGCTGCTGCACGGGGAACCGCCGCTCGGCGTCACCGTGCACTTCATGACCCCTGAACTCGATGCCGGCCGGATCGTGGCGCAGCGGTCGATCGAGGGGCGCGCGGGTTCGAGCGTGTTCGCGGCGACCGCGCTGCTGTTTCGCGAGGGAGCGGAGCTCCTGGCGCAGGCGCTCGAGCACATTGCGGCCGGCGCGACCGGCAGCCCCCAGCGTGGCGCGGGCAGTTATCAGAGCTGGCCGACGCGCCGGGAGCTCCGCGGCTTGCGCACTCGCGGCGGGGCGCTGCTGCGCTGGGGCGACTTGGTCCGATTGGTGCGCGGTTCCTGACGTATCCCGGGCAGGACAGCGGCGGCGTTTGAATACCCGCCGTCTTCTGGTTTAATTCCCGAAGGAACCGCGATATTATACTTGACGTACCCACTATGATTTGTGAGACTGGCATTCAAGGAGAAATGTCATGTCGTCTTATTTATCGGCCCCGCACTTTCACGATGAAGCCGCAGCCTTCAAGTTCGTCGAAGATCGCGTGTGGCCGACTGGCCCGGTATGCCTGCATTGCGGCTGCGTGGAGCGCATTGGCAAGCTTGAGGGAAAGTCTACCCGTCAGGGCGTCTACAAGTGCTACAACTGCCGTAAGCCCTTCACGGTGCGCGTAGGGACCATTTTCGAAGATAGTCACATTGCTTTGAAGCTCTGGCTACAGGCGATCTTTTTGATTGCGTCCAGCAAGAAAGGCATCAGCTCGAACCAGCTACATCGCACCTTGGGTATCACCCTCAAGAGCGCATGGCACCTAAGCCACCGCATACGCCTCGCCATGGACGTCCAGGTCGGCAAGCTAGGCGAGGACGGCGGGATCGTGGAGGCCGATGAAGCCTTCATCGGTCGCAGCCCCGTCGCTCGCAAGGGTCGCTATCCCGGCAAGCGCAAGCAGAACACCATATTCGCCTTGGTCGAGCGAGACGGCAGCGTGAAGTCCACCCACGTCACCGGGAAGAACTTCGCGGGAATCAAGCGCGCTTTCAAGAATCACCTTGATACCAGCGCGAACCTCATGACCGATGAACACAAGAAGTTCCGCAATATTGGGAAGGGATATGCCAGCCATGAGACCGTGAACCACGGCCGCAAGGAATATGCACGCGGTAACGTGAACACCAACACCGAAGGCGTGTTCTCGATCTTCAAGCGCGGCATGACCGGGATCTACCAGCACTGCGACGCGAAGCATCTACATCGGTACTTGGCGGAATTCGACTTTCGCTCCAATCGCGTTGCCCTGGATGTGAATGACTACCAGCGGGCAGAAAATCTGCTGTTAGGTGTATCCGGCAAGCGGTTAACCTATCAAACAATTAGTTAAGAAAAACGCCGCCAAAAGTCGGCAAGTAGGCGCAGCATGACCAAGCGGAATCACGCTTTCATTATTGCTCTGGTACGGGAGATTTGCGGACTCATACGAAAGGTCACACCATGGGGCGCTGTGTGCTTCATGTTTTGGTGCATGGTTTTAATTGTTCGAGAACTGGCTGGTAAGTTAACCGTCGCGCAAATAGATGTTTTATTTAGAGTTTTTGCAAAAGTTGGCTCACCGGTATATCCTTGGGGCTTAACAATAATCTTAATGGGGTATGGATATTTGCAACGCCGTGAACGGCGTCGGAAGACTCAGAGCTTGCAGAAGCGTATTGTTGAGTTAGAGCAAAGAATAGACCCTAACCGAACCTCAAGCCTTCTAGAGGCGGACGGAACCACGCGAGAGGAGGATCGGCTTTGATTCAAGATATGGGATTGGCCCTTTCTGGTGCTGGCACTATATTGCTCGCACTAATTTTTTTCTATTTCCCCTGGCAATCATTTGTCGTCGATCAGACGCGTCAAAGACTATTTGAGTACAGAGATCGGTGGTTTGATTTCTCGCAAAAGCTTATTTCAGAATCGGACAAAGCTAACGCAGCAAAAATCCGCGAAGAACTTAATTACATGATTAGGCTGCTTCATGAATTTACAGTGCCTGTACTTGCATACCTCGTGATTCTGCATGGTATTTTGGGTACTGACAGCGAGGATGGCACGGTCGAATTGGATCAATTGGTTAACGGGTTCCAGTCATCCGAAACGAAGGATGAAGCCCAAAAGATAATGATGAATGCGATCATGCAGATTACGCTGTGCATGTGGCGTCGTTCTCTGCTCGCACTTTTAATAGTGCCCGCATTTATCGCATTTTATGTACTGGTATCTGCAACTGTCGGCAGTGCTAAATCTCTGGGTATGCGCATAGAAAAGTTGGTGGCGACGCTGGCCGTTCAAGGAAATAGACAGCTAGTTCCCAAATCCTGAGATGATGAAAAAGAAAACTGATACAAGTGGAAATCAATCCGCCCGCTTCATAGAGGCCGCAAAAAAGACAGGCGCGGATGAGAGCGGGAAGGCATTCGAGAAGGCGTTTAAGAAAGTCGTGAAGGCAAAAAAGAAATTAGGCAATTAGCGGCATACCGACAATATATGGCGCTAGTCCCTTTGGTCTGTATTGCACTAAGTTTGGAAGATTAACCACGACATTCTTACCGTTCTGATTCGCAGCGAACCAGACACGGACACTATCAACCACGTCTCGGCAAAATTGGATCGCATCGAGATTTAGCGCGTCATTCACGATGCAATTGTGTACGCGGTTACCCTGTGGCTCTGGAAGCGTGAAAAGAATGCGCGAATATTGCATGTTCGGATGCCCGCACCGCCCTTGATGTAGGACCCCGTTCCGTAAACTCCACATATCGTCGGCAGTGATGTTGGGGTATCTGGCCGCCAGATTTGCGTTGTACCAATTCCGATATTTGCGGCCTTCTGTTTCACCGTTCGGTGAACCTAACGCCGAACAAATGTCCGGCAGCGTCAGCGCCATCGCTACTGCAAGATAAAATAGTTGTGCTCTCACAGCCCGGTCCACTTCCTGCAATATCATTTCCATGATCGATCCCTCCCTTTTGTAGCCACCAGACTACGTCCCATAAATCAATTTCGGTAACATTGTTACCACCCTCATTTTTGGCCCGGATGACAAGCCGTCCTAACTCATCATTGCGCCAGAGTTCGACCGGGTAACCCTCAGTTAACTCCCGGACTCCAAACATCTCGCAAATCTTTGACATATTAATTACTCCGATATTGTGGGTACGACAAGTATAAAATGCGAAAGGATCCTCAACCGGGCATGTCCCATGCGCCTAAGCGTTTCCTCCGGACTTGGCTTGACCGCATCCCTCCTGCTCGTTGCCTGCGGCGGCGGGAACAAGGGCGCAGCCGGGTCGACCCCGTCCCTCTCCGCTCCCGCGATCACCCTGCAGCCCTCGGATCAGAAGGTGTCCGCGGGCCAAACCGCCACCTTCACGGTGAGCGCCACGGGGGCCCCGCCCTTGACCTA
>WNFR01006107.1_pt1 | contig 12309 bp, 9 predicted proteins | sample 5400221 | NCBI WGS metagenome assembly WNFR01 (sample SAMN13153357, study PRJNA577476) | soil metagenome | isolation source: 40 cm soil under Madrone tree | place: USA:California | collected 2016-06-14 | reverse complement strand
CGCGAATCGTTGATCACCTGAGCGCTCGCCTGTCACCCCAACCCCCAACCCCTGACTCCCAACCCCCTTCTCTACCGTGCACAACCAATCCGAGCGAGTGATGTCGACGGGTTCGATCTTCAGACCATGCCGCTGCGCGTCTTTGATCAACGTAGCCGGTTGATAAAAACCCATCGGCTGATTGTTCAGGATCGCGGCGGTGAACGCGGCAAGGTAATGACATTTCAAATAAGCGCTCGCGTATGCGATCAACGCGAAACTCGCTGCGTGAGATTCGGGAAACCCATAAAGCGCGAACGAAGTGATGGCCTGCACAATCTTATCCTGAGTCTCGCCGGTGATTCCGTTTTGTTCCATGCCGCGCCGCAGCTTGATTTCGATCTCGACCATGCGCGCTTCCGACCGCTTGAAGCCCATCGCGCGGCGCAACTCTTCGGCTTCCCCTCCAGTGAAGTTCGAGCAGATCATTGCGATGCGCAGCAACTGCTCTTGAAACAGCGGCACTCCAAGCGTGCGTTTCAACACCGGTTCGAGCGACGGGTGTAAGCACTTAGCTTCTTCGCGGCCGAGACGCCGGTTCAAATAAGGATGAACCATATTGCCGACGATCGGGCCCGGCCGAATGATGGCCACTTGCACGACGATGTCGTAAAACTTTTGAGGCCGCAGCCGCGGAAGACAAGACATCTGCGCGCGGCTTTCGACCTGAAACAAGCCAATCGTGTCTGCCTTACACAGCGCGTCATAAACCGCGCGGTCGTCTTGAGGAAGATGAGCGAGATCGACCGTCTCACCGTAATGATCGCTTATCAGCGTCAGGCATTCTTCAATCGCGGCCATCATCCCGAGACCCAGCAGATCGACTTTGATGATGCCCATATCGGCGCAGTCTTCTTTGTCCCACTGAACGACGACGCGGCCGGGCATAGCCGCTGGCTCGAGCGGCACAACCGAATCCAGTTGCCCCTGACAGATCACCATTCCGCCCGAGTGCTGACCTAAATGGCGCGGCAGGTCTTGCACAGCCACATACAGCTCGCAGAATTTCTTGATGTGCAGGTTGCGCAAGTCGAGCCCGGCGTCCCGGAACTGGCGCTCGGGTGTGTCATTCGGATCCTGCCATTCAAAAGCGCGCACCAAACTCGAAAGCCGGGTGATTGTCTCTTCATCGAAGCCCATCGCCTTGCCTACTTCGCGCGCCGCCGAACGCCCGCGATAGGTGATCACGTTTGCGGTCATCGCCGCGCCGTGTGTCCCGTAGCGCTGATAGACATATTGAATGACACGCTCGCGCTGATCGCCGCTCGGCAAATCGAGATCGATGTCCGGCCACTCGCCGCGCTCTTCGGAAAGAAAGCGCTCGAACAACAACTCCATCCCGACCGGATCAACGGCGGTTATTCCAAGCGAGTAGCACACCGCGCTGTTGGCCGCCGAGCCGCGGCCTTGAACGAGAATGTTCTGATCGCGGCAAAAGTTGATGATGTCCCAGACGATCAGAAAGTAACCCGCGAGATGGAGCTTCTCGATCAACGCCAGCTCGCGATCGATTTGCTGAAGCGCTCGCTGGTAAGGAGGCATCCCGTTCCTGCCGTTATAACGCCATCGCGCGCCCTCATAGGTGCGCTTGCGAAGGAACGAGTCCATCGACTCGCCGTCGGGTACGGGATATTTCGGGAACTCGTAGCCGAGGTCTTGAAGCGTGAAGCCAAGTCGAGATGAAAGCTCCCAAGTGTGCGCGATCGCCTCAGGCAGATCAGCAAACAGCTTCGACATTGCGGATGCCGGCTTGAGGAATCGCTCGGAATTTCCAGCGAGCAATCGCCCTGTGGCTTCAAGCTGTACGTGGTTGCGAACACAGGTCAACACGTCGGCAAGCTGACGACGCGCGGCGCTGGCGTAACACACGCCGTTAGTGGCAAGCAGCGGGAGCCTGAGCCGACGCGCCACTTCAACCACCGCCTGATTGCGCGACTCTTCTTCACGATTGAAATGGCGTTGAAGCTCGGCGTAGACGTTGCCCCGGCCGAATATGCCCGCAAGCTTTTCGGTCGTCGTGATCGCTTCATCCAGACCGCCGCTTCCGAGCGCGTGCGCGAGAGGTCCATCATCTCCGCCGGTCAAACAAATCAATCCTTCGGAATGCGCGGCCAACTCATCCAGGCTCGCGGCGACTTCGCCAGGCTTTGCGTGCTTTGGCGCGCGGAGCTTCATAAGAGTGATCAAGCGGCAGAGGTTCTGATAGCCCGCGCGGTTCTGGACTAACAAGGGAAGAGTGAGTGATGCGTGACCGTTTCCAAAAGCCAAAGTGATTTCTGAGCCGATGTGAGCTTTGATGTCGGTCTTTTTCGCCGCCATATGAAAGCGTGGCGCGCCGTAGACTCCGTCGCGGTCGAGCAGCGCTATCGCCGAGCCTCCGAGGTTCGCGCACACGGATATCAACTCTTCAGGAAGCGACGAGCCTTCCAGAAAGCTGAAGGCGGATCGAGCGTGGAGTTCAACGTAGTCTTCGGTCATAACCAACTTTGCGTCTTTGCGAGTCTTGGCGGTCTTTGCGCGAAACTTTTTTGCGAATCGTGTTTCGCGCAAAGAGCGCCAAGATCCGCAAAGCTCGCTAAGGTTATTAACAATCAGTCATAAACCCCTTCGACAAACCATCCATTGCTCCGCAGGTCGCGATAGATTCGATACAGCGTTCCCTTTTCCTGCGAAGCTTCAGAACCAACAGCCACATCCCACTCGTCGCGAGCCCAACCATCCTCAGCCCACCAGTCACCTGAAGTACGCCACGGACCCGCCAGCCGCAACACTTTGCCGCGTATGCTTCGACCCGCCCGGGCTTGCGCTTTGATTCGAGTCGGCCAGCCGTTTGGTGCTTCTACCTCCGCGCGCAACGGAGGCCGAAACACTCTGAAGCCCAGAAGAGAAGGGGAGACGGGGAGAGGGGGAGAGGGGGAGACAGGGCGAGGGGGCGAGGGGGCGAGCGGACGAGCGGGCGAGAAGGCGAGGGGGCGACTGGGCGAAGCGCCCCCTCGTTCGCCCGCTCGCCCGCTCGCCCCCTCGCCCTGTTTCCCCTTCTCCCCCTCTCCCCTTCTCCCCGTCTCCCCTTCTCTCCTTCTCCCCCTCGGGGGTTTTCTCCCAGATTCTCTCTTCACGATGAAGCGCTTGATGCGAAAAGCTCCCGGCCGATGAGTGTCCACCAACTCAGGCGAGCCGATGTTGCTTTCGCCAACCAGCCTCGCGAGCCGCGCCAGGGTCAGCTCTAACTTTTCCGGTTCAGGCGCGAGGGGTTGAAACAATCCGTTCTGTATCGAACGAGGCTTCGCCGGTTCGCACGCGATCGACACGGCGACGATCGCGAGCTGCGGCGGATGTGATTCGATATCGAGCAGCAGCAGCTTCATAAACACTCTGCTGTCGCGCATCGGGAACGGCAGCCGAATCGCTCGCTGGTGTTCGGTTTTATCTTCCAGCTTCAATCGAAGCCTCAGCTCATCCACCGCCAGCCCGTGTGCTTGCAGGTTTGCGCAGAGCTGATTCAAGAGTCGCGCAAGAATGAATGAAAGCGGTTCGAGCAGCTCGATAGGATCATCAAGCTCGATCGATTTCTCGAACCCGGGCGCCGGCTTTGAGAGTAACAACGGACGCTCGCTTTCGCCGCGCGCGAGCTTCTGTAACCTCACACCCTCAGGCCCAAGCCGTTCGGAGACTCCCGCTTCAGGAAGCGCCGCGAATTCGCGAAAGCTACGGATGCCCCAAAGACCGAGCGTCTCTAAAATCTTCGCCGCGCGATCGGATTCGACGCGAGCCAGAGTCGCGTCCAGCGCCTCGAGCGGCAGATCACCAAGTCGTTTTGCTTCTTTGTCGGGAGCGATGACCGTGACGCCACTGAAGCATCTTGCCGCGTGAATGGCCGCATCGGGATTCTGAGCCACAGCTATGTTGACTTTGAGTTCGAGCTTCGCAGCCTGGCGCGCGATCTCTTTTGCAATCTCGCGAGGCGAGCCAAACAACAACTCACAGCCTTCGATGTCCAGGACAACTGTATTCTCGGCAGTCTCTTCCACCAGCGGCGAGAACGCGTAAGCGCAGTTCACCAGCGCCGCATAATTCTTAAGATTGGGACTATAAACGCACGCAAACATAATCAATCCCGCTACGAGCCCTGCAGCCCGAACCCCGCCGATACATCTTCGCGGATCTTCCTGATCCGAAAATCTATCGAAGATATACGAAAATTTCTGACAATCGTCAAGAGCGAAAGTTCCTGGTTGATTGGGGTGCTTTGATTTGTAGATAATGATGAAAATGCCAAAGGCTCGAAAGTCGTTTCAGAAGATCATAGATGAGCTTGAGGAATTCTACGGCTGGCCCGAACCTCCCGAGGTCACCGATCCGTTGGGGATGATTCTGCTCGAGAACGTCGCGTACCTTCTGAGTGACGACCGTCGCGTGCAAGCCTTCAGCGCTCTTCGCGAGCGAGTCGGCCTGACGCCGCCTGAAATCCTCATGGCTCACGAAGAGACCTTGCTCGAAGTCGCTCACCTCGGCGGAATGCATCCCGCCGCGCGAGTGGAAAAGCTCCGGCGCGTCGCGCAGATCGCGTTGCAAGAGTTCGATGGTGATCTCGACAGAGTGCTGAAGCAGCCGCTTGCCCAGGCGAAAAAATCGCTGAAGAAATTTCCAGGAATTGGCGATCCGGGTGCTGAGAAAATACTTCTGTTCTCGCGAACTCATCCGATTCTTGCGCTGGATTCGAACGGGCTGCGTGTGCTGCTGCGTCTCGGGTACGGCGAAGAGCGAAAGAGTTATTCATCGACCTACCGCTCGGCGCAGGAAGCGGTCGAGGGAGAGTTGAAGAAAGACTTCGATTGGTTGATCGCCGCTCACCAATTGCTGCGCCGTCACGGGCAGGAGTTGTGCAAGACCGCCCGTCCGTTGTGTTCTCGCTGCCCGGTGAAATCGGACTGCCGTTATTATCAGGAAGAAGTAAAACAGAAACGAGAGAGAGTGTAACGCGCTTTTGCGACTCCTGACTTGGCGTCTTTGTGTTATTAAGGCTGCTGTTCAAGGGAGCGCCGTAGCGAATAAGCCTTGTGCCGCACTTTGCCTTTTGATGAGATTAGACCATCGACTTGAAACCGGTTCAGGATCGTGAGCGCGCGGCTGTAGTCGATCGACAACCACATCTGCAGCACCGCCGGTGAGGCCTGCCCGAATTCTGTGAGCACCACCAGCGCGTCATCGTATAAATCGTCCCGCTCATCTCGTTGACCAACTTCGCCCAGCACGGGCGCGAAAACGCTCTCGGGCTCGGAGTGGTTGTCGGCGAGGGCGATGTCCGGTTTCGTGGCAGCCGCGTCATTTTTGTGAACCGGTAATACGGTCTCTTCATCCACACTTCGATTGAAGGCAGCGCCGTTGTGGTCCGCCTTGACCATCGCGAGAATTTCTTCGAGTTGGCGGCGCAGCTTTGGCAAGTCGAATTCTGGTTCAGGTGGATGCATTGATATCTCGAGCCGGCTCGCACGGCGGGGTCGCCGCGACAGAATATACCACAGACTTTGAACAGGGCATGACCCGTTTCGATGGGAAGCAGTATACCAAGCTCGAGATGCTCAATCTCACCGTGGCTCACGAGATGTATCATCGCGGACAGCTCACTGTTTATATGAACGGTTGCTTGGAATCGAGCCGGCGCTTACACAGTTCTTCCGGAAGATGATGAGCGCAAGCTCGTGATCGGAGCCACTCGAACTAACGGTAGAGTTTTGTATTGTAGAACGGCGCGAAAGCGGCTACCAGAGCCACTTCGAAGCTCATCGCCCGCGTGAACAGATCACGCGAGAGCACGCCCCACGCGCCCTGGCGGCTGCGCACATCGTGCTCGCCGGCGGTCTCGTCGATTACCTCAGCGAGCTCGCGTCCGCCCTCGACGACCGCGTACACTAGCACTTCGGGTACTATGATCGACGGACTCGCGCCAAAGCTACCGCGCGAGCCGTCGGTCACATGGGCCCAGCCTTTGAGGAACGTGAGGCGTTCGCCTTCGACCTCGGTCGAGTGAAACCCACCCTCCAACCCGACATAAAGATCCGCGCTGCCGCGATCCTTCAACACCAGCGCCTGAACAGCGAGTGCCCGCGCCATTGCTCCTCGCATCAGTTGTTCGTCGGTCAGCGGCATAGCCGGCGCGTCAGTATCTACGTCACACGCGATTATCGCGGCGTCGCCCCACAGTGCATCGATTGAAGCTACGCGTGCGGCGGCCGCGCGAACGGCTGCGACTTTGGCGGCTCTTGAAGAGCCAAGCGCGATTCTCATCGACTATCCTTTTCCCTTCTGGTGGTCTCAATAGAAATATGATGACGGCTAATGTCGCATTCGCCGAAGCACGGAGTCAACCGGTGTTGCCCGCACGTCAGCCGCTGCTTTATAGTGCAAGCCTGAGGCGGGCATCGCAAACAAGCCACGAGCAGCCCTGACGGAACAAGTGATGGAGCAAACCGAAAAAGCCAAGCCGGACCTGTCTGCGTTGCGGATTCACCGCGATGACGACGAAGGATCAGGCGCCCGGCGCGGCTTGCGAGTCGTACTTCTGGGAACGGTGCTCATACTGGTGGCAGCGGCGCTGCTGGTTGGCTATCGGATGTGGGGCACGGCGACGATGCCCGAAGTCGAAGTCGCCCGCGCGATTGTTGAATCCGGCAGCGCCGGCCTCGAGATCCTTACCGCGACCGGCTACATCGTCGCCGATCGCAAAGCCGCGGTCAGCCCGAAAATTTCCGGCCGGCTTGAATACCTCGGAGTCGACACCGGCAGCCGGGTGAAGCCCGGGCAGATAATCGCTCGCCTTGAACATCGCGACCTCGACGCACAGTTGAGTGACGTGAAAAGCTCGCTTGCGAATTATCAGTCGGCGCATGTTCAAGCCGAAGCCGAGCTGGAGCAAGCGCGCGCAAGTCTTGCTCAGGCCCAGGCAAACATGCAGAAGAGTCGCCTCGAGCTTGCGAGACAAACGAATCTGCTTGAGCGCGGAGTCACATCCAAAGCCGATTCCGATAACGCAACGGCTCAGGCTCGCGTCGATGAACAACAGGTCCGCTCCGCCGAGGCTCAGATCAGAGCCATTCAAGCAAAGATTGAATCCTCGTCTCAGCAAGTACACTCGGCTGAAGCTCGCATTCGACTCGTGGAAGCGCAGATTGAATACACAAGCATTCGCAGCCCGTTCGAGGGGCTGGTCATTTCCAAAGACGCCGAGGTTGGCGAGACGGTGGCGCCGGCAATCTTCGGCGGTACTTCGACTCGCGGATCAGTGGTGACGATCGTCGACCCGAACTCGCTTGAAGTCGAAGCAGATATCAATGAGTCGAGCATAGGCAAGATCACTTCAGGACTCACGGCCGAGGTCACGCTCGATGCGCTGCCTAATGAGAAGCTGCCTGCCGAGGTTCGAAAGATCATACCGACGGCCGATCGTCAAAAGGCTACGGTCAAGGTGAAGGTGCGCTTCAAAGAGATCGATCCACGAATCCTTCCGGATATGAACGCAAAAGTGACGTTCATTCAGAAGCAGGAGCCAGGCGCAAAGACCGAAGCCTCTCGAGTCACTGTTCCGAAGGCGGCTATTCAACAACGAGACGGAAAGACCATCGTGTTTCTTTTCAACGATGGCCGCGCAGTATCGCAGGCAGTCACGGTCGGCGGTGAGTTCGGCGACCGGGTCGAGATCAAACACGGACTGGCGGGCGGAGAGACAGTCATAGTTCACGGGACTGAGAACTTGACCGACGGCTCGCGCGTAAAGATGAAAACAGGAAGTGAAAAGTGAGACAATCACATGGCAGAAACCCTCATCAACCTCGTTCAAGTCACCAAACACTACCGACGTGACACCATAGATATTCCGGTGCTCGACAACATCGACCTCGAAATCGCGCGCGGCGAGTTCCTCGCATTGATGGGTCCTTCGGGCTCAGGCAAGACGACCTTGCTTAACCTGATCGCCGGCATCGACAAGCCCAACTCCGGCCGGGTGGTGATCGACGGCAAAGACATAGCGAAGTTCAACGAGCAACAACTGGCCAAATGGCGGGCCCGTCACGTCGGATTCATCTTTCAATTGTACAATCTGATCCCTGTGCTGAGCGCCTTCGAGAATGTCGAGCTTCCGCTGCTGCTGACCAATCTTTCGAAGAAGAAGCGGCGCGAGCACGTGATGACCGCGCTCTCGGTGGTTGGCCTCGAGGACCGCGAGCATCATTATCCTCGCCAGCTTTCCGGGGGACAGGAGCAACGCGTAGCAATCGCGCGAGCCATCGTCACCGATCCGAGCCTGCTGGTCGCCGACGAACCCACCGGCGATCTCGATGCGAAGTCCGCGGAAGAGATTCTCGATTTGATCAAGCGGCTCAACGAAGAGTTCCACAAGACGATCATCATGGTCACTCACGACCCGCGCGCGGCTCGTCACGCGCACGCGGTGCTCCAACTTGAGAAGGGCCTGCTCAGCAAGTCAGGAGGCGTCTATGAAGTTCCTGCGGCTCATCATTAAGAACGTCGGACGAAACAAGCGGCGTACGGTGCTGACGGTTCTCAGCGTGTCGGTGTCGGTTTTTCTGCTTGCGACGATGCAGGCTGTGATTTCCGCGCTTGGCGGAATCGGGCAACTGACTGGCGGCGAGTACAGAGTTGTCGTCAGACGCAACACTTCAATAGCCGATTCCATGCCCGAGGCCTACCGCCAAAAGATCGAGCAGGTGCCGGGCGTGGTCGCAGTCTACCCTTCGAACTGGTTTGGCGGCATCTACAAAGAGGACAAGCCGAAGTACACGTTCGCGCAGTTTTACGTCGACACGAAGAATCTCTTCGATGTTCAATTTGAATTGCAGATCTCGCCGGAAGAGAAAGCCGCGTTTCAGCAGGAGCGAACAGCCGCGGTCGCCGGCAAGAAACTCGCGGACAAGTATGGGTGGAAGCTTGGCGATGTCATCGAGTTGAAGGGCGCGATATACCCGTTGGACCCGAGGCTCACGCTCCGCGGCATCTACACCGGGCCTCAAGAATCGGTCTTCTACTTTCATCGCGAGTATGTTGAGGAGGCATTCGGAAGACCCGGCCGGGTCGGCCAGTACCGGGTGAGGCTCGATTCGCCCGGCAGCGCGGCGCGGGTGATGGAAGAGATCGACAGCATGTTTAAAAACTCGGCCGCGCCTACGAAGACCGAAACAGAAGCGGCGTTCGCAGCGAGTTTTATTTCGATGCTCGGAAACGTGAAGGGCTTGATAAGCGGTATTGGATTGATCGTCGTGTTCACCATAACGCTGATAGGCGCGAACACAATGGCGATGTCAGCGCGCGAGCGATTCACCGAGGTCGCGGTGATGAAGGCGCTCGGGTTCAGACCGGCGATGATCCTGACGCTTATGCTTTCTGAGGCGGTTTTGATTGCGCTGGCGGGGGGTGTGCTGGCGGTAATCGCGGCTAAGGTCATCTTCCAGTTCGTTGGACTCGGCGATGTGCTCGCGCTGTTTCTTCAGAATTTTAAGATCGGCGCCGGCACGATAGCTATCGCGCTGGGCGGGTCGGCTTTGATTGGCCTGGTGAGCGGCGGTATTCCCGCGTGGAATGCGGCGCGGATCAGTATAGTTGATGGTCTGCGCAGAGTAGCGTAACGGCTCAGGTTTCTGGTTTCTGGTTTCTGGTTTAGAGTGCCGGGTTCAGACTTCAGGCTGCGGTCCCTGACGCAATCAATCTCAAGGTCGAACTCCTAACCTGAAACTCTAAACCAGAAACCAGAAACCAGAAACCAGAAACCATTATGGCAATACCTCTCAAATACAATCTTCGAAACCTGATCGTCAGACGCGTCAGCACGCTGATGACCATCGGAACGATCGCGCTCGTAGTCGCCGTGTTCGTGGCCCTGTTCGCGCTCGCCAACGGGCTCAACAGCTCGCTGATCGCAACCGGCTCGCCCGAGAACGTGATCATCATCCGCCAGGGCTCTCAGACCGAAATGCAGAGCGGCGTCAGCAAGGAAGCCTTCCAGATCATCCAAACGCTCCCTGGAATCGCGCGCGATCATGAGGACAAGCCGAAGGCTTCGGGTGAAATCGCGGTGGTCGTAAACCTGCCGCGGCGTGAGACCGGCCAGTCGTCAAACGTCACTCTTCGAGGACTCTCTCAAATCGGCTTTTCGCTGCGCCCGCAGATCAAACTGCTCGAGGGACGCATGTTTCAGCCGGACGTCGGCGAAGCGATCGTCAGCCGCAAGATCGTCGACCGGTTTAGCGGCACGGGGCTCGGACAGACGCTTCAACTCGGCCGCCGTGGGTTGACGGTCGTAGGCGTGTTTGACGCGGGCGGGAGCTCGTTCGACTCGGAAATATGGTCGAGCGTAAATGACGTCGCCGACGCCTTCGACCGCGGCGGCTACTCCTCGGCGCTGGTTCGAGCTGAGAGCGTAGCAACCCGGGATCAGCTTATTAGTCGCATAGTGGCCGAGCAGCGATTGAAACTGGAAGCGAAACCTGAGCTGCAGTACTACGAGGAGCAGACAACCGCGTCTGGGCCGATCCGCCAGCTTGGGATTTTTGTCGCGATCATCATGGGAATCGGGGCGTGCTTCGGCGGGATGAACACGATGTACGCATCGGTCGCTCACCGGACACGTGAGATCGGCACGCTGCGGGCGTTGGGCTTTTCGAAGGCGGCGGTGATGACCAGCTTCGTAATTGAGTCGATGCTGCTCGCGTTGATCGGCGGGGTAGTCGGGTGTCTGCTAGCGTTGCCGGTTAACGGAATCGCGACGGGCACGATGAACTTCAGAACATTCAGCGAGCTTGCCTTCAGCTTTCGCATCACGCCGGACTTGTTGGTGTCCGCGTTGATCTTCTCGCTGGTACTTGGCTTGGTTGGAGGTTTGCTGCCTTCGCGACTTGCGGCGCGCATGCCGATCACCAAGGCGTTGCGGGAGATTTGATCGATTCGCCGTGACGATGGAGTCGCCCGCACGTTGGCTGGGAAGAGGGAATGAACGTTTCAACCCGCTCGCTTTTTGAAACCGGGAGCGTAATTGTCACCGGCATTCTTCATCTCATATTAGTGGGAGTCCTTAACGCGAAAGTCGTCTTCATCGCGGTCGCGCTCATTGGCTGGTCTGGCTACCTTGCAATGCGTGTGCGGAAGGACAGGCGGTTGCTCAAAGCCTGGGGCTTTCGCTGCGACAACATTCGAAGTACGTTCATCATTTCAGGCTTCGCCACCGCAATCGGATTCCTGGCAATGGCCGTGATTTCGTTGTCTCGCGGTTCACTTTCCTTTCACTGGCACATGCTACCCCTTCTTCTGCTCTATCCGATTTGGGGAGTAATTCAGCGGTTCCTCGTTCAAGCTCTGGTAGCCGGCAATCTGTCGAGATCTTCCGGGATGATCGGCTCGGCCTGGTTTGTCACAATCGTTTCTGCTGCGTTGTTTGCGTTGGTTCACATGCCGGATCTGAAACTAGCGATCGGCACTTTCTGTTTAGGCTTGGCTTTCACCCCCATATACTTGAGGTGGCGGAATCTCTGGCCACTGGGGATTTATCACGGGTGGCTCGCAGTATTCGCTTACTTCTGGGTTCTGCATCGCGATCCATGGCTTGAAGTGTTTGGATCGTTCTAGGCAAACCAACAAATGTCGCATGCGGCGGAAGGCGTTCGCCTCTGCTCTGAGCCTCTTCTTCGGCAGCTACGAGGGTTACCGTTTGCGTTCTGGCATTAACATTGTGGAAGGCATTCCCAAGCTTTCACGATGCGCTTCGGCTGTCGCCGCGGTGCGTCCGTTGTGTGAAGGCGCATTTCTAGCGGCCGGCGCGACGCGCATTGTGACTAATCCGCTTACCAGCCCTAATTTCGACATCGGGCCGTTGCAAGCCAGCAACCCGGTCAACGAAAACGCGGGTTCGATTCGATTCGACTTCAAGGCCAATGACAAGAATTTTCTGTACTTTCGCTATTTCCGCGATCAGGGCGACAACGATCAGCCCCAGAACGTTTCAGGGGCACGCGCGGCCTACAACTATGTTCCGCAAAACGCCGTGGCGTCATGGCAAGCGACAATTGGCTCGAACAAAATCAACGAGTTCAAGCTGGGTTACAACTCCGCTTACACGCGTGTTGCGGGAAGCGCTCCGACTGTCGGAGGCATCGACCTCTCCGCGGTGACGATCAACCTCTCTGGTAGCGTCGCGCTCCAGAACATTCCGGGTCAGGGTAATTCGGCAGGGCTTTCGATTCCGGGCGGGCTGTTCCGTCTCAACTC
>WNFR01006105.1_pt1 | contig 12310 bp, 10 predicted proteins | sample 5400221 | NCBI WGS metagenome assembly WNFR01 (sample SAMN13153357, study PRJNA577476) | soil metagenome | isolation source: 40 cm soil under Madrone tree | place: USA:California | collected 2016-06-14 | reverse complement strand
ACGCTGCTGAAATAGGAACGCGTGATGCACCCGCGGTGGCACGGCCCGCAATAGTGGCAAGCAGCGCGCCCGTTGTGCGTTTGCGTCAGAATTGCCGCCCGCCCAATCGTCATCACCCGCTCGCGGCCAAACTGCCGCGTCATCGCTTCCTTCACGGCAATTTCCGCGCAATTCATTTCCATCGCCGGCAGGAAGCGACCGTCCGGCAGTTGCGACAAGCCCTCCGCCTGGCCCGTAATCCCTGCAAAATCTTCCACGTAGTTGTACCAGGGCTCGATGTCGGCATAGCGAATGGGCCAGTCGGCGCCAATCCCCTCGCGCGCGTTGGCTTCGAAGTCCAGATCGCTCCACCGGTAGGATTGCCGAGCCCACATGATGGATTTGCCGCCGACTTGCCGTCCGCGAATCCACGCAAACGGCTTGTCCGGGTCCGTCGTGTACGGATTCTCCTTATCGTTCACGAAAAACTTGCTGGCCCATTCGTCGCACGCGTAGCACGTTCGCTGAATCGGCTGATCCTTCAGCGTCTCCTGGCGGTCCGCCATCCCGCGAAATTTCATCTCGCTAATCGGAACGTGCTCGACGTAATCCCGGTCCGGCTCAATCGGCCTGCCCGCCTCCAGGACCAAAACCTTCAGTCCCTTCTCTGTCAGCTCTTTCGCCGCCCAGCCGCCGGTCATTCCGGAGCCAATGATGATCGCGTCGTACGTCTCGGGCTTCTTCACGGTCCTCACTGCTTCACCTCGGATTCCGCTGGCACGCAACCGTGTAGCGCCCCGGGGATGATTTCCACTTTGAGTTCCTGCTCCTGGCCAATCGACGACGTGTAGTATCCGACCAGCGTGAGCCGCCGCATCTGCGCAAAGAACGGGAACAGCAGCGTCTGTTCCCAGGCGCGAACCTGCTTGGACAACTTTTCATTTCGCGAAGCCGCGAGCTCTTCATCGAACACCTGCACAATGGCGGCCTGCTCTTTCGCCGGCGCGGCGGCAAAACCGTGGCCGAAGAGCGCGTTCGTTTTCCGGTCAGCCTCGGCAAGCCCCTCAAGAAAAATCTTCTTTTCTTCTTCGGTGGCCCACTCGGTCAAAATCAGATCGATGAATTCGTTAACCTTTGCGGCCTTCGCACCGGGCGTACCGGTCGCGGGAATCATTATGTCGCTCATCGCCGCTACGATTTCATTCTGCGCGGGGGAAAGCGTGCGCAGGGTGCCGGCATTGTTCGCTGCAAGCTGCGCTCGCAGCGTCGCCGCAAACAGGTCCGACGACAACACGGAAAAAACACTCGCTGCTCCCATCAGACGCAGCGCTTCACGACGGTCCATGGTCCCTCCCGAGGTTCGGCCCACAATCGCTCGTTGAAAGTTACGCCTGTATCAAAGCCTCCGCAACCTGCAATATCCTGTTACGGGTCTACAAATCAACTTAACCTCAGGCGTGAAATACGCAAAAGCCAATTTTGCGCGAATGCAGCAGGTTTAAATTTGCGAAAAACATCGGAAAGAAATCGCCACCAGCCAGGCAGTTGGCTAGTGTCTGCGTGCACTGACCAAACAGCGGACTGCTCAAAACATTGTTGGGGCTGCCGAAACGTCAACCGGTGACTGAATCAATCAAACAGGGAAATGCATCCAAATGCGTGGTGCGGCAGGCGGTTTTTCTGTCTGCTGGCGCTGCTTTCAACCGAACTCTCAGGGACAGGAGACGCTGGTATGAATCGCGGTGCTGACCGTGCGAATGAATGGCTTTCCTTCGGGCTCGCCCTTGTTGGCGGGTATGGTGACGCCGCGGGCTTTGTTCTCGCAAAGACATTCACCGGGCACGTCACCGGCAGCCTGGTGCTGGCGACAATCGGCGTGGCCGCGCACGACTGGCGAACTACGCTCGGACATGTTTCCGCCGTCGTCCTTTTCCTGGCGGGCATTCCTCTCAGCATTCTGATGGAACGCGCACTAGCCGCGTGGTCATCCTGGCGCTTGCTCCCACCAATCCTGGGAATAGAGGTCATGTTGATCGCGGGGGCTTATTTTGCGTCGGTGTCGCATGCGGCTCAAGGAACGGAATTTTTCGTGGTGTGTATGTCTCTGGCGTTGGGGCTGCAAAATGGCGCATTTCGACGCGTCGGCGGGGTCAGTGTTCACACAACTTACCTGACAGGGACGATTACCAGTCTGATCGCCGCGCAGATGGATCGATACGGCTCACCGCCAGTCCCCAAGCCCGCGGCAACGCCCGATGCAAAGGTAAGAATTTTTTGTGGAGTATGGATTGCCTTCGTTCTTGGCGGTAGCACCGGAGCCCTTATGGTTCTCCGCTTCGGAAGAGTCGGAATATTGGGAGCCGCGCTTCCCCTGCTCACGGTCATAGCAGGCAATTCAATAGCTGATTGGAAGAGAACTGTTAGACAAACATGTTAGACAACCGTGAGATGGCCCGTAAGCTATGTGGAGAGCCCTGCTCACCTTCCTGATCATTGGATTCTCGGCTCTACTACCCTTCCGTAGGGTATTTCAGCGAATCAGTGGATGCGCCAGCCGTTTACCGGCCCGCCGTGAAGGAATGTCTCCGGTGTCATCACGCCGTCTCGCTTGAAGACCAGGCCATCCTTCATCACAAAAATGACCGTTCGCAGCGCGTCGATATCTTCGAGCGGATTGCCTTTGACTGCGATGAAGTCCGCGGGAAGGCCAGCCTTGATCGGACCGCGCTTGTCATAGATATCCGAGACCTTATAGCCGTTGATGGTCATGATTTTAAGGATTTCCTTGTCGGGGATGCCTGCAGCCTTCCAGCTTTTCAAGAAGTTGATCGCCACCTGGCCGCGGGTCATGCCGGGGACGTAATAATCTGCGTCGGTTGAAAAAACCATCTTGACTCCATTGGCGTAGGCGCTCTTGATACCGGCGACGGTGCGGTCGAAGGCGGCCTGCGAGCCGCGATATTCGGTAAATGGTGTTTCCGTACCGGCACGCCAAATGCCTTTTTGTGCCATCCGCTTGTGCAGTTCGTCGGTTAGTGCGATGTCGTGTTCGATGGACCAGATGCCCGCTTCGATGGCGCGGCGGGCCCCCTCTTCGGTCTGCACGTGGCCGGCAACTTTTAATCCTCCGGCATTGGCCGCTTCTTTGATGAAGAGCTTGATGTCGTCAACGGAATAGGGATAGGGCTTGCAGTCGACACAGATTTTGATGACTTTGGCGCCAAACAGAACGTTTTGCCGGACGGCTTTAACGATTTCGTCAGGAGTATCCGCATCCAGGTATTCGGGGTAGACGATGTTATGTTCCTTCACCATTTCCGGCGTGGGATAAAACTGGCCGCCAATGCCGCCGATAATGATTCCGGAATTGATGAGCGTCGGTCCGGGCAGCCAGCCCTGCTCGATAGCGATCCGCAACGCGCTGTCGGCGTACAGGCCGTTGTTGCCGAGGTCGCGAACGACGGTGAATCCGGAGGACAATATTTGCATTCCATTCGAAGCGGCTTCGATAGCACGGAGGGCCGTCGATTCCTGAATGTAGGTGTAGTAGTAGACGTCGTTTTCAGGAATTTTCTTATAGGTGATCGCCAGGTGATTGTGCGCATCGACAAGACCCGGCAGGACGGAATAGGAAGAGAGATCGATAGTCTCCGCTCCGGCAGGAGCCGCGACGTTGGAGCCAACGGCAACGATCCTGCCGTCCTTGACGGCGATCAACTGGTTTGCCGCGGAGTTGCCGGTTTCCGGATCGATGAGGCGCCCTGCACGGATCAAGTACGCCGTGCCCGCGCTGGACGGAAGCGGTACGGACGATTGCTGAGCGAACGCCGGCGGGAGGGCGAAACCTACAAACAAAAACAGCAATGCGATTCGTTTGACCATGGATGTCTCCTCGGCGACGATGGCGCCGCGTGCAGATGAACGTGAGCTAGGTATCTTCGATTCCAAGAATGAGCTGATTTTAGACGTGTGGATGAAGGGTGGTCAAATCGAGCGAATGGAGTTGCTCAGGCACATGGATAGATACTATTGGACCAACTTCGCCAAATTTGGAAACCCCAATGGTCCCGGCGTGCCCGTCTGGCAGGAATTCGACCCGGTCGCCGGCAATTTCCAATCCTTGATTCCGCCATCGCCGGTGCAGGAAACCGATTTCGCCGCGTCACATCACTGCGCATTCTGGGCCGCCTTGCTTTCTGCCCAGTAGGAACGGTTCTTGTGTATTTTCTTGTCGCCGGGGCTAAAATAATGTGGTAGGAGTGTATTGAGTCCCTGCCCTCAACTCCGCCCAGAAATCAAACTGAGGAGATTCGCAATGAAGATCGAAAGAATATTGGGAGGATTGGTGTCGTTGGGCCTGGTTGCGGCGCTGGCTGTACCCGTGGCCCTAGCAAAATCGCAGGCCACGCCCCTACCCCAAGCGGCTGGTAAAGAAAAGGGAATGCACGGGGACGGGCTACAGGCCGCAGTGGAGAGCTTGAATCTCACCGACGAGCAGAAGGCCAAGGTGAAAGATATCTTTGCAGATGCGAAAACCAAGCACCAGGTGGTGTCCAGTGATACTACGCTGAACGATGAGCAGAAAAAAGCCAAGATGAAAGAGCTGCACAGTAGCATGGTGGCCAAGTTGAACGAAGTACTCACACCTGAGCAACAGACCGAGTTGAAGAGCAAGATGGAAGCTGCAAGGGCGGCGAAACCGCCGGCGCAGCCGTGATGTAGGAGACCACCCGGTTAACTAGCGAAAACCTGAGAAGGCGCCCGGTTTAGAAGAGCCGGGCGCCTTTCTGCTTTGGGCCGAGCGCCTAGTGCTTCCGGCTCTCCGAAGTGTAGTGAGTTTGCAAGTACGCGACGATTTTTTTGGCGGTGTCCTCGGGAATCCCCGCGCCGTAGGCCTTATTCATTTTATTCACTTCGTCTTCCCAGGTTGCACCGGGAAGCGGCGGTTGCATGGTGATGTAGCGCGGGCTGTGGCAGGTGTTGCAATAGATCTGGACGATTTGGCGGCCATCTCCGGGGGCGAGTTCCAGACTTGGCAGAGAGTAGGCTGAAACCTCATAGTCTGCATCCGGCGAAATAGCGGCTGGAGCCGCTTGCTGGATGCTGCCGAGTTGATCGGGTGAGTAGTAGCCTTTCTTCAAGTCGGCGAACACCAAGCCAACCGTTATCGCCACGCCACAAGCCACCACAAGAATCGCCGCGGCCCTGTTTCTCATCGTGGTTTTCTCCTTAGCTCGCATTTCCAACCACAAATTCCTGCCGCTCGACGCGGTTCCACAGGTATCCCCCGGGATTCCAGACCGGCTCATCGGGTTGCGTGTTGCCCTTCTCATCTGTCGCGCGCACAGCCAACGAATAGCGTCCCGGAGACTTTGCTTTCCACGGTATTTCCCACGTGCGGAACGAGTACGCGCCATGGTCTTCTCCAAGAACTGCGTCCGTCCACGTCTGTCCTCCGTCATCCGAAATCTCTACGCGGTTGACGCGGCCGTAACCGCTGAATGCAATTCCTCGCAGCGTGACGCTCAGACCCGCAGGGATTTTCGAAGACCCATCAGGGGAAATAAGAAACGATCGCACGGGAAATCGCTCGAGCGGAACCGTTTTCACTTTGCCCGCTTTGACATCCTCGGGACTCGTATTGCCTCTCGGCGTATCCGGCGCGCGGTAAGCCGTCTTCATCCAGTCATTCTCGTCGGGCGCATCTAGTACGCGAATCCACGTCAAGCATTTCGTCCAGTAGGTCGCAAAGTATCCGGGAACGACGAGGCGCACCGGGAATCCATTCAGCATCGGAAGCGGTTCGCCGTTCATCAGGTACGCGACGATGCACTCGTTCACCACGGGATTCGCCAGGTCGAGCGACTTCAGAAAAAGATTCGAGCCGAATCCCGCCGGCCCTTGCCCCGTTTCCAGTCCCTGATACTGCAATTGCAGCGACCCGCTCTTCACACCAGCCAAGTCCAGAATTTCGCGCAGGCGCACGCCGGTCCACAGCGCGTTGCCCATCGCCCCATTTCCCCATTGCGCCCCCGGCACCCGCGGTTGCAAGCGGCTGCGGCTGTTGCCGGAACACTGGTTCACCGCGGCAACGGAAACCGGTTTGAACTTCTCCGTCAGGTCGGCAAGGCTCAGTGCCAGCGATTTTTTGACGTTTCCTTCCACCTGCAATTTCCATTGCTTCAAATCCACGCGATTCGGGATTCCTTCCAAGTGCCATCGCACATAGAAAGCCTCGTTGGGCGTGAATGCCGTCCGAAAATAGTGGCGGGGCGTTTCGAGCTGCACGGGGCGGTCCGTCAGCAAAATCAGGGGGACCTTTTGCGGCTCGGTCAGGTAGGGGCCTACCGAATTCCAGTGCGGGTTCGCCCCCGGCCCTGTAAAAGACTCGAGAGCTGTGGCCCGCGACGCCTCTTGAGCCATCACGGTGCCGTCCCACGGCCATCCGCTAGCGACCAGGCCACCTCCAGTCAATCCAAGTAGTTTGAGTAGGTTTCGACGCGAAAGACTTCGATGGACCGCGGTCATGGAGCAACCTCCGACAGCGGCACTATCTTCCACGGCGGCGAGACGTGTCAACCCGCCTTATTCCTGCCCCACTTCTCGGTATGAGCGCAATTTGGGGTTGACCCAACCGAGGCAGCAGGCGGTGCAGGCTGGCACAGGAAGGCATGGTATCGGCTGTCTCCGGAATGCCAAAGGGTGTACTATCAACCAGACGCTGATTTCAGCAATTACGGCAATATGCCTGAGAAATCAAAGCAATTCTTCTGCCTGGCTCTTCTCCTCGCCGGCGTACTCTTCGCAGCGCAACTGCACTGCTGCGTGGATTTGAACTCCCGAACGATCGATTCGCACGTCTGCCCGATTTGTTCCGCCGCGGGCACCGCCGTCCTGAACCCCTCTCTGATCGTGGAGATGGCACCGGCCGTCAACAGGCTGGAAGCCTCTGGCATTCTCGTTTCCGTTCCCGTTGTGGTTCCCCGCAGTATCGCTCCCCGCGCGCCTCCTGCCGTCTAGCAATCCCCACTCGGCTCCCACTTTCGCAATGGCAAATTTCGTGTGTCACTCCCACCGTGACGCGCGAGGAGTCTTCACTTGAGGCAAGTAAAGTTTTTGGCTTTTGCATTGCTCTTGGCGCCGGCGTTTACTGCCGCCCAGCAGAGCCCTGCGCCAGCTCCGCAAACTTCGCCGCCGGCCGGTGCAACACGAGTTTCCCTGGACGACGCCATCCGCCTGGCGCTCCAGCGTAATCACGCTCTGCAGGCATTGCGCTCGACCATCCAGCAAAGCCTGGCGGAAGAAATCACCGCGAACCTTCGCCCGAATCCCACGCTCGGCGTCGATGCGCAGTTCCTGCCCATCTTCCAGCCCGACAAGCTGAATGCTGACTATCTCGACCAGTCCGCGCAGTTCGACGCAGGCATTGGTTATCTCTTCGAGCGCGGCAAGAAACGCCAGCACCGCTTGCAGGCTGCGAAAGACCAGACCGCCGTCGTCCGCTCGCTCGTTTCCGACAACGAGCGCCAACTGGTCTTCAACGTCAGCCAGCAGTTCGTGGATGTGCTCCTCGCGGAGTCCATGCTGGAATTCGCGCAGCAGGACCTCGACAGCTTCCAGAAGACCGTGGACATCAGCAAGGAGCGCTTTCGCGCCGGTGACATGAGCGAAGGCGACTTTCTGAAGATCAAACTTCAGTTGCTGCAATTTCAGAGCGACGTCTCCGCCGCCAAATTGGCCAAGCTGCAAAGCCTGGCGGCGTTGCGCCAATTGCTCGGGTTCGAAACCGTTCCCGATGATTACGATGTGCAGGGCACGCTTGACTACCAGCCTGTTCACGCGGACTTGAAAGACCTCAAAAACGTCGCGGCAGTGAACCGGCCCGATCTCCGTGCCGCCCAGCAAGCCGTCATCGCCGCCGAAAGCCAATTGGCTCTGCAGAAGGCCAACGGCAAAATGGACATCACCGGCACCTTTGACTATTCCCACACGGCGGGTGCAAGTAGCGGTTCGTTTTTCTACAACATGCCTCTCCCCATATTTAACCGGAATCAGGGAGAAATAGCGCGCGCGCAGTTCGGCATCACCCAGGCGCATGAGCAATCCAGCGAAACCGCACAACAGGTATTGACCGACGTCGTCACAGCCTTCGCCAATCTGCAGACCAACGATCAGATCATTCAGCTCTACCAGGGCGGCTACGTCGATCAGGCCAGGCAATCCCGCGACATCAGCGAATACGCTTATCGCAAAGGGGCAGCCAGCCTTCTCGACTATCTCGACGCCGAACGAACCTATCGCGCCAATCAGCTTGCCTATCGCCAAGCGCTTGCGAGTTACATGCTCGCGCTCGAACAAATGCGCCAGGCCGTAGGCACAAGGAATCTGCCGTGAAACCTTCCATGCAAACCCGCCTCACCCTTTCAACAATGATTGCGATCGCCCTGCCTCTCACCACCGCTCTAACCGGCTGTGCATCCGGCGAGCCGGAATCCAAAATGACCTCGTTCACTTCCTCTGAGTCGAAGGCCGACACCGCGGAACTCTTCACCGTCCCCAAAGAACAAATGGCCCACTTGCAAATCGTGCCCGCAGAGAAAGGCCCTCTTCCGCGCACGCTTCGCCTCGCCGGCTCGGTCGCCTACAATGCCTTTGAGACCACGCCTGTGTTCGCCGCGATTGGCGGCCCGGTTCACGAAATTCTGGTGGCGCCCGGCCAATTCGTGCACGCCGGACAGCCTCTTTTGAACGTCACCAGCCCGGACTATTCCGCTGCCCGCTCGGCCTACATCAAAGCCCGCGAAGCCTTCGCCCTTTCGGACAAACTTTACACGCGAGCCCAGGACCTCTTCGCCCACGGCGCCATTTCCGAGGCCGACCTTCAGCAGGCGGAAGCAAACCACAACCAGGCGCACGCGGACATGGAATCCTCCGCCGACACCCTTCACGCGCTGGGCGTGAAGGATCCGGACTCCCTGATCAAGAATTCGGCGCGCCCCACCTCGGAAAGCCCGGTGCTCGCTCCTGTCACCGGCGAAATTGTGGAGCGCCTCGTCGGTCCGGGGCAACTGCTCCAGTCCGGCCTCACCCAGTGCTTCACGATCTCGAACACCAACAGCGTCTGGGTCCTCGTGAATGTCTATCAGAGTGACCTGCCGTTCGTTCATGTGGGAGACGCCGTCGAAATCAACACCGACAGTTACCCGGAACTTTTTCACGGGAAAATTTCCTATCTCGCGGCGGCGCTCGATCCCAACACCCGTACACTGCAGGCGCGCATCGTCACCGAAAACCCCGGCAAGAAATTGAAGAAAGACATGTACGTGACCGCTACCGTCAAGGCCGGCTCCGTCCTGGACGCTATCACGGTTCCTGACGCGGCCATCCTGCGTGATACGGAAAATCAGCCATTTGTTTACGTGCAGGCGGGCCCCAATCATTTCGCGCGCCGCTTGGTCACGCTGGGCCAGAGCGTCAAAGGCCGTTCGCAAATCACCAGCGGCCTGAAAGAATCCGAACAAGTCGTCGGCGACGGCAGCTTGTTCCTGCAATTCAAGAATTCCATTCAGCATTAGGAAGAGCGCTTCGGAGACTCCTCGATGATTCATCGCATCGTCCAATTCGCTCTTCAGCAGCGCTTCCTGGTGCTGATGCTGACGGTATTGATCGTCGTGGCTGGCGCATGGTCTTTCCGGCAAATGCCGGTGGATGCCTATCCGGATCTCTCGCCGCCGATGGTTGAGTTAATCACCCAATGGCCGGGCCATGCCGCGGAAGAAGTCGAACGCCTCACCACGTTGCCGCTGGAATTGGCGATGAACGGCTCGCCACGCCTGAAGGTGATGCGTTCGATCTCGCTCTACGGCTTATCCGACGTGCGCTTGACCTTCGATGAAGGCGTCGATTCCTATTTCGCGCGGCAAATTGTTTTCCAGCGCATCAGCGACGCCACCCTGCCGCAGGGCGTAACGCCCAGCATGGCGCCCCTGTTCAGCCCCAGTGGCCTCGTCTACCGGTATGTGCTCGAAAGCCCCGACCGCTCGCCCATGGAATTGCACACCTACGAAGAGTGGATCATCGAGCGAGCCTACAAGAGCGTGCCGGGCGTGGCCGACGATTCCGGTTTTGGCGGGCCGACGATGGAGTATCACGTCCTCCTCGACCCAGTGAAACTCTACAACTATCACTTGGCCGTCGTGCAGGTGCTCGCCGCGCTGAACGCCAACAACTCCAATACCGGTGGCGGCTTTTACTCCCAGGGAGGACAGTTTTACTACGTGCGCGGCCTGGGCCTCGTGAAGAGCACCGAAGACATCGGGGAAGTCGTCGTCGGAAGTTCCAACGGCGTGCCCATCCGCATCAAGGACATTGGCCGCGTGGAGATCGGCCACGCCCCGCGCCTCGGCATCTTTGGCTTTCAGACCAAACTAAAGAAGAATGACGATGCCGTCGAAGGCGTCATTCTGATGCGCCGTGGCGAGCAGACCCAGAACGTCCTCGAAGGCGTGGAGAAAAAGACCGAAGAGATCAACAAAACACTTCTGCCGGCCGACGTGAAAATTCGTCCCTACTATGACCGCAGCGATCTCGTCCGCATCACCACCGACACCGTAGAAGGAAATCTGCTTCGCGGCATGGTTCTTGTGTTCGTCGTTTTGATTTTTTTCCTGGTGAGTTTTCGCGCCGCCATTATCACGGCGCTGACGATTCCTCTTGCACTGCTTTTCGCGTTCATCTTCCTCAACCTGACCGGCGAAGCAGCGAATCTCCTCTCCATCGGCGCAATCGATTTCGGCATCATCATCGACGGCACCATCGTCATGGTGGAAAACATATACCGCGAACTCGGCCTGCGCCACGGCACCGAATACAAATTGACCGACGTCATCCTTGCCGCCGCGCGCGACGTCGATCGCCCCATCTTTTATTCCGTCGCCGTCATCATCGCGGGCTATCTGCCGATTTACGCGCTCACCGGGCCCGCGGGAAAACTGTTCCATCCGATGGCCGACACCATGGGTTTCGCGCTCATCTGCGCTCTTATTCTGACCCTCACGGTCGTTCCCGTGCTCGCTTCCTACTGGTTCAAGAGTGGCGTAAAGGAAAAGCAGAATCCCATCTACAACTGGATTCGCGATCAATACGCGGGACGCCTCCACTGGTGCCTCAACCATCCCGCGGTCACTCTCATCGCGGCCCTGGCGATTTTCATCGCCACACTCCTGCTCGTCCCGCTCATCGGCGGAGAATTCCTTCCGCACCTCGATGAGGGCGCGGCCTGGGTTCGCGCCACGATGCCGTATACGATTTCATTCGAAGAAGCCGCGAAATTCGCCCCGCAAGTTCGCGATTTGCTGATCAAGTATCCGATGGTCACGGTCACTGGCTCGGAACTCGGCCGGCCCGACGACGGCACCGACCCCACGGGTTTCTTCAACTGCGAATTTTACGTTGGCCTGAAGCCCTATAACGACAAGTCCTGGTCGCAGTCCTCCATTCACACCAAGGAACAGCTCGTCGCTGACCTTCAGAAAAAGCTCGACGCGTATCCCGGTGTGATTTTCAACTTCACGCAACCCGCGGAAGATGCCGTCGACGAAGCCCTTACCGGTCTCAAAAGCGCGCTGGCAGTGAAAATCTTCGGGCCCGATCTCGACGTTCTCGAGAAAAAAGCCGTCGAAATCAAAAACGTCCTCGAAAAAACTCCCGGCTTCACCGAACTCACCGTCGTCCGCGAACTCGGCCAGCCCAGCCTGCTCATCGAAGCGGATCGCGCCAAAATCGCCCGATATGGCATCAATGTGGCCGACGTCGAGGCGGTCGTGCAAGCCGCAATCGGTGGACAGGCCGCCACCCAGGTGATTCAGGGAGAAAAATTATTCGACCTTGTTGTGCGCGCGGACCCGAAGTTTCGCTCCGATGCTCGCGAAATCGGCAACCTGCTCGTTCCCGCTCCGGCGGGCCAGCAGATTCCTCTGTCTGAACTCGCCACGCTCAAGGAATCGACCGGCGCCTCCTTCATCTATCGCGAAAACAATTCGCGCTACATCGGCATCCAGTTTTCGATCGAGGGGCGCAATCTCGAAGGCATCGTCAAGTCCGGCCAGCAAGCCATCGCAAGTAAAGTGAATCTTCCAGAGGGCTACCGCCTCGACTGGGGCGGCGAGTACAGCGAATTGTTGGACGCCAAGGCGCAGTTCTATATCATCGGGCCGCTCGCTGTTTTCCTGATCTTTCTGATTCTTTTCGCGCTTTACGGCAACTTCAAATTTCCGATCACCATCGCCCTCGGCGTCGTCCTTACCGAACCTGTCGGCGCTTTGATCGCGCT
>WNFR01007860.1_pt1 | contig 12315 bp, 17 predicted proteins | sample 5400221 | NCBI WGS metagenome assembly WNFR01 (sample SAMN13153357, study PRJNA577476) | soil metagenome | isolation source: 40 cm soil under Madrone tree | place: USA:California | collected 2016-06-14 | reverse complement strand
TGTGCTGACTCAGAAATTCGCAAAACAATTCGATCGTCATTCCGGACAAGCTGGCGCAGCTAGCGCGACTCGGAATCCAGGAATTTCAAAGGCATCTGGATACCGGCGTTCGTCGGTATAACGGCTAACCGTGAACAACTTGTTTAACAAACTTCTCGGCCAGATACTAGCGGAAGAAGACAAAATGATGACTTCGGCGGCCGATCGCGTGAAGATTTCGCTATCATCCCGGAGAATTCGTTGAACCGCGGTAGTAGCGCTGTCCGCGTTCGTAGCCGCGGCGAAAAGCATCTTTACGATAGGTATCCGGGTAGAGCGTCTTCAATCGTCCCGACATTTCGTCGTACGACCTTCCGCGCGTGTGCGGCTGCAGCGCCGCTTCAAAACCAGATCGATATTCTTGCTCGTCCTGCAGAAAATCACCTCCTGCTTGGACATAATGCTCTTTTTCCGCGTCGCGCATGCCCACCCACCATTGTTCGCGCGCCTCATCGACGCTTTCCGCCCCGTTGCTTGCAAAAATCTCACGCGCGGCGGCAGCTTGTTTGTCGTCATCGGCAAAAGCAATGAGGACCGTCCGTCCCTGCTTCAGCGCGTCTTCGTAAACAAATATCTCATCCTTAGGCAATCCTTCGGTCAGCGCGTTTTCCAAACTGCCACCGGCTGCGGCGCCGCCGACGGCACCGCCGATTCCGAGTAATGCCGAAGCCGCAAGCCCGATGGCTATGGCCGGTCCCACGCCTGGAAGGATCGCGCTCGTGACAGCCATTCCGAGAGGGGCGCCCACGGCCGTTCCCACGGCTGCGCCGACTACGCCACCGACAGCCTTCCCCATGCCTGGCTGCTCGCCTTCGGTCGCAGGAATCAAGTCGAGTTCCAAATCTGACGCGTGAGGAGTTAAGAAATTAATACCCTCGTCCGCAATGCCGCGTGCGCGCAGTTTCTCCGCGCTGCGCAGCGAGTCGTCGAACGACGTAAAGATACCTGTGATAGCTTGCATACTATTTCCCCTGGATTGTTTTTTAGGTCTAAGCTTGACGCTGAAACAAATTCCTACGTACTCACTAGTCGTCTTATACGGAAACCGCCGCACCTGCGCTTCTCTGTCGAATGAGCAGACACCGGCCCGTCGCCTCACTTCGATTCGCTGTTGCCGATGCCCAAAGCCAATAACTCTCTGCCCGATGCGTATGGATGAGAGCCGTCGCCGATCATTGGCTGATTTAACTCGTGGGCTTGTCCTGCTTACTTTTCCTCGAGCACCGACAAAATATTGCCAGCGGGGTCTTTGAACCACGCGATCAACGGCCCGCCGCCGCGAAAAATTCCCTTCTCGTCCGTTTTGAGCTCACCTTCGTACCGCTCGAACCGCACACCTCTCTTCGTTAACTGGTCCACGGCCTCCTCAATATTGCCGACAGGGAAATTGACTAGAGTAAAGCTTTGCCGGAGCATGCTTCGGCTTGGGGTAGATGAGCACCCTAGTGCCGCCGACACAAGGTGCAGATTCAACAGGCCATGAGTTTCCGAAACCTCCAACCCGAGGGTTTCGCCATAAAACTTCTTTGCCTTCTGAATGTCGTTTACCGAAAACCCACTGAACGCTTTACTGTCTTTGAGCATGGGCACTACCCCCTTTGTCACCGTGTCTACATCGACCGTCCGTCGAAGTGCTGAACTGGAACGCTCTCCAGATTAATTCCTTCGAGGCAGCGAATATTGATTGCGGCCATCCGATTGCCCTTTGGATCGGTCCCTTCTCCGTAGGGATGAATGCCGCAGGTCTGGCAGAAGCGGTGCTTGATGACGTGCTTGTTGAAGGTGTACGTGCCGATATCCTTTTCCGATGTGAGCACGTCCAACTGTTCCCGTGGCACAAACCACAGGAGAGATCCTTTGCGGGAACACATGGAGCAATTGCAGGCCATCGCGCCGGTAAGTTCGCCTTCGACCTCGAAGGCAACCTTGCCGCAGTGACAGCTACCTTTGTACTTCATGCGAGCCTTCCTTGGTGTTCTGCGCGGTTTATAGCTTAATTTTACCCATGGCGTTTGAAATACTGTACCGCACGCTCACGTTTTTCCGCCGCGGCGCGGGTTTTGAACGTGCCTAGATTTTTTCGCTTGCCGGTTTTTCTGTTCCTCTTGCGCGAGTAAAGCCGATATTCACCGGACAGAAGCTTTCGAATCACGCGGCCTCCATTCCTTCGGGAACGCGACTACCTTAACCAGTCAAGATGGATCTATTACGCCAGCGATGTAAGCGATCGATCAGAGGGTTTTCGTTGCCGGAATCTACATGCTATGGAATCTCTTTTTTTGAGTTGAACCTCTGGCCGCATGGCGCGCTGCGATGGGCTTCCTTCGGTGGTCGCATGCAACAACGTGCGGGGCCGGCCGGGCCCCGCACGTTGTCCCCGATCAATTGTTTAATTGATTTTGCTCGAAGATTCCGTGCCGTCTCTCGACATACCCGCCTTGCTGATCGAGTCCGCAACCAACATTGCGCCTTGATCTCGATAGGACACGTTCACTTTGTCCCCGACCTTGATCGATTCGAGGGACTTTTTGGCAGAGCTCCCCTCGACAGCGAGATTCAGCTCCTTCTCGCCTGTCTTTACGGCCAACTTGCCGGTCTTAGCATCGATGGACGTGACTTCGCCGGTGGCGCGCTTTGCGCTCGCCTTTTGACTCTCCATGCCCCGCTCCCCTCGCTCCGGCGTCGAAGGCAAACTTTGCGAATAACCCACCCCCGCCAAAGCCAACATCCCCACCCCGGCGAAAAGCGATACAACGATTTTCTTTTCCATAGTAATCTTTCTCCTTGTTTATTTTTCTAACCGCCTACATTTGATTCCTGGATTCCGTTGCTTTTCGGGAGGCCACGGCGTTCCGTTCGTGCCAGTCCTCCGTCCACCGCGTCACTTCTTCTTTTTTGTCGCCGTACCTCTTTTGAACAACGCCTAAAAACTTGTCGTAGTTGCCTTCCGTTTCCAGGAGATCATTGTCGGTTAATTGACCCCATTTCTTCTTGAGCTCGCCTTTGATTTGAATTGTTGCCAGCTCCCTTTAAATTGTTCCTTATTCATGCCAAACACCTCCTTGCTTTTGGCCGCTGTTTCTTCTCTCCCTCGATCAACACCACCAATAGTTTTCTTGACCGTAATGCTTGTGCAGTTGCGTCTCGTAAGCGCGGTCGAGATTGTTGGGATTGAATTCCGGACTGGTCTGAATGGATTCTCGCGACAAATTGATGTAGACGTTTGAATTTCTCCAATCGACATGAGAGATCCATGGCGGTGCGATGAGCACCTTTTTTCCCGGCCACCAATTTCGCGTGTCGACGACGATATAACGCATCGTCCAAGACTCATCGTCGATGATGAAGTCATCCACGTGACCGATTTCGCCATCGGTGGCTTGTAGCGTATAACCCGCGACGTCCTTCATGCTTCTCAAGTGTGACTCGTTAATTTCCTGCGTGAGCGCAATCCGCTTGTTTATCGCCTCTGCCATCAGATCCTGGGGCACGGCGACCGGGCCCCATATATCGTCGCCCCCCCAATAGTAAGGCCAACCGTAGTAGTTGTAATATTTGATTTCATCTTGGGCCGAGAGCGCTTCGTCCATGCTGATGTCCGGACTGTTTTTCACTTCTTCCTGAGTGAGCAGAACCGGAAGTCTTTTGCCTTCCCAATCCGCTTCGTCGACTACAATGGGTGAAATAAGAACCTTACGGCCCGGCAACCAGCGACTCGTATCGGCGACCAAGTAACGAACGGTCCACGCCTTGTCGTCAAAAATGAAGTCGTTCACTTCGCCGATATCGCCGTCCTTTGCACCTATGGAGAGGCCTTTCAGGTCTTTCATTCTTCGCAGCATGGCGTAGATTCTCCTTTCCCTTTTCTGTGGCATTTCTTGGCGATGGTCAGCGAAACAAACATTCAGAAAGAACGATAAATTGCGCCATCGAATTAGCTCGTTTTGTTGGTGCCCACTCAGTAGTAACGCACATACGGTGCCAGCATCGTAACGTTCGATCATTCCGCAACTTAGAGACGCTCTATGATCGGAAACAACTTGTTTAGGAAGATGATTTCCTACAATCGAAGAAAAAAACCAGGCTTTTTTGATCCGCCAAAACTCACCTGCCTTTAAGCTAATGGATTTTTCCAATGGACGTTAAATCATCGCTGTAGCGAATTAGCGGGGGCGGGCAGCCAACGATCTGGCCTTAATTACCGCGTTGTTTCGTTGGGGCAGAGCGCTCGACGTGCGAGCCCGCGCCCAATGCATCGAGAGCTTTCAAGACTGCATCCAAGGTAACGGACTGTGGACCCGCCGGGGGCATACCTTCTTCATCGGCGACTTGAAGCTCGCGCATGTCGTATTCCCATCGTCGAAGAATTTCGATCTTCTGATCACGTGACAGATCGTTTCTTTCCACCACTTCTTGCGGCGTCTTGAACAACGTGCTCGGGTCAACGAGCGTATTTTTTTCGTCCATCACGGATTGCCTCCTGTCGTCGACGTGCTCAAACGTTCGATTTTCACTTACGCCTCTCGGACGCTTTTCTGGATTCACTCACGATCGTGCAGATAGCGTCGGGTGCTTCGATCTTTAAGACCAGTGATTCGCTCACGGCGAAGTGTTCGTGCGCGGCGTCCGAGGTGAGATGGGCGACGTGTAAATCCTGCCCAAGGACGATGGACCCCACGTCCCGGGCCACCAGTACGCATCCCTCGATGGCTGTTTTGACGATACCGCGCGTGCAAAGTCGTTTGAGATGCTCGATTTGCAGCAGGTCGGACCCGGGATACCGGCGGAAAAGATTATTATAAAGTTCCGGCGCCAGTGCGAGCCCGTAGGGACCACGGTAACCCTTGCCGTCCAATACGTTCACGGCGCTGATGACGTCATCGAGCACTTCATCTACGTTATGCCAATTCCCGGCTTTTACCGTCTGCCGGCCCTCGACTGTCATTAACCCTCCTAGATGAAAATCCGGTTGGCCCTGATAGACAAATTCTTCTTCGCGTACAGCGACAGCTTGAGCCGCATCTTCCGCGTCTTTGAGGTTCAATGGTACTCCCAGCTCTTGAAATGCCGCGATTCGCCGCTTCGAAATTGTAAAGCGCCGATAGATCATCGGAACGGATAGCGCCCGGCTGACCACCGCGCTGGCCTCGTCCGGGCCGGGCTCGCGACATCGATCGTCATTTCCCACCTCGACGGTGGTCAAGCCGACGCCGTAAGGGCCTTCGACGTCGACGATTCGTCTGCCGCTCAAGATTTCCCGCGCAGCGGCGACCCCGGCGTCTTCGATGCGAGCCAGCAACTCTGAGGTAATGATTCCCGGTGATCTCTCCTCCGCCATGATCAACTTCCTTTCATATCTCCGACGGTAGCCCGTAGGTATCCTCGGTCCGGCTTGGCGGGTTCGTCTCCTGCTGTTTTTGCGCGTTCCTCAATGGTCGTAATGTCGCCGCTAGTGAACAGATATAACTTCAAAGCTTCGTCGAACTTCGCAACGTTGCGACGGATCCATTCGAGCGTCATGCTCGCGTGTTCGATCTCCTCGTTTCGGTTGTGCTCGAGCACACCCCGCAACTCAGGATCTGTACAAGCTTCGGCGCGTTGGTTATACCAATCGATCGCCTCGAGCTCTTCCATCAGCGAGACGATCGCGCGATGAATATCGATGGTTCGGTCCGTCAATTGCCCGGCCGGTTCATGCAGCGTAAATGATGGCATAATTTATTAACCTGCCTATCGGATGGGTAGTCGTAACAATTTCACTTTTGTGCAAACACCGAGCCAAATTGAAAGTGAATCGGTAAATTCTCTGAGAAGCCGAATCTCATTCGGTTTTGTTCTACTGCGTGGACGAATTTTGGTTCGCTCAATGCGGGTCCAAGGCGGAAACGTATGAAGAGCGCCGACAAGCGCAATAGCCTTTCAACGAATGAGTCGTACCCCAAACGATGCTTTTGAATCGTCGGTGATCACTCGGGTGAGGGAGGAGGTCCGATCCCGTCCAGGGACGGGATCCGGACCTTGGCATGGCAGACTGTTTCGGCGGGAGCGAAATTCACTCGCCGCAAGCACAGTCGCGTTCGATGCGCGACGTATGCTTCCGGCGTTTCTAGACCGGTGGTCTGCGACCCATCACCAGACCGACCAGGAATAAAATCAAAAACACCACGAACAAAATCCATGCGATCTGCGTTGCTGCGCCGGCCACACCACTAAGTCCCAAAACCCCGGCAATCAACGCGATCACAAGGAAAGTTATCGCCCAATTTAACATTTGCAGACCCTCCTTTCTTTCCACAGTTAGATAGATGCTACATTTTCAACAGACTCAATATTCCCGTAACGATCAGATAGATGGCAACGATGTAGTTCAACAATCTCGGGATCATTAGAATCAATATTCCCGCGATCAACGCCACCAGCGGCTGCAGAGCGATATACATTTGCATGGTTTCGACCTCCGGATGCGCCCGTCTTCCGTCAAGGCAGAGCGGAGATGTAAGTGGTCCGCTCCCTCCCGAGATTTCCAACGCGACTAGGGATTTACCGCCGTTGCGTTCGAATCCTCCTCGTGCAACTCGTTGCGAGCCTGATCTGCCAGCTTCACATAGTTTGCGCGTATGCGCTCCAAATCTTTTTCTTCCAACTCCTCAAGATTGAGAAGAGCATTCTGCGCGTGGTCGATGGCGCGTATCAGCTCGTCTAACTTTATCTGCATAGCTTCGGAGTCTCTGTTTTGAGTATTCTGAATCAAGAAGACCATCAAAAACGTAATAATTGTCGTTCCCGTGTTGATGACCAGTTGCCACGTATCGCTGAATCCGAAGAACGGGCCTAGGACCGCCCAAAGAAGCACGATCGCCAATGCGGCGCCAAACGCGGCCGGTTGTCCTGTGGCCCGCGCGACCTGCCTGGAGAAACGTCCAAACGACGATGTTCTCGGCACGCCTTGCTCACCCTTACGTCCTGGTACAGTTTTCATAACTCAAACCTGCTGAACGGACTGGAGCAACGGTTGTGCCATGGGACGCTGAATCGACGATCCTCTCGTTATAATGAGCGGTTTACTCGCTTTTGGAGGTGAATCGGATTTATGCAATTCATAGGTTTTTTCGTACAAAATGGGGGAGTTGTCCTAACTCATAGGAAAACCGGGACTGGTGTAATTGGCGCGGTCGACGGCTCGGTACCTTCCTCATAGAGTCTTCATAGCGTCTTCCCTCCCTGAACGACGCTGCCCTCTCGTATTGTCTTTGAGGAGGGCTTTGACGAGTTGTATTTTTCCTGCGTCCCGTTGGTAAAAAGCCGACAAACACCATTTAAGCGAAATCACCGCACTCCTAATTGCTTGAAGTAAAACGAATATCGGCCGAATGTTTTTGGCACATGATTTGATACCTTTATCGTCTGTACCAAGACCTTCGTTTATTTTGAAATGTGCCGTCGATTAAAAAATACACGAGGAGGAATCCATGAAATTCACAATTCTTAGACCGATCCTGTTTTCTTTAGTGTTGGTACCGCCGATTGTTTCTGCCGGCGCAAGTATCTCCATGGCAGGTCAAAAAGAAAGTGTCGGGGAATATGTCGATGACGCCACGATTACCGCGTCGGCAAAGGCAAAGCTGACCGCTGAGAAGGCCGCTAACTTTACCCGGATAAGCGTTGAAACTACCAATAACGTGGTTTCACTCACCGGCGAAGTCGATTCAAAAGATCAAAAGGAGCGCGCCGAGAAAATTGTGAAGCAAATTAATGGCGTCAAGCGGGTGGACAACAAGCTGCAGATCAAAAGCCGAGGATGATTTTAATTTGCTGCAGGCAAACAGCGAGACGTCATTTTCATTACGGTGATCTAATCATGTAGAGCGATCGAATTTATCAACCGGAAGTGCGACATCGCGTTGCCGCAAGTACGCCGGGTGGAAAGCCGCCTTTGCTAGGACGGCGTATTCCTAATGTTGCGTCGACCGTCGCCATATAATAGCCAGCTCTTGAGCCTTACAGTTTCATGCGGGGGCGACAATTATGCCCAGAGGCGATAAGTCCAAATACACTCCGAAACAGATCAGACAAGCGAGGCATATCGAGGAAGGATACAAACGACGCGGAGATAGTCCGAAACGCGCCGCACAACGCGCCTGGGCGATTGTAAATAAAATTCATGGCGGTGGCGAGAAACCCGGGGGTTCAGGCCATGGAAAAGGAATAAACCGATCTCCTTATTTAAAGGGCGGAAAGTTGGGCGGCAAGGCATCGGCCCGACGGCCTTTTGCAAAACGATCCGCTTCGGCGAGAAAAGCCGCTCGGACGCGAGCACGGAGAAGATGAGACGGCGCCGATTCTAGCAGAACTTTTACTCGATTGCTCAAACGCAAAGTCCGTGACGAGCATCTTTATTCTCTATTTTAAAGAAGCGTTGGAAACAAACAGAGTTGCAAGAGAGCGCATTACAGACCATACCGTGTTTCGGTTAGAAGATGCTCGTAGCATTTTCGCGGCAACCCTTTAGACGCGCCGCGGAAACAGTTGACCGCAACCAGTGTTCGGTGACTCATTTTCTTGCCACGAAGAAGACTCCCGATTTACGCCAGTGACACATCCCCTGGTGAATGTCTTTCATTCAAGCGTGAGAACATATGTAACATCGTATTCAGACCTTGCTTGGCGACGCTCCCCCAATTGAAATACTTCGCAACCTGATTCTCGGTTCGGATTCATCGACATCTATCACCGCAGAGAATGTCAGTAGCGTCAGGACTGCGATTCTAGTCGGCAGACTGCATACCTCCGCCAATAGAGGGCAGCTACAGAAGCGTTAAAACGGATCCACGAACTCGTCGAAATGTTTGATTTGAGTATATCGTCTGGTCTAAAAAATTGATAATTTGCGTTTAACGCGGCGCCTCAATGTATAAGTTGAGTCGTAGAAAGCGGGTCATCACATGAAAGCGATACGAATCCACAGTCCCGGCGGTCCTGAAGTTCTGACCTATGAAGACATCCCGATGCCTGAGCCCAAAGCCGGCGAAGCGCGCGTGAAGATCGACGCGATCGGCGTCAACTTCATCGACGTTTATCATCGTACTGGACTCTATCCGATGAAAACTCCGTTTACGCTTGGAGTGGAAGGCGCCGGCATTGTCGACGCCGTCGGCGACGGCGTGACGGAAGTCAAAAAGGGCGATCGCGTCGCCTACGCGATGATCCCGGGTTCCTACGCCGAATACGCCATCGTGCCTGCAGCGAAGCTCGTTCCGGTGCCGGAAAGCGTCGACACCAAAACGGCCGCGGCGACTATGCTGCAAGGCATGACCGCGCATTATCTCACGCTCAGCGCTTACAACTTAAAAAAGGGCGACACCGCGCTCGTTCATGCCGCGGCGGGAGGAGTCGGATTGTTGCTGGTCCAGGCGGCCAAAATGGTCGGCGCCAGAGTGATCGGCACGGTATCCACCGAAACCAAAGCCGAGCTGGCGCGGCAAGCAGGAGCTGATGAAATTATTTTATATACGCAGTCGGATTTTCTTGCGGAAGTGAAAACATTGACCGAGGGTCGAGGCGTCAACGTCGTCTATGATTCAGTGGGCGCCACGACCTTCGAGAAGAGCCTCGATTGTCTCAGGCCGCGCGGTTACCTCGTTCTGTTCGGCCAGTCCAGCGGACCGGTGGCGCCATTTGATCCGGGAAAACTGGCAGGAAAGGGTTCACTCTTTCTCACCCGTCCGAGTTTGGCGCACTATACGCTCGATCGCGCGGAGTTGTTGGAGCGGTCCGGCGATCTGTTTAGCTGGATTCAATCGGGCAAACTCAAGCCGCGCATCGAAAAGGTCATTCCGATGAAGGACGCTGCCGAGGCGCAGCGCCAGCTCGAGGGACGCAAGACAACAGGGAAGATTGTTCTCATTCCTTAGCGGAAGGGTTTTGTCCCGCACGGGGCGCTCGAGCCCCGCGCGACTCGAGCGAATCAGAGAATTTCTTCCGCTGCTCCGCTGTGAGGACCGCTTTGGCCTGCTCGATAGCCTTGATCCGGGCGACGCGTAGGTCGGCGCGCAATTTTTCCGCCTCACGAATTTTCGTTTCAACTTTTCCGACATCGACCGTTGGACTATCGAGCAATGTCTCAATATCGAGCTCGACGATGCGCGAGTCGGCTTCATTGCGAATGCTCTGGCGTTGAAAGCTATCGCGCAGTTGCTCGAGTTTTTTTACTTGATCGGGCGACAACCCAAGATAATCCTTATAGCGGAGCAGTTGCGAAATCACGGGCCGGTCTTCTGACGATTCCCGGCTGCCGAAGCGCTCCTTCAACCGTCCGCCCCAATCCTGCAGCGCTTGTTGAAGACGTTCCCACGCCTCGCTAAGCTCTTCCGGAACGGATTGTCGGAATTTTTCGGCTTCGGCACCGCTCGCCGGTGTAACGAAGCTGAGACAGCAAGCCAGAAAACCTCCGCCGATCAGTCTTCTCATGGGTAAATTCTCTCAGGTGTCGCGCGCGATTGAGTCGCGCCGTTATCCGGACTTGCCTGCGCACGTCCTTGATTGGAAAACTACGGCCACTCCGCCACTCCGAGGTCAGGCAGGTTGATAATATCGGCGTTGACGTCTTTGACGCCTGGAATCTGCCTGATCTTCGACACCACCGCTTGCTCCGACATCCAACTCGGGACGGATCCGGAAACCGCGACCGTGCCAGCCGATGCCTTAACGTCGAGCCGAGTCCGCGGCATGTCCGCGGACATCGCTAACACAGCCTTTACCCGCGACGCCAAAGCAAAATCTTCGAACGCCTGCTTCGAGGCCGGACTCATCTGGTAATCCGGCAAGCGCACCGCCTCGCAGATCAGATGCTTTGCCGCGCCGACGCTCATTCGTCCTAGATTGACCACCAGCTCGAACCTGCTCGGATCGCGCCAGTCGACGCCGAACATCGCCATGAGCCGGCGGCTGCGAGCCTTGTCGGTCTCTTCGATGAAGCGTCGCGCTGCCGCTTCGCCCAGTCCCTGGCGGGCTTTGACTTGTTCGACGCGCTTGTCCAGCGGCGCGGTCAACAAGACTTTAAGCACATGTGAAAAACCGGGCAGAAGCTCATGCCCCAGATGTCCGTGGTAGACGAGATGGGGTTGACCCGCAGTGACGGCGATTTGACAGAAGGCGGCTTGCAGAGCCATCCGGTAAGGCTGTAAATTTTCCATGAGCCGGTCCCACCAGTTCGATCCTTTTTCGACGACGTCGTTCAGCTTGGCTTCCGGTATGTTGTAGCGGAGACTTGCCTCCACCAGCACTTCGCGGCTAATACAGCCACAACCCAGGGATTGCGCTACCGCGTCAGCCAACTCTTCGCCGCTGCCTGAAGCACCTTGATAAATGGTGATGATGGCCATGGTCCTCGACCTCCTGTCCGACAAACTCGCGGTCATTCTTCGTAACCGCGCGCGCAAGCTTTGGCGTGTAACTCCTCAACCGTTCTTGCTAGGGGCTGACTTGCAAATCGCCGTGATGGCGCCAGAAATAAGCCGCCATCGCCGCGGCCGCCAAAAGATTGCCAACCAACACCGACAGCCACGCGATCGCGTGCAGAATCGATTCCGCGAAAATCATCGCTGCGCCGACGAAGCCGAACTCAAAGATGACGAAGAGGAGCAAAATGCCAAAACCTGCGTTCACATCGCGCTCGGCAATCGCCAGCAGCTTAGCGGCAATGCCGCCGATCACACAGAAAACCAAGCCATGGACCCAGGTGTAGACGAGTACCATCTCGAACGAAATGGCGAGCGTCTGCGGTTGATCGAGCCCAGCGCCGTGACGGAAGAGCGCCGTGCCCAGCACGTTAGGCGTGTAGAAGAGCGGGTGTCCGCTAATCAAGTCGACAAGGAAAAACCAAATTGCGATCGTGGCCGCGCCGAGGACGCCGGCTTCGATGCCTTGCCGATAGGAATCAGAGATTGCAGCTGTGGGTGGAAGAACGACAGTAGGGTTTGAGGTGCCAGATGGGACTGCCATGGAAGATCCTCCTCGGCCGACCGACGGCCCGGGTTACTCCACAACCGTTTCGTGCGCCTTCGCCGCTACCGTGCTCAACGCTAGCACCGGGACTTCCTCTGGTCAATGATTACTTCTACTGGCGGGCAAGGGAAGTCTCTGACGGCCAACCGCTTCCGGAGAGCTGGCTCCTAGTGGGGTCGCCGTAGTTGAGGATCGCGCGTCTCCGCCGTTTTTCAACGACAGTTGGATTGCGGCGGCCGTTCATGGTTTAATCATATTTACTGGCAATCAACC
>WNFR01006101.1_pt1 | contig 12315 bp, 11 predicted proteins | sample 5400221 | NCBI WGS metagenome assembly WNFR01 (sample SAMN13153357, study PRJNA577476) | soil metagenome | isolation source: 40 cm soil under Madrone tree | place: USA:California | collected 2016-06-14 | reverse complement strand
ACCGGATTCAAACCAGAAGCCGTGTCCTCGATGATGCTGATCCTCGAGCTCGAAGGCCACGTTCAGGCCGCCCCCGGGGGCCGCTACTCCCGAGTCGTTAGGAGCCGGAGGTGAAAGATAACGTTCTCGATCTACTCATCTATTCATTCGAGAATTACATGAGCGCCGATGACGAGCCGCGGCCGGATCGCGAGGTCCTGAAAGTCGAATTGGACAAGGCGGGTTTCGCGGAACCCGACATCGAGCGCGCCCTGGAATGGCTGGACGGACTGTCCGGCGAACAGCTGGGCAAGGTCGCCGAAGCCACCACACGAGCTGTACGGATCTTCAGCGGCCAGGAATTGCTCCGGCTGGATACCGATGTACGCGGTTACCTGATGTATTTGGAAAACGTGCGGATACTCTCGGGTACCCAGCGCGAGCTGGTCATCGACCGCCTCATGGCGCTCGAAGCGGACGAAATCGACATCGAACAAGTGAAATGGGTCGTATTGATGGTACTTTTCAGCCAGCCTGGACAAGAATCCGCCTACGCGCAGATGGAAGACCTGGTCTTCGAAGAGCGCTCTGACGCGTTGCATTAGACGACTTTGAGCAGCAACCTCGTCATCGTGGAGTCGCCGGCCAAGGCGAAGACCATCAAGAAATACCTCGGCCAGGACTTCGAAGTCCTGGCCTCCTACGGCCACGTTCGCGATCTCGTGCCGAAGGAAGGTGCGGTCGACCCGAAACACCACTTCGCCATGAAGTACCAGGTGGTCGAACGCAACCAGAAACACGTCGACGCCATTTCGCGCGCCCTCAAGAAGGCCAAGTCGCTGTTCCTCGCGACCGACCCCGACCGAGAGGGCGAAGCCATCTCATGGCACCTGCACGAGCTCCTGAAGGCCCAGGGCGAACTCGAGGGCAAGGACGTGCAACGAGTGGTGTTCTATGAGATCACCAAGAACTCGGTTCGCGCCGCGATGGCGAGTCCCCGCGAGCTGTCCGTCGACCTGGTGAACGCCCAGCAGGCGCGCCGCGCGCTGGATTTCTTGGTGGGATTCAACCTCTCGCCCTTGCTCTGGAAAAAGGTGCGGCCGGGTCTGTCCGCCGGGCGCGTGCAGAGTCCCGCCTTGCGCATGATCTGCGAGCGCGAGGACGAAATCGCCGCCTTCGTCGCGCGGGAATACTGGACCATCGACGCCGAGCTTGCACATTCGGAGCAGAAGTTCCCGGGCAAGCTGGTCGAGTATCAGGGTGCCAAGGTCGAGCAGTTCAGTTTTACGACGGAAGCCGACGCCCGCGAGGTCGAGCGCACTCTGCATGGCGCCGCGAAGGGCGAGCTGACCGTGCTGACGGTGGACCGCAAGCAGCGCAAGCGCAATCCGGCACCCCCGTTCACCACGTCCACGTTGCAGCAGGAGGCCGCCCGCAAATTGGGTTTCAGCGCGCAAAAAACCATGCGCGTCGCGCAGCAGCTGTACGAAGGCATCGATATCGGCGAGGGCCAGGTCGGTCTCATCACGTATATGCGCACCGATTCGCTCAATCTGGCGCAAGAAGCCGTCGGACAGATCCGGGACGTGATCGTGCAGCTGTACGGATCGGCGGGGCTTGCGGAAGAGCCGCGGGTATTCCGCACCAAGTCGAAGAACGCGCAGGAAGCTCACGAAGCGATCCGTCCGACCGCGGCGAACATTCTGCCCGGCGACATCGAAAGGAAACTCGAATCCGATCAGTACCGCCTGTACTCGCTCATCTGGAAACGCACGGTGGCCTGCCAGATGGCGCCGGCGATCTTCGATACGGTGGCGGTGGAAATGCTTGCCGGCGAGGACGGCCCGAAGCGGACCGTGCTGCGCGCCAACGGCTCGACCTTGGTCACGCCGGGGTATATTTCCGTCTATCAAGAGGGAATGGACGACGTCGTGCAGGACGACTCGGACCATGTACTGCCGCCGATGAAGGAAGGCGACCGGGTCAGACTGACCGGGATCGCGCCCACGCAGCATTTCACCGAGCCGCCGCCGCGGTTCTCGGAGGCGTCCTTGGTCAAGGCGTTGGAGGAATACGGCATCGGCCGGCCGTCGACGTATGCGTCGATCATCTCCACCTTGCGCGACCGTCAATACGTCGACATCGAAAGCAGGCGCTTCACGGCAACGGATATCGGCAAGATAGTCAGCCGCTTCCTGACCCAGTATTTCACCACCTATGTGGACTACGACTTCACCGCGAAGATGGAGGACTCGCTCGATGCGGTGGCGAACGGCGAGCAGGAATGGGTCCCGCTGCTGGAGAAATTCTGGAAGCCTTTCATCGATCTCGTGAACCATACGGAGACCTCGGTCAGCCGCGAGGAAGTCGCGCAGGCCCGGGATTTGGGAAAGGACCCGGTGAGCGGGAAACCGATGAGCGTGCGCATGGGGCGGTTCGGACCCTTCGTGCAGATCGGCACCAAGGACGATGAGGACAAGCCGCGCTTTGCGGGCCTCAGGCCCGGTCAAAAGATGGACACGATCACGCACGCCGAAGCCATCGAGCTGTTCAAGCTGCCGCGCAAGCTGGGCACCACCGCCGACGGCGAAGAGATCACGACGAATGTCGGCCGATTCGGTCCCTACGTGAAGTATGGCGCCAAATATGTATCGCTGAAGACCGACGACCCCTACGAGATCACGCCCGAACGCGCGCTGGAGGTCATTCGCGAGAAGGCAATCGCGGATGCCAACCGGCTGATTCTGGATTTTCCCGATGCCGGCATTCAAGTGCTGAATGGCCGCTACGGACCCTACATCACCGACAAATCGCGCAATGCCAAGATCCCCAAGGACAAGGATCCGAAGAGCCTGACTTTGGAGGAGTGCCAGACGCTGCTCGCGGCCGCGCCGGTACGCACCTTCGGCAAGTGGGGCCGCACGCGCAAGGCACTGAACGGCACGCCCAAGGGGCTGGCAGCGGCCAAGGGACAGGCCGGCAATGGGAAAGCAGCCGGCGGGAAAACCGCGGATGCGACTCCCAAATCGGCAAGGGTGGACGCCGCGGCCGCCAAGCCAAGGGGCAAGGTCGCGCCGATCGCGCTGGCTGCCAAGGCTGCAAAAGCGGCGGCCAGCAAGAAAGCACCGGCCCCCGTCGAGGTGCCCGCGAAGACGTCGGCAAAGGCTGCGCCGGCGAAGCCCGCCGCAGCCCCCAAAGCGAAGCGCAACACGAATACCAAGGCCAAGAAGAGTTCCGCGAAAAAGCAGCCGTAACTCCATGGATACATCCGCGGTCAAGGGCTACTTGAACGACTTGCATGACCGCATCACCGCGGCCGCGGAAGGGATCGACGGCGGAATATTCCGGCGCGATCCTTGGACGAGGCCGGAGGGCGGCGGCGGCGAGAGCCGCGTGTTGAGCGAGGGTACCGTGTTCGAGCGGGCGGGCGTCTCGTTCTCACATGTGTTCGGCGACAAGATGCCGCCGTCTGCATCCAGCCTGCGGCCGGAGATTGCCGGCGCGCCGTTCGAGGCAATGGGCCTGTCGCTGGTGTTTCATCCCCGAAATCCCCATGCGCCGACGACCCACTGCAATGTCCGGTTCCTGGTGGCCTCGCCGAGCTCCGGGCCCGCGCAGTGGTGGTTCGGCGGCGGCTTCGATCTCACGCCGTACTATCCGTATGACGAGGACGTCCTGCACTGGCACCGCACCGCACGCGACGCCTGCCAGCCGTTCGGCTCCGGCACTTACCAGCGATACAAGGAGTGGTGCGACCGTTATTTCTTTCTGCCGCATCGGAATGAGACCCGCGGGGTCGGCGGCCTGTTCTTCGACGATCTCAACCAGGGCGGATTCGAGCGGTCGTTCGCCTTCACGCGCAGCGTAGGCGATCACTTTCTGCCCGCCTACATGCCCATCCTCGAGCGGCGCAAGAATCAAGCCTATGGCGAGCGAGAGCGGGGGTTTCAGCTGTACCGGCGCGGCCGCTATGTGGAGTTCAATCTGGTATACGATCGCGGAACCCTGTTCGGCCTGCAGTCCCGCGGCCGCACCGAGTCGATTCTGATGTCGATGCCGCCGCTGGCGCGATGGGATTACGATTGGCATCCCGAACCGGGGTCCGCCGAGGCACGGCTGTACGAGGATTTCTTGCGCCCGAGAGCGTATCTCGACGAGCTCGGGCACCGCGGCACCCCCCAATGGAGCTCTTCATGAAGCGCATTATTGCCGCCGCGGTCGCCATGGCCGCATTCTCAGCGCCGGCCGCGCCGCCCCAGGACACTCCGGCCGGCGAGCAGCGTTTCCGGGAGCTGTACAAGGAACTCGTCGAGACGAACACGACGCTGTCGGCCGGGAACTGCACGCTAGCCGCCGAGCGCATGGCAGCGAGGCTGCAGGCGGCCGGCTTTCCGGGTAGCGACCTGCACCCGTTCGCCGAGGCTGAGCACCCCAAGGAGGGCGGGCTAGTGGCCGTCTACCCGGGCCGGGATCCAAAGCTGAAGGCGATCCTTCTGCTCGCGCACATCGATGTGGTGGAAGCCAAGCGCGAGGACTGGACGCGGGACCCGTTCACACTGGTCGAAGAGAACGGCTCGTTCTACGCGCGCGGCGCAAGCGACGACAAGGCTGAAGCGGCAATCTGGGTCGATACGCTGATCCGCTACCGGACCGAGCACTACCGGCCGCGCCGCACTCTCAAGATGGCGCTCACCTGCGGCGAGGAGACGGCAGGAGCGTTCAACGGGGCCGAATGGCTCACCCAAAACCGCCGCGATCTCATCGACGCCGCGTTCGCGCTCAACGAGGGCGCCGCCGGGGAACTCGATGCGGGCGGCAGCCGGGTCTCCCTCGATGTCGAGGCGGGCGAGAAGTTTCCACAGAATTTTCGGCTGGAAGTGACCAACCCGGGCGGACACAGCTCGCGGCCGGTGAAGGACAACGCCATCTATCGCCTCGCTGCGGCGCTTACTCGAGTCAGCGTTTTCGACTTTCCGGCGCAGTTCACCGACGGCAGCCGGGCGTACTTCACCGGCATGGCGAAGATCCAAGCAGCCAAGGGCGAGACCGACGCAGCGAATGCCATGAATGCTTTTTTGCGCGACCCGGCCGACGAACGTGCGCTCGCGCTCGTCTCGAGCAAGGACCCGAGCTGGAATGCGACCCTGCGCACCACCTGCGTCGCGACGATGCTGGATGCCGGTCACGCCACCAACGCGCTGCCGCAACGCGCACGTGCAAACGTCAATTGCCGCATCTTCCCGGGAGTCAGCGTGGAGACCGTGCGTGCGAAGCTCGAACAGCTGGTCGCAGATCCGGCGGTCAAGGTCACGGCGCTCGAAACGCGCGGCCCGACTTCACCGCCGCCTCCGCTGACACCCGAGGTGCTCAGCCCGATCGTGAAGCTCGCCGGAGAATTCTGGCCCGGAGTGCCGGTGCTGCCCATCCTGCAGGCGGGCGCCACGGACGGAGAGTTCACGAACGCCGTCGGGATCCCTACGTACGGCGTGGAGCCTGTGTTCGTCGGCCGAGACCTCGGCAACATTCACGGCCTGAACGAATACGTCGGCGTCAAGTCGCTGTTCGAGGGCCGCGAGTTCCTGTACCGGCTGGTCAAGATCTACGCGGAACGGAAATAGTGGATCGCTACGCCGCGCGACCCGGGGCGCGATCGGCCGTCGAGCAACCGACATTCGTTGGTTGGGCACCGGTACGATGTTCGCCATGAACTACAAGCACATCTATCACGCGGGAAACTTTGCGGACGTGGCGAAACACGTCGGCTTGACGTACTGCCTTGGCGCATTGCAGCGCAAAGACGCGGCCTTTTTCGTACTCGACAGTCATGCGGGCCGCGGGTTCTACGACCTGCAGGCCGCGGAGGCGCAGAAATCCGGAGAGGCCGAGCGCGGCATCCAACGCCTGATCGAAACCAGCATCGGCAAGGCGCAGCTTGCCGGCTATTTCGCGGCGATCCGCGCGCGCCGAGGCAAACGTCTGGCGCGCTACCCTGGTTCGCCCGCGCTGATCGCGGGCGGCCTGCGTCCCCAGGATCGCGCCCTCTTCGTCGAGCTGATGCCGGCCGAGGCACGCGCCGCGGAGCGGGAGATCGACTCCCTTGGCCGGGTACGAACCGAGATCGGCGACGGTTACGCCGCGCTCAAGGCCTTTCTGCCGCCGGAAGAGCGCCGCGGATTGGTATTGATCGACCCGCCCTACGAAAGCCTCGATGAATTGAAGCTGATGCTGCAGGCGTTCACGGACGCCTATCATCGATGGGCAAGCGGCGTCTTCTTGATGTGGTACCCGATCCGCAGCGCGACACAGCGCAGCATGGTGCATGCGCGGTTCGAGGCGCTGCAAATTCCGAAAATGCTGTTCGCCGACCTCGCGATTCATCCGGACGATGCCGGGGTCGGACTTGCCGGCAGCGGCCTCATGATCGTCAATCCGCCGTACGGAACCGACGAGTACCTCCGCGACGCATATACCGCCATCCATTCGGGGATCGCCGCGCCGGGGGCCGGTTATGTGGAAGTAGGCCGACTCACTCCCGAGCGAATGGCACAATAGGGCACGTCGTCACTTCGAGGATGCTCTCCTCCAGGACTTGAGATATGGACAAGAATTCATTGCGCGATCTCATCGCCAAGCTGCATGGGGAGCTGACCGAGGCCCTTCGAGAGGACCCCGAGTCCAGGGAACGCCTACGCGACTTGATGAAGGACATCAATCGCCTGATCGACCAGCCCACGGTCATGCCGTCCTCGCCGCACGGATCGCTTCCCGACCGGTTGGAAAGAGTCGCGGTTCAATTCGAGGCTGATCACCCCACTTTGGCGGCGAGTGCACGACGGCTGGTCGACCTGCTCGGTGAGGTCGGCATCTGACCAGGAGCCTGTCTGACCAATGATGCGCCTGCCGCGGCCGTCCCACATCGGCATATTTCCAGACCTAGCCGGTCCAAACGATGGAATCGAGTACTCGGCGCGCAATGCGTTCGATGGTTCCCACATCCGTGGCCGAGCCGCGCGTGAGCACGGCGAGACTGCCGTGTCCGGGCACGGGCACGATGACTCCGCGGTAGCCCTGCTCGTCGAATAGAACCGGCTTGGCTGAACGCTCATGCACCAGCACCATGACGGTCACGGGCCCTGCATCCGTTTGCAGGACCAGATGCGGCACCCGGCGCCCGCGGAACACGCAACTATTGGCATAACTGACCATGCCGGCGCCGCCGCCGGCGGCCAAACGCAGGTGCGAATCGCGCAGGACATCATCCAGCTCATGATCGGGCACCGGCACGTCGGTACGCCGCCAGGCCCCCGGTTCCTCCCTCATGTGGGTCACCACGTCGGCCGCGAGGCTGGCTCCGGGAGCGCTGAGCCATAGACCTCCGCCCACCACGAGGGCCATCAGCACACTGGCCGCCATCGCGAGCATCCGCTTGCGATAGGCCGGCGAACGTAGCGCCTCCATTCGCGACGATCCAGCGCGCAGGGGGACGACATTGTCGGATGACGAAACCGCATCGGATAACGAGGCGGCATCGTCTGCCGGGCCCACGCGCACGGCGCGCTCGAGGCGCGACTCAAAACGCAACAGCCGTTCACTGTAGAGATTGCAGTCGTGACAGCTCTCGCGGTGCTCGCGCAGCCGCGGATCCGGATCGCGCGGATCAGCCAACATCGAGCGTCTGTACTGGGCGCAGTCCATCATTCTTCGGGATCCATGGTCGTATCCTCGCCGCACAGGACACGAAGTTGCTTACGAGCGCGAAACAGGCGGGTCAGCACCGCAGCGCCCGACAGGCCGAGCTCGCGGGCTATTTCGGCGGTGGAGAAGCCCATCAGCACTTGCAGCACCAGCGGTTCACGGTACTCGTCGGGCAATTTGAACAGGGCGGCACGCATTTCGGCGAGGTTCTGCTCGTCGGCGGCGGCCAGCATCGGCTCTTCCCGGGCGACCAATTCGTCGACGTCCACGGTCACGAAGCGCTTGCGCTCGAAACAGCGGGCATATTCACGGCGGATGATGGTCAGGAACCAGGGTTTGGCCGCCGCCTCGTCCCGAAGCGAGTCCTGTGCCTTCCAGGCACGCAGCATGGTCTCCTGAACCACGTCTTCCGCCAAAGAGCGGTCTCGGGACAACCAGAAGGCGAAACGCAGCAGATCCGGACGCAGGGATTGGCAAAGTGCCTGGAAGCGAGCGCGCTTCTGATTTCCGCCAATCTGATCCTTCATGGTTAAATCGGCACCCGGCTTAAGATGTCTTCCAGGCGATAGTATCGCGTTATGTCCGCGGCGCCGATGGCCGGGGGCTGCCGTGGGCAGGAAGGCCGAATTCGCTGCGCTTAAGCTGTTGTCAGGAGTCACAGTCTAGATGACCGGAACTGCCGCCAATTCATTTCCAAAAACCCGCATGCGGCGCATGCGGCGCGACGAGTTTTCCCGCCGTTTGATGCGCGAAACCCGTCTCAGCGCCGATTCATTGATTTACCCGATCTTCGTGGTCGAAGGCCGCGGCGAGCGCCAGCCGGTGGCGTCCATGCCGGGCATCGAGCGCCTGTCCGTGGATCAGTTACTGCGGGAATGCGAGACCTTGATGCGTCTCAAGATTCCGGCCATTGCCCTGTTCCCCGTCACCCCCAAGGAGAAAAAGACGCTGGACGCGCGCGAGTCCTGGAATCCGAACGGTATCGCGCAGGCCGCGGTGCGGGCGGTGAAACAGGAGTTTCCGGGCCTCGGCGTCATTACCGACGTCGCGCTCGATCCCTTCACGACCCATGGGCAGGATGGCCTGATCGACGACAAGGGCTATGTGCTCAACGACTTGACGGTCGAAACCCTGGTGCGTCAGGCACGTTCGCATGCGGACGCAGGCGCGGACGTGGTCGCGCCCTCGGACATGATGGACGGGCGCATCGCGGCGATCCGCAACGCGTTCGAGACCGCCGGACTGGTCGATACGCGGATTCTGGCTTACGCGGCAAAATACGCCTCGAGCTTTTACGGCCCGTTTCGCGAAGCGGTGGGATCCGCCGCGCAGCTCGGAACCGGCGGCAAGCACACCTATCAAATGGACCCCGGCAATTCCGACGAGGCGCTGCGTGAAGTAGCCCTCGACATCAGCGAGGGCGCGGACATGGTCATGATCAAGCCGGGATTGCCGTATCTCGACATTGTGCGTCGCGTCAAAGACCGTTTCGGCGTTCCCACTTTCGTCTACCAAGTGAGCGGCGAGTACGCGATGATCATGGCCGCGGCCGGCCACGGTTGGGTGGAGGAACGCGCCGTGGCGCTGGAGGCGCTGGTGTCCATGAAACGAGCAGGGGCGGACGGAATTCTGACCTATTTCGCCAAGCGTGCGGCGGAGTGGCTTGCAGAGTGAACCAGGCGGGACCAGACACGCCGGATCAGTACGGGGTCGTGGGACATCCCGTCTCGCACAGCTGGTCGCCATTCATTCATGGGATGTTTGCCAAAGCGACTGCTCAGAACCTGGTGTACCGCCTGTTCGACGTCGCCCCCGATCATTTTCGGCGCGAGGCCCTGCGTTTGTTCGCGAGCGGGGTGCGCGGTCTGAACGTCACACTGCCTCACAAGCAGGCGGCGGCCGAACTCGTCAACGTGCTCACGCCGCGCGCCGAGCGCGCGCAGGCGGTGAACACCATTGCCTTTTTCGAGGATACCTCTCTGCTCGGCGACAACACCGACGGGCTGGGACTGACCGCCGATCTCGAACGCAATCTCTTGATCAATCTCGCCGGCAAACGAGTGCTGATCTTGGGAGCCGGCGGCGCGGTGCGCGGCGTGCTCGGTCCCCTGCTGGAGCGCGACTTGGGCGAAGTGATCATTGCCAATCGGACGCCCGACCGCGCCCGCCAGCTGGCAACCGAGTTCGCCGACCTGGGGCCGGTCAGCGGCTGCGGGTTCCGCGATGTTCAAGGTCCGCCCTACGACCTCATCGTCAACGCCACCTCGGCCAGCCTGCAGGGCGAAATGCCGGAGATGCCCGCGGGGCTCGTCAGCGAAGAGACGATTTGCTACGACATGGCGTACGGCCGCGGCCATACCCCCTTCACGTTGTGGGCGAAATCGCTGCATGCGGCGCGCACCACCAAGGGATGGGGCATGCTGGTCGAGCAAGCGGCGGAGTCGTTCTTGCTCTGGCGCGGAATCCGGCCCGATACCCAACCCGTTCTGCGGGCCCTGGCGCAGCACACCTAATCTGAACCGTTCATGAGCAACCAAACAGCTTGAAGGAGGCCGGATCGGGCAGGCATTTTCCGGCGCTTCAGCGCATGGTGACCAGTTCTTCGGCGCTCGTCGGGTGAATTGCCACGGTGTCGTCGAAGTCGCGCTTGGTGGCGCCCATGCGAAGCGCCACCGCGAAGCCCTGCAGCATTTCATCGGCGCCGGTGCCGATGATGTGACAACCGACGATCCGCTGTTCCGGTCCGACACAGACGAGCTTCATGTCGGTGTGCGTCTTTCGTGTGGTCAGGGCGTGGTACATGGGAGTGAAGTCGGCCACGTATACTTTCACGGCGTCCCCATATTGGGCGCGCGCCTCGGCTTCGCTCGCGCCCACGGTGCCGATGGGCGGGTGCGTGAACACCACGGTCGGAATCATGCTGTATTCCAGGCGGCGATCGGTTTTGGCGCCGAACAGGCGATCGCTCAAGCGCCGGCCGGCGGCGATGGCCACGGGGGTGAGGGCGGCACGGCCGGTCACATCGCCGATCGCGTAAAGGCCGGGCACATTCGTGTTCTGGAGGCCGTCGGTGACCACGAAGTTGCAGTCGTCGATCGCGACCCCGGCCTGCCTCAAGTCGAGGCCGGACACGTTGGCGCTGCGTCCGACCGCCCACAACAAGCAATCGAAGCCTGCGAATTCGCGGCCGTCGACCGCCTTCAAGGTCTTGAGCCCGGACTCCTCTCGAACCTGTGCCGGCACGACGTGGTCGTGAACGACGATCCCCTGGTCGCGCATCTCGCGCACCAAGGATTTCCCCAGCATCACATCGAAGCTCATCAGCAAGTGTTCCTTGCGGATCAATATTTCCACCTGGGTGCCCAGTTCGTGAAAGGCCGCGGCGAGCTCGCAGGCGACGTAGCCGCTGCCGACGATGGCGACGCGCTTCGGCCTGCGCTCGAGCGAAAAAAATCCGTCCGACGTGATGCCGTGCCCGCTCCCCGGCAAGTCCGGCACGATGGGCGTGCCGCCGGTCGCGATCACGATGTGCCGCGCCGTCATGCGCTCGCCGTTCACTTCGACGGTACTCTTGTCGAGGAAGCGGGCGGCGGCGCGCACATAGGTCACGCCCTTGGTGGCGAGATTGCGCTCGTAGATGCCGTTCAACCGCAGAACGTACGCGTCCCGCTTGCTCTTCAGGGCCGCCCAATCGCTGTCGCCCACGGTGACGTTGAAGCCATAGTCGCTTGCATCGTGAAGGCTCAATGCCACACCGGCCGCGTTCCACATGACCTTCTTCGGAACGCAGCCGACGTTCACGCAAGTCCCGCCCAGGCGGTGCGACTCGATCACGGCGACCTTGGCCCCGTATTCGGCCGCGCGCTGCGCACAGGCCAGACCGCCGCTGCCGCCACCGACGCTGATGAGATCGAACGCTTGATCCGGCACTGTGAACTCCGTATTGAAAGACGAGAACGGTCCAATGATATACCGGCATCCGACGGCGCATCGCTCGCGCGCCGATTCCGGCGGCGTGCGCCTGGATACCGACTCACGTCTGCTAGAATATCGGCGGTGAACAACCCGCTGCTGGAATTGGAATCGCTGCCCGCTTTCGGGCGTATCGAGGCAAAGCACGCCCGCCCTGCGCTGGAAACGGTGCTGGCCGAGAATCGGCTGCGCATGGCGGAATTGACCGCACAAGCGCGCCCGACCTTTGCCTCCCTGGTCATACCGGTCGAGGAATTGAGCTACCGATTGAGCCGGGTCTGGAGCCCGATGGGCCATTTGAACGCGGTCGCCAATTCCGCGGAGATGCGCGAGGCATACAACGAATGCGTGCCTCTGCTGACGGCATATTCCACGGAACTTGGCCAGAACGCCGCCCTGCAGGCGGCCTACGCCTATGTGTTGGAGCATGAGGGCAGCACGCTCGATCCGTCGCAGCGCAAAGTGGTGGACAATGCCTTGCGCGATTTTCGGCTCGCCGGCGTCGATTTGGGCGCCAAGGAGAAGGCTCGGTACCGCGAGATCGCGCAGCGGCTGGCGCAGCTGGCCACCAAGTTTTCCGAGAATGTGCTGGATGCCGCCCGCGCCTTCACGCGCAGCGTCACCGACGGCGCGGAACTCGCCGGGCTGCCCGCGAACACCGTCGATCGC
>WNFR01009193.1_pt1 | contig 12319 bp, 10 predicted proteins | sample 5400221 | NCBI WGS metagenome assembly WNFR01 (sample SAMN13153357, study PRJNA577476) | soil metagenome | isolation source: 40 cm soil under Madrone tree | place: USA:California | collected 2016-06-14 | reverse complement strand
TTATAGCTGGTAGCGGACCTCGGTCACCTTCGATCCTGACATCAACCCTGAAGGCTTCAACGAGAAATTGTCCTTCGACTCGAGCGCTTCCGTAGTCAAGAACTTTACTGTCCAGGGCATTCAACTGCTCTACAACGAGAACACCAACGCGAAGTTCTTGACCGCGCATGATTCATTTGCCGTAGGTGGCCAGGTGTCGGGCAAACTGGATTTCGGCTTCATGACCACCATCCCCTCATTCACCGTTCTGAACTGGCGAAACGTGGACGCGATTCTGAATGCGTCGGCCTTTGCTGTGCAGGCCACCACGACTGGAATTGGCACCACTAACAATGGCAATGTCCCTGGTGAAGGTCCCGGTTGTGCTTCTGGCATCAACCTGCCTCTTTTCCCGCCTTGCGTGTATGGACCCCAGGGGTTCACGAACGCCACCTTCACCGACGCGGGCGGCAAAATTCATTTCCTGTCGCAGTTCCTGTATGCCGATTTCATCCTCAACAACCAGTTCCAGACGGGAATCAGTCGCTTGCCCTTGAACCTCACGGTTGAGTACGAAAATAATTTGAATGCAGCGAATCATCCGCTTGACGCCAAGGGCAAACCGACCAGCCTGGCGAAGCAATCGCATGGCTACTTCGGCGATATCAGTCTGGGACAGTTAAAGAACAAGAACGATGTTCAGTTCGGCTATGCCTTTGAGCGCGAGGAGCAGGACGCAATTATCGCCTCGTTCGCGGAAAGCGAGCAGCGCGCTCCGACCAACATTGTGCAACATCGAGCTTACGGTTCGTGGAGGGTCCGTCCGAATACGACTGCAAGCTTCACCATGTGGATCGGACGCACGCTCAACAGCGATCTGGAGCACGCCATCGTGGCGCCGGGAACAGTCGCGGGAACTATCGAGCCGTGGCTCAAACGCTTGCAGTTTGATTTGCTCTACACCTTTTAGAAGTGACCCATGACGGATGAAACAAAATTGCGAGCTTACATTCGAGATGTGCTCTCGACCTCCCGTATAATCACTGGCATGCCAATTTCAGCTAGGAATCGGCTCAAAGGCACGGTAGAGGAAGTGGTATTGGGCACAGTAATGGCTCACATCGTTGTACGGGTCGGCGATAACTTGATTGAGAGTGCAATTACTCGACGCAGCGCGGACGAGCTGCAGCTTAAGACGGGTGACACGGTGACCGCGATCATAAAGTCTACCGAGGTCATGATTCAGAAGGATTGACCGTCTTCTATCGCTTCGTATTCTTCGAGCACCTTCAGGCATTTCGCAAATTTCAGCGCTCGAACAGGCTCTCGCCGACAAATTTTCTCTAACGTGTGCTGATTGATTCCCCGGCGCATGAATTCCTGCTTCGGAACTCTTGCGATCCGTGCCAATTGTTCCTTGTCGGCAAGCCTTTCAGCAAGAGCCACAGCCAACGGCTCCTCCAGATGCAGGGGTGTAGCATTTTCCCCTCAATGCGTAATACCCCGTCACTGGTTGGGGGGTCTCCCTACCCCCAGAAGTTTCGGGGCAGCTGAGGTTCCGGTGCCGTTATCTCCGTGGTAGGCATTGCAGCTTTCTCTTTCAAGGATGGGCTTTCCCTTGGTCGCTTCGGGATCTCAAGTGTAGCATTCTGAGCAACGAGCGAGCCTCCAGAGAGTTCCGGCTCAAACTGTACAGCGAAGCCATAACACCTGAACGAAGCTAGGCTTGCAAATACAGACGCGGAAAAAGGTCTTCCAATGCCCCGCTGGGAAAGCGAAGCGAGACCGGAGTTTTAGGAGTCGTTGATGCTAGTAATCCTTCCTTTAGCAAATCATTTAAAACCCGCCGTGCTGTGCGATCAGGCAAGCCAGTGATGCGCGATATCTCGCCCCGCTCAAACTGTCCTCTTACTAAAGCTTCATCGAGGAGACGCGAAGACTCAGGCTTCAGACCTCTGCTCTGTACGTATGTCTTGAATCGCCGTGCAAGAATCTCAATCTCAAACAGACTCGACATAAAATTGACCTGGTCGAGGCAGACTCGCAAGAACCACAGAGTAAATTCCGTCAGAGCCCGCAATGAGAGATTTCCACGCCCATCGAGATCATTCAGTCTTGGCGTATCTGCATAGTCCATCATGCGCTTGTATTCCCCACGACTTTCAAGTCCACGGGATAATCCCCGTGACACGGACCACAGCCCGTGAGCGCCAATACCGGCAGTGTGGGCCATAGCATGACTCATGAGCCGACTCACACGTCCATTCCCATCTGGAAAGGGATGGATGTAGTTCAAACGGTGATGAGCCGCAGGCAAAGCAAGGATACGGGATCCCTTACCAACATCCTTCTGGCGATAACGAAGAATGAATTCGGACGAAGTTGGGTCAGGCAGTCGACCGTCAGCAAACAGCCGATCGATGTCAGCCTGGACACGGATGTGCGCCTTGGCCTCTAGTTGAAGATTTCTGCGCCCTTCATCTCGATCAAGTTCACCAGCTAAAGCACGCTCAATATCGCGGGGACGGGTATTGTGCCCTTCGATGAGATTGCTATAGTAAGTGTTCATTACGCGAACGAGGTTGGCCAGATTGGACGCGGTACGCGGATGTAGGGCCGACCCAAGCGTGGCCGCCTTGGCCGCGAGTTCCGCCAATATGTCGGTAATTGCCGCCGGAGCATCTTCCAGCATTGCAGGTTCAATGCGATCTACGCTCTCTATTGCAGGCATGATCTTCCTCCTCAGTGGCGATGAATTTGGCCGATCTTTATCTGAGTTTAATGTATCATTCTAAATGAGTTGAACGTTAATTTTGGGCTAAACTTGGCCGATCTTTTGGCCGATCTTGAACAGAGGTCAGAAACAGACATTGCCCTGAACAGATTGCCTACCCAAAAAGTTGATAAGGCCATAAAATGGCCGATCTGCAAACCGTTGTATTGTACTGATTAAAAATGTCTTAAGCTTAACATGAGAGAAACTTGGCCGATCCTTTGGCCAATCTTGGTTAGTGGTTTGCATGAAATCGTACGAAACCCAAACTACCCGATCTTGGGGCTTGCAGCGTCGTAGGGCTTGTGCAGCAGCCTCCGCAAAGGCGGCTAGTGGGGCTTGGGCACTGGAGCGCACGCTCACGAGCCGGCTAGCGATAGCGGCATTGGAACAGGCCCTTGCAGAGCGGCAACCGCCGCCAGGCCTGATTCATCACTCGGATCGCGGGGTACAGTACGCCTCAGGAGACTATGCGGCGGTCCTCGACCAGCATCAGATGATTCCGAGCATGAGCCGCCCCGCGAACCCGTATGACAATGCCAGTTGCGAGAGCTTCATCAAGACCTTGAAGCGGGAGGAGATTTACGCTAGCTCGTACGAAAATCTGGAGCACTTGCGTGTGAACATCGAAGTGTTCATCGAGCAGTATTACAACCAACAGCGGGTACACTCAGCTTTGGGCTATCGCTCACTCGAGCAGTTTGAACGACAAGCCCAGGGCCAAAGTGGGGCTGCAGATTCGAAGGGAGCGACAATCATTTTTTTCGCTGGCTTGGCTCAATCCTCTACGAGGATGCTGGAGCCGAGGACTGAAACGCCGTCCCCTGCTCCAGACCTCATCCCCGCTGGAGATGTCAACGAGACGGCTCCATGAACTGCAGATGTGACCATGGCAGATTGCCTCAATCGAAGGGTTCAACGAACGGACAACAGCAAGTGTGCCAATCAATAACTGTCTCAACCGAGGGGTTCACCCCAGGCTGTGTGCCAGCTGTGTGCCGGATGTAGCAAATGGAGGTGTGCCTTAGCTTGCGCCGCGCATTCTTCTCCACTGTAGGTCGATGTGCGCCCGATTGGTTGCACTGTTCCGAAGTGTGCCTTAAGAATGTCGATGATTCAGAAGGTTGACGGATTGGAATCATCTGATTCAGAGTTATTTTTCCTGATTGCTGATTCGGTTACGGTGTTGACAACTGCATCCGTCAGAATAACGTAAAGGAGAATTGCCCGCATGGAAGGTTTTGAGAACGCGTTCGAGAAGTTGGAGAAATCGACCGCCATCGCCATCTAAGCGTGAAAGAAACCAAAGGGCACACGGCGCCGAACGTCCGTTCCATTCCGCGTCAGCTCTGTTTATCTGGACGGCCCCACCCGCTGCGTAATTGGCGACGTTTCTGTTTTCCTTCAAGGTAGCAGTGTCGTCGAGCAATGTTCTGTCCTTGTGATTGGGGGGCGATTTCGGCTCCTCGTAACGGTCGGGCCCGGGCCCATGGTGAGCCATTGACCTTCGCTATTTGATCACTATGCTGTTAAAGAATGCATCGGCTGCAGCGTCGCAGCGATTTCGGCAGACCACGCGCAAACTCCAGAGTCTTTGATGGGAGAAGGCCATTCGCTCGTACACGAAAGCGGTGTGGTTCTCCAGCGCGACCGTTCCGGTTAAGAAGTGACCCTTGAGTTTGCTGATGCTAGCGAAGCCTGTCGTTAGCTGCCGCTCGTCAGTCCCGCTGCTATGCAGTATCCGAGCCATGGCCGGGATGAGGTCAGAATTTTTGATTGTAATGACATCGGCAAAGTCAGTGTAGACGAGCGAATAGAAGACTTGGAATGACGGCCCTTCCTGTCGGCGATAGAATTCATTTCGAGCGACTCGCCCTACATTCCCTGAGGTTATATGGCCAACTGCTTCTCCGTGCATTCTCGGGAACTTGGCCGAGAACAGCGGGGTTGAGAGTGTTCCCATCAGAGTCAGAGTTATCGGCCCCGTCTTGGACACGGGGATGTCAGCTTCTTGCTTGTTGTAGGCAGGGAAATCAGGAGCGGGAGCAGGAGTCGGAGCGGCCTTAACAGGTGGAGGCGGAGGCGTATCTGTCCCACCCTCTGCGATGAACTTCAGCTTTTCAGTTATGTCTTCGCAACCGTTGACGATTTGTGCGACCCCATACATGCGGTAGTAGTCGCTCGTAACTCCAGTCCTTTTCTCCCAGAGCATGGCCACGACCATCGTCTGACCAGCCGAAGGATAGCTGTAGTGGATTCTCGAGTACATCGCAGACGTCGATTCCTTCGTGGGCACGGGAGAGAAATTTCTGAAGTTGGGAGCAAGTCGCTGAGTGCCAAGATAGGCGCTCGGCGTGTCCACTTTGGACGCCGCTTCAGCGAAGCCAGCTTCGGATTCACTGTTTATGACCCACAGTTCGCTCAGGTCAGGACGCCAGCCAGTAGGCAGTTGGAACTCGACGGTGTTCTCGCAACCACTCGAGGCCTGCTGAACGGAAGAGGCGGGATTGCCACAACTGGTCTGTTCGTCGCACTCGGCCACGCCAGCTTGAGCAAAAACAGGAGCGACGCAGACCATCGATAGCACTGCCGCGAAGAGCCCCAGCAGAATTGTTCGTGTCTTCATGGATTCCCTTATTCGCAGTTGTCTCCAGAACTTGTGTTCTACGACTACATACCGCAAGCGCCGCATTGAACTTCGCCTTGATCTTCTTCCACGCGCCAGGCTGAAGTGGGCTTCAGCCGAGGTCGCCGAAGACAGTACAGTAGGCCGGTCCTGGAGAGACTCTGGCGCAGTTTTATTGATAAAACGTTGAAAAAGATAATTACGTCCGTAATGTGCAGAAACTACAGGTCAGGAAATGAATGGTGCCGGAAGGGGCTTGCACGCGAAGACGTTCTGGATTTATGCAGCGTGTGGCAGGATTCATTTTTATCAAAGCCCGTCTCCCTGAGACCAAGGGCAAGACGCTGGAAGAAATCGAGAGCTCGTGGCAATGAAGCAAGCCTGAAATGGGAGCGTGCTGTTCAATGGCCGGAATCAAGTTTGCGAGCGAGGCTATTTTATTTCCTGCAGTTCGTACTTCTAGACGAGGAAGACGCCATCCCTGCTTTCTCAGGGAAGATTGAGCAGCCACGTCGCGCTGATTTTTGCTCAGTCTATCCTTATTTATATGGCTGAAAACATTTATATGGCTGAAAACGAAAGCTCCTCCGGAACCTGTGTCGCAAGTGTGCGGGATTTCCGGAAGGGAACTGGCTCGATGCTATCCGTCTTGAGTGGATCGGAATAAGGCACTTCCAGTCTTGCGCGTGGCAACTTCGGGTTATCACCTGCTAGCGCAGCGGCAACTGCAGCAAGCGGCATAGCAGCATTACGGAGTCGTGCATTAAGGTACGAATCCCAGGGATGCGCAAAATCGATTGTGGGCGTCCAACATCCCTATCCGAACCACGGTCTAGCTAGGCCGCATTCGCTCGTGCTCTTCGTGCCGAACTGTTCTCTACGGCCTTTTCTACCGCGTGGGTAGTGCTCATGATAGGGGCAGCGGTCTTCTTATCTGGGCCTTTTGTGCTCTGATCGAGCCGAGCCGCTTGTTTCATCAGGTAATTTTGTTCCGGGATGCTCGTCGTCCGCCGGCCGCAATGCGGTAGTGGCTTGACGAATCCAGCCACTATCGTCATTCCGTCGTTGCGCTTAACCTTCAAAGGCCTTTCGGTGAGAAGAAAAATCTCCCATGTCGCCTGAACCGAAGTCGTTAGCAATTCGCCTGGAAGAGTAGTTTGGAATGCCGGTTGTACTGCTAAAGACATATCGCACATGGATATGAGTGAGTGAGAACGGTCATGAATCAGTTGGCGAACGGAGTGAATGTCCTGCGCCGAAGGTTCACGAGCCAGAAAAGCAGCCTCGCGGTGAACCAGAGCCATCGCAATATGGCCGTACACTCTACAACACTTCACCTCTGGGTAGTCTGCGCGAGGCGAATGGCCTTATCTATATCCGGGTCGGCGGGCGTAAGCTTCTTTGCTTCGAGCAGTTCCCGGAGCCCATCTTTTGTGTCACCTGAATGGAGGTAGATGAGCCCAAGGTCTTTGTGCAATTGGCCAAGCGCGGTGCAGCCGCCGCAGACCTGGATCCCTTCCTTCAATTGTGAAATAGCTTCCGGCCACTCGTGTGCAGCGGCGGACGCCAACGCGAAGTTCCCCAAAGTCTGGGCCCGATCCATGATTTGTTTTTGTGCCTGCAGGGCCTCGAAGCTGGATTGCAGGCGCTTAGACTCATCAGAATCAGATGGCGCCAGTTGGCGCGAGAGGTTGTAAAGCGCTTCCCCGTGCTCAGGATTGATCTCAATCACTTTCCGCCATTGCGCGATTGCGCCGGCCCGGTCTCCGGCGTGCAGAAGCTCTTGACCAAGCACGAAAAGAGCGTCCGGATTTCTTGGATCGAGTTCTGCCGATTTTCGAAGTGCTTGAACTGCCGCAGTGGGATGCCCGGCTGATTTTTCGATCAGTCCAAGCAGATACCACGGTTCCGCATAGTGAGGATTGAGATGCACCGCAGTCTCAAGTTCCGGCTTTGCGTCCTGATCGCGACGCAAGTCGAGCAGAGCTCGCCCCTTGTTGTAGTGCGCGGGTGCAGAATTGGGATCCAGTCTCACCGCTTCAGAAAACTCCGCCAGGGCGCCTTCTATGTCGAACTTGTCCGCGTACGCAATTCCTAGATTCAAATGTGCGCCTGAGGACTTGGGTTCCAGCTCGACGACCTTCTGGAAATAGCTAATGCCCTCTTCCGTCCGCGTCATGCGCGTGAGTACCATCGCAAGCGCCGTCAGCGCCTGAGAATTATCCGCGCTGATCTTAAGCGCACCACGTATTGCCTCCTCCGCCTCAGCAAAACGCGACTCACCTGCAAAGATCAGTCCGAGATTAATGAATGCCTGCGTGTATTGCGGATTGTTTTCTGTCGCCTGACGGAAAAGTTCTTCCGCTTCCTTGTTTTTTCCTTGCTGCCCGCATAGCACACCTAGGTTGTTTTGCGCCTCTGCATAACCCGGGTCCAGAGCAATCGCTGCTTTCAGTTCTTTTTCTGCCTCGGCCTCATGCCCGGACTGAAGGCTTATAAGGCCGAGCTGGTTATGCGCGCGAGCGATAGTGGAGTCAAGGTTAATGGCCTTTTGTAGAGCCTCGTGCTCCTCCGCAATCTTGCCAAGATGATCGAGGGCTAAGGCCAGATCGCAGTATGTGCGCGCATTTCCAGCGTCCTGTGCCAGCGCTTCGCGATAAACGTCCACTGCGCGTTGGTACTCGCCCGCCTGAAAATATTCGTTGGCTTGGTTGACCTTCGTTCCGGCTACGTTCTCTTTGACGCTCTGCTGTTTCCTTTCTTGAAAGTCTTCCAGCTCTTTGCGGGCCCTCTGCTCCTGGCCGAGGCTTCGCAGCACCGCCGCCAACTGAAATCGCGCCTCGCTCGACCCCGAATTCAGCTGCACTGCCTTTTCTATCTGAACCAGTGCTTCTTGCGGCCTGCCCAGCTTGGCAAGAACAAAGCCCAGGTTGTACCGGCTGTCGTAATGATTAGGATTGAGTACCACCGCATGTTCGAGCAAAGGTTCAGCAGCCGCATAGTCTCCAAGCCCGCGGTCGACCACGCCCATCAAGAAAAGCGCGTCAAAGTCGTGCGGCTTGCGCCGGAAGTAGTTCTGGATTTCGGGCAATGCCGTTTGGAACTCCGCCAGGATAATCAACGCTTTCACATACGAAACTCTGGTGACGTCATTGCTTGGATCCAGCCGCAACGCCTCTTGAAATTCGGCTACGGCCTGTCGGAACTGAGATTCCTGCGTATAGGCAAGCCCCAACCTAGCGTGCCTATCCGCTGATGAAGGGTTTTGTTGTACTAACTCTGCCAGCAGCTTGACAGCTTCCGCCACGTCGCCGTTGCTCGAGTAAGCCACCGCGAGGTCATCCTGAAGCACAGGATTGACGGGGCCGTCCTTCAGGTATGCAATTGCGGCAGAGTAACGCTTCTCCGCGATCAGCGCTTTCGCCAGCCCGTCCAGAGCAGATACGGACTTCGGATCCGATTTCAAAGCGAACTTGAATTCTTCGACTGCGGCATGGTTTTGCCCCAGCTCGCCCAGCGCCTCTCCGAGAGCGATGTGTCCCAGGGGATCTTCCGGCTTTATGCGCACTGCAACTTTCAATTCCCGGGCAGCCCTTGCAGGGTCGTTCCTTTGCAAGAGTGCCAATGAAAAATTGAAGCGTGCCTCCCATGAGTTCGGGTCTTGGTGCACCGCAGCTTCAAAAGCGGCGATTGCGCACGACAGCTGCTGCCGCTGGCCAAAGTAGGCGCCTAATGCATCGTACACACCCGCCGAGGGCTGAGTCGCGATCGCCTTCTCCAACTCAGCTGGACCTTTGCATGCAGCGGGCATTTGCGCGAATAGGATCGCGCTGAATGCCTGCACAACCCAGGCGCAGAGAGCAATCCGCGCCCACTGCAACACTCCGTCGAGAGTCATCGTCTGCTTCCCGCTAGCGCTCCATGGTAGCAGACAAGCGCCGGACCACTTCAGCCCGAATGTTATGATCGCGAAATAATGCGCGTGGGACGTTTGGGTCAATGGATGTTTGGCCAGATTCTTTTTTTGCCGGCCCTCATAATGTTTGCGCTCAGCAGTATTCAGCCCGCGCATGCACAAGGGGTGGCAACGGGAGGCACTGCGGTTCCCGCGCGGCCGCTTCCTGCCGGGATCAAGCTGCCAGCAGTTGAATATCGCGACCTCGCGACGCAAGCCGGAGTTACTGGCATAAATATCTCTGGGTCAGGAACTTCGAAGCAATACATCGTAGAGACTACCGGCAACGGGGTCGCGATCTTCGATTTTGATAACGACGGCCTGCCTGACATTTTTCTGGTCAACTCAGGGACACTCGAGGAAGGCGCCGTCCAGCCGAAACATTTCCTTTATCACAATCTTGGTGGATTGAAATTCGAAGATGTTACCGACAAGGCGGGAATCAAACTTACTGGATGGGGACAGGGGGTCTGTGTCGGCGACATAGACAATCATGGATACCCGGATTTGTTCATCACCCAATGGGGGCAGAACGTTCTCTATCGGAATCTTGGCAACGGCACGTTCAAGGACGAAACCAAGCAGCGGGGCTTGGCTTCGGCAAAGCCGCGCTGGAGCACCGGTTGCGCGTTCCTCGATTTCAACCGTGACGGATTTCTGGATTTGGTCGTTGTTCACTATGTGGATTTCGATCTGGCCCACACGCCTCATCCGGGCCAGACCAGCCAGTGCCAATGGAAGGGAAAGCCGGTCATGTGTGGTCCGCGGGGTCTGCCGCCCGAAACGCTCTCGTTCTATCAAAATGACGGACATGGAAACTTCACTGATGTTTCTGATCAGGTTCACATTTCAGGCCCCAAGAACTATTACGGATTCGCTGCGCTGACAGGAGACTTCGACAATGATGGTTGGCCGGACATTTTTGTGGCTTGTGATTCGACGGCGAGCCTGTACTACCACAACGTGGGAGGAAAAGTGTTTGAGGAGATCGGAGTCCGCGCTGGCCTCGCGTATAACGAAGATGGACGCGTACAAGCGGGTATGGGCGCTGCTGCGGCCGATTTCGACGGTGATGGTTTACTCGACATTTTCAAGACGAACTTCGCGGACGACACCCACACCATGTATAGAAACCAGGGCCGTAATAATTTCGAAGACGATACCATCGGCTCAGGTCTGGCAGTGAACACAAAGTATCTGGGCTGGGGAACCGCATTTCTTGACTTCGACAATGACGGCTGGAAGGACCTAATTGTCGCGAATGGTCATGTCTATCCCGAAGTGGATACTGGTCATACCGCCGAAAACTACAAGCAGCCCCGACTACTCTATTGGAACCGCGGTGACGGCCAGTTCTTCGATCTCTCTGCGCAAGGCGGTTCGGGTATTACCGACGCTCACTCCTCACGCGGTTTGGCTGTAGGCGATCTGGACAATGACGGGAGCGAAGAAGTCGTGATCAGTAATATGGGTGAACGGCCATCCCTGCTCAAAAACTTTGCAACTGGCGGTAACTCGCTACTAGTGCGCGCTCTCACCTCCGGGCGAGATGCTATTGGCGCGCGCATCACCGTAACTGCCGGGGGGCATAAACAAATTGACGAAGTGCGCAGCGGCGGCTCCTACATTTCACAAAATGATCTTCGCCTGCACTTTGGCCTTGGCAGCGCCAGGGCAGCTGACATATCAATCCGCTGGCTTGACGGCAAAGTGGAAAATTTCAAATCCGCAGCAGCGGGCCAGATTCTAACAATCGAGGAAGGCAAGGGAATTGTAAGCACACAGCACTACACTTCCGCAAAGCAATGAGCTCGACATTTATAGCGCTTCGGCATTACTGAGAGGGCCGCTCGGGCGAAGAAACAAAATGGCTCCTTGAGCCAAGCCGTAACGCAATTCGTCACAACCAATCGTCGCCGGGAGGACGTTCTCGCGGTTTCACTCAGGACTTAGCCATCAGCCCCAATCCCTCTCCTTCGGGGTTGTTGCGAACTGTGCAGGGCGTGTCAAAGTACATCGTTCCCCACTGCTCCGAAGTGTATGCGGGCCAATGTGGCAGACCCTTGTGATTAGGATTTCCTGTTCGGGCAAAATTTACCCAGGCAGTACTGATTTGCTTCGAGAGGAGCAACGCCTCTGTGGTGCCCCCACTGTAATGATCGCAGATTTCAGCATTGTCGAAAGTGAATGCTATCTCTGCGGCGTGAAACGAACCGGGGCGATTATCCAATACCGGGGTTCGCCAAGCGTAGATATAGGTATATGCCGGTGCAGCACCCAAAGCAGCTTTCCTCATGGCCTGATCGAAGGCAGGACGGCGAAAAGGAGCGGCGGCAATGGTCGCATACAGGTCAAATGGATTCGCTTTAGGGTAATCGCGACGGTAGGCGTCGATAATCGCCTTGCTGCGGTCGCCAAACTCTCCGTTAACCAATCGGTTAAGTTCTTCTAGTCCCATCGTATTCGCATCGGGACGATCAAGCCCGCTCACAGCCTCGTGGAGATTTGAGCCCGTTAGCAACGGAACGTCCGCTGATATCTCTGGAGCTCCTGGATGGAATGGATGGCGAGGAAGAATGCGGCCGTCAACCGTCGGCCCCCAGTTGTCTTCATCGTACACTTCACGAAGAGAATATTTGTGCGGGGGCATTTTCTTCATTGCCTCCGCGGCAGCCCCCGAAAGCCGATCAACTGGAATTTTCTGCAGTTCGTTTAGCTGTGACTTGGACAAGCCGAGTTCTTCGATCACCAACTCAGCCAATCGTCCTGAGTAGTCAGGAGAGAGCGCCTTCAGAAAGGGACCGCTCTGAACAATCGCACGATGAAACAAGCCTTTGGCCGCTGGCATAGCCATAAGTGCGATGACTTTGCCTCCCCCGCCAGACTGACCAAAAATAGTAACGTTACCGGGATCGCCGCCGAACGTAGCGATGTTATCGCGCACCCACTCTAAGACCGCGACAATATCAAGCATCCCAACATTGGC
>WNFR01006097.1_pt1 | contig 12320 bp, 6 predicted proteins | sample 5400221 | NCBI WGS metagenome assembly WNFR01 (sample SAMN13153357, study PRJNA577476) | soil metagenome | isolation source: 40 cm soil under Madrone tree | place: USA:California | collected 2016-06-14 | reverse complement strand
GTGAAAATGATCAGTAGCACTCCGACAGCAGTACCCAGAATACTTACTGCCGTGCGAGCGGGTCGATGGGCGATGTTGGAAAATACTAAGCTGTCCATAAGTCGTTGTAAGCGCGGGCTGCGATCAAGGACACGACGCCACGCATTCGGAAGAGTGCGCCAGGTCAGTACGAGTAGACCAAGAGTGGTCCAGCAAACGATTGCCGCCTTGCGAACCAGAGCGAGAGCCACTCCAGTTGCGGCTGCGAAACCGAGTGTTCGCAAAACCACCTCCGTGCCTCCCTCATAAACACCAATTGTGCCCGGCACAAAAGCAACGACAAAATTAATGACTTTCGTTAGCGATTCAATGATATAGGCCTGCGCCACCTGAGGGTGAAAGCCCAGCAGGCGCAGTGCGACGTAGACTTCGACAACGCTGGTGGCGTGGGCCAGCAGGTCGCAGGCTATCATGCCAAAAAAAGCGCCGGGATGATGCTTGTAAAAGTCGTAAACTTTCGACTCGAGATGGTAAATGTGATGGCGCCGCTTGAGGATAACCTTGGGACTGAGCCGTAGTTGCGCCAGTCGATCGATGGCCCAGGTGAGCAACATGATGCGGCGCCTCGCCGCAAGAGCGGCAGCGGCAATGCCGAGGGCTGCCACTGACGCTATTACGAGAAGCACCGAATAGACCAATCGCGGCAACTGGTAACTGAACAGCATCACGCAGGCGCCGCTCAATATGAAAAATACGACCGACAGGTTGTAAAGCAGATTATCGACAATCAACGCGGGTACGCCGTAAGTAAGCGGCACCCTCTTTCTAAGCAAAGCAACTTTGGTGGCCTCGCCCAGCAGTGGCCCAGTGAATGTCAGGAAGCTGATCGCTTCGCCACCCAAGCGAGCAGCAAACGCCTGTTGGAAGTTAAAGCGACGATGTTCGGGCGGAACGGCCGCCCGCATCGCGATCGTTCGCAGCACGTGTCGCAAGCCGCTGAGAGCGAGAATGAAAAAGAAGCCGAAGCCGATGCGCAGGAGGGCGTCAAAGATCGGCTGCACCCCGACGCGGTGAATTACATAAACAAGCAGACCGAGTCCGAGGAGAAAAGCGAACGCTTGCAGCCAGAGGAAAGAACGACGAGAGTTGTTAGTCACCGACGATTCCGGCTCTTGGGCGAGTTCTTCTATCTCTTCAGCTTGCCAGTCGTCTGCGAAATGTTCTCCAGTTTCTATCAAGGCGATGCGTTTGCTCCAGTAACCGCAATTTTTGGATTCTCAGGCCGGCCCGGCATCAGCTCTTTAACGGGGCGACCGGGAAAACGTCTAAAACCTTTATCCTATAAGACCGGAACAGGATTGCTATCATCGCGTAAATTCCCGGTTAATGCCAACAGGGTGGGAACAAAGCAAAGGCTATCGTAAGGTTCATCGATAACGATGGCTTGAGGTAAGCCAGTCTTATCGCCTCCAGCGATCATGAATGTCGAATGAGTGGAAATGCGGAAGAAAGAGCCATGATTGCCCCCCGGATTAAAACCGCGGACGTCAAAGTTCCAATGATCGTTGGCGACCAACAGCATGTCTGCTTCTATCAGTTGGCGCTGCCGGTGAGCGAAATGTCTCAACAGGCGCTCATCATCGCTAATGCCAGGCTCATCAAGGGAAAGTCTTGGAATGGCGTGGCGCGCAAGTTCTTCGTTCAAGCCGATCACGCCGTTGGAGTATCGAGTTCGATGCACGGCGTGAAGCCACTCGAGATCGGTATGCCATTGACTGAGCCATGAAGCGCGATCGCCGCTGGGTATAGTCAACTGCGGATCCTCGAAAAGCTGTAAAGGGATATCGGGTTGCCAGGGAACCAATTGAAAGTGCAACCGTCCGGACCCGTCCTGGGTCAGATTGCTGATGGGTTGGTAACGAAAGCTCATCTGACCGCGACTGTCGGTACGAGCAAGCAGCAACGCCTGTTTCCCTCCGCCTGCATTGACCCACACGACGTCATCAGAAATCCCCGTTTCGTTCAGGAGAGGACGCACAAGTGATGCGGATATCCGAGTCGCGATAAGGTCGATTGGCCGGCTCGACACTCCAGGCTGGACGTTGTTTTTTACTGTGATCCCGTGCAACAGAGAAGGGTAATCGATCCGAACAAAGCTGCGCTCCAGATCGAGAGAGCCATCGGCGTTTAGCACCAGACCCCCTGGTGTAAGACCGACGATATAGTTTTGCAACTGGAAAATACTGTTGTGATCGCCAACAGATCTTTTCTGAATTACATCTTCAATTCTTAAGTTCGATGGCGCAAAGGTGTTCGCCGAAAGTGCCAGCAGCCTCTCGAGCGTAGTCACGTAAGCGGTGTATTCTTTCTCCTGGCCCAGCGATCGATCAAGCTGGACAAAAACTCGTTTTGCGTCGTCGTCTCGTCCGGCTTCTTGTTGCTCTTTCGTAAACTTTTTAGGTTGCGCCTCCCAGAGCTTCCGTTGTTGCTCGATGCTGCGATGAAGTGCTCCCAGCTCAGCCTTCAGATCATCCCGAGTCTTTTGCCATTCTTGTCTTCGCCTATCGATCGTGGCAAAGAAGGTGTTCGTGGCCGCCTTGCGGACATTGTTTGGTAAATCGCTACGTTTCAATTGTTGCAAGAGGATCTGAAGCAGATTGAGATCACTGTCGCGCAGGTGCACTGAAGCGCGCTCATTGCCATCGAAATCGAGCAGTGCGGTGGGATAGTCGGTGCTCTGTCCCTTGAGGTAATAGGAATCGGGTGTGGTCGTTGTGATAAGCGGCACCAATGGATAGACTCCTTTGATTGCGTAATCAAGCATCAAGCGCCGCTTAGTTATCACGTGATGCCCTCCGCCGGCAGAGCTACCGAGAAGGTTGACCAAATTGAATCCCTGGCTATACACCCTTTCATCTGTATTGAAGCCATGATCTGAGACGAGAACGATTGCTGTCTCTTCCGCCAACGGGCTCTTCTGAATAGCGGTCCATATCTGGCCGATGGTGTTGTCCACGTCCTTTAGTGCGTAGAGTTGTGACTGCACATCGTTATTGTGATGGGCTACATGATCATAGTCAGACAGATAGAGATCGAGATAGTGCACTTTGGGATCTGACAGTTTCTGGATCAACTCTCTTAGTAGCTGATCACTAACGATACTGCGCAGCTGGAACCCCATGGTCCACTCATCAAACAATTCCCTGGGCGATCTCTTGAAACGATTCGCCAGCCCTCTGTGAAGCGTTGAATACCGCGGGCCGCGCTGCAACAGGGAAAAGGTCCCGTAAAGCTCATTGTGAGCGTAGGAATCAATGAGGAGCGGCACCTTGAGTGAATCAAGAACTTCCACAGCAGGCATGTCGATACGCGTCCCAAGTCCGCTATTGATGTAGTAGGGAATGAAATTGAGATAGTCGTACGAGTGGAGTGTGTAGCGGTCGAATTCGATGTTACCTTTGATCTGCAGATGTTGGCCCGTGTCGAGCAAAGACCAGGAAGGACCCGACAAGCTCATTCCCCGCACATAAAAGTTTGAAAGCCGCGCTCCCCGCTGGTAGAAAATGTAGTCAATCCAGGGCAGTGTGCTCTTGCCGGTGCGCGGGTCACGTTCCCTCACAAATCGATCAACAATATCATTGGGAAGCCCATCGCATTTGATTAATACAAGACGTTTAGTTTGGGCGAAGCACTGCGTGCCGGCCAACGGCAGGATCAGGCTGACCAACGCCGCAAGAACAATCGTCTGGAACCGATGGATCAGAAACAGGACGGGCCAGAATAGAGTACTGCTGACCTGATTAGTGCCAACGCTGCCGCTCATTTTATGGCTGCCCGACTTTGAGAGGAGAGCCGCCAGCAGAGACGGCAATTGGCTGCTCACGTTGGTCGGCCTGGCGCAGGTAGCTTTCCGCAATGTCTCGCCAGGTTTGATCGAGTTGCATGTTCTGAGAGATGCGCAGAAGTTCACTTCTCGCCTTCGGCTTACTGATTCGTGAAAGGCTCTCGAGGCAAGCGCGTCTGGTTTCCTCGTCATTTGCGCGCGCGAAGATCCCGGCCGCTGCCGCCACTGCCTTTATCCCCGCCTCATCTCCGTGGTCCGCAATGAAACGCAAGGAACGCTTCACTTCTTCCAGATCGCAGGTGACGTCGATTTCAGAATTCGACCGGGAAAGCTGTTGGAGAAACTTCGTGTGGTAGTCAAGACGCCGGGCAATATCGAGACGAGCAGGCATATCACTTGTCAGTTGCTCGCGGTGAACGTATTTGCCAAACGAGAAAACGTTAGCCAGACGAAAGGCCAGCTGCGCACTTCGACCGTGCTCCAGTGGTACCAACTCGGCACGTCGATCGCGCTCGAGTCTGACAGCCAAACCATCGGGTTTCCCCGCGTAAGCTACAAGAGCCGCATACTGTTCGCACGCCACGTTGACCTCCGCGTCGAGGTCGTTCTCAAAAGGATTTAAGGCTAACTTTTCGAGACGACCGTTGACCTCGTCGCGCAGTTCGGCCTCGAGAGAGTTAGTCAGAGCAAGCAGTAGTTTTAATTGAGAGTAAGTCCTCAGTCGGGAAGGCTGATTAATATCGATACCGCGCCTGCCGGTGACAAAATCGAAAACTGTGCGACCGAGGAAAAAAGGAAGATTGCCGAAGTTCGAAAGCGACAGAATATTGCGCGTGACGTCATGCAAAACTCGACCTGACATTTCGCGCTTCTTCGGGTTATAGCTGTCGCGAAAATCTACCAGCAGCATCGGTATCTTGGGATTGTCGAGCCCGTAGAGAGCGAGGGGTATCATCTCAACAGCTTCGGCACCGGGTGTGTCGCTCGTCACCTGATGACTTTCCGAGTCGAAGTAGCGAGTTTCCACATATCCGTGCCAAGTCAACAACCGTTTATTCGACCAGGGATCTGAAATATTCAGAAACCGTCCGTTGTAGCGAGCTGTCCGCTTCTTCGCAAGATCCCGCTTTGCCACCCAGAGCATGGCATGAGTCGCGCTGCCATCGGGCATTTGCAAAGGGTCAAAATAAAGCGACTCCGCCTCGGCACGTTGTCGCAGCAGTTCCCAATTGTGTCCGCGCTCATCTAGCGTATCCGTATTTCTTTTCTCGTAATAGCCCTGCAGATTTGAGTCGTCTACCAAACCGCCGAACGTCTTGTCGGAGAGAAGAAGGCGGGCTTGAATCTGGGCCATCTCTGCGTCAGAAAAAGCCGACTGTCCCTTAACAGCCTGGTACAAGGCGAGCACCGAAAGCGCGCGGACGAGGTGCGACCTACGATAGTCGCTGGCATTCCGGCGATAGGAACTAGTCGAAGCTTTTACCGGCGTCCCGTAAGGATCGAGAATGATGTTTTGCAAAGCGGTCCAGAATATCTTCTCCCAGACCTCGCTCTCCGGCGCCGCCAAGTCAAAAGCGGTAGGTGGCGGTCTTGGCGAAAGGTTTCTTCTATTGCCGACTCTGGAGTAAAGGAAAGGAATCGAGGCGGCTAAACGCTGCTTCACAGTTGGACGAGTATAGGTAAGAGGCCAGATGTAACGCAGACGATCATTCTCAGTGTTAACGTCCGCAAGAGTGTCGCGAAGAATTGAAACGAGCGGAACCCATTTATCATTTTCCTGGAATTGGAGCCCATCAAGTCTGGCGAAGACGGTAACGAGCTCAGCGCCGCCGGCGACCGGAATTCGCTCGAGTCGAAGAATCTCTGAGAGCTGCGACGCCTTCTCCTGATGGTTATCTGCACCAGTCTGACCCTGAGAGACCGGCTGGTACACAGGCGATAGGACCAGAAGGAGAGAGAAAAATAGAGTCGCCGTTTGACGTTGGCGTCTCAGTGCTCGGAACGGAGTCTTCCAGTCAAAGACGGGTTCGCGTAATAGCGATCTCCGGCATATGGGGCGTTTATGCTGCATTTCCCGCTTTAAGTTCGCCTACCAATAGAATATTTATCTGGTCCATTCCGGGTCAGCAAAATTCATGCCCCGATCGCCGATCAAAAACAATATACATCAGTGTATTGTCAACCAGGGCAATTTTGTCGGCCCTTGTGACGGATGTGACATTGTAACAGTGGGCTTCGGATGCTTGACGTAACTTGAGAGTTGCCGTCAGAGGCTTGTCCGATAGACATCTAGTGGGACAGGACCGTTAACGCAGATCCATACGCTCCGGAGTTTCGTTGTTTATTTCCCAGCTGGGTGGGGACTCTGGGGATTGGAGGTTTCGAGTTCTTTTGACTCCTTCGGTAATGGAGGTGTCCAACCCGTATGCTCAAGGAGTATGAGGGCATAACGAATAGGAACCGCGAAGTTAGATGCCTGGTTTTCGGTAAACACCGCGAAGTTAACTCCAATAACGCGACCCGATGGTCCAAACAACGGAGCGCCTGAACCACCTTCCGCCGTACGCGCATCGTAGGCGATGCGCCGGACATCGAGATCCGTAATGTTTCCCTGGGTTGTCAGCGGTTGTATGCGTCTTGTTTCAGCCAGGTATCCGAGCAATGCATCGAGAGAACCATAACGTTGCTGAATGCCTCTCGATTCGGCGTCATCGAGCAACGCGAGCAATCGATCTGGACCCGACGGGTAACCCATCATGACGACGGTTTTCCCCACCGCAACTGCATCAGGATCGGTCTCTAACGGAAGCACAGGTATCGTTTCTGGAACTACCGGCATATCAAGTAGACACACGGCGAGATCATCCTTTTGCGCCACTGCCTTGAACTTCAAAGCAATAGGCTGTGGATGGTCCGGAAAGTAGGCGGTAAGCTTTTTGAGGCGCGGTTGGCCTCGCCCGCTTAAGCTCTGGGCCCGATCGTCCGCGAGCCAGGGTTGTACGATATGCCGGTTTGTAACTATGAACCCATTGCCAACGTAGAAACCGGTTCCCACGAATTCATACTCCGCAATGGCTGCATGTCCCTCCGGAGTAAGGGTCGTAGGGTCGTTGCTGTTCTGAACGGCGCCGCCGCTTTCGTTTGTCTGCGCTTCCGGATAGCGCAAAGGGCGTCCGGTACCTGGTTCGACGAAATAAAATGAGCCGGCGAGCAAACAGACGCCGCGGCCGTAATCGCTGCGTAGCTTGACAGCCAAAGACAGACTATCGCGAATCTCTTTGTTGGAGCGACCAAGATCCGAAAGTTGATCATTTGTCTTAGAGACCTGGTCCTTCATCAGTCCCATCTGGGCGCGTTGGTCGTCGATAAGCCTGCGACTACGTTGCAGCTCCTTGTACATGGCGAAGCCGATATAGAGCACGCCACCGACCAGTAAGATGGCCATGCCGAGCGTAATCAGTTTTGTACTGGGATTGATCTCCCGAACCAGCTCGCGAGTGAACTCACGGAGAAACACCTTAGCATCGTCGCGTCTGGCAGTGGCGGCGGATTCGATGGCGGCTTGTTCGATGAACGGGGCAACGTGCGTCTCTCGCGAAGACGAAGTAATGACAGCCGGGAGGGAACGAATCGGAAAAAACTGAAGGGCTAGTTCTGAGTCTTCCATCCGTACCTCGTCACCATCCTGAATTCCGCTGCCAACTTTAAGTGGCTCGCCATTTTTTGTCAGCTGAAGCGAAGGAGCAACATCGGTGACCTGATACGAGCCGTCGGAACGAGCCAACTCGAGTATGCATTCGTTGCCTGCGCTTTTAGGGAGCGTCGACAGGCGTAAGCGCAGGTTGCAGGCTTCGGTGCTACCAATACGAATGAGTTCGTCGGCAAGGATCTCAGTGTGGCGGTCTTCACCCGAGGAGATGTGGATAACCAGGCCCGTTGCCATATGAATCGAGAGTCTGCCTTTAATAAAAGCAGGCGCCCGTATCAGACCGCCGAAATCTCATGCGCGGTCATGTGATCGGACGCCCTCCGAGTCATTCTACAATGAAGTGCGTCGAAAGGTTAACTTCCCTCGCTGGGTAGAGTCTTTACTGCGGCAAGCACCCAAAAACTTAATCACTCAACCTCAGCAACCTCACAGGTCGGGAAGGCGGGCCTCGACCCCGCTCAAGTTAGGTGTCATTTAGGGGTGTATTGCTACATTCGTGCTAGCATAAGCTTAATTGGTAAGGCCTAAACGACTATGGCAGATCTGAATCCCATCGACGACTGTGAACGGATAGCGGAGTTAGCGCCGGTCACCACGGCTCCCATTCGGCATCACGTTTTTGTTTGTACTGGAAAATCGTGTTCGGCGGTTGAGAGCGCCGAAGTCAAGGCAGCGTTCGAACGCGAACTGTTGGCTCGCGGGATTCTTTTTGGCAAGGAAAAGAAAGGTAAGAATCCCAAAGGCAGTGTCGTGCTGACGGAATGCGCATCCGTAGGTTTCTGTGCTATTGGCGCCGCGGTGATGGTTTATCCGGATGGAATCTGGTACGCGCAGGTGCGGGCAGCGGACGTGCCCCAGATCGTTGAGGAACACATCGTAAATGGCCGCACCGTTGAAAGGCTGGCTTTACTCAGAGTGCCATCTCAAGGCACTACCAATGATTCAGGGAATGAGACAGTGAACTGGGAGGTCTAAATTTGCTCCCTGCACAAGTTCTCACCGGCTTTTGATTACCGGCAGAGTTACATGCGAAGGATAGCGAGAGGATTCATAAACCCGCTCGGTAGCGAGTTGATAGTCGGAAGGTCGAGCCGTAAATATGTTCTCAACAAACTTCTGCGGGTTGCGGTCGTAGAGCGGGAACCACGTGCTCTGTACTTGAACCATCACGCGATGTCCTTTAAGAAAACTGTGATTGTTGCTGTGTAAATTGAACACATATTCGTTCACCTGATTGGGCGCAATGGGCGCGGGCTGCTCAAAGCTCTCACGAAATCTGCCGCGAAAGATCTCGTCCGCGATCATCAATTGATATCCCGCCATCCTTTTGTCTTCCGGATAACTATCAGGATAAACGTCGATCAGTTTGACTATCCAATCGCTGTCGGTTCCCGTTGTCGAAGCAAAAAGATGCGCGATGACGTCACCGCTGATAGTTAAGGGTTGGTCGAGGATGGGAGTTTGCCATGTCAGTACATCGGCTCTGCCCTGGAGGAATCGCTGATCCTGCACCAGCCATGTGGACCATCCCGAACCCCTGGGATCGTAGGTGGCCTCAATGGGTCGCTTGCGATAGGGAACTGGATTGGCCGGGTCTGACACGTAGCTTTCAAACTCCTGCTCTCTATTCGCTGGCGGTTTTTCAAACGCTAGTTCTTTGTCGCTACGCAAAAACATGTCACGTTCAACTACCTCTTTCGGCGGCCATCGATCCGAAGTGATCCATTTATTCGTGCCGCTTTGGAACGTGACAGCTTCCGGTTCGTTCAGCCGGCCTTTGTCTTTCAGATAGTAAGCAAACCACGGCGCTTGAATATGAGACCGAAAATAAAGTCCGGTCGAACTGCCAAAATCTACGTTGCCTAGAGTCCTGCCAAAGCCACTCCACCCTCCGTGATTCCATGGCCCAAGCACCACGAAGTTCTTATGATCCCTATCAAATTTCTCCAGCGCTTCATAAGTCTTAAGTGTTCCGTAGAAGTCCTCCTGGTCCCACCACCCACCAACCACGAGAGTCGCAACAGCTGCTTGCCTGAGGTAGCGAACGGAGGCGCGCGCTTTCCAGTAGTCGTCGTAGTTAGGATGAGCAACAAATGCGTTCCAGGTGGGAAACTTGCCTTGAGAGTCTTCGGTGATCGTCGAGAGAGATCCCAGGCTGAGATACCAGTCATAAGCATCTCTATCAAACGTGACGTCCGCATCCTCTTTGGACGACTCCATTGACTTCACATACTCGTACCCGTAGGTCTCGCGAAAAGCGCCGTTGTGGAAAAAGTCGTCGCCGAGATACGTGTCAGTCATGGGTGCTTGTGGCGAAGAAGCCTTGAGCGCGGGATGCGCATCGATTGTCGCTACCGCTGCGAGCCAGCCGTCATAAGAAACGCCAAGTATGCCAACCCTGCCATTGTTTTTCGGAACGTTCTTCAACAGCCAGTCAATGGTGTCGTAAGTGTCCGTGCTTTCGTCGATCGAATTGGGGTTGTTCTTATCGCGAAGCGGGCGGTTCATTAAAAACTTTCCCTCCGACCCATAACGTCCGCGAATGTCCTGAAGCGCGAAGATGTAACCGTCCGTTACTAACTCATTGTAGCGTCGATTGAGGGATTCTGAATTGCTTTGCCCGACACCATATGGCGTGCGATTCAACAGGAGAGGAAGGGCTACGGATTGTTTTGAGGGCGCAAAAATCAAGGTATGGAGGCGAACGCCATCTCGCATCGGAATCATCGCCTCACGTTTTTCAAATGGGTGGAGAACCTCGACTGCCGGCCGGTTGCTTATTCTTCTTAGGCACTGCTCTTTGTTGGCAAACTGGTCGAAGAGTCTGGAACCGATCTTGTTTTGGACGGGAAGCGGCTGCTGGCCTTTGTCAGCACTTGCTTTGGGCAGAAGTCCGCCACTGGACTTGTTAGCGACAATTAGTAAGAAAAGAGAAAAACCAACCGACAGCCAGAACGTGATTTGCCGAAAACTAATCATTTGTCGCATCTCAGCTCTTACCAAATCTTCAGTCTCATTGACAACGCGGCTTGAGAGACTTTGTGAAAACGCGAATGGCCAGGATAAGGTACTCCGTGCCTACACAAAGTCAGAACCGGGAGCGGTAGAGACCGGGTCGTTTCCGAGATGCTCGACTACGCTGGTCATTACAAAGCTGGCCTTATTGGAAAAAAACGAAACGATTGCGCATGCGTACGACCGGGTAGGTTTCCGAGATGCTTGATTACACCGGTCATTACAAATTTGGCCTTATTGGAAAAAAAACGAAACGATTGCGCATGCGTTTCGACCCGATCGCTTCGCTCGCGGTACTGTACAAGGTGGCGACACCAACCGAATAATTTCTTGCTCAATCGCCAAGTTTCTACCCACCCGCTGGTAGCGGGTAAGTAAGCGCGGCCCGATCTCTTCTGAACCAATGAATTGTTAGTTGAGTGTCTCGGCAACGACCCGGTCGCTACCGCTCTCGGTTCTGACTTTGTGTAGCCACCCGGCGGCCACATTGTCACCTACAATCCTCACACAGTCTCTTTACGCAGCATCAGCCTTCGCCTTTGGTTTCCAGCGAAGCACGGGTTTGCGCGCAGCAGCGGCTTCATCCAAACGGCCTATCCGAGTGGTGTGCGGAGCAGTGAGAACCAATTCAGGATTCTCAAGAGCTTCACCCGCGATCATTTTCATCGCGGCAATAAACTGATCTAGTTCCTGCCGGCCGACCGATTCAGTTGGTTCAATCAACATTGCACCCTGCACAATGAGAGGAAAATAGATGGTCATTGGATGAAAGCCGTAATCAATCAGCCGTTTTGCGATATCCAGGGTGTGGACACCTTTTCGCGCCTGTAGTTTATCCGTGAAGACCACTTCGTGCATTGGTGGGCTATTGAAAGGTTTTTCGTAAGTGCCAGTCAGTCCTTTCGCGATGTAACGAGAGTTAAGAACAGCGGCCTCGGTTGCTTCCCGCAGGCCGTCGTTTCCGTGCGTTAGTATGTACGACAGGGCGCGTAGCATCATGCCATAGTTACCAAAGAAAGCTTTGACGCGTCCAATCGATTGCGGCTGATCATAGTCCAGGCGGTAGCTCTCGCCACTTTTGACGATGCGCGGAACCGGCAAAAACGGCGCCAACGCTTTAGTACAACAGCAGGGACCAGAACCAGGACCACCACCACCGTGCGGAGTTGAGAAAGTCTTATGCAGGTTCAAATGGATGACGTCGACACCCATGTCTCCGGGACGTGCAACACCGACAAGGGCATTCATGTTTGCGCCATCCATGTAGACCAATCCACCCGCGGCGTGAACAATCTGGCAAATCTCCTGAATGTTTCGTTCAAATAGTCCAAGGGTATTCGGGTTTGTAAGCATTAGACCTGCAACGTCGCCGTGGGCGCAAAGCTCACGCAGGTGGTCCAGATCCGTGAGACCTTCACTCGTGGACTTAATAGTCTTGACTGAAAAACCGGAAAGGTGAGCGGACGCGGGATTAGTGCCGTGAGCAGAGTCTGGTATGAGCATTGTGCGTCTTTTCGACGCCGCTTCGCCATCGCGCGCATCCAGGAAAGCGCGAATGATCATGATGCCTGTCATTTCGCCGTGCGCGCCCGCGGCCGGTTGCAGTGATATTTCCGGAAGACCAGTGATTTCGATTAGGTGTTGTTGGAGTTCATAGATGACTTGCAGCGCGCCTTGCGAGTCACGCTCGTCGGTAAGCGGGTGAAGGTTGGCAAACCCGGGTATTCGCGCCACTCGTTCATTCAGACGCGAGTTGTACTTCATCGTACAAGA